>Ga0180217_1000277_pt1 | contig 94375 bp, 35 predicted proteins | sample eDN3rd37CBELigOP_FD_128521 | JGI IMG/M metagenome (GOLD analysis project Ga0180217, IMG submission 128521) | Enriched Organic Plus compost microbial communities from Emeryville, California, USA - eDNA 3rd pass 37_C BE-Lig OP (version 2) (version 2) ...
AGCCCAAGCCCAAGCCCAAGCCCAAGCCCAAGCCCAAGCCCAAGCCCAAGCCCAAGCCCAAGCCCAAGCCCAAGCCCAAGCCCAAGCGGCTCAGATTCAGCTGCACTCACCTGCAACAGCATTCCATCAGTAGGCCCCTCAAATGGAACGAGAACTCCGTAATCATGCTCCCTCTCAGCGGAAGCTGAGTCGTCAATTCCATGATTTCCGGATGTTGCAAACACCCCCCGCGCCGCAGTTGCATCACTACCGTGTATTTTAGTCAGAAACTAGCAGTAATGAATAATGATGCAGCCGGCGCGTGTTTGGGTACGAACCATATTAGCGGAAGTAGGATCCGCTGGCATGAACTAGGACTCTTTTACTCTACACGTACAAATACAGTGTACAGATGATGTTTATTCTGACTCATGGCAGTAGGCCTTATTTGGTAGTGATGAGTGCGGCAACATCGGCAACGCCTGACGATTCGATGGTTTCAGCTAGGGCATTGATGTAATTGCGTGCAAACGACTTGCATATACCGCCTATTGTGTTGCATCCCGATGCGGCCAGCTTCATCACAACGTCTAGATTCTCTGTGGAGATTTGCGCTTCAGACTGTAGACCGATAATCTCGCCTTGAGCATGTGTTTGTGCAAGGGTGACTTGAATTCCGAGTAGGTTACGCTCGAGGGTGTTGAGGTCGAGCACAGGCACGTTGTCTGCAATGGAGGCAGTTGTGGCGAACACCAGATCGCGCATGGGAAGACCGGCCTGCATGCATGCCAATGTAACTGCGTTGATGGCACAAGCGAGCGCACTTCCATTGTTGCTTAGAACAGTGACGCTAATTTGGATATGCGATGAAGGGAAAAGCTCTGTTTGAATCACTTCGGAGAAAATCTGTTCAATAAAGATAGCGGCCTCCTTTGCCGCTCGTGAGCCCTTGACGGTATCGCGGCGCTCCTGACTTGCGAAGGCAGATGTAACAAACTCTACATCTAGTGTAGCATTGGTTCGGTTGTGTCGCATCCGGCTCTTGGACTCGGCCGGTCCGATGACTGAGGCAAGAATCTGTGTGTGACCTTGTGTGTACTTGCATGATCCATCTGCGCCCTCCAGAACATCAAGCTAGAGTGGCAATGGTGTGCAGGCAGGCGGAATTGGACGGTCGCTGAGTGAGGGGGTGTGTAAGGGGATATCATCGCAAGATAACTCCACAGGACTATGCAGAACAGGGCTTGGCTGCAACAAGTAGATTGAGCCGGCAAAGAATAGTGCAAGAAAAGCGTCACCGCATGCGGTCACGTACCTCCACGTCCACCTTTCGGATCTCCGTCGGTCTTCGGCCGTCCGGCCTTAGTCCTTCAGGGCTTAGAACTTCGCGTGAGTGAGACTGGAGGGGGATCGGAGTGGGCGACATCAGCAGGGCCAGGTAAGCACAAGTTGGATAGCAGGCAAATGGTCAGCTGAAGGGCATTACACGTCTCGAATGCGTCGGATCCATCGGAAAGTGGCCTCGAGGGCGAATCACGGAGTCGATAGCAGACTATTGCAGAGAGTGCTGGACAGCACCAATGGGCGGGATCAGGTTATAAACGCGTGACGTACCATTTACTATCCTAATATTGGGCCGACCACTTGTCGCAAGTAATATACAACGAAGTTGAAAAAGAGCTCGCAAAAGCTTATTTACAGGCATTTTCGAGAGTTGCACGGGTCTGGCCGCGCTAGAAATGCAGCGTGGTACATCACAGTACCGGCACAGGCTGAAATGTCGCCTTGATACTGTCAGCTACGAAGTGATATCACTCGAGATCCTATAGGGAATGCCCTAGGAGACCTTGGTCACCAGAAATGGATTCGGAGTGGTAACGCAGGTTGCAAGGCATACCCCTGCCTCAACCAGCGTCGGCAGGAATATCACGAGGTTACTCATATCCTGCATCGTTTCCAAGTCGAAATCACCTACCACTCACTGGAAACTGCTGAAAAACTGCACTTCAGAGGCCGCGATTCCTCTTCTCCGCAATTAGGATACTGCACGGTGCACGAACTGCAGAGCTGAAGAAACCACCTTTTTGCGTGCATAACTTCTGCAGAAAGTATTCCCACTCCTGAATAACCCGTGAAGGCACCAATAATCCTGAGAAAATACCCAAAGAAACATATTCATCCATGAGCTCACCAGTGATATCCAGCGTCCAGAAGGGCACCGAGAGTTCAGTGCGACTACCGAAATTGATAATTGAGCACGTCGAAGTGGATTTCCCCCGAAACGGCTGGTGCGCTATCGAATACGATAACATCGCGCGCATGGTGGGCGCTAAGAACATCGTCGTGACAAAGTGTGACCGCCAGCATGCTGAGAATCTGCCTGTTTCGCTGCAGCGGTGCGCGGGTATCACGCCTAGATCCATCACTGAGTATCTCAAGGAGCAGGATCAAGCTGAATCCAGCAACCCTGAGGGTGATGCCACGCAGGGAGAGTCTAAATCCGGACCGGACACATTCCGAATGACTCCAACCGGCGAACGACTCCTGAGCGACTTAAAGGAGGCAATTAAGCCTGACCCGGCTACAGGTGAGTGCCGCATTTGCTTTTTGGATGCGCATGCGACCCAGGAGCTTTCGCCCGAGGACATACACAAATTTGACTACTTCATTGTGGGCGGCATCCTCGGTGACCACCCACCACGAGACCGTGGAGGATACCTGCGCCAGCATGGCTTTGCGATTCGTCACCTGGGTCCTCGTCAAATGAGCACAGATACGGCTGTTCGCACGGCCTGGACGATCTTCCGACACCAGGTTCCGCTCGCGCAGCTGCGATTCATTGATGATCCAGAGGTCTATAAGCACCAGGTCGATACTCACATCAAACAGAAACAGGACCAGGACCAGGAGAATAGGAAGAAAAAGAAGAAGAAGAGCAAGAAGCGGTCCAACGAGTACGATGAGTCCACGCGTATTCGTATGCGTTACATGACCCAGTACCAGCCCTTGCTGAAGTACTATCCGGATCGAATCCAGTCGGATGAGTTTGATGATGAGTCGGCTACCAAGGCAAGCGGGACTGAATTCCACAACCCCGTCATGCATCTGTGGCATCCTGCCGCTTGGGAGACGGTCAAGCAAGCCAGTGAAGCGCTTCCTTCTCCTCCGGCAGTTAGAGCCAAGCCTGAGGTCATCACTTCCTCCACTAGCGCTGAGACTGAGAACGCTGGTGCTGCATCCGAAGACGATGAAGACCAGGCATTTAAGCATCTGCCCGAAATGACACCTGGACTGCTGGAGTTCATTTTCGCCGACCAGGACAATCCCCTGGACGGCATCCTTGACCTGGATTTTGGTGGCGACGGCGGTGACCAGGTCTTTGACGAGCAGGACCAAAGGGCGCTGGCAAAGTTGTTTGACTTTGAAGAGTGAGTGATGTGCAGTTTGACGTCTAGGCAGACGACACAGAAGGATTTTGCCTGTATTAAGTAGCGGTATCTTTTGCAACAATCTCCACGGTTGCTTGCCTTCCAATACACTAGTTGTGGTATGTACGCGTAGTGTTCTTAGTAATCTACATCGCGAGGAGTATCATCATCGTTAGCCCCATGAGCTCCAGCACCATTTCTATATCTAGTACCTGGTAGGCCGTTCACCACGCCTTGACGGGCCGATGGCCGATGTGTCGTGCTTCTCTCACGCTGCTGAGTGTCCCTCTTGAACGGCATGTCCCCACCCCGCAGCGTGTCTCCGCACGGCAGTCCCTCCCCAGCCACGCCTGCCTGGCTCAATTTCGAATTTTCGACTTCCAGGGCTGGCAGGGAATTCGCCCGCGCCCAGTTGTTCCAATCGGGGGTGACGGAATATAGGCTAAGCCTCCGAATCCACAACGATCATATGTGAATATCTCAGGATGTGGGTATGCTCATGTAAATTAAATATTCGAATTCTGTTCTAATCTAGACCCTGGGCTCGGTATGAAGTCCAGCACCACGGCCAGCTCCGGCACACCCGTACAGGGCACACCCAGTAATGTCACGAAAGGACCGCTCACGGCGATCTACCCGGAAGCCTGGCCTATCCCCGACATGCTGTTGCTGGTCGAGGCTGCTCAGGAGTGCATTCGCGAATATGACCCCCTGGGCGCACTCCCCACTGCAAAGGATATCGATTGGCAACGCGTGTACACACTCATTGCACCCAGAATCCGGTTCGATACCAGCCCTGAACAGTGTGAGAATCAGTTTACGGGCTTCACTGGCGCGATTGCCAAGAGGTACGTCACACACAAGGCCTGTCCGTATGCTGCTCTTTGTCTTAAATGTGCTTGGGTTGGCTAGATTCGACAAGATCGACCTAGATCTGTCGCTATGGACAATGAAACTGAAGCGGCTCTCGAAGCGCGCGCAAGGAGTCTGGGCAGCTGATTGCTAGCATGTGTACTCGGATCTGAGTACAATGGTACCCACACACAATGTAACTTACTATCCTTGACCTCACCTTACTCCACCACCAACATCCCTCTAGCATCGGCATCACTTTTCCAGATGTTTACTCAGCGTGTGTAAAGACCCAGCAGTACTTACGCGACCAAAGGATACGTGAGTTGCACCGCGACATCCTGGCATGCAAAGAATATATCCGTGTATACCGTGTGGATGTGGAGGCTGCCCAGGGTGGCACTCCCGACCCAGTTGGAGCTGCCTCAGCTCAGATTGGTGAGTTCGTCCCACCAGTCAACGTGGTTCTCAGCAATGCACTTGCGGCTGCCCCCGTCTCAGCCGGCGGCTACGGTGTCTCCTCGGAAAACCCCAACGGTGTCATTCCTCCGGCGCAATCTCTGGGTGGTGTTGTAGAAGGTGCAGAACACCTCATCATGCCTCCAGGTCTGGTCTTCACTGGCCGTGCTACGAACAAGCAACTGCTGTCGGCGCTACTAGACCAAATTCGGTGGCACCCCAAAGCTGGTCCCTTCTTGCGGCCAGTGCAACTGGAGGAGGCGCCACGCTATCTCGAAATCATTCGCACTCCCATGGACTTTGGCACAATCAACCAGCGTATTGAAGATGGTCTCATCAAGGACGCGGGCCAGTTGTTCGAGCATCTCTCGCTGGTCTACACAAACGCGTATACCTACAATGCCAGGAACACTGACGTCTGGCTCATGGCAAAGGAACTTGATATGTTTACGGTACTGCTGTTCCAATCCGTTCTCGCAGAATATGCTGAGTACTTCAGGCAGAGCACGCCCGAGCCGAAGCGTGGAGGACGAAAGCCCAAGCCGGTGCGCGGCAATGTCTCCAGTGCAGTGGCAACAGCCAATTCTCTCGCTCAGGCCCAGGCGCAGCAAGCACTTAGCAGCATACCAGCCGGCCCAACGATTGGACCGGGCGCTCCTGCTACTGTCCCGCCAGCCGCCGCACCCGTCGCCCCTTCAGGCGCCGCTGCTCAATCACAGGCATCAGTTGTGAGCCCGAGCGCGAATTCCTATCAACAGACTTCCAGTGCAGGTGCGAGCCAAGCAGGGCAAACTGGCTCTGGTGTAAACCCCCAGACGGAACATAAGGGATCGAGTGATGCCACAGATGCAAATGGGCGACAGGATGAGAATGAGAGCATGGATGATGCGACGGACACGCAGCACACAGATGGATTGGGAGAGGGTCAGACGGACCAACAAAGCCCAAGCGAAGCAGGCGGAGATGAAGGCTCCAGACATGCAGGTGGCGAGAGCGATATCGGTGGGGACGAAATGACAGATAGAAAGGCCGCAGTCACCTCTACACCCATGCGGGCTCGCCGTGGCGCACCAGCCGACTTGGCTCCGGTCAACGTTGCGGCTCAGCATGTCCCTAGCGCAACTTCTATGCACCCTGCGACCGCAACACCAGGCGACCAAGGTTCGCAATCTCCGTCCCCAGCACCTACACCATCATTGCAACGCTCGAGTCGCTCGCGCGGCCAAATCTCACAGCCCCCCGTCTCGACACCCACTCCAACCCCAAGCAGCACCAAACGCTCCTCAAGGCAGAAGTAAGGTGCTATGTATAATCTTGCATAAATGTATCTGGCCAATGACAGTAATGCTATTGTATGTGTTTAATTACTCGCAACAGCGTCAATTTAATCTATCACACATAGGACAGTGTCTGCGAAGTAGTTTCCACAAGGTTTTCGCCTGGGCAAGAAAGCCCGAATATTTTGTTTTGACCAAGACAGCCCATTGACATATTGGTAATACAGAATTCCGGCTGGGGTTGGGCATCATTGAGAATTACCATCGAGAGTGAATTGTTACTGTGAGTGAACACACTCATAAAATAAACCTTTGAACAGTACTCATGGGGAGTTTGATCGGCATTTTAGACTTTATGGCACAGATTTTGGACCCTGAGTGGGACTTGAGATGGTGAGATTGCGACCGTGAGCCAGACTCCCACGGTTTTCATACCAAAATCACGTCGCATGAGACCGGGAGATACCTGCAATCAGCGAGGCTCACGGTTCTGCTTTGCCTCTTGAGTACACAATATATCACAAAAGTGAAACCGTGAGCCGAATCCTGAGGAGTAATGCGAGCATCGAAGTTTTGTCCTGTGTTCCTCACGTTTTGAAGAGTAGGCTCACCAACCGACTTTATTGCGGACAATGGCTCAACAAGGAAAAACGCGGATTCCTCACAACAGGGATTGACCAATGCGTGTTTGGTGGAAACCAAGTCTGTTCACAGATTGCTTCTCTAAGAGGAAGCACACAAATCATCCTTGGCACTCAGCTTTATAGTTCACGGCTACGATCTTCATCTAGGACCCACCCAGCAACTAGGTTGCAGTCCATAGGAGCTAACAGTGGAATTACAGTTCGTCCCAGCCAGCCATGAAGTCATGGTGAGCAACTTGCCACTGCGAGTGTTGAGTGGTTGTGCTCCAGCTGCCAGACAAATTCGTATTCCATTTGCTATAGCCTTCCGTTCCTTTCCAGTCGTCCTACGCTTCCTACTCTTCCTCTTTCTTCAACCCGTCTCTCTCCTCTTCCTCCTTGGTCTCCCTTCCAAACCTTGGGTTGCCAAATCACCGCTTTCGTCGGGTGCGACTCAGGTGCATCTTCCAGCGTATTCCTTCTCGGATCAGATCACAAAGGACGTACAGGAGTGCACCGTCGATTATACTAAGGTTCACATACTCTAGCCACCCAAGCTTTGGTTTCACGAAACAACAGGTGCGCCATTCCGACACACTTAGGTGCCTTGCACCGTTGGAGGAAGGAAGCATCGACCGACACTCAGGTGTGGAGATCACACAATCTACACGAGGGTACGCATGCCATTGGTGGTCCGCATGGAAGCAGGTGCTTCCTTTATCTGTCACGAGTGAGATCCTGTTGTTGTTGCTGCTGCTGCTGCTGCTGCTGCTGATGCTGCTGATGCTTCCTCCTGTGAACTCCTATGATTTGTCAACCATGCCTGGTTGCTCCAGCTGTCTTGCATGTGTTCCGTTGCTGATCAATCAATCCGGCCACCCACCCGCTTGCTCCTCCTAATCCTTTGCCAAATACACGACTGGTGAAGACGAGTAGTGACGAGGCGATCGAGTGCCAGCCAGACTGCAGAAGGGGGGCTTGAGCTCAGCACCACGACTTCAACTATCCTGCAGGGTATGTATTCCATATTCGACTTGAGTTGAAATACCCTCCATACGCGGATTTCGCAGTGATACTATCTGCTCGACTTGCTTCGACTTTAGCCTGTTGATATTATTCTCGACACTCTCTCCTAACATAACATGCACCCTTATTATGGGAACATATGGCTTCCTCGCATTTAGTCTGAACCGAACGCTTGGGGTCTCGACATGGGAAGCGGAGCCTCCAGGAACACCTTCTCTGGGTCTGCCACATCTCAGAACTCAAGACAGCAACTTAATTCAAATGTGGCAGCTGCGTTGGGCAGATCGAAGAGCACAGCAGGCGCCTCGACTACGAAGGCTTCCAGTGAGTCCAGCGTGAACAAGGATCGATCCGCAGCAGAAAGCCTCAAAACATTCGCGAGCATCAAGTATCCCACTCCTGGTTCGGCAAGTGCGAATCCAAATGTGGACGAACTCAGCCCAGATCGCGCCTTCCAAGCCAACTTAGAGGACTTCCTCTCGAGTTTGGATGGAGACTCCCTACTGCGTCTCGCCATGGATGATGAAGCCGAAAACGGGACGCTGAAGACTCCAGCCATCAACACCTCGCTTCCGAACACGACCACCCAACTCAGCTTGAATGATAGTGTATTCTCAGGTGAAGCCAGCACAGCTGCAGTGCAGCTGATGAAATCATTCCTGCCTCGCCAAGCAGCGACGCCAGGATCACAAGAACAAAGCTGGCTGGACGCAATCAAGAACAACAACCTACCCAGAGCTAAGGAGCTTTTCGAGAGAGGCGTAAGTCCCTTAACATGCGATAACGTTGGCCTTGCCGCACTAGACTACGCATGCATTCTCGATCACCCGAAGCTGATGCCCTTCCTGGTTGAAGCGATTGGACACTATCTGACCAGGCGACTATGTGAAAGTCTCACGACCAAGATCTTCCTCGCCGTGGAGTTCTCGAACATTCCGATTCCAAGAGACAGACTGCTTTCAATTGTTGTCCGAGCGATCAAGGCAAATTTGGCCGTAAGGCTATCCGTTCAGCAGCTGCAGCTTGCAATGCGTGTCACTCATCCTCATGTGCTGTTGCCGGCCTTACAGCAGTCTTTGGATGAGCTTGATCTTCACTCAGTTCTCCTCCACATTCAAAGGCAGGCCGAAATGAGGGTACGCGCCAAGGAGCGGCTGGCAGCGGCGACTGCAGCATCTTCATCATTATCCATCGACCAGCCATCGGTGCAGCTGCCTCTGAAACAAGCTGAGGAAACAAAGCTTATGCCGTCCCCTCAAGAAGAATGCGTTATGACAACTGGATCGCCCCAGCCGACCAGTAGTAACAGTGTTTCGGCATTTGCTGATATTGCCCCTCAGCATCTTTCGTTACAAGTCAGCAATGATGACTCGAGCGATGCTATGAATGTGGCACCGTCAGCCCTATCGGCGTCACCGTTTGCCTCCATGTTCCACACCCCAGTCACAGCTGCAGCAGCATCGACTTTCGAACAGCCTGCGTCACTGATAGTTTGTGCAAGCCGAGCGCAGGATCACTTCTTAGCAAAGAGTCGAAGACTTTCACGGTCATCTTCCATGCAAATACCAACTCTACCGGATATCTCCGCGATGATGCAGGGGCGTCCACCTGTGGCGTGCCCAGTCAGTTCAGACGAGACCATGCGACAAGCAGCAGACTCAGGCGACATAACAGACGATTCGGACACGAGTTCGCCAACCGACCTAAAGACCGCGTCGCTCTATCTGCCCACGGCTGCCTTGCATCCAAAGGGTTTGCCGTTTGTGCCTCCACCAGCGCTTGTGCGAACGATGTCTCATATTTTGACGCCGTCCGACGACGTGACACCTCGAAACTATTACCATTTGTCCCGATCAGAGACTAAGTGCCCAATAACAACCAGCAGTGGTTCTAACGAGCAAGGAGGTGCCAAGTCTGGGACATTGCTCCATATTAATGACGACACGGCAACAACGATGCCAGATGAACCAATTCAACCTTCTAGAATGCTCTCGCGCAAGACGCTTCCTACGTCTCGTGAGGGTGACGTCGTTTCACCGATGGGTATCTCTCAGTCTGTTCTGTTTGCTCTGCCTCTCTCAATGATCAAGCAGCCTTTACCGCCACCTTCCACTAAGGCAATGACCTTGGGTGGAGACAGTGAAATCGTGGAGCAAAAGGAAGTCGATAATCAGGAGGCTCTGTCTCCAACAAGCGAGATGTACAGACTTTCAGCACTCAAGTCACCCCCTCCTTTGTTTTCCCACTACGCACAACCGCTGAAGGGGCCTAAGTCAAATACCTCTGCAAGACCATCTGTATCTCAGCCACCACTTCCAGTCCAGCCTACCCTATTCTCCGACAGCGACATTCATTTATTCTCTCCTCGTCGCGAGAGCAAGTCGACGATCTCACCTCGATCCGCAGCATTCGCTGAAGCATATCCATTTGGCATTGCAGACACAAGGGGTATGCATCTTGAGTTACTTGCCGCTTATCTGAACCTGGCAAGATATAAGCACTGGACAGCTCTCACATTAACTGCATGCTGCGGTGGACTCGAGGTGACCCGGATTTTGCTCGCAACCGGATTGATGAATGTTGAGAAGCTTGGAGGATGTGGCTATTCCGCGTTATGCTGTGCCATCAAGTGTGCAATTCGTGCAGAGAAGGCTATTGCTCAGCAGAACCCACCCCCCGCATCCCCTCCACCTGAATCAACTAATCGAGGGCTAGATGCAGACACCCCGACAAACAACATAAGCCGTGTTACACGCGTGAACACGAGTCCCGATGGTCCCAAGCCACCCTTGGCATATTCGCCGAAACTTCCTCCTGAGGATCCTAATATGGTGTTACGCAGACGCGCGTGGGGCGTCGTGTCCTTGCTCTTGCAGTATGGTGCTCGCCCGAAGATCTTGAAGAAGTTCCTCCCCCTGAGCAAGATGGGCAGAGCTGCAGTTCAGGAAGGTTTGACTCAGCGACTTCTGCCTCTATGTGATCTCATGGTTGAGCTACTCACCCAGGACACCGGTGATTCAGAGCTCTCAGATGTTGGCTCGGAGTCCGATTGTGAAGGGGAGGTGGCTGCAGTTGCATCTGCCCGCGAAGATGAGGACGATGCCAAGCAATCAGATCATACGAGCGTGACCCTCAGTTCGCACTCCGTTATCTCCTCTCAATCAACATCTCCCTCAATAGCCACCACCTCTGCATCATTATCTGCTGCCGCACCTTCTACAGTAGCTTCTCTCACATCTGACGCATGTACTCCTGAACGAATGAGCGAGCTCCTGTCGCCGGCAGGAGGGGCGCTGCTCTCCCCAGTTTCTCCTCGCCTCACACGGTTGAACAAACTGAGCAGCGACTTTGCTTCTCTTGGGAAACTAAGTGGTACTAACAAGCAACCGGGCGGCATGGTCGATACGACTACTTCCTGCAGGAGCTCAAAATCCAGCAAGCGCTGCCTTAAGCCTTGCCAACTCCCTCGGGCATTGCTCGAACTGATTGCGGAGTATGCTGTCGTACCTCATATTGATGATGTCAACTTCACGACAGGAAAGCTCTATAGCGAGGGAAGTTATGAAGATTTGGAAGACGATCATGACACCCCAGGGCTATTCAAAGCACTATTGCCTTGCAATCCAACATGCACGTGTCATTGTCACTGCCGCTTCTGCAGCGATCCTTAATTCACTGATTTTATCATCGATCGATTATAAACTTCAAAAGAATGGTAGAAGTTGTAGTTTTGCACAGCTATAACTGAAGTAACACTCCTTGCAATGTAGCAACACTAATAGCTTTGGTATACATTCAGGGTGTGACCATTGCCCCCCCCAGAGACGCAGACCTCTCCTCGTGGTGTGGCAACGCAGTCACTTGTTTTTGTAAGCTTATATTCGAGAAAGTTACCTCAACAGTATTATTATATAATGCTCAACAACCTGGTCTAGCTCGATAGCTGCCTAAACCATTACAATACATCATGGTACACTAACTACTCCAACCTCCTGCCGATTATTGTGAAGTAAGTTTTGCCAGTGGTCGCTTTGTCGTCATCATCCCTTTGGCAGCCGAGATTTGGACAAGCGCGAAGAGCAAGATCGCGAAGAGGAGCGCGCGACGACGACTAGCATTTTCTTTCGGGTCTGATGGGCTTGAGCCAGGTGGAGAAGCATCATGCACTGTATCCATTGGACGGTACTCTCGAAGTCTAAAGACGGCATCCCGACTCGAATTCAGTGCAAGGAAAGGTGATGAAAGGACATAGCGAGTCCTTCTTTCATGCCAATCCATTCGCCACCGCATCCACTCGAGGATCTGATGCCATAGCGAGTGCTGAAGAGAGCCGTAAATAATACAGGAATGTTCAGCATCGGACTTCTTGTCATTGTCTTCCTGAACCTGCTCTGACACTTGAGAGTCCACTGCGTCCTTACCTCGGCCTGCCAAGTATTCCTTGACCCGATGGAGATGCATCAGCAGCTCCTTATCTTCCAGACCAGTGAGTGTTATGAGGCGGAATGTGTGGATAGTCAGTGGTTGGTCGTCTTCGAAGCTGATCAAAAAGCCCATAGGTGGTAGGACGGCCACGTTCGCGCTTGGGTCACACGAAACAATCACTCGTGCAGACATGAGATTACTGGAACCCGCAGCATCAGTGCGCTCGAGACCTTGATTGTGTTCAATCTGGGTCGGCATCGGCGACGAAGACGAGGGCACCATCAATGCATCTTGCACTATCGACCTTGACACCGTGAAGGAATTCTTAGAGAGCGGGAAGGTGTTCTTTTCTGTGGCAGCCCAGATAGGCAGTTCCGCTGGGACCAGTGCAGCACTCTCAGCGGACTCTGGTACAATATGCACCTGACACATGTTGCTTTTCACGACCTGGCCAACGATCTGGAAGCCCACAATTGGTTCTGTGAGCTCAGCGGTTCCGTGTTTCAGGAGGACGGCGAGGGCCAGTACCAGGAGTACCTGGGTGATTCTGCCCACAAATGGCGACATAAAGGCGTAACCTGGTGTGGTTTATCACGGGCAGTGGTATGATCTACAGAACAGCGTGGGTATCACCTAGAATGTAGGGGGAGAGCATCGTGGCAAGTGGAGTTTGGTTGTCGGTAGTAAAAAAACGCGTCAGTTCCTCATGAGTGTCGTGATTCTACCGGGATTAGAGTGGCGCTTCGAGCTTTCCAGTAGAGTGCACATCGGATAGCACCACTCGCCAATTACACACACGCCCCAAATACTGCATTTCAGACCTGGAGCAAAAGTGACAGAACACAACTTGAAAAACTGAATTCTTACGTGTTTTGTCGCGTTGAAGCACGGTTTACCCAGACAAGACGACGCCAATCACCGGCCAAGACTTGCTAGTATCACGGTGTCACTTGAAATTACGGCAAGACAGCTCATATCCGCAGGAAAGAATAGCAAATTATCCTTGGAAACGGTAACAACCGGAGGCCGCACATGATTCATCAGCACACACACAGGATACACACCTAAATTGCAATGCATCGGGCATCGAGCCGTGATTCCCACCCCATTTCCGGTTCTTACCCGCGGGCTCGCTCCTCGAGTGACTATGCGGCTCTCATTCAGAGAGTCAGTTTGAATCCACGGCCGACTCCCGACCCTACTCGGGGCTCAATCTCGGCGGCAGTCGTAGATCTACCACCCATTCGGGCCACCAGCAGCGTAAATCGCGCCTCTCATCCTGGTTCCTTTCCAACAGACGGTGTGGTAAACTCTCGTGGCACAGCTGAGCGAGCAAACTATACCCCATGGACAGCCTCGGCACCTCCCGTGCGTTCTCAGGGCTTGGAGGTGTATCCAGGCTCAGGATTAGCTATTACATCGGGAACAGGTAGGATACCCTCGTCTATTTCATCCGAGCCCAGCATTCCTGTCGGAGAACTTCGGCCTCTTGCTAATGCCAGCACCGTCCAACTCAAGGCACTTCAAGAGTACTCCGGTCCGCTGGACCAACGAGCTCAGCGTGAGCCATCCGTACGAGCACCACATCTGGCTCCTGCGAAACGAGATGTGGTCCTTCAAGCAAGCACAGTTCAGTTGGCCACCCTACAGGCCTACAAGTTAGATCTACAAAAAGAGAATCGAATGTTTATGGAGGCCTCTCGAGCAAGGCAAGCAGCAATGCTAGTCAGCAAGAAGATGGATCTGACAGCCCAGGCCCCGTCAAAGTCGAATGCTAAAGGCCATCCAGTAGCTGGTGCCGTCATCGCCGAGATGCACAAGAATTTTGGTTCAGCACACCATCGTCCTAGAGAAAGTAGACAAACGACAAAACGCATGGATGACCTGAATGGCTCTCAACCTACCAGCAAATTGGGTTCTGCTACTCCCTCATCAAACAGCGCTTCTCGGCCAGATGATGATGCTGATGATGAAAATGAATTCAAAGTCGATTGGATAAGCGCCAGACAGCGATGGTTATGTAGGTGGCTTCTTCCAATTAGGATACCGCAACATAACAAAGCAGCTGACCAACTTGGGGCTCCGGGAGCTCTCGGTTCCTGGCAGCTGTCTATGCCGGCGGAGAAGGAGCTCTTCGCTTTAGTTGTAAAGCGACAAGATCCTAATAAGCGGGGAAAGAAGCCCACCGAATCATATTTCCTCGACTTCTTGCTGGAGCATGGGCCTGACCTCGAGGACTGGCCAGAGGGTTACACAATTCCGTACAATCAAGATACAAGTGATGCAGGAACGCGGCATCAAGAAAAATCTAAACGACAACCTGATTACGTAGATGATAGAGTTCGAACGGAGGACGATGCAGGCGACATAGGATCGATCAATGACGCAGAGACGATGGATCCACCTCCGCAGACATCGGGTGGAGGCTGCCCTATACCAATTTGTACGATATGCCTGGATTATTTCCGGCCCCGAACGCCGCAGTTACTGCTTTCATGCTCGCATAGTGTACACGCAGTGTGCTTGGATAGTTTTGAAAGGTATACGATCGCAGCATTCAAGGAGGGTAGATCCGATGGTAAACATAGGTGTCCGGAATGCCGCTGCGCTGGCTACTCGACGAAGCGGATCTACGATGGTGCGCTTATCACTGGTTTTTACTTTATTCTGCGCGCTCAGGCTATGATTCGGGGGTCGCTGGTTCGAAGGCGTCTGAAGAAAGTCTTCTCTGAGCTCGGTAGTGTGCCGAATACGATCGAAGCGCGACGGGCGGCGATGGCACTGAACCGGCTTGAGATAATATCTCAGCGAATGGAAAGACTAATGGAGGCAAGATCTGGTCAAGTACACCATGTGTTGGCGCTTGCAGATGGTGTCATCTCAACGAACCGAACCGTACTGCTCGCTGCAGAGGAGCGCGAACGGAAGCTACGAGCACTAAAGCGGTCTGTAGCTGAAATGAGCATCTCACGAGACTCACAGAGCGTGGAAGACCACCAGCAAGCTAGGCCTGATTCATTTGAACTGAAGGAATGTTCTGAACAGCCAGCAAGGGACGCGGGCTATGGTGAACTTTCCTATAGTCGCACTCAAACCAAGGCTACAGCGTTAGAGGAGGGTTTGCATTCACGAGCAGTCTGCTTTGTATGCATGAAACCAGTGCATGTAGGTGGCGATGAATCAGCAGCTCGTCATTTGACAAAGAGCCAGCCCATTCACCATAAGTGCGCTCGTTCCCTGCAGCGTTTCCTGAACGGTCAACAGGTCTAGTTGTTTTCCCTGACTGGGTACAAGCTGGCTAGGAGCTAGCTGTCACTCGACTTGAGAAGGGAAAGACATGAGCGCTTCAAGCATATGTATCTTCGCACTTTGATCTTGCCATGTCCACGCTGACTAGTCTCCCATAACTTGCTTAAGAATACAACACGAATAGTGTTTTCGGAGTTCGACCTGTCGGCTCAGTCATTTTCCTCGAACTTTGTCGGTTTTTTGGGTAGCGTGTATGGGAAGATCCACGCATGTGTTGGATAATCTATCTATTGCATAATATGTACTCAACTTGTTGACACTGAATGGTAACCAATACTTCACCTAACACTCGTTCTCATGCCACGATCTCGACGATAAACCTATTCTCCGCTTTAGATCTCATTGAGCTGAGTCATGACGACACCTACTACGGACTACCGCCTGCGGATTTCGGCACGACAGATCGTGCGAGTGGCGACACACGGCGAGCGGGTGAAGACGGGCAAGGCGATGGACGATGTTGAGGTGCTAGAGCACGGTACCATGATCGTTGGGCACGATGGCAAGATCGTAGCTGTGGGTCCTCGCGAGGAGATCTCTGCTGCGTTCGCGGGCAAAACCTTTGAGACGGAGCTGGACTACAAGGACCAGACCATTGTGCCTGGTCTTGTGGATTCCCACACCCATCCCGTATGGAGTGGCGATCGTGTACACGAGTTTAAGATGAAACTCGCTGGTGCGACTTACATGGAGATTCACAAGAGCGGAGGTGGCATTGGCTTCACTGTGCGACACACACGTGCTAGCTCAGAGGATGAGCTACTACAGCTCTTCCTTGCTCGACTAAAGCGCATGGTAAGGTCAGGCACCGTCCTAGTCGAGGCCAAAAGTGGATACGGACTGGAGTTGGATACAGAGCTCAAGATGCTCAAGGTAATTCATCGAGCGACTCAGGTCCAGAAGGACATTGACATTGTGGCGAATTACTGCGGAGCACACTCGGTGCCACCAGGGTCTACGGCTGAGGCAGCTACAAAGGACATCATCGAGAACCAGCTGCCTGCACTTGCCGCAGCCAAGGCTGACGGACAGATCAATCCCGAGCAAATTGACGTCTTCTGCGAGAAGGGCGTTTTCACCACGGAGCAGAGCAAGGCAATTCTCGAAGCGGGCAAGAAGTACGGACTTACTATCAACTTCCACGGTGATGAACTCCACCCGACAGGATCATGCGAGATGGGTGCATCGATTGGTGCCCTTGCGGTATCACACGTCGAGCATGTGAGCGATGCGGGTATCGCGGAGATGGCCAAGGCTGGCACGGTTGCTGTTCTACTCCCTACCACAGCGTATGTTCTACGTATTGAACCTGCTCCAGCGCGCAAGCTAATCGATTCAGGTGTCCCAGTCGCTCTCGGTAGTGACTTCAACCCGAACGCTCATTGCCTGAGCATGCCGTTCGTCATGAACCTGGCCTGTGTCAACATGCGCATGACGCTGAATGAGGCCCTGACCGCCGCGACAATCAACTCCGCGGCAGCCCTCGGTAAGTCCTCAACTCATGGATCGCTCGAGGCGGGTAAGTTTGCCGACTTCTTGCTCATCAATGCGGAGTCCTGGGAGCACTTGATCTACGAGATGGTAGATCCCCCAATTTCGAAGGTCTTTAAAGGTGGTCGAGTCGTTTATGAAAGCACTGTTGAATAAAATAGCTAAATCACGACATGTAAGTTACAAATCTAGCTGTACATTGAAGAGGGGTGGAACGCACTGGAATACTACATATACTCATCATCCAGGTCAGATCCGAGATAGACTGCCAAGCATAGAAACTTCAAAACGTTTCTATGCCAACAGAGGCATGGTAGCGAGTAGCGAGGGCTTGAGGGGAGGAGAATCAAAAGTAACGATAAGTAGGAATCTGTACACATTGTGGAGACGTGGCGTTAATGTCATCACCCATGCATTTGAGGTGTCGGATCAGATTCATGAGGTGATTGTTGCACGCCTGCGGCTCTTTCAAAGGCTGCGATGCTTTCTTCAGAAGCACCGATTGGGACATCCGGGAAGCTGGCTAGGTAGTAGTCAAACAGGAGCTTGTAGCAAGGGTAGATGTCACGTTCAGTATAACCTGTGATATCTGTTAGCCGTTGGTTCCATATGGGATCAGTCTTTACCGCGCGCCGGGCGCAAGCAACGATCGCTGCGGCCTGGATCGAGGGGATGAAAGCATTCACCTCATAAACTTGTAAAAGAATCTCAGAGAAGAACGTAAGGTAGCGACCAGTGAAGCGGACAATTCGAGGAGTTGGCTGATTGCCATTCACAATGTCTGACTCAAACACCACACCGAGCTCTCGGTAGTATGAAAGGTAATTGACCGCAAGCACTCGGGAGAGCTGCCAATCAAGTTTGCGCAGAACGAACCGTTCTGAATCAACGATGTCCTTACATGACAGCACGCTCCCACTGCTTCTGCGAAGGTTCTTTACACTTGGGGCAAGGGCTTCCAGTTCCTCAAATTTGGTTGCGACCAGAATGCACGCGGTAACTATACCTTGAAGTTGATCTTGAGGATATGCAGTGTTGATGGGGTTGCCGTGCTCGTCCGTACTAGGACCAAGTACCAGGTCAGCATATTTGATTGCCAGATGTAGCGTCGTCTCCGAGAGCTTGTAGGCTTCACCAAATTCGCACATCCAGTCGACAATGATGCGGCGTTCGCTGTAGTGGCGTGGATTTGCGCAATAAACATGTTGGCGCTTTTCTTTAGCCCGCAGAAGGGACAGCTGGGTTTGCATTTCCGCGAGGTCTCGCGGTTCCCACTGCCGTGCCCCATGACCGCTGGGTACTGCTGGGTTGGACTTATCTTCATCTATGAAGTTCTCCAGATCCGAGTTGATGATCTCAAGTTCGGACAGGCACGCGGTAGATGTGGAAATAAAATTACGAATTGATCGGAAATATGCACTCGCGGTGTAAACAACAGATTGGTGTTCTGTCCGCAGGTTTGAGAGGACCCTGAGGGCTTCGCTTCGAGTCTGAGTATCAGAAATGGGATTTGCAGGAACGAACGGCGATTCAAGTGCTTTGGCTTTTGCTGGTTTCTGTGAAGGAGTGCGATCACGCCCACTTTCGATCGACGCGATCGACGCAAACGAATTAATTAATTCGCGCTCCGAGCGTGGAGATAGAACTGAGGAAGCGTTGCTCGCGGTTGCCTTCCATTCGTCTCCACTTGCCACACTCGTGGCAGTCCCGACATGAGGCAAGCCAAAGACACCATCAGTTGTAACAGAACGATCGAGGGAGGGGTCATGAGGATAGGTTGCTTCAACGGAACGGCTGCGAGAAAGAGCAGCCGGCCTTTGGATCTGAGAATGCAAGTTACTTTCTTCCCATTCTCGAAGCAGGGAACGAAAACCAGGAATCAAATGAGTGACCAAGTTCTCGGGACTTACTAGGAAAGTAACCTCACGCGGCGGAGGTGGCGAGGATCGAGCGGAAGGCTCAGTGCCGAGCGCAGCGTTACTAGCGCCAGTGAAGTTGCGCCGTGCGTACCATAGTTCGTGTGGAGGAATGACCGGAATATTCTCTGGATCGAGTTGCATCTTGAGTTGACCCTCGGTTATGAGTTGGGTTCCAAACTCGAGTAATGCATTGAGAGGGAAGGCAGGCTTTGGCACGGTCTCTCTCACCGTTGAGGAGAGCGTAGTTTCTGTACCTGAGGAGGCTGGGGAGAGCTTAGGAGTGACGAAGTCAGGGGCTATGCTTCCTTCGCTCCCCTGTGAGTGTGTTCTCTGGATGTTGCTAATATAGTCACCTTCATTACGGAGTTTCCTATTATAGGCCGTCGCGTAAGGGTCATTCGGGAGATCCGCATGGCCAGCCTCCTTAATCGCGAGCGCTGTGCTCTGGAAGCGTTGGACTTCTTCAAAATCCTCTTTGAATGCAACCTCGGCAGGAATTCGTGCGAGCGCTACGCCATGCGGTTGCTCCCAGAACAGCGCGCCACTTGCTTCCGGCGGATTTGATGGGTTACGACAACGATCAACGACATCAGCAGGGGCATCATCGCTGTTCTGAACCTGCCCCCCAGACGATTCGTAAACGCCGAGCATCGTATCCTGGCGAATATATTTGGTTACGTGAACAACCGTCTTCTCCTCATCAATTTGGGTGCTCTGCCCATTCTGCAGGTACATTCGTGTCCGCTTCTGTTGCAAGACTTCATGTTCCACTCGATGGGTGGCTTCACCAGGCAGCGAGACTCTCTGCAGTCCTGCCGTGTCATGCAGTGTCTGAACATGTGTCCAGTGCGCGATATGCTCACTAGGTGCGTCCGGGTGAGTGGTCGGCTGCCCCAACTGGGTACCACTCACCAGACCGTCTCCAGCAATCGCATGCGCTACATCCCCTTCACCGACTCCAGTATCATTACCAGTGATCACTCCATGGTCTCTTAGGGCGACAACAGTAATCTCATCCCGGTATGCCGTGTCAAGCTGGGAGCTCGTCAGACCACTCTCATGCTCAGGTCTCCGGCGTCGGCGCGATCGGACGTCCAAAATGCTCACACGCTGTATATCCACGGACTCCTCCCCCACGGAGGATTTGGAGTCCATTTCCAATGCGGACGTTTTGGGCGTTTTTCTGCACAGCCACAGTGTGTGCAAGCCCAAAGGCGGGCGCTATCGGCGGCAAGATGGGTGCTCTACGCGAAGGCACGTCGAACCAGTGTCGACACTCAGCGCGAGGCGGGAAATCGACGCTCTAGGCAGCGTAGAGGCAAAATCGCATTGAGCGCGGGTGCTGAAATGATGGTATAGGGGTGATCCAAGCGTGGTACAAATGCAAGCACTGGTATTGTGGTTGGTATTCAAGTTGTTCCGTGAAGTAATATCCAACCAGATACCCACCGATGATGAATATCCCAGCGCTTGATTTACTTCTCCACAATCACTGGATATTCCCCGCGCAGTCTCCTCCGGTGTGTGCAAAGCGTTCCATTTGGCGCATATTACTCGCGTATGCATACACGTTTGGTTAGTATTGCGCCATACAAACTGTATCCTCACAAATCGCGCCTCCACCGCTCTCACTCAACTTCCAGATTTCTGCTTAGACCCAGATATCACGCGTCCCGGCAAGACCCGGCCCTAACGTGCCGCGGCTCCAAGCACCAGACCTTCACTAACTCTCAAATCCACTCCACTCTCCACTACCGGGTAGCGTGCACGAGGAGAAAATGGATCCAGAGCGTGGAGCCACTAAGCCCTCAGAGACCGATCTTGTGAGTGCTCAGGCCGGCACAGCGGGTTCGACTCACTCTTCAGGTCCAGCGGGGTCGCCCAATGCACAGCCCCTTGTGCACGCGTTTGCGGGTTTGCATGAGCGTCGGGCACTACATGTCCTGCCTTTGAATCTGACACCGACACTCGGGTCGAGGCGGCTGAAGTTCACGTGCATCGACGCTTCGGAACACTTCGTGGTGTTGGGTACGAACGCTGGTAGCCTTTACATCTATGATCGATCTCCTTTCAAGCTACGCAAGCTTGTGACAATTGACCCCCAGGCTCGCGCACAGGACCCGGTGGTCTTCGTTCGAATCAAGCCGGATGGACGAGCTCTTCTCAATGATCCCAGCGTGCACGCTATGCAGGCTGCGGCGACTGCACAGATGACACAACATGTGCAGGGTGACTACTTTATTACCGCTGCACGTGCCGAGACAGCATGCATCGTAGCAGTCGCCACGACCTCGAATCATATATACATCATCAACCCGCTCCTTGATCAGGCAGCGAGCCGAATTACGACAGACGCGAGTGCGAGTCGAAGCGCCAGTGGACATCATATTGCGGGAGGCAGCGCGCCATCTGGGTCTCTTCCACATCCAGCCGGAACAGGCCCAGGCTCAACCGCTACATCGCAGAGCAAGCCTCAACACTCGGGAGGCACAGCTGCCGGTAGTGTTGTCACGAGTGCCGCCTCCGCTGCATCTGTACAACAATGCAAAGTAGTAGCCAGCTTTGCAGACCACGCATACCCATTGACAGCAATATGTTGGGATGCGCTTGGACGACGTCTATACTCAGGCGACTTGGCAGGTTCGATCAGAGTCTTCCATCTGGTTCCACCCGAGGTAGTTGCAACTTCGGACGGATCTTCGCTCACCCCAGGGTCACATTCGACAGCGAAATCGCTTTCGCCCCAGGCGACATCTTTCCCCTCGCGTAAGTCATTCCCGCTGGTGGATTTGGAAACAAGTATTATTCAGCTAGAGCACGAGAAGGAGGTCTTAGCACACTCGGCCGAGGAGACAAAGCACACAAGTCAGCCTGAGGAGCTGTCAACGACCAAGTCTAGCCTCCAAGCTCAAGAAGAATTGCTTCTCGCATCGACACTAACGCGAGCTGCTGTGATTCGTGTTAAGAACGCCTTCAAGCTTGGGCTCGGTGTGGGGAAGACCTTTATATTCCCGTCACCACAACCAGCCGAAAGTTCCGCAGCCTCCCCAGCTTCGTCTACCACATCTACTGCGTCAGAGGGTACCTCGAGGATAGAGCCAACGTATGACACGCTTCTTAGCCACCCAGTTATTCTAACGTTGGGATCGAAGCCTCGAGCTGCGCTACTTGGAGCTTGCTTCGCGAAAAGTGAAACTGTTGGCCAGCCTCAGCAGTTTCAGGAAGGAGATTCGTCGACCATCTCAACACCAACTCCAATTGACGGCATGAGCATTAAACTGCTGGCCTCTAGACCAGGCCGTCGTCTGTGGATTGCAGACCCTGTATCGGCACAGGTTTTGGCAACGCTGAGACCTGGTTTGCCTCCGCCGGTCTACGTTCACAACTTGGTAAATGCGGGAGGTTTCGTGCAGCCCGAAACCGCCAACGTCTCTCCGATCACAGGATATCTCATGCCATATCCAGTGCCACTGGATAAGAAGAGCTCGTCCCCCTTCGCCAGGTCAGCACTGAGTGCACTCATGCAGAATGTTCCTGCTCCTCCACCACTAAAGCTCGCTGCATCATTGGCGTACGAGAGACTGATCCCATTCTCGAATCTCGTTGTAAGCATGACATTCCCTCAAGGTCCCTTGCCACCAGCAATTTCCCCACCAAATCTCAAGCCACCTCCACCACTGCCGAGCAAACTCGCAAAACTTCAACAGTCACAACAACAGCTCGTTCAAGCCATCCAAGCGGGTGACAGCGATACGACTCAGAAGCTAGCGCTGCCACCTGAAGCCGTGTATCTTTCACCAACGGAGGTGTTGCATCACAATGCCATTGCAAGTCTGCAGATCACGCATGCCACTTCCTCCACTGCCCATGCGCCTGGTTCACCACAGGGTCAACCCATCACTCCCTATACCAGTTCGCTGGTTCTTCTGGATGCTAAACGTGCTCTCGTGTCGGACTGGATAGCATCCTTAGGTTACATCCTGGACGTTGCAGCCACTGGTAGCTCGTTGTACGTTCTCCATATTCCGGCCCCGCCCATCGCAGGAGCGACCGGTTCTGCACCCACTGCAGGTGCGGCTTACGCGGACTTGAGCGTGCTTGAACTCGTATCCTCACAGCATCTCGTTGATGCACTTCTGCAGGAAGCGCTACTCCCCTACGCTGTTGTGAGCAAGAAGAATTCTGCTGCGAGCTCGAGTGAAGTGGAAGAAAATCGACCTACGATGTGCGCTCTACAGTGGCCACCTGGTCAACACCCTCTCGAGCGGGTTGTAGCTATACTCTCTTCACCTGACCGTTGCCCACCCGCCATTTACCCGTTCATTCACGGAAAGTCGAGGAATAACCAAACAATTGACATAAGCGAAGCAAGTCCTGAGGAGAACTCAGAGCGCTTGCCAGTACCAGTTGCTACAGGTGAAGCCTCGCAGGCGGATTTCGTCATAGCCTCAAGAACGTTGAAACTCCTTGCGACGGCACTCATGAAACAGCTTAATTATACGCAACCGACTACTCAAGGATCACATGTGGATCCGACCCTTTGGACTCCAGCAAGACACGCTGAGTTAGCACGTAGCGTCGATGCTCTCGAGCAGAGGTTTGTGCACGCTTCTGTTGGATATAAGCTTCCAGATGTAGAACCGTTGGCTTCACCGGCTACCACTTCCGAAAGCGAAGAAGAATACCTCCAGCGCTCGAGCGAGGTGGTAACCGCTCAACAAGAACAGGCATCAACAGGAGAAGCGGAGAAACCAACTGTGACGGTTGTAACAGCATCGCCCAAGGTCGCTTCAGTTGCACCATCACCACCACCGGCTCCCATCCTAGAGCCGCCTCAGGCTCCATCCGCACCAGCCAGTCCCACTCTATTACCACTGACCAACGTACGCAAGGTGGGAAGTCCTATGAAGGATTCAAGGGCTCCAGCAGCGTCAAGTGACACGAGTCTCACAAAGAGTCGAACAGAAGCATCACCTCAAATGACTACTACTTCTACGACTGGTCCTTCCACAGCATCAGCTCAAACCCGAGCTGCGCCCCCACCGCCGCCACCGCCGCCGCCAGCAACACAAGAATCCCCTACTTCAAAGTCAGCGCGGCCTTCTCCTCCACAGGCTGCACCTGCGCAGTCATCGAAACCAGTGTCGGCGTCAGAGAGTGGATCTCAAACCACGCTTTCAATGAAGGGCGTGTTTGCTGAGCCGTTGCTTCTTGAGGGAGTGCAAGGCAAGGTTCTAGCTGCACAAACAACCACCACCAACAAACGGTCGAAACGCAAAAGCGTCGCTTTGATTGGTTTACCACCTATTGTTGAATCAGGTGACAAGACGGCTATGTCTGCTCAGCAAGTTCAGGCTGGACCTGGTCCTTCGGGCCTGGCGCCTTTCCCAGCCCCCCTTCCACCTTCAGCTCCCCCTCCACCGCCAAGTCAGCCCCCACCGCCTTCACCACTTCTCATTTCGAAGTTGGCGACAGACTCATTTATTGCCCAGATATTAAAAACCAAGATTGAGACAGAGCCAGCTCCTCTTGACCTTGACGAATCGCAGTCTCAATCGGGTACAGCGCAGGGGGAAGCGACTGTTGTTGCTACTGCCGAGTCCGCTTTAAGTACAGCTCCGCAGCAAAGTGAAACTTCTGTTAGTACAAGCGCACAAGGTCGATCCGAAGCAGGCCATGTTTGTAAGACACACGATCTCGCGTCGCTTCATCCTAGCGGAAACTCCACGTTCACTTCATGGTTTGGGGTTTGTGTACTCGACGAGTCAAAAAATTCGGTCGCGAGTTTAATGCGGTGGGTTTCGGTCGCGGAGCAGGTTGATGCGTCGTCGAGGCAATTGTTTAAGCTTGCCTCAGAAGCCACCACGGGTGAGGTTCCAACTGTCGCGACGGGCGCTTGGAGTCCGGTGTTTGGTGTCGTCATTGAAGGTCTGAGGACGGCTCTACTCCGTGGATCACTTAACGCTCCGAGCAAAGCAGCTATTGCCCACTTACTTTCCACGTACACTGAGATTCGCAAGGAGCTCAAACTGAGCACCGCTGAGAGGGATACCTCTGACAGCTCACTTGTGCAGACGCTCCGCGACGAACTTGTTCTGTTCATTACAGCACCAGGTGTGAAGTTCCGGATGATAAAAACTTCATCCATCGTCATCGCACGAGAGAAAGCGCTCGCTGGTGATCAACTCATCTTGTCTCATCTCGATCTGCTGGACTCAACACCTCCTCACGCCTCATGGTCAATGCTGGTTGGGTCAGCTCGAATACTCGCGCAAGCCTTCTTGGAGAATCTTACACGTATCATGCATTTGGTGTTCCTGATTCTGGCAGCTGGAGCGGGTCTCCTCAACAACCATTCTGAGGTCACACATCTCACCGCGGAGCAATCATGGCTGGTTTCGTCTTTACGCCAAGTCCTTGACAATGGTCCAGCCGAGGCGGCCACAGGCACCGGTTCAGTCCCAGAGGAAGTTGAGATGGCGAGCGAGCTAGGCAAGATTTTTGACTGTCCACTCACGATCGTGGATGACACATTTACCAGTATATGCTCTATGGCAATTGTTTTCCATCCAACCCTCCATTCGAAGCTCGCTCCCTTGTTAAGCCTTGACGCGAAGGATTTACCAACAGCAAGTTCAGAGTTATTCATTCCTCCAGTGAACAATGGTTCTCAGGTCTCCCTGTGTTCATATCTTGAGCTCATGCTAGAGCTGAACTCATTAAGACAGCTAGTCAAGACGTTGTCAACCCAAGTCATATCTGTCCCAGGACTTGAGGGACTGTTTGAAGAAGCACTGTCCCGTGCATTCGCGAAATCGTCGCTATGCCAACGAATCAAAGAAATGTACCAAGCCCTCACGACTACTCCAGTACCATTCCACGTTTGGCCAGAGTGCGAATTTGCACTCACGACACTAGTCAGTAGGATAATATCGGATGGTCTCGAAGAGAACGAAGTGAATTCCACTCTGCAGAAAGTGCGTGAACTTGTCGAGCATTCTGGAGAAACTGGCGAGAGTACAGTGCTACTGTTGTGTTCTATCTTACTTAGCTGTACGAAGCTCTACGCCCCCTTTACGTTATCGGATTCATCTCGGTTCAAGGTTTGCACTGCTCTGTTCCTTGCGCTGGCTCGCGTCGGTGGTGTCTCTCAGCTATCTTCGAGCGAAACCCCAGTTCTAGAAATTATTCGTCGATCTCAGACTACAGCAGACTTAGCGAGCCAACCTCTCGTAGTCGCTCCATTGGTTAGTGGTGTGCAGCTCGACCAAACTGCAACACGCACAGCGAAATTGTTTGATCAGCTGTGCGGTCGACTCCTTGAGAGAATAGTTCAACAGGCATACTTCGACGGTGGAGGAATGCTGATTCTACCAATCGCGGAACTCGCGACTCACCTAACCAAACTGAGCAAGTTTGATCTTGTCCTGACGCTTCAGCACCTGTGCTTGCAGACGGGTTGCATTTTGATGGAGCAAGTATCTTCCATCTTACCGGCTAGAGAGATGCATGACACAGCAGGTAGGTTATCCTTCATTCTGGATGAGTCCAGGACTTCAGTCACAAATTCACGTTTAGGTCAGGAGATACTGCGATCACCGCTGCTTGCCGCATGCTTTGCGGGGGCTCTTCGTACTCGAAGTGCTATCGAGAGTCTAGCGTACATCCGACGCCAGTGGATGCTCACCCAGGCCGGGAACGCCAATGATTCCTCGACTCTCATGCATAGGGAGGGATCTGGAGAGTGCCTCTCCTTCGAAGAGCTCGATATAATGCTATGGACAACGTTTTTTGATACAATTCGGTTGCAAACCCTTCAAACACCTAGTTTATGCGATGACAAATCCAATCAACAGACCCCAAGCTTGGAGTTGCCTGAATCTCAGCTCGTTGATTTCATGATCTCCACGGTTTCTTGCACTCCGAAGGGAGGTAGTGTTGGACCCCTCTTGAGATTCATTACCCACCGCTACAGTCGACACATGAAGAGCCTCTCACAGGTGGACTCGCTTCTTCGAGCGATCACGAGGACGCATCGAGTGAGCAAGCTGGCGAAGCAAGTCAAACAGACACGAGAAAGCCTCATGTCAAGAGTTAAAATTGCAAAGTATTACCAGAGCCAGCATACTCCCAGCATTAGCTCTTCTAGACGCACTATGACACCAGGCTCATTGCAATCTGGGCTCAGGTCACCGCAGGTAACCTCGACGTTGCCTATGTTCAACTTTTCATCAAGCGCTTCGAAGCAAGGTACGCATTCTCAGATCAGACTGCCTAAGGATGTTTCAGACGGCTTAATTGCGGAGCTAAAAGCTTATAAGACCGCAATGCAATCCGCGCTGACAGATGTATCCAACAGACTTGCGGAGGCTCGTTCGACACATGCCGCTGCTGCATCAGTTGCAACATCCTCTAAGGCGACGCGAGCAGCACTTTCCGTTGTACGACGAGCAGTCTTTGATCCCACCACACTGACCCTCACTGCCCAGGAGCGTGGCTTAACAGAGGTAGAGAGCGAAACAAGCCGCCAACTGAATGGACATATGGAGTCTGAACCATCTTCAGCCCATGGCCTCATTCTTGATATGAAACATTCCCAGTGCTTAGGCTGTTGCCTCCCATTTGACATTCATGCTTCAACACCATTGGCCGCTGAATCGACCACACGGTATGCAGGCTTCAGTGCCACAGGAGACGGTCGAGAAATTGCCTCGGCTGCAGTAGTGTTCTCCTGTGGGCACATGTTCCATAGTGCGTGTGTTCCCAGCTCCGCGGCAGGGCCGGCATCTGACTGTCCTGCCTGTACACTTTTAGGGGTAGATACGATGTAATCCACGATGAGGTCATTTCATTTATTCAATAACATATCCATAATACTAATTAGTAAAGCAAGTTGAGTTAAATGTACACTAGCAGCCAGAATCATAAATGGGGTTAGACTTTCGCTGTGCAGCAGCAACAGCAGTGGCCAGGTCTATCGAGTAGAATACCTAGCAGAAAAAGTCCCGCATGATGCCGAGATACTGTTCTAACATATGGATTCAAGTGACCTTTGCACAAACTAATTAACAACTCAGCGAACTCACCGAGAGGCAAGCGACTCAGAGTAGCATCGAGTGAAAGTGACCAATATGCCAACTAGTTTAGCTAGCTATCCACTGTACATTCGGATTCCCACATGTTTATCATCGACATGCCAAAGACAATGGCAATAAATATACTAGACTGCTATTATGCCTATTCGTTTAGGCCCACTTTGCTACAATTGCCATGGATGCGAAACCAAGTGCCACGCAGAACATCTTGAATTCAAGCCACTTCGGACTCTTCAGACCGACAGGGATAAGCTCGAAAAGCGAGACGAAAAAGAACGAGCCCGTGGACAGAGACATCACAATAGCTCGGGTAAGGATGCCAGATTCGGCTGTTGACCAGTATCCGATAATAACACCGAGAGGAGTTGCAAATGCGACCATGCCAAGCACGATAATGGTGGTGAGCTTGCTCAAGCGAGCACGGTAAATAGGCACACCCACGGCGAAACCATCCATAACCTTATGACCGATGGTGGCACCGAAAAGCGTCCAGAACTTGGTTGAGTTAGACTTCTCAGAACCCAATGCTAATCCATTGAAGATACAGTGGACGCAAATGGCAAGTGCGGAAATGTACGCATCGATCTTCCTTCGCTGTTCGTCAATTTGCTTTGCCACTTGTTCGGTCGCAACAGGTTCGGCAACATCTTCTTCGTAATAGTAGTAATACCATTCCATCTCTCCATCGTCACCGACGAAGACACGCTCTGTGACACCTTCAGGGAGGTCATCGGTGATCGCCAATGGCTCGACTATGGGTTCAGGCTCTTCCAAGGCGCCAGCCTGATCCGCGGATGCGATATTGAAATCAGATCGGTTTACACGTCGGGACGATCCTGGCGTTCCAGGTGCGGCTGTGATCAGGTTGGCCACAGGGAGAGATGTGTAACCAACGTCGGATCCAGTGCTCAGGGGCGATCCTGGAGTGCCCGGGCGGACTGGCGTTCCAATTGGGATGATGTCAACTTCGGAATCTTGGGAATTGGGTGGAAGCAAGCCGTTCACGCTCTTCTCACGAGTCGGGATGAGGATACCACGCAATGAGGGTGCGGGAGATCCTTCGATCTGAGACTGGATGAGTGAGCGAGCCATGGCAGCCGAAGGCAAACGTGCAACGGGAGGAAGGGGCTGGCCATTGGGAGTACCCAGCACAATGCGGCCAGGACCACCATTCTTGGGCGTACCAACCAGGAACTTGGGGGTTCCCTTGGGGGTACCAATTCGTGGTGTTCCTCCGATATCGATGGAGGTGGAGGGACCTGTCTTGGTGGAGTGGAGCTCGCTGTCCTCATGGGTATGGCTGCTCTCCTCATCGTCGTCGTCGAATGCGCCCATGGCATGGGAGTGGCCGTGATGATCGCCGCCACCATGGGAGTGGCCGTGGCCGTGACTATGAGATGCACCAGCCTCCCCACCTGCAGCCTGTTTCTCACTCTTGCGAGCGAGGTAGCGGGCAAGGAAATGCTCCACACCAACGAGCAGAATGACGGTGCAGCCGGAGAGGAGCTCAGCGTAGGGGTAGAGTTCGTCTTCATCGCCGTGGCGCAATCGCTCAGGGTCGTGGCCTGCATGCACGTCGTCTCCACCATGGTTGAGGTAGCTTTCCCAGAGCTCGCGTGACTCTGGGATCATGTGAAGGAGACCGATGCCGAACATGGCGCCCGCCGAGAAACACACGAAATACACCATTAGAGTTTTTGCGTGACCAAGTCGCGCGAGGAGCCAGGGCAGACTGGCCGCAAAGCCGACAAGTATGAAGATGATTGGGATGGACGCCATGCGGGCGTAGTAAACGCTGTCCGATCCCATCTTTATATGTGCTGTGGGAGAGTAGTTAGGGTGGGAAACAAGACACATCAGTGAGTAACGCGCATAATATGTGGATGTGGGATCCTCCGCCCTCTGCGTGGGCGCGATCTCTCGCATAAGCCGTGGCGGATGTTGGACGTGGGAGGGTAAAGTTAGGTAAAAGGCAGGTTTCAAGCGAGTCTCCGAAGGGGATACTAGGTGCGAATGACTTGTCACAGCGAGATTCTCTATCACGTCATAGAGCGCCACACATAGCAACAGGACTTATTCCCATTTCATCCCCCGCAGAGATGTGTAGTGAGGCCACGGTGCGAGTTAGATTTTGACTTGATTTGCGTGCGATGTAGGACACCCCTACAGTTAAATGCAAATTAATTCAAACTTTCGTGTCGGTATAAACTGATATACCTTATCTTTCCAGAGTGAGCGCTCCCACGCGTCGAGATTCACACTCTCCAGAGGTTCGAACTTGGTCGCACTTTCGACTCTGAACCCCTCGGCATGAGCGGAGCGAGGGGGGCGCATGTGAACGGCATGCATGCGCGTAGGGCGCGATAGTTGTGGGCTGTGCGTGCCTCAAAGCAGGGACAAACTCTACTGGAATGCCGCCTATACTTAGAAAAGGACCTAACTGCAATTGGAGGAACTTTACTAAAGGAGTACGATCCTCAGGATAATATACAAAGGGGAGAAATATACTGTACAATGGGATGGAAAGAACTTATATACATCAGGGAAGGCATTCTCACCTTATTACTATTGGGGCCGCTTACCTGGAAGTTGCGTAGGTGGGGGAGAGGGTGCGGGCGAGGTTCCAAACAGTCTAGGGGACGAGCCGGTGCCAAAGTGGTGATGCGACGGAATTGGTGATGATAATACAGCGCCCATAGTCGTATTGACAGAGAACGACTCGACTGACTGCCCGGTTGCGTTGAGATAGCTGATTACCATACCATCGGTCGACGGCATAAGTTCGATCGACGTTAAGAAGAATTCCTCAATGATTTCGTAGAGGAAAAGGAATATGGAAACCACGCTGTAGCGGAGTTTGAATGTCGTAGTGGCGGAACTACTATTGCTACTGTCATCAGCTGCGAGCAGTTCGGGAATCTCGTACTCGCCAAGGACGTCCGCGACACATCTCACTGCTGCACTTCCGTGTCTGCTTATGGACTGAATTGCGATGGGCTCATCTTCGGACTCAGACCCCAAGTCGTAACTTGACTGGACACTTCGTCCATCCATTTCATCGGGAAAGGGTGCTGTAATTGCAGCAACGGTGATAAGCTCAGGGGCGTACCGTTCAATCACAATTGCTAGGCAGTGCAGAAGCAGCTTGCTTCCAAGGATTGCGGGAGGACTGATGAGCTTGGTGCAATCCTGCTCGTGGGGCACTCCGATGGGAGCTTCAGCGGCTGATCCATTTGCTGTTGCAGACGCTCCACCGGCCGTAAAGCTTTCCCTCTTCCTCCGCCTCTGTTCAACATTTCGCCTTGAGTGGCGATACGTCTGAAGGAGAGCCATGACAAGTGTGGCAGCTAAGGACCCAATGGCCAGCTGAGTTGGGTCAAATAGCCCCATGAGGGTGTCAAGCTGTTCCAGAGTTGGAGATGTGGGCGGTAAATGTACCCTTGTAGTCTCTGGTCCTTCTCCTTGCTCGGTTGCGAGCCCCTCTTGTAACCGAAACTTTCCAGCCAGGGTTCTACCATCCATTACATCTTGCTTCTGCCGCCATGCCAGCCAGGGCAGGAAATGCTTGAGCGAGGGCGAGAGGGACGGATCCTTGTTCATGCCGAGTTCCGCATAGAGTGATCGTTTCCGCTTTTGCTGTGGTGATAGCTGCTCCTGCTCTTGTCCACTTGGTTCGGTGTTGGCTTTCTCCTCTGAGTGTGGGGCGCTTGAGCTTGTCTGCGGATGATCCATGCCTGACAGTGCGGCTGTTGAAGGACTATGCACTGTGCTTGCTCGATCATCCATGAGCTTGCGGTCTCTCTCATCCAGCACTTGCTTGGCTCTGCTAGTCGCAACTGAGACTGCAAGTGCGCGCGTATAGTTTAGATAGCGCATCAGGAGATATCCCTCAAAGTGGGCTGGGAAGTGATCCAAGGGCCACTTCTGCTTCAACGCGAGAATCACCGAGGCAAATCGTTGCAAGTCTGGACCAACCATGTTGTGGGTTGTAGGTGTGATGGAGGGCACAATGAGATTAAGAAATGTAGTGGGAGCATTAACACAGCACATAGAGCGCAGTCACTGAGTGATAGGCACGGGTCATGCGTCTTCGGACCTTACACATTCGGGAATACGTACCTTGTAGCTGAAATACACCTGTGTCGCTCTCAGACGCGAGCACGAGCAACACAAGCAGGTTAGTGAAGTCGACGTCGACCCCGAATTCGGATGGAAGCGCGAAGTCCAGCAACTCATCGAAGTACTATATAATAGTGAGGTAGGTTGGAGCTGTGAGTGAGCAGGGATCCAGGGCTGCAGCGTGAGTGTATCTCACAAGACCTTGATCAGGTGGACGTACCAAGTAGTCGCGCTGTTCTTGTTTGACAAGGCGCTGAAATTCCTCCATAAAGGCCTGGGCAATAATGCCCTCGAGTGGTGCAGGATGCTCGGCCTGACTCATCTCGGCACTTTATAGACGCTCAGCACACCCTTGTCTTGCTATTCAGAGACCCTGGAAATGTGAATGTTGAGATCAATTTTGAATTCCAACCTTCGCACTGGACTTTCGCGCTCGATTCACGCGCAAGGGTGGGCTGAGCGGACCAAGCATTAACTAGGGACAACATTCAGACACGCACAGTGATATTCCGAAATGAACAATTGAAATAGTCAATGTATTTACTAGTTAAGCTGTACTACTGAGTTAAAGGTTTGAGGGTTTGGGAGAATTTACACTTACTTAGACGAACGAAGGCCACGCATACCGGGGTCGGAACGCGTCTACGAAGATGAAGAAGGCCTCCACGATTGTGCGAGGTGGCGCGCTCTTTGACGAATCTATACATGCCACTTTAAACAATGCGGATCTGCTGCGACCTGTTTTCAGGGCGCGTGAGAGAAGTAAGTATAAGAAGTGTAGAAGGGAGATCTGGGAAATCAATACAAATACTAGGCTTTGAACTGCATATTTGTACCCATGCTTAGAAGCGGTAGAAGCTTCCCGACTTCTTGATCTTCTTCGAGCTGGAGCTCTCGATCCAGTGAGGTGGTGAGGGAGCGCGCTCGAGACCACGAATTCGCGGCGGGGGTGGCAGGATACCATCGGCACGAGCATTCTGCTCCTTCTGCTTCTGAGCAGCCTCCTCTTCCAATCGCTTGCGCTCGGCTTCCTCCTGCTCTGCCTTCCTTCGAGCTGCCTCTTCGGCCTCTCGTTGCTTACGAGCGGCTTCTTCCTCAGCTGCCTGTTTGGCCTTGGCTGCCTCTTCGGCTGCCTTACGAGCGGCTTCAGCGGCTGCCTCAGCAGCCTTGCGTGCAGCCTCCTCTTCAGCAGCCTTCTTGGCAGCCTCAGCGGCTTCTTGGGCGGCCTTGCGTGCGGCCTCCTCAGCGGCAGCCTTCTCAGCGGCAGCCTTGGCGGCTGCCTCTTCCTCTGCCTTCTTGCGTGCAGCCTCCTCCTCGGCAGCCTTTTGAGCGGCTTCGGCTGCAGCCTTCTCTTGAGCAGCCTTTTCAGCAGCAGCCTTTTCTTCAGCTGCCTTGCGTTCAGCTTCAGCCTTCTCTTCTGCAGCCTTCTTCTCAGCTGCGGCCTTTTCTTCAGCTGCCTTGCGCTCAGCTTCAGCCTTTTCTTCTGCAGCCTTCTTCTCAGCCGCGGCCTTTTCTTCAGCTGCCTTGCGCTCAGCCTCAGCCTTCTCTTCTGCAGCCTTCTTCTCAGCTGCGGCCTTCTCTTCAGCTGCCTTGGCCTCGGCAGCCTTACGAGCGGCCTCTTCAGCTTCCTGTTGAGCCTTTCGAGCAGCTTCCTCAGCAGCCTTACGCTCAGCCTCGTCCTTGGCACGGGCGGCGTCTTCTTCAGCCTTCTTCTTGGCAGCTTCAGCTTCCTCAAGAGCCTTCTTTGCAGCAGCTTCGGCCTCTTCAGCAGCCTTCTTCTCGGCAGCAGCCTTCTCTTCAGCGGCCTTCTTCTCAGCAGCAGCCTTTTCTTCCGCAGCCTTGCGTTCGGCCTCAGCCTTCTCCTCAGCAGCCTTCTTCTCAGCTGCGGCGCGCTCTTCAGCGGCCTTGCGCTCAGCTTCAGCTCGTTCTTCAGCAGCCTTCTGTTCAGCTGCAGCCTTCTCTTCGGCTGCCTTGCGTTCGGCCTCAGCCTTTTCAGCTGCAGCACGGGCCTCTTCGGCGGCCTTCTCAGCAGCAGCCTTCTCAGCAGCTGCCTTTTCGGCGGCAGCCTTTTCGGCGGCAGCCTTCTCAGCGGCAGCCTTCTCAGCAGCGGCACGCTCCTCAGCCAGACGTGCTTCTTCCTCAGCCTTCTTCTTCGCTGCTTCAGCCTCTTCCTGAGCACGCTTAGCCTCAGCCTCCTGTTGCTCCTTGAGTCGAGCAGCTTCCTCTTCGGCACGTCGACGGGCCTCCTCAGCTGCCTTCTCTTCAGCGGCCTTGCGTTCGGCCTCCGCCTTCTCTGCGGCACGGCGGGCCTCTTCCGCTGCCTTTTCTTCGGCTGCCTTCTTCTCAGCAGCAGCCTTCTCAGCGGCAGCCTTCTCAGCAGCGGCCTTCTCAGCGGCGGCCTTGGCAGCGGCCTCCTCCTCAGCAGCCTTCTTCTTGCGTGCGGCTTCTTCTTGTTCAGCCTTCTTGCGAGCTTCGGCCAATTCACGAGCTACGATGCGGCGAGCCTCTTCAATTTCCTGCTGTTCAACACGTCGAGCCTCTTCAAGCGCACGTGTGCGCTTTGCCTGAGCCTCTGCCTGCATCTTGGTTGCCTGAGTTTGAGCGTCGGAGGATGCCTTGATGGCGGCAAGTTCCTCCTTCTGAGCGGCGAGGTAAGCATCGGTCTTTGCCTTAGCAGCCTCCGATGCCTTGGTGACGATCTCCTGAAGGCGCTTGAGCTCGGCCTGTGCAAGGCTGAGTGCCTTAGCGGCCTCCTGATGAGCGGTCTTTGCAGCCTCCAAGGCCTGAGTGAGCTCCTCACGGTTCTCATCAGTTGCGCCTGCGAGGGCTGCTTGGGCCTGAAGGACGGCCACATTCTTATCAGCGACTTCCTTCTGGAGGGCAGAGATCTTCTCGTGCTGGGCGGTGACAGCCTCGTTGGCCGATTTAACAGCAGTAGCTGCGTCATCAGCGGCAAGCTTGGCAGCCTCACGCTTAGCGGTCGCCTGTTGAACCTTGAGCTTAGCATCAGCCAAGAGCTTCTCGATAGCCAGCTTAGCATCATTGTAAGCTTTCTCAGCAGCCTCCTCAGCCTTTTCGCGCTTGGCCTTGGCAGCCTCAAAGAGGCTAGCCAGGTGCGAGTTGGACTCGGCTTCAGCCTTAAGCTTAGCCTCTGCAGCCTCACGCTCTGCGGCAGCACGCGCCTTCTCAGCCATTTCTTCAGCAGCACGAGCCTTGTTCTCAGCTTCAGCGGCGGCTGCGGCCTTCTCAGCAGCAGCGCGCTCAGCAGCGAGCTGAGCAGCGAGAGCCTGCTCCTGAACGGCAATTGCAGCATCGTTCTCCTTCTTGATACGTTCGGCCTCTTGCAGTGCAAGCTTGGCAGCTGCCTGGGCCATTTCGGCTTCATGGCGAAGGCGTGCCGCTTCCGCTTCTGCCTTGGCTGCAGCCTCCTTCGCACTCTGCTCACGCTTAGCCTTCTCTTCGGCGGCTTTGGCAGCGGCTTCCTCCTCAGCGATGCGCTTGCGCAACGTCTCGAGAGAAGTCTCGGCCTTGCGGAGCTCGACCTGAAGATCAGCGAGCTTCTTCTCGAGGGTGGCAAGCTCACTTCGGGCAGCGGACTCGGCTGACACCGCTGCTGCATGAGCATCACCGGTAGCAGCTGCTGTCTGAGCAGCAAGGTCAGTGACCTTCTTGCGCTGTGCCTCGACTTCTGCTTCTGCAGCCTTGACCTTCGCGGTGAGTTCCTGCACAAGCTGGACGAGTTTCTCCTGGTTCTGAGAAGCCTCCGCAAGGGCCTTCTGGGCAGCCTGCAACTCAGCCTCAGCCTCCTTGCGCTTCTGCTCGAGGAGCTGTGCCTGACGGTGCATGGCCTCTTCACGAGCACGCTCCTCAGCCTGGCGGCGAATGGCCTCGATTTCTGCCTCCTTGCGCTTGAGTGCAGCCTCACGTTGAGCAGCAAGCGCCTCAGCCTTCTCCTGAGCGAGTTTGCGCTGGAGTTCGGCTGCCTGGGCGGCGAGTTCAATCGATCGGTTGTAGTCATCAATGGCCTGCTGACGAATTGCAGCACGCTCCATGGCAATCTTGGTCTCCTCAAGGCGACGGGCTTCGACGTCCTTAATCTCCTTAAGAAGCTTTTCACGCTCACGGAGTTCGCGCTCACGCGCCTTAGCCTCAAGCTTGAGAGCAGTCTCGAACAAGCCACGGAATCGCTCCTGCTCCTTCAGTGCTGCGAGCGCATCGAACTTGGCCTTAGTGTAGACAAGCTGCTGGGCGATCACGGCCTTGCGCGCAGTGCGGAAGTTCTCCTGAGTCTCATTCACGCGCTTGGCATGTGAGAGGAACTCTTCCTTGAGCAGGTTGACCTGGGTCTCAAGGGGGCTAATCTTCGTCTGAGCATTCTCAAGCTTGGTCTTGGCAGCAATCAAGGCGATCTTATCGGTCTCCGTAGGTTGCTCCTCGCCTTCCTCGCGCTTGTTGGCAAGCTCAAGGTCAGCGACGGTCTCCTCAAAGGTGCGGACCTCGGCGCGAGCATGAAGGAGCGACTCACGCGCCTCATCGAGTCGGTAAGCAACCGACTTGATGTTGCGGACTTCTTCCTTGTACTTGAGCTCAGCCTGGTTCTGGGCATCGGTGAGTTGGACAAGCTTCACACGCTCCTGTTCGGCAACATCACCAGCTTCCTTAGTTCGTTGGTTGGCAGCCTCGAGCTCCTTGTAGGCAGCGATACGCTCTGCGGTGAAGGTCTCGGTGCTCTCACACTGTCGAACCTGCTCCACGTTGCTTGCGGTCTGGAAGCGGGCCTGGAAGGGAAGGTAGATACCCTCCGAGTCATCGAGGTAGGGGAACATGGCATTTGAGAGGTAGCCGCACATCCAGTTAACGTATGACTCTGCGAAGTGGTTACGAGTCTCGTTTGCGACGAAGGGAACAACACGGTTCAAACGCTCCTGCAAGTTGTGGATCAAGGTGGGCATACCGAACTTGGTGCAAGCCAGGGAGGTGACGTTCTTGGAGATCATATCACCGAAGTGACCGGTGAACGACATCCACTCAGGTGAACCCTGTCGAGGGTCACGGACCGGCTGAAGCTGGCTTGAAGTGACACGCCAGGTACGACCATTACCATCTGCGCGATCGTGGAGATCCAAACCGACAAAGACGGGTTGACCCTCATTCTGGCAGCGAGAAAGTGCACCATAGAGGCGATGTCGGCCCGGAGTGGTGTACGCAGTGTGGGTGCCGAGGGCGATGTAGAAGTGTGGGTGGTCATCTGACTGAGTGAGCTCGCTAACGGGGTGGTACACGGGCTTGGCATGCAAGTTGGGGACGTGCTGCCAGGTGGTCAGACCGAGAAGCTTCTGATCGCGCATGTCGACATGGATTTCGACGGTTTCGAAGTCACCCTCGTGAACGCCAACGGTGTTGAGCTGCATGAGGCGATCCAGCGAGAGATCCACGTCCTGGGTCTTGACCTTGAATCCAGTGTAGGACTTGGAGGTCGCCGCGAAAAAGATGTAGTAGCGAATGTTCGCCACATGACCACGCACGAAGTAATCCGTGTAGACGACGGCATTGGTAAAGTCAGGGTTACCAATTCGGAACTTAGTATCGTTCAGCGCATAGTATGTACCCTTCTCGTGGTGCGTCTTCAACTCGGAGTTGTTAATGAACTCGTCCACGGATGTTGGGAACGCTGTCTCCTCCTGATGGAAGTGGAGCACGGGTGCGAAGCGTTGTGCCAGATCGTTCATGAGGTCCCACTCCTCCGCGTTGTTGGGTCGGCGGGGCATGACGTGGCACTGAGGCACACGCGGCGATGGCGGGCGCTCCACAGGCACCGCGCGTGGCATCTCACACGTGAGATTCGCTTGAGCAAACACCTTGGAGGCGATGGAAAAGCCTTGCTCAAGCTGCTGTTTGTAGACAGCATAGCGGTCCGAGGTCTCATCGAGCTTCGACTTGGTGGTCAAGTCGCGCATGTGGGTCTCATTCTTGATGATTCGACCCGCAAACCCTGTCAGGTTGCGCGCTGCCACTGGATCGGTCCACAGTCGAGCTACCTCCTCTTGGAACCATTGCTAAAGGTGGGGTTTTCGCAGAGAGACATCATCATACGTGAGCCAGGACAAACGCAGGAGGATAGAACGCCCCCAGGAGTATGTACCTGTGGGGACGACCGGGCGGGGCCTCCACTGGATCCCAGTCAGGGCGAGGGAAAAGGCCCCAAGAGTGAATTATCGAGGTGAACTGTCTGAATCAAGGACATTTGTGAGACGATTTACGTACCTGCTCCAAGTTGGATGCCTCGGTAAAGGTGGTAATTCCAAAGAGAATAACTACTATTATACAAACAACCGATAGACGAGTCATTTGCATAAATAGGATACGTTAATTTCTTGGAAGAAACTTATCCTTTTTGGGACACTTTTCGACCTTCTCTCGAGCTTTCACCAAGCCTACCTTTTGTTCGGTCTGGGTGGTTTGGCCGGATCCGGCTAAACGCATCACTCATCTGATTTGAAATCTGGAACCTTTTCCAGAAAAGTTCCAAATTGGTTCCAAACGGGGAATGACCGCTGGGGTAAACCCGTCCACCCAGACACTACTGCTCGACACGGTTTGGGCAGCTCCGATGAAACGTCTCGAAAAGAGTACACGCGCCTGGTTATATATTGTGATCGTGTTGGGTATATGCGAGTTTCTGCGAAGAAGATCTGATACATGCTTCAGGTAGCTCATGGTGTATGATATTTATTGGTATATTTACCATCCCACCACTCGTGCTGAATCTAGTCCATAATCAACACACAACCAAATATCTTGGATATCACAAGAGACATTTCCATTTCTCACGTGAGCACTGCGATCACGGACCTCACCCGACCTGACCTGACGGCACCTCGGCAAGTCATACGAGTGCAACTCCCAGAACGGCCCTAGTATTGAAACGAAACCGTTACGTGACCCCACATAACATGGACTACTCAATTTCGGACCCCGACCGTACCCAGCTCCACGTGCAGGATCAGCCAGCCCAGGACCAAGACGGAAGCCAGAAGCAACAACAGCAGCAAGATCAGGGCCAGGATCAGCCACAGGGGGCCAGCGCATCGTCTGCGTCTGTGGTCTCTTCGGACTCTGACCCTAATTCTTCGAAACCGAGCGAACTCGCTCAGGAGTGCAGCAAGTCTGCCATACTCTCAGGCAAGGTCCAGCTCCCACTGCCTGAGCAAGGAGCCTTTGAGTCATCGACCAGTGCTACAACTGCCACTGCCACGGCCACTTCTACTGGTCCTACGCCTGCGGCGACTAGCAATGCAGGATTCGTGACTCCTGCCCCAGGCTCATCGCAGCCAAGTTTGAGCAGCCTTTCTGCATTCACAACGACGACAAATGCTAACCAAGCTGGTGACTATGCTGCATTGGCGAAGCAGGAACTCCAGCGCCTAGCTGAGCTCAAAAGTACTGCCCTGGACAGCGACGACGATGGCATTTCCACCCCATCGCTGCCCCCTCCCACGTATGTTTTACCTTATCGCGGTGCACCAATCATCACGCCTAAACGAGTCATTCCCTCGCCATTACGTCCCATTCCAGACACCTTATTCACATCCCCTAACGAGCTGAGGAAAGCACCGGCTTTTACTCCCATCAAAGAAACCGAAGAGGGACCCAGCGAAAGACGTCGTCCTCCACGTATCACACCACCCCGTCGCGCCAATGACTACGATATTGCGGTTTCATCTGCAGCTCAAGCGGATCTCGATGCACCCACGAAGTACGCGCTTGACTCACCTACCGCTGAGATTGCCAAGCTAGGCCCCGGTTCCCCCCATCGTGTTCATCTCCGTGCTCTGGCGCGAGCTGCTGAACGAGCCGGAGCTCACGTTGTGGAGGTCCCTGAGGAGCCGCAAGCACCTGCTCCGATCTACACCCCCGAACACCGCAGCCGACGTGACTCACCACTCTTCTCCACTCCAAGATTTGCTCCTGTACGCTCGTCTGCTACGTTCTTGGAGCCTAGCCCCGACCTCCATGCAGCTACTCTCATCCGACTCCAAGAGCTGAAATCACAGGTTGAGGCCGTAGTGACAGAGGAGTCGTACCGTCTCTCATCGAACCGAAACTACTAAGGCAGACTCATATCATAGCACACGACTTTCGCCCCATTATTTTCTTAACAAAATGCCTTTCTTAACAAAGTGCATAATCTTCCGACGCAGTTTCTGACCTCATCTAATGGACCGAACTTCCCAGGTTTGATTATGCACATTCCTTAGATTCTACTGATTGTCTTCGTGACATTCTTCAGCGAGAACAGCTTTAAAACATGAACTACACGTTTGCTGGCATCCAACTGCACTTTTACTCCGCACAGGTCTTTGTGATTTCAGCACATCAGTCGTTAGCAATGTGTATAATACAACACAATTAAAGTTAGCAATTTATGCTTGACGCATGCGAGATGTTGAGTGCCGCTACTGCTGTTGGTCTACGTCAATCGGAGCCAGTTGTGCTGGATTATGGGGTGGTGCTTCTGACGTACTTGACGTCGGCTTCCGAGCCACTGCTGCCCCACTTGCCTTCTTGTCTTGAAACACTACCATACCATAGGCTCGTTTCATGTCAGAAACCAATTGGGCGTGACGCAATGCAATCCTTATCTCATCCTTCGATTTAGAGGAAGACTGAGGCTGTCCTTGGTCTCGTCCCTGTTCACGTCCATGAGACTGTGAAGAGGCCACTTCAGACGGTGGCGCAAGTCGTTGGGGCTTGGTCGCCCCAGGAAGGGTCTCAAATAATCCTCCACCACGCATGCTCGCGTCCCAAGCAGGACGCCTTGCTGATGGACTTTCACTACGTTTAGGAAGTCCACCGGCTGGATCTCCCAACGGCTGAGAGGAGCCACGAGCGCTTGTGACATTCGTTGACGTTGTCGCAGCTCTAGGAATCGGAGATCCTGAGCGCTTTTGCTCCTGAGCCTGACCTTGGCTTCTGACAGAGTTGCTGCGTAGACCGCTAATAAATTTGTCGCGGCGTGCAAGCTCGATGAGTTGCTTATCATTTGCAAATGCAACAATGGAGTTGCCAGAGGCGGATGAGGACTGAGGAGCATCTGCCTTGCCGGGTTCTGATGCCGGCCGATGTCGACTCGTAGATCTGCGTGCCGTCTGTTCGGCTGATACAGCAGCATCCTGAACCGGGTTTCCAGTCTCATTTCTGGTTCTTTGCGGTGCATCTGATCGCTTCCCATCTTCATCAACGCGCTGGTTGATTTGGCTGTGCTGCTCCCGAGGCTGCGGTGGTGCCTGAGTCTGCTGCTGCTGCTGTTGCTGTTGCACCTGAGAATGGTAATGACGAGACCGTGTACCACTGCCTGCACTTGCTAACACCAAATTCCGTTGTTGCTGCATCAATGCACGCAGTTTCTCTGCAAACTTGGCCGCACGCCGACGCAGATGGACCGTCTTGCTGAACAATAGTTGGAATTCTTCAATACGGCACTTCTTGTACAACGCCTCGTTCTCAGCGGCCAGTGCCAAGCGCTTCTCTGTGAGTTGCTTGGTCTTGCTATCGATCATACACAACTGTAGCAAGCGCAACTTGAGCTCGGCACATTCTCTTGCCAAGGCATCTGCTGATTCGGCCTTGGATTGAGCAGAACCCAATTCCTCCTTGGCTTTCCATAGGCTCTGTGCAAGGTCAGCATTGCGCTTGAAAAACACTCCGGTAAGCTCTTGCCATCGACGCTTTTGGAGCTTTAGCATTTCGAAGCAAGCTTCGAGGGTCGAGACCTCTGCCTCGATCGCGTCGACAATATCTGCACAGCGAGGTGGCCCTGGTCTACGATCTGGATTTGCAAGCCACGGCGGTTGGTGCCTTGTTGAGGTCCGGGCGAAAGCAGAGATAAGGGGGTTGGAGCTAAATCCATCTCCAGCTGTGCTTCCCTTACGGCCCGATGAAAGACCGGCTGTAGCAACTCCAGCCGCAACTGATTTCGGGACGGCCGATGCTGCCACTGCCGCGAGGACTGCGCAACTTGGACCATTACTATCGGTCTTAATCGCGACGGCTGGGTCGCCGATAATCGAGGTCCTGAAGGAACCACTGCCAGCAAGGTCAAACTCGCCAAGTCGCTCGCCCCTGCTCTCTTCACGAAGAGCACATGCGGAGATTTCCGCCAATCGAGAGTACAAGGGGACTAGCGCAGCTCGGGCACGGTACTCTCGTACAAACGATGCAATGGCAACGTATCGCAAGAGGGTCTGATATCGTACCTTCGCCATCACATTTTCTCCCAAGCGCGCCTTCAAAACCGTGATCTCCTCGTTGAGCTGATTAATCTTTTGTTCAGCCTTACTCTGGTCTCTTGCCATTAAGGTTTCGTTCGCGATCCGCAGTTGCGATTCGACTTCAGCAAGGGTATTTGCAATCTCATGCTTGTCACGCTTGAGCTGAACAAGCTTCTCTGTGAGGGAGTCTTTCTGGGCATTCGCCGAGACGAGTTGGTCTTCGAGTTCTTGACGCACAGCACGTTCTCGCTCGCGTTCTCGTTCTCGTTCAGCCTCTGCTTTGCGCTTCTCGTCTTCCGCGCGAATCATTGCATCACGGAAATTTCGTTCAACGTCCAACACAGCCGCATTGAGACGCGCCACCTCACGTAGGGTCTCTTCGTGCTTTTCTTCCAGGTGAAGAAGGTCCATTTGCAGTTTGGCCTTCGCATCTTCCGCTTCATTTGTCTTGGCCTTCTGGGCTTCAAGTTCCGCCTCCAACTCTGCGATACGCTTTTGATGTGAGGTAATCTCGGCCTTCAGTTTGGCTTCACGTCGTCCAGCAGCTGCGTTTCGCTCTTCGGCTTTCTTCAGCTTCGCCTCAGCAGCATCCGCAGCTTCCTTAAATCTTGCAAGTCGTTGTTCTACCGAACCTCCGCCACTCGTGGCTGGTCCTGCGGTGGCAGCAGCTGGGCTTGGGGACGTACTCGTGTTCGAGAAGTTAAAGCTTGCTGCGGTGTTTTGTGGTGTCGGTGGGTGATTCGGATCGCGGGCACGGAAACTCGGCTCACGAGTTAGCTTACGATTCTCTGCTCCCTTATCCAACGCACTGAGAGAAGATGTTGAGTTCGACGTATGCAGCGTCTGGCCACCTGCGGTTGCTGGCAAAGTCGAAGGCAAGTCGCCCAACAATTCTGAATCGGCTTCGACTGAAGCTCCTTCAGCGATTATATCCATATCTGAATCGATTGTGATCTTTCTAGGCCGAAGTTCACTTGGTATGACCTCATTGTTGGAGGCAGCCCCACTCTCAGCATCCGAATGGGACGCAGAAGAGTCTGCCGCTCCTGTTGCTGCTACTGTGGGGGTTACAGGTGGCTTTATCACTGTTGGTGTGAATCCACTCATTGATTTTCGGGCACCCATACCGATCGAAGACCTTCGAGCACTGACTGCGCCCACGGTAGCTGGGTTCACAGTACTACTTCGGTTGAGAGTGGGCGCTCCATTTACACTGGAGCGTGTGTTGCTTGGGGAGTTTGGTCCTGTGATGCTACGCCTTGATGCAAGTGCTGGGGACCTGACAGATTCCGAACGTTCCATTCGGGGCAATGAGCCTCTGGGAGCAGCGGCGGTCGGGGTAGTTGATTTGGTTCCAACTGGAGTACGCTCCACATTGTCAACAGCAAGATTGGAGGGGATGTCGGGCTTGTTTGCTGAAGGCATGTCGGACGCAGCTTTCGTTTCAGCCTTGGGTGTTTCGTCTGGACCTACCTTGGTGGCAGTTTCCTGAGTCTCAGCAACGGTCACCTTGGACTTAACATCTGCATCTGCGGCGGCAGGTTCTTCCTTGGCGGCGCCCTCATTAAGCTTCGTATCGGTGGCGTCAAGACTAACTGTGAGGTCGAGATCATCATCTGATGCAACAGTGTGCGGTCGTTGCACAGTTTCCATATTGCTTCCGACCCCCTCCACCTCTTCCTCCTCTTTGAAGCCCTCATTGGCCACGGATGGAATGGTCAAAGGACTGGTCTCAGGTGGACGCGAGAGATCAAGTTCAAGTGAGGACAAAGAAGCAAATGCTGCAGTCCCACCACCAGACTTATCCGTTGCCTCTGATGACAGTGTCTTGTTCGCCTTACTCTTGTCCGCGTCACTCTCTGTTGACCCCTGTGCACTCTCCATCCGATCTGACTGAGTCTGGGTTTGGACTAGGCCAGGGCTTGACAGAGTGCTTAGATCCAGGTCTAGTTCCTCTTCATCACCATCGTTGTCCATGCTGTCCGCTACGCGTGCAAGAGCGATGTTCGTCTGGCTCTGGGATAGGCTGCTTTGCGTCCTAACGACCTCAACCTCCTCAGGTTTTGGCTGTCCAACAGATGTTGTCTTTTCTGGCACCAAGCCGCGCGTTTGAGGGTCCTTCTCGGAGCGCATTGATTCAACATCCTCTCCAAGGCCAAGGTCCTCTTTCAGCGAGGACACCCTCGGCAGTGCGGGCGGGCCCAGCGCTCCGGACTGGGAGTCTCGACTGGTCATTCAGTCGCACAGCCGTTGTGCGCTCAATCCTGCAGGTATTCCGGTAGTGCGTAGCGTAGTGGAACCTACCAAAAGGAATTATATGCTGTCACAAGCCGAACAATACTGCTATATCCGACTCACACTCGTGTGGGAGAGCAATATCCTAACCTGTGACTAATGTGCATTACCGTTACTTCGGACAAGAATTTACGGGTGCGAAAAAATTCCCGGCAACCGCCCAGTTCCCCAGGACTGGACAGAGTGCTGCGCATACAGTGCATGTGGAGGGTGCAGTCACAAAGAATGATTGAATCACACAGTGTTATTGATATTAGCCATCAAAGGCCAGGGTATAGTACAAATCGCGTTTATTATGGCGAATAGCTCTGCTCGTCTAGCCAGAGTCAGAGCTGAGTTTGGGGACTTGGAGAACACTCAGAGTCCAAGAGTGCTGAGTCCCAACGACCGACATGCTCAAGAGCATTTCACTGCTCGTCAGAATCACTTGTAATGCGGGCTAGGATGCTTGTTAAGATTTTCGCACCAGTGTTGAACGAAGGCGAGAGATTTGACTTAAGATAGGTACCGGTGGCAAGGCAGACGTCTCGAAGTGTCATTCGCAAGGAGTTCTGCGACGTTATCTCAGTCAAATCAGTGGAAGAAGGCGACGTGCGAGGTGTAGTCGTTGGACAACTGACGAGAAGTCGAACCATCTCTTTAAGGGACCGGGGCTGCTTGGCATTCAAAAGAGATCCAACAAACGTCAGCTGAGTGATTGGCTTCAATGCCAGCACTTCTTCCAAGATTATTCTCTCATCCACCGAATCACACCGTTCCAAATACAGCTCCTTGAGTGCATCAGGAATCGGTAGGAATTCGATCGCACTCATATTGAGCGATTGTAGCAGCGGCACCAACACGTAATTTACGAGCCGCAGGCGTGACTCGTCATCAAACCCATGTTGCACTCCTCCTGCAGACGATGTTCTCCACTGGTTGGCAAGCCAGTCGATTGTGCATGCGAGGCGGGCTATCTCGATTTGCAATGAGACGACGGGGGGAACACAAGATTCACTAAGGGCCTGCTCGTTGTAAGCTCCTGGTTCAGCATCCAGGGGCTGCTCACCCAATTCTTCTGACAAATCGATCACAGGCATATTGGCGATGCAGACGCGTTTTCTTACGTCACTGGCATCCTCATCCTTTTTCATTGGCCTTCGTCTCCTTCGCTGGCCCAGTTGTACGCCAGATTCGGCTTCGTCCGGCTTTGTAGCGGACGCAGCGATGGAGCCTTCATCTTCATCTGCACGGGTATCAACACTCTCCTCGTCTGAGATTGTTGCGTTCGGCACGGGTGAGGTCAGTGGAGTCAAGTGGGTTGGCTGAATTACGTCCATTCTATCCGTAGACACACTATTTGGTTCCTCAGACAGCTTCCTTTCATTGACGCAGGTCGTACCATAAATTGGTAACCATTGGTATATTCGCCTCCAAATGGTATGCTTCGATTCGAACAGTCTCAGGTCCTGAGTCAGCGCAAGGTATTGATCCTTAGATTGTTCGAGTACATTTCTCAGAGCAGTCTTTGGTGGGTCAGAGTCCGTGACAACAAGTTCCTGTTCGGTAGACTGAGCTTCCGAGTTCGCAATTGTGCTCTCATGTTCTGCTAGACAACTCCCACAATCAGGGCCTTGCACATGCATGGCGACTTGTGCTAACAGCGACAGTGCACGCACAGATAATACAGCTTGAAGCAGGTGGGGCAACCAATGAGCGACTTGGAATCTTGAGTTCACAGACATGGGAAGTAATACGGATGTTCTAGGTCCGCTACCACTGCGGAGTTGGAACCGCTCCCTAAAGTCTGGCCGCGTGCCCAGTGTGTCTACGAGTTGCTGGTGGTAAAGATGCTCTGAAATGGCGAGTCCAGGGCCAGGGTATTTGCTGGGGTTAAGCGAATCCATACCCCATATAGAAGCTTCATCCGAGAGCTGGGTTTGTCCAGTTTTTCGAGGCATCTTTTCGCCCATCCGTCTAAGCCTCTGGGCAGACAGCTTTTTAATTCGCTTATCAAGCTTCTTTCGGGCGTCGTTCTCATCCTCCATGATGGACTTCTGCCTGGCTTCTTCTCGAATGAGCAGACAACCAACAGCATCAAACAAGAGGACAGAGGCCCATGCAGCGATACTTTCGCCCTCAGGGTCCAGATGCCGTGCAATCTCACATGGCTCGATTCGAACGAGCTGTGGACGTGCTTTTTGGGGTGGTGGATCGGTGGAAGTGTCCTGCATAAGTGCAGAGTCAGGTTGCTGAACCTCATCCCCTGTACTTGGCGGATCGGTTAGTTGTGCCTGCGCGCTATGTGGTGCAGTTGAGTCTCGAGTGACTTCTACCGCCTCTTCTGGCGCTACTTGTTCATATATAGCAGCAAAGTCGAGCTGGTCACGTAAGCATCGCAAAAGCGACGCGCATCCACGGATGAACATGGCTGCTCGCATTTCGATGAATCGCAGGATGACCGGTGAATCGTTTGATCTGACTGCAAAGAGGGTGCGTTTGGCTTTCGTTGGGGCAAAGAGTGGCCAAATGCAGTCTTTGAGTGGGCCAAGGGAAGTTCCAAGTAGGCCGGGATGCATCCAGGCTTGGATCAAATCGAAGAGAACCTGCGTAGCCCAAAGTATGTTGTGACTATTTTTCCAACTGGCCTCGGCGGGGCTCAGATAAGGAAGGTCTTTCAAGGCATCATCCACGGTCGGCCCGCCCTTCGGGATATCACTCTGCACGACTGTAAGGAGCGCGTTGATCAGCTCTTCGGTCTGAAGCACCATCCATGAAGGTACTGAGTACCGAATCCTCTCGAGAACTTGCGCATCAGCAGCCTCAACGTGCTGGGTTCCCTGACGTGCTGATTTCATTAACTCTGCCGCCTTTTCTACCTGCATAACGAAGTGGTTCGCGCATTCGCCATAAGCGCAGTGCAGGGCAGGCTTGGTAGATGGATTCGTCACGAAGCCTCTGAAAGGTTTCAAGGATGAATCTATTTCGTCAAGGATGCTTGAGAGCTCAGGTAAGGTTTCCGTCGGACTTAGGTTTGCAGCCTCAGACTTCACTTGGATCATGGTACCGATGGCCCAAGCGTCTTTTAGTAGGCCGCATGCGGCCAAGATGGCGCGCTGGTGCTGGTCTTCGATGGACTTGTTGGTGAGATCATTGCTGAATACTGGAAGGCCAGTTGCCTGTGACATAACTAGTTGTTGTTGGTATGCAAGCGACGCGAGAGCGTGACCATGCACATGCGCGAGCAATCGCTCTGCTGCGCGGCGAACATGTTTCGAGCATGCAATCCACGTAGTGCCACTGTGGGGTGCACCAGCAGTCAGGGCCAGGATCTGACCTAGTGTGCGCGCAAAGTCGAGATGCATGCTTGGTATCATCAACAGCGAACCAAACCTTACTTCGTCCCCCGGATCGTCTGATGAGCACCTCGGTATCCATTTGCTGAAAGCGAGGCTTCCAGGTTTGATGGGACTCTCATTGGAAGCTAACATGTGGCTGTACAGAGCATCAATTGTCGTGCCCGTGAGAGTGAGTGAGGTTACGAGCTCTTGAATGTAAATCGGCAGCACAGTTATCTGAGTTTGATCCGGGCGATCTTCGAGTTCTTCTTGATGCAAAACACTACTTGTGATGAGTGCAACCGATCGTTCTTTTTCCGTGGCAGCTTGTCCAGGTGTAGATATAAGGTTGGCATACTCTCCATACATCATGAGTGGCGGGTACGTCCATACCTGTGAATCAGGGACACCCGAAGGGCGAGACGGTTCCGTGATTAGATCACCATATCTCATCCCGACTATGATGTCTGTTGCGCGACTTGTCACCTCCATCGGTGGGAGATCTGTCCAATCTTCTGACATAGTACGCGCAAGAGCTGCAGTTAAACGACTTGCCATTTGCATGAGCCACAGCCGTATTTCAAGGAGCAATACCGTACCAGCGAATATACCTCGACAGATCTTCCTCACTCGCGCAATATCTTGCTCTCTACCTCGAGAAGCCCTCGCATTTCGGACAAGTTGGTCAATATTAGGCATGGCACACACATGAGAACTTGCCATGCCTAGGCCGAGTGCTTGCATCTCTACTATCAGCTCGTTAAGTAGCCATGGATTGGCATTGGCAATATCTATGCTTGGTAGATCGGGCCCCGATCCGTAGAACTCCGACAAAAGAATACGTAGGGACCGTAGCGTCAAACTGAGAGCACGCTGAATCAATTGCCAGAATGAAGCAGTCGCACAGTTGATCCGGTTCCTGAAACCGTGCACTCGAGACGTATCATTCGCTTGTGCTCGAATCTCTGCCAGAGCTTCAACTGCTGAACAGAGGCTTTGGCCCAAAGACATCGAGGTCCCGAATATTGTCCGAGCTTGCTCCTGCATAAAGACCCATTGACTTTCCTCAAGTGTCTGTGTCGCGCGACCCCAAACGAGGTGCGCTAGCTCAAGCTCAGCAGCCGCGTCTAGTAGCGGAATTCCGGCAGTAGGTGCCGTGCTGTCTTTCAAATGTAGCGCGCTCTCGCTGGACAAGTCAGAGTCAGATTCATTTGTTACCAGAGCTTCATCACGGACAAGAAGGCTCGCAAGGTCCTGTTGACTTATTGCTTGACCAAAGTCTCCTAAGGGGCAAGCAACCGATGCACCTGCGGCGTCTGTTCCGACCCATCCATTTTGGATGCTGTGACCAACGAACTTGATGGCGTCTAAGGTAATAGGAACCACATTGTACTTCGAGAGAATGCTCATGCGACCTGTATCGCTTAGGTTTTCACATCCGATGGCCCAGAATTGCTTGAAGGGATGAGGGCCTATACCATCCAGTCGCTCACCCAAGGGTATTGCGCAAAGATCCCTAATTGACGCACCCTGGCAATTCCAAGCGCCACTTGCCAAACCTAGAGCATGCAGCTGCGTAAGAAGATTCGTCTGATCCTCAGACGACATGGATTCGACCAGACTAAGCGCACCCTCACGCAGCTCGGTAACATAGACCACAGCTTTCTCAAAGCCCAATTCATCCGTAGGTTGGGACACACGCTCTGCGGACGGCATCACTTCTCGCTGTGGTTTGTATACAGGAATGCACAGCTCGGGGGTACTTGTGAAGAGGAATCGCGCGCGAATGAGAAGCATTGACCAGTTCTGGATAATGCGGTTCTTTAAGCCACTGAGCGCGGTGTCTGTTAAACCGTAAGACTTAGTTGTCTGGACGTCGCTTAGTAGAAGTGATGCTCGATAGCAGTCTCGAGCACTGATGTAGCGCGATAGAAGCGGGGTAGCCGCTTGCCATGTGACCAGAGCACGCAGTGCGGGAGCGGCGAAGGGCTCCGAAGCAAGGCCATTCGTACGGCCGAAATCCATGATCTCAAACAGTATTTGCGTGTTGGTAGGGTTATGCACCTGAAGAGGGGCATCTCCCAGAAAAGGATATCGAAGAAGGATCCCGCTATCAGGATCCTCGAGCGTATCAACAAGTCTCAGGAAATCTGCGTGTGCCAGCAGAGCCAGCAAGTAGCGAGAGAGCGGAGTCAACGGTACCAGTAAAGTTGCAACCGATGTAATATATCCGGCTCTCTTCCGAACTCGCTTCAGTGTCGCTTCTTTGACTTTACCTGGATCATACCACTGCCTCTTCAGCAGTTCTTCCATTTGGAGAATAAGGTCCCAGAGCTCTGAGAAAATGGCTTGACGGAGCACCTCTAGGGGTTTACCCTGTGCCGCTGGGCCGGTGAGAGAGGGAGTCGCATCAATCAAACGTAGCACCACCTGCTCCGACGTAATGACAAGTACTGGCAACTTGAAGCCCTGACCGCTGTTGGTAGAGTGATCTAGATTGGGATCTTGCGCCAATTTGCACAAGGCTGCAAGTGCGAGATTGAGACGCAACCCATGGACAGGGACCAAGCTATCACCTAAGTGGAAAAGTGGGACGATACTCACGGCCGCAGTGCCAAAGTCACGAGTTTGTTGCAAGGCTCGATAAACCGTGAGCTCCGGCCACGTTAAGGCCTCGGTAATCACGTTAAGAAGTGCGTTCGGGGTACGCCCAGAGCCATACTGCGCTGTATCAGGGCGATGGACGTCCAAGAAGCCTGCAGGTAAGTAAATCGGAGGAGACGACGTTTTGACACTCCGTCTCGTCAGGCGCTGGAGTGACAACAGTTGCGTAGTCGTTGCGGAGAGACGCGGGAGTGGCGATAGCACGGATGCCACATGGCTGCTTACCGCTGCGATCTGTGCCACAAGAAGCGACAGGTCAAAAAGGGTGCGTTCTGGGAAGTGGCTCATCATTCGCGCCTCAAGGCGGTACGCTGCGCTAAAGATCTCGAACAAGTTCTTCTCCAGCTTGTCAATCTCCTCCACTCCTGCGTCGCGTTCAAGCTTTCGGAGGTATACATGCACGCTTCCGGGAAGCACAGGAGCAAAACTCGAAGAGAATCCTGCTTTCATATGTTCGGCAGCGGCAAAACCAAGTTGGAATGAGGCAAATTTATCGGTTCCGGTTTCCGGGATTAGCATGCGAAGCAGATTCAACACCCGTGTAGGAGGCCAAACAAATGAGGCAGGGGAGAGCCTGGGTTGATCCCAGGCATATACTAAGGCTCTAGAGGGCGACAGAATCGTGAACTTCTGGTATACGCGGTCGCGCATATCGGCAATGACATTCGAGAAGCCACGTGGGATGGTTGCACCCGGATTTACTTCACTATTCAAACCTGCACCAACGAGGAACATGGCTTCATGCTTTGCTGTTCGGGTCGCTGAGGTGGGCAATGACAGTCGCAATGGGACTGATTGCGGCGATCCCGTGAGACTCATATAGAGAAGGCGAGAAGTCAATGAACGCAGTCTTTCCTGCTGGACAAGTGAGACATCTTGCTGTTCAGCATGTGCAAGGTCTGCAAGAACTTGATGGATGGCTCTGAGCGTCATAGGTGATGATGATGTACGATTTAGCCAGAACCGCTGAACGGTTTCTTGTACTCTCTGCAACACGTTCTCAGTCTGATCCTCAGTTTGGAACGACCTTGGCCGGCGATATCTATGCACATTCACATTTATCGTACCCTGCATAAGTTTCAACGCTCTTTTTGACACAAGAGACGGTATCGCTGATGGTGCGTAGAAAACTCCACAGCGCACGTAGGTTTCTCCTTGATCGTCAAGTGGGATGTGTGACAGCGCCTCATAGTTAATCGCAATCAGATGATCCAGACTATGAGCCTGAGCCCAAACGATACTGGATCGAGACACAATTTCTCCAGACACATCATTCTCGGCTTCAGGCGAGCGTTGGTAAGTCAATAGGGATGAACATAGGTCGAACCCCCCATCTGCAATCTTGGCAGCAAAACCACTTCCGACCGGGGAGACGGAGTCGAACCTGGGGATTTCTGCGATATAGGGGCGTGAATAATCCTGAAGGAGAGCCTCGAATGTAGTCAACTCTGACACACGACTGAGGGCATTTCTCAGCGAAGGTGGTTTAGCATCAGGCGGGAAGCGATAGAACAATCGAACCATGTTTTCTCCGTCTCCATAAAGTACGTCTTTCAAGGTCTCGAAATAGCGGCAGTAGGTTCGATGTGAGATGACATCCTCCTCGTAAGAGTCTCTAAGGACATCAGACATTTCATTGATCTTATCTGAACAGGCATACAGTTCTGGAACGTCCGGGAGTAATGCGAATTCAGCAGAAGACTTTCCTTCAGTATTCTCAAAAGCGTGTTTGACGAAAGCTGGAATAAAGACAGATTTGATCGCATCACCTAGATCCTCACTGAAGTTCTTCAGAAGTCTGGGCTCCGCAGGGTTATCCATTATTGTCACAACATACTGAAAAACTGATTCAAAAGTGCCACGGGGGAAGTTCCCGTCATTGCCGAGAGTATGTGGAGCTGCCTCCGGGGCATGCTCCTTGATGCATTCGTCAAATTCCTCTGTACGCTTATCACGGAGCACACTTATCCATCCCATTACCTGCGGGCTAACGGCGTACAATGCGCTTCGCGTCAGCGATTCTGTGTCACAATCCACTCGTTCCTCGAATAGCCCCATTCGGAAGGCCAAACAGTTTTGTGACACAAAGCGCGCGACATGTTGTGTGTCAAGTCCGTAGTGGGCATACTGAGTATTGTTGAAAAACGGCTCCAGCACTTCTTGCTCCGAACAATTGGTGAGTGACATGCCAAGAGCTTCGGACAAGCCACAAGGAAGCACAACATTTTCACTATACTCTGAGTCGTCAAAGTACGGCTGAAATGCATCTCGCTTGTGAATGAATAGATTGAGTGCCAAGGAATGCACAGCTGCGTCGTCTGTAGAAGGGTTGGATTGAATAACTTCGGGGAAATTCTCACTGAGGAATAGCTTGAGGCGAGGTGGTGTCACCGCATCATCCGTATGATCACATCCCGCTAAGTAGCACGACATTCCTTCAGCTCGCCAAGTGCAATGAGACTCCGTGCATGCCAGGGCTGGCACTGATGAGAGCAACTTAACAAATGAACCCGGTGTACCGGTTTTGATATGCAGCAGGAGTTGAAGAGCGTCAATCACAGTTTCACATTTGGATACATCCCAGGTCGGTTCAAGTCTGGACATCGCATCTTCAATACTCATGTTTGCAAGCTGCGGATCACTGAGGCCGCCGCGAAGCAAGTCGCATAGCTCATGTGGGGATCTTTCAACACATGTCCCGTACAACAGTTTTAACGTCCTACGGAGAATAACAGCGCTTAGATAGGCTGATTGTGTGGCGTGCACATATGGGAACACTTCGTGAAGCGTCCAAGGATACGGCCCCAGCGACTTCGACATCCAGGCACTACGCTGGATAGTTAGCGGGAAATACGGGGCCAGGCCCGATCGTGGTACGAGCAGTGATAAGAAGAATGTTGCATCACGGATTAACGAAAACGGAGAGTTGCTACGAAGCTGGCGATGCTCGTCAAACATCAGCGTTAACATCAGACACGTAGCGTCAGCAAAGTACGAATAAGCAGCGTCGGGAAGAGAAAGACGCATACCTGGCATGCGAAGGATTGAAAATAAAGAAGGTTGTGTGAGCATGAACTGCTTACACTCCTCTACAAATTCCAGTGTTTCCCCAGTCGCCCTTTGATACATCAATTTCCGTGGCAGGAATCGTTCAAGAACTTCGTCCAAAAGTGTGTCACCCATGCTATGACCGACAGTGTCTATCTGCTTCAGTAGGAACTTCGCTGCGAAAGGTAAATGGGCAACATGGTCCGTGAGAATGAAGTCAGCCCGAACTCGAGACAACATAAACGGCACACCATATTGATAGTCATAGTCATTGAAGAGCAAGTGGGTTGTGTGGAATATGAGAGGTTGCCAAAGTCTGGTCCACGATTGAAGGACGTCGTTTTGCCCGCCTAGGCGCTTAACGCGTGCCATCCTTAGGCGCATGATAGCCTGGACAATATGTGAAAGAACTCCTCCAGCTAGGCGATTTGCAACATGCTCGTGCCGTCTGTGCTTTGGCATGGCTGCCTTCAAGGCGTCCGTAAAGACGGAAGACGCAATAACATCTCTTGCACGCTCGAGTGAGGATGGGGTGCTGCGTCTGAGTGAGTGGTACAACTGCGTATAGACGATGTGCAGCGACTTTAGTCGTGCAACAACATAACCAAGGATTGCAAGATCGCCGCGCCAAATGAGTGTGACAAGAACTGCCGACGCACCCAGTCCCAAATCGATCAACCGGTACCAGAACTTATCGTCTTGAGAACGATCTGACAGTTGGTGTTGTTTCATCGATGCGCATGCACCCTCAAGGTAGGAAACGTCTGACCGTAGCGCTAGAAGCGTCGATACTAGGCGATCGTGATCACTACATTCGCGAGAGATTAGGTTATGCAGGATTGTCGAGGCCTGTGTGTGGCACTTGGCTAGTTCAGAAATCATTGAGTTCAGGCCGAGCAGATCAATGTCATGAAACGCATCTTGATGTAAACGCTTGAGAAGCTCTTCAGCTCTTGACAGAGCACTCCAGTAGCGGCGAAGTCTCGAGCTGTCGCATGTATCGACCGCGAGGTTGAGGTCCCTGAGACGCATCAGTATTGCTAAGATACGCGCTCGTAGTGCTAGCCTAGGCAAGCTTGCTTGGCATGCCGATGGGACTGCGCTGGGGTCGAAACCGTACAAAGGAGAAGCGGACTGAATGAAGAGCGAAAGCTGGGGCTGACTTGCTGCCAGTTCCGACGCTGGTAGGGCTGCTAGAAATCCCATTAGATCAGAAAACAACATCAGCACACGCGCGATCATCCTATAGAAGGCCTGAGAAACAAATTTGTTTGGCGATTCCCAGCTCTCCACGCGGACCTGCATCTCCGCTGAATCGGTTGTGGTTGAGATTCCAGGACTACACAATTCCAGTGCTCGTAGAAGCTGGATAAAATATGACGACTGTGTGACAGTGCCACTCTCACAGATATAGAGACTCACCCGATCTTCTCCGTACCGAATTTGTAGTCTTGCCAACGCAGGGAGGGCAATTTTGGCAATCGTTGCTGCGTTTTCTAATAGCTCCCCGAAATGGGTCTTGGAGGGCGTGAAATCTTCCGCGCTCATTTGGGTCTCGAAAGTTGAGAGAAGATGTCCCAATAACTTCTGATCTGACCAGGCATCTAATTCGGCTTGCAGCTCCTTGCACTGGTTTTGCAGTGTAGGCACCAGTTGATCTTGTAGTTCATGCGAGGCATAGCGATCTGCAATACCCTGTACATCGAGCGTGAGTTTAGTGACGGCCATCTGGAGGGTTTTGACAAACCTCTCAGCGACATCGTCACTTCCTTTGGGTTGAAGTCTCGACCCGTCTGATGCCACCACCCGCGCACCGATAGTGGTTTCGGTATCACTTCGCAGCTGATCCGATACGATTCCATAGGTGAGCCGTAGGGCCTCGCGTGAAAGGTAGTTTTCGGCTTTCAGGCCATCTTGCGAGCTCATCAGTTCAAGATATTCGAACCAAGACGAAAACCATGGCTTCTGGTTGCACGAGCGAACAGTGTTTGGCGAATCTAGACAACTCGACCTTTGGATGGACAACATTGTCGGGAGTTCCAGGAGTTGGACGCACGAGTCTAATCGAGCGATGAGGAGATCAACCGCTCGCTTCGATTGCTTCGGAATGAACTCGGCCAGCTTCTTCAAGCGAGCCAGAATGTAGGACGCACTTGTCACTAAATTATAACACTGGGTGGCCAGCGTACGCCATGTTTCGTGAGTTCGCTGGTCTGCATTGACAGTCGGTGAATTCAACGATAATATAATTGGACCGATATCCATGTCTCGATTATATGCAAATGCGTCGCCGAGGGCAGACTGCAAACTGGCGATTGCAGGATCAGCGAGCGTGCCGTGAGGTTCTACAGACCCTGGTTCTCGAGTATTGCTAGGGGCGCCATGAAGTTCCGTTGCCTGGCGACGCTCGGCCAAAATCATGCGCTTGAAAGTGACACTTGCATGGGCGATGTGAATAGCCAGGGTACGAAGGGCGTGCGCTGCCCAAATGTTAATGAATGCATATGATTGAGCCTTGGGCGGGGAAGGAAGAGAGTCAAGAACACCAAAACCAGCCCAATCCGAGCAGGTGATCAGAGAGGATTGCTCCGTGGAGGATTCCTCGGTGAGATTCAGTTGGTGATGTTGCACACCTTGAAGGAAAATGTCAAGCACCGCATTCAGTGCCAACCCTGCAGCAATTATACTGCTGGGGAGGAACAAAGGACGGACCTCCACCTCCATCGCCTTTGCATTTTCGTCAGTATCGTTTGGATATAAGGTCCCGGAAAGCACTTGCAATGCGGTAGTGGTTTCACTAGTATAAAAGTTCATGACACCTCCCATCTGTCCAAGGTCCTCGAGCCAGCGACTTGCGACAATGGCGACACTCTGTCTCACCACGTCACTCCAACTCCATGCCTGGTCACCGTGGGTCGATCTGGCAATGGCTAAGCGTAGCGGAGAACCATCTGAGGCGTGCCAGTCAATCGAAATCATCGAATTCGTTTCCGCTTGCGATGAGGTGCCTTGCTGCGCTGTGCATGATATATCATCTACCCCCGCTTCAAGAAGATCATTTGCAACACCAGGAGTAAGCGTAGTATCATTGATCAAGATAAGCTTCTGATACGCCTCAAAGGTGAACCCAAGACCAGCACTGACGACGCCATACAGGTGAACATACCCTCGGCTATCCATGGGCCCAAGAGTGTCTAAAGGTGCAAACCCAGGAGAATTCGGTGCCACAACTTCGGACTGATTGCTACTGTCCGTAGGACCCTCAGAAGGAGGAAGTTTGAATGCAGTCATCATATATGTGTTAACGCCTAGATCACCGTAGCGAGCTGTAGGCATGAGCGACGATCGGTGGTGAAGCGCGCTTGCAACGAGCGACCTAGCGAACGGTCCAGGATCTGCCTGAGGAGTGAGTCCAAGTGGTGCAACTAGGAATTGATTTCTAGCAACGAGAGGGAACCCCAGCAGTGGATGCCGCATTAAGAAGTGCGTCTGAACCAGCTCTTTCGCAGCATGTACAGGATCGAGCAGGCTTTGGACTTCGGCGTCAAATTCATACAGCGGTTGGGTGGGAGACGCTAGCTGCTGAATAGAATGCTCTGGTATGCTGTCTTCAACCATAATCGTCATGCCCATAACCGGATTGGGCACCGAATCTCGATTTTGTCCTTCGAGTGTCACTCTTAGGGATACCTCCTGGGATGGATATGAATCTCGGCACACCAGAAATGGCACTTGAATCTCAGCATCTCGTACTGAGGCTGTGATTGCGGCTGTCGAGGCGTCAACGCTGTCGTCGAGAGCGATGGCATCAATCGCTTCTGATTCATTTAAGAGTGCGTGGGATCCCTCTTGTTCCGAGTTATGCTCACGGAACGCGGCGGGTGCAAACAGTTTTCCGAGCCATTGCGGTAGGGTGTCGTTCGGTGTCACATCCTCGAGTCGAGATTTCAGTTTACCGAAGTATGCGTGACCAAACGTCGACTTGATTTCCTTAGCAATCTGCGCTTCGAGACTCTCGCCTGTACTTTGGTTCGCCTTGGCATCCTCTTCAGCTTCATTATCATCCGTTCCATCACTGTCTTCACTGCTCTCTGTATCAACATCGATCTTCACTGAGCGGCGTTCGCTACGCCTTGACATCGCAGCCTTAGCGCCTCCGAGACTCTCCTCGGCGGTGGTTAGATCAACAATCTTGGCCGCATCGGGCTGCATCGCTTCACCGGATTCCCCATCTTCTGCATTGTGGACCTGAGCTGGACTGTCCTGACCGTTCACATCTGCCATTACGGCCACATCCTCCATACTTACCCCTTCGGTGCTCTCTGGATCATCTTCTAGGAGACATGAGCTGCCCGCAAATGTGAACAGGGGAAGCCATGCAAGATGCGCACGTTTCCTCAGTTTTCCTTGCTTACTCGTCCCTAGAGCACAAATAATGGGAAACAATCCTGTGGATGTCAATCCTAGGGTCTGGGACCGCCTGGCAGCCCACAATATTCGCTTGTGATTCCATGCCAGTTTGGCAGTTGACTGATCTACAGAAAGCGGAGATGGCAGCCCATAGGGCAATTCGACTCTTTCGAAGGCGAGTCGGCATGATTGCAATATTTGCAGCGAGAGTGCTGGCTTGTTAGCAGATCTGCGCTTCCGTGGGTGCGTAGGAGAGCTGGGCTGCAGTATCCACGCATTGTTGGATAGATCGTGGAGTATCATAAGAAGATCGATCAATGAAACCCCAGATCCTTGAAAGCACTCATTCAGGGTGCAGTGACGTGCTTTGATGTGTTCACTCGGCTGACATTCTACGTCGTCAAATTGGTCTGGCGAGAGCTGGTCCACCAGCGCATGATCATCAATGATTCGTGGCCGTGGAGTAGATTGAGCATGGACGCATGGTCGTTCAGATTCGTCTGTACTTGAACGCTCTTGAAGAAATTTCGAAAAGGGTCCAACGTCATGGGGAGATAGGACGAGGTATGCCATGCGCGGAGTATGTACTGTTGATACATACCATAGTCTCGGAAGCTTTGTTGACATATGTTCGTCACGAGTCAAGAAGCTTGCTTCGTCACACCATGGCTCCACACCACGATCTTCCACAGAGTTTTGAGCCTTAAGCTTAGTTTGCTGTCGTCTGAGCAAGTCTTCAAGAATCACGAGCTCTTTCTGGGCTTCGGTCGAAAGGGGAGTACGTGAAGGACTAGTTGATTTTGAGAACTTCGCTAAAACTGCCCTTGCTCTCGCTGCACTTACTGAAGCAAAGTACGATCTCCCCGAATCCACGTCTGCTTCTAGTCGCAATATTTCGCTTGCCAAATTTCGAGCAGCGACCAAGTCTCCGCACAACACCAACACATGGAGGAGCATCTTGATAATGCCAGGGTGATTCCCATCAATCCCACGAGCTAGCTCAAGTAACTCACGTGCTGTCTCAAGTGCATCTGAGGCAGTGCGCGCCTGTAGTGGCTGCGTTCGTGGCACCGCCTCGATGGCCTGTCTCAGAGTCGTGAGGTGAATATCACATGCTGAAGGCCAGTAGGTTGGCAGGGGTGGCTGCGTAGCAAGCAGAAAGGCAGCAGACGCAGCCTGAAAGAATAGTGTGCTGTCGCTTAGCCCCAGTCCAGCGCCAGATGAAACGCGGATGGCCATAGACAAAGAGTGGAGAGAACTTTCATGTAACCGCGAATGAACATCAATAAGCAGCGCTTGAACACACGTCAGAATAATCCTAACGAGCATGTTGTGTCGAGGACTCGAAGACGAACGAAGCGCAGGTGAAAGTACATCACGCCATAATGCCGAGTACTCATCAGCAATTTGCTTGGCCCATGCGCCAAGCACTAATCCACGATTGCGTAAAATGAGAAACAGCAAACGGGCCTGCATATTCGTCAGCGCTGCAACGCCACCAATCTTCTTTTCCATCGAAGCAAGCTCTGATGCTTGGGCGGACGATGTAGTCAACGCAGCTCCCCCAATGCTACTCTTCCGCGACATGAGGCGTGGGCTCCACCCATCGTCTACACTGGTCTGCATACTGCATTCGCTGGCTGCTGTTGACTCCATGAGAACGGTGCCTTCCAGAGACGTTTGCACGTCAATCAATTTCTGAACAAAGTCTAAGGCCTTGCTCCAGGTATCTAGCAAGTTCCTCACACGGGCCTCCTCAGACCTAACCTCCGTCTCCATTGCCATAATCACATTGATGTACTCCTTCTGTGACGCGATCTGCGGCGTGGCAACAAACTGGAGAACATTCATGACGACGTCGGCCTGTTTCATAAAGGGGAAGTCAAGGGCGCGGATAAAGGCGTCTAACGCCACAGCATAGTCCTTCTTTGCATAGGCTTCCATACCACTTGTATACAATTTGGTGGCACGCTCGGTCTGGAGCTCAGTGGAATCCGCCAACATCTCGTTCGAAGGCATATCGCCCGAGACTCCTGGTGCAAGACCCGGCACAGATGAAGCTCGGGTGGACTGGGAACCAAGCATGGAGAGCTCACGTAAGCTTAGTGCTGCCCGATCCCTCCCGCTACCTTTGTCTTTGTCACCCCCACGCTGGACAGGAGACCTACTCCTGGTCCCAGGGCCCGAGGAGCTGCTACCATCGCCACGGGTGGGGTCGCTCGATGCAGACGACATGTGGGTTGAAGTGCTGGGATGTGATACTTTCCAGACACTTTGAATAATGCGAGATCACTCCCAACTATGTGCAATCGCCGCAGTGCGATCTAGGGCGGGAAATGAATCGCAGCGGATCTAGAGGCTAGCGGGAAGTGTTGCGTGTTAAGACCATAAGAGCATAAATACCTGTGCAGTATGACACACAATGTTCGTGTTTTCAGAGCAAAGCACACGCGCAGATACTCAAAACCCAATTAGAATACAGTGTGGTGTATTTCCAGGAAATGTAAAACTATCCACCACTCAGGAGTGGGTCGAAGAGCGCAACAGCCTCGCCGTGCAAGAGCCCGCCCAGTACGGCAACATATCGTAGCTGGAGCGGCCATTGGAGTACAGATACTGCGTGCTGACTGAGTGTCGTTAGCGATCCTGAATAAGTACTACAGTTGGAAAGTGCGTAGGCTTGGGTGGGCAGGTTAGAATAACTAAGTTGGCATTGAGAGGAACTTTCTTACTCCTGAGAAGCGAAAGTCTGAGCCAACTCAACCAAGGTCTGAACACCGTATGCAGTCGCACCCTTAGGGAGGTAGCCGCGAGGAGCGGTAAAGGCAGCGGGACCAGCAACATCAAGATGCGACCATGCAACGCCGGGCTGGATGAACTTCTCCAAGAATGCGGCTGCAGTGGAGGCACCACCGTAGCGGCCCTTGCCAGTAGAGCTCCAGTCGGACTGGTCACCCTTCATCTCATCGATATGCTCAGGGAAGATGGGGAGGCGCCAGAATCGCTCGTTCTGACGCTTACCAGACTCAGCGACAGTAGAAGCGAACTCATTGCTGTTGGAGAAGAGACCAGCCGCATACTCACCCAGCGCAACAACGCAAGCACCTGTAAGGGTTGCAATGTCAACGACATTGCTGGGCTTGTACTCGTTCTGGACGAATGTGAGAGCATCAGCAAGCGCGAGACGACCCTCGGCGTCGGTGTTACCGATCTGCACAGAGCCGATGTAGGTGTCGATAATGGAGTGAGGCTTGTAGGACTTGGCGTCAATAACGTTCTCGGCCAAGGCAAGCACTACAACGATCTTGACCTTTGCACGGGTGAGGACAAGTGCACGGAGAGCACCGAAGACAGCGGCTGAACCGCACATGTCCATGTGCATCTCCTCCATGAAGCCGGTGGGCTTGAGGTTAAGACCTCCGGTGTCGAAGGTGATACCCTTACCCACATAGGCGAGCCATTCGTATTTCTCAGCATCGCTTCCGAGACCGTTGTACTCGAGTGCGACAATGCGAGGAGGAATGGGCGCGGCGCGACCAACTGCAGTGATGAGGTTGAAGCCCTGAGCAATCAGCTCGTCCTGCTGAAGCACTCGGATCTTGACAACATCAGAGTGAGTCTCAGCGAACTTGCGAGCAAGATCCTCCATGTACTGAGGATTAACAACGTCCGAGCGATCATTGCCAATCTCACGCGAGAAGATAACAGACTCGGCAACAGAGATGGCGTACTGGCCCTGCTCCTGGAACTTGGCAACTTCGCCAGCAGGTACAACGATCTGGAGACCGTTCTCAAGCTTGAAGTTGCTCTCGTTCGAGGTGGTAGGAAGCAAGTACTTGTCAAACACGTGGTTGGACATGACGAACTGACGAATGAATGCGTCAGCGATAGCCTGTGCAGAGGCAGGAGTCTTGAGGTCGGGGATCGCGGGGGTCTCGGTCTTGGATTCTGACTTGTCAGCGTTCTCCTTCTTGTAAGGCTTCACACCAACACCAGAACCATCCGCTTCCTGGGTGGAGACAGGAAGTCCAGTGGGGAAGAAGACGCTCGCACCGTTGGGCTTGGCTGCTTTGATTGCATTCATGGCTGAGTGAACAGCATTGCGGAAACCGTTCATGGTGATGTAAGTCGTTGCAGTGCAGCTGGTGGTGCCATCAACAATGTTACCAAGACCAACGAGCAAAATGCGCTTCTCGGTGTTTGCCACAGGAAGGATGATGCTGGAGCCAGCCTTAGCCTTGTAGTTCTGTGCCTTGATGATCTGCGTGATCAGAGTCTGATCTTCGCCAATCACAGCACGGAGTGCGTCGATGGGTGCGTCAGAAGTGACAGCGTTCTCAGAGACAAAGGCAACGATAAGGGAGTTCTTGTCATCAACTTGATCACCGAAGCTGACGTTCAAGGTACCGCCGGTCTTGCCGTAAGGCACAGCTACGAGGTTCTCTGCAGCTGCAGGGCGCGCAGCCTTGCGTGCGGCGACCTCGGCGCTAGGGTTAGGAATTCCCTCTGCTCCTCGCTGTGCAGGGTTTGGGTCCGTAGTATTCGCAGTAGCAACAGTTGTCGTGCCATCAGATGCCATCCACGTCGAGAATCGTCGTGCAGCGTTGTGAGCGTAGTTCGAGGACGGAAGGATGTGGTTAGAGTCATAAGGAGAGGACAGTGAGTAAGGGTTGGATCGGTTCAAGGTCGAGGTCGAGGTCGAGGTCGAGGTCGAGGTCGATGTCGAGGCCGAGGTCGATGTTGAGGTTGCAGTTGCAGGTGCAGTCGTCATTGTCATAGACAGTGCCCTTGCCATTGCCCTAGCCATCACCGTGTGAAAACCCGCACCTGCGCTTGTGACAGGGCAAGAGGAAGCAGCACCGAGCCCACGGGCAAGGCCATAGGCACCATACGCAGCAGCAGAAGAAGTTATCGTCCGTGCTGAGACCGTCGATGCTATGGTTTTGGTTGCAGCATGCCGCACATGACCGAGAACACTACTCACCTTGGACATTGGTTTGGGATCGGATAGTTTTACCCTGTGAATTGAGTGGAGATGGAGGGGGATCGCGCAGGTTTGTTATATCTAAGTCATGAAAGGAGGTCATGGGGAAGATCCTAATCGAAAGCGCTGGACTGCAAGCCATACTCATAGGCGATTGTCACACGGCCAGCATGTACTTGTGACATGTTGGTGAGCACACTTGTGCGAGCAGGCGCTGAATATCGCTCATCCACACGGCAGATCGCAGAGAAAAATATAGGTTAACCATGTACTGCAATATATCACCGGGAAATGCGATTTTCTACGCGATATATAGCCTACAACCCTGATTTACAATTATCTAGACAATTTGTGTTTCGTGCCATTTCCGACCGGGTTTTGCGTCTCAATCTCGTGACTGACGTGTCTGCGTGGCCTGCTGGTGCGCTTCCGGCGCATCACGTATTTACCCACGCCATTCTACACGAGTATCTCGGTCACGTTCATATCCGCTCCCCACGGATCTGACCCACAGCAGCAGAAGACGATCTGGCGACATTGCTAGACATTCGATCTCGCAGGGTCATACATTATGGACAGTTGTAAGAACCTATATAACCCATGAAAGATATCACCCTACACCCAACTATCTAGTTTTCATCCGAGGAAACCCCCGATTGTCGTTGGAAATACCCCCCAAACGCACCGAAACGACCGCTTGATTTCTCAAACCCCGCGGTGAGACTGATCACGACACTGGCCAAGGAGTGCACCCGAAAGCTCTCCGTCGTACGGTTCGTCATAGCACGCTCATCTGTTGTGGAGAGGATTTTCCCGTAGCCAGTGACTGTAAGGCGCGGAAAACCCCAGCCTTGGTCTCAGCGACGTGCAGTGACGAAGTTGATAGGCAGAGACTGATCTTGAACAATCCGACGGGCGAAGCGAGATACTGGTGCTGTAGACCTCCACAGAATTGCGAGAGGCCGTCAGTGAGATTGCTGTCTAGGCTGACTTCGCTTCCTATTGCGGAATAGCATCCTGAGTCTACAAGGCCTCTTCTTTTGGACTCGGTCCAACTCAGCATTCTATTCGTTTATTGACTGGTTTTCTGACCCTGACTTGATTACTCACGGCTCAAATGTCGTTTTCCAGGCTACGTAATGCATACGAAAACTTTGTGTGCGATTCTTCGTGGTATGTCGCGCTCCTGGACGCAGCAAAGACTTTCAGTGTGTTTCTTCCAGGGCGATTCTCCCAGACCCAAATTTCAGGCGAAGTCGTATATACATTGCTAACCATCTTGTCTCACTACCATGATGGGGTACTCGGCCGACCTAGAGTTCACCCGGCAGAGATTAAGACAACAGATGAAGAGCCTATGGTCAGCAAGCCGCCTTCGCGGCTAGAGAGCTCGCTCAATATGATAATGTTCGGCTTGGTCTCGACCCAGACGCTCCTGGAGAACCTCTCAGGGCACTTCTACCGTTATCGCCATGGCGAGCGTTTCATGCAACAACTGAATGAACTGGAAGGCAGGGAGCGCTATCGATGCTCCATGGAGTACGAGGAATCGTTGCGCAAATTCAGGTGGAAATGCATCTTTGCAGTCGAGTTGGTTAAGGCAGTGATTCGACTAATTTTCCTATATCGACACGGAGGACGTATGGTACGTTGTTTACATAGTTTGCTTGTTGTGCGATCCGGCCACATAGCCTGTCGCTTTGAACTTGCTCTCATCTCACTCGCTGTGGCTCACCCTCGTTGACACCCTAACTCGCCTTGTCTTTACAATATAGCTCTTGCCTCCATCTACAGCGGATACACTAACAGAACATCGCCAGCGACTAGCAAGCGTTCATTTGCGTAAACTCACCAAGGAGTTACGAAATCTTCAGGACGAGATCACCCAATTGGAAGTAAAACTCAGATCGAACGAAGACAAGAGCAATGAGGATTCACTAACCTCACCCTCGACCCCGAGTAACGATTCCAATGTGATAGCTGTCGATACTACAAAGGTTCAAGAAGCACGAGCCGCTGAGGAAGCTGAGAAAATCAAAACAGAGGCGCGGTTCTCGGAACTGCGCTTGCGCTTGGCTCGGCTTCAGCACACTCTACCTCTGCGTGAAGAGTACTTGCGTCATGGACGTGGGGTTCTGCCTCATGGTGAGTTTAGTGCATACCAACAGGAACGCGTTCATCCACGCGAAACACCTGCCTACAAGCCGACAAAGGCTCAAATCCTTTCTGAGGTGCTATATTGGATCCGCCCCGTGGTCTATGCCTACGCACGGATTATCTATCCCGATCAAAGCTGGACTCCAATCATCATTTCGGCCATGATCGACCTGGCTTCACGCAAGTTAGCTGGCAGTCAAGCCGAAATGTCGCCTGCTCAGCAGCAACAAATGCTGTACAGGAAACATCTCTACTTCTATTACTTCCTCCGAACTCCAATCTTCGAGCGCTTCACGATGATCCCGCTCTACTTCCTAGTTTCGATCACGAAACCAATTCCACTTGTTGGTGGCATTACGGAGACCATTGCCGAACTCATCACTTCGATCCGAGCCTATCATTTCCTCACGTCAGCTTCGTAGTTTTGAATACCAAGCGCACGTTACATTAAATGGAATTCGGAATAGAAAAGTTCGACATTTTGATCAGTTTGAAGTATCTCTGTCCTCGCTGATACTTCTTATCCGGTCACGTCAACGCTGCTGCATTTGATGTCCTCAAATCGTTTGTGCAAGGCGGCGACGCAGACGGAGCCGCTTGAGATTCGCATCAGCCTCGTTGTAACGCCCTTGAAGACGATTCGAGTTACACACAATGTCCCATTGCATTTGGCGCTGCGGCGATGCCCTGCATGGCACTTCTGAGTACCATTTAAAGACCTGCTCAAAGTCTATCCCAACGCCCTGGCCGTTTTCGTAGCATCTGGCTAGGGTTGTCTGCCCTAAAGTGTTCCCCCTGCTCTGCACACTTGGAATCACCACTCAAAATCGAGCAGCACACTTTTGTGGACATCTCGGAATGCACGTTGTTGGTTCTGCGATGTCTCAGAGTGAAGGTGCAGTGCTATAGAGTAACTTATTTATTACGATTAGGCTACGCGAAAGACGTTCTAGTCGACAAAATTCCGAAGCGAAGTGAATACACAGGAGTTGAGGTTACTTTTTCTTTTTCTCGGTTTGGGAGGGAGACACTCCGTGGGACTGTAAATGAGCTGCGGGAGAGGAGGAATTGGTGTTAGGTCCAGCGGTGGGCTGCATGCGCGAAGCAGGGGGTGTAGGCGCTGTTGAAGAACTATCTGGGATGATTTGCTGGGAGTCGTGTTGAGTGCCTGAGGCAGGTGGTGATTGAGTTTCAGTAATCGCACCACGTGAGAAGCCACTGCGCGAGTTGCCCATTAATCCCAACACTGGCTCCGGTCCGGCACTAGTTGTAGTCAAGGTCGAACGTGGCGTCGTCTCAACCCCCTCAATAGATGGGATACCATCCACAGAATGTCTAGGCTTCTGACGTGCCGTCATTATTGGTGTGAAGATAGGCGCACCCTTTCGGTTAGTAGTAGCACCTCCCACAGCAGTTGCAGTTACGCTTGGGGTACCCGCACCACGAAGTGATGTGATATTAGACACAGCAGATGTCGAACCAACATTAGCTGAATTGGATGAAGGCACAGAAATCTGAGAAGGCGCGCCCACTCCAGCTATACTATCATGTTCGGCGAACTGTGCCTGGAAGGTCAACGGGTCCACAGTGAGATGATGGTGTGACTGATTCGCATTCCCTGGCGTTCGTGGTGGTGCTGGGGCTGGTGGCGGGGAGTTAATACCGCGTTGGGTCGGTGGTGACGATGTACGAACACGCAGAGTCGGGTGAGGGTGATCTCGACTATGATCGGTCGTGGCAGCGGGGGCTGGAAGGGATACAACCCTCTCCAACACATCGCTTGGCAATAGCTGACCCGATTGAGTAGCACTTCGTGGCCGACCGACATTTACACCACTGCCACTACTCATTGCGCTAGTCACACGGTGGTGTGTGTGGCTGGACTGACGGTTAAGCTTGGGGGATGCTGGATACGCTTGCGTGGATTGGGATTCTGCGTGCGCGTGGTGGTGATGGTGATGACGATGTGTGTGGTGCTGCTGACTCTTCTCCTGAATGTTCGTGACGAGGACTTTGAGTCGATCGAGAAGCGCATTGAGCTCTGCCATTTCATCGGGTCGCATATGCGCAAACGCATCTGCTCCCTGAACACTTTCTCCATCTTCGCCCCGTGCACCAACGGAGGGGGATATGAGCTGTCGCAGAGCCTGAATACGCGCTCGAGTCTCATTACTCGTATTCACTACGGGTGCCTCTGAGAGAGCCCGACCAACGTGCGGGCGTTGATGTGCGTAATCACTGGGGGTATACAATCCTGGATAAAGGGAATTCAAGTTCGCAGATGCTGTTCCGTTGACAAGTGGGCGCGAACTTCCGCGCGTATCATTCGATACGGGTGATAGAACATGTTCATTGACATCGCCTGCTGCGTCAAGGTATTGCGTAGAGTGGCCATTAAAGGCATGCGCTTGGGTAGTAAGGTATCTGAGACCTGTCACGGATGCGCTTCCTGGGTGCCTACGATCTGCGGTTCGGCTCGCACCACGCTCGCTTCGACCCTCATCGTGGCGCTGTCGTAAAGGCATGGCCACCGAGGAGTCAACATCTCGGGTTGTACGGATTTCTCCAATGATATTTGGATGCGATTCATCATAGTCCTCGGGGAGTCCGTGCTGGAAGGACTCAAGCTTCATATCTTGAAAGGCTCGATGACTGGCATCTGCAACCTCACCGTATGAATGGCCGTCTTCGGCCATGGCAATTTCTGCTGCCACAGCCGTGTTCATTTCTACATCATCACCCACAGAAATAACCTCAAGCTCGTCGTCGACGTCAGCCTCGGTTCGAACCTGAGCACTGCTCCGCCTTGCGATGCGTACATCCTTAGATGGCACAATGGCTCCTGTGGCTAGTTGGCTTGAAACATTTGCACGGACTGAGTGCCGCGCATCTTCTGCAGCCCTTGGAGGGTTTCGCAACGTTGCCGCTCGAGCTTGACCTTGCGGGCGTGGAGTCGCTGAGGTGATCCCTTGCATTCCAGGGACGGATCCTGATGAGGAACCAACAGACCCGGCCTCACTCGATGCCCTGGGCCTTGAAATGATGTATGAGCCCGTCGGGAGTTGAGAAATCAGGCCCATGGAGAGTGGTACTTGCATCTGTACTGTGGCCATGCCATGGCCATGAGCCAAGCCTCGAGGTGCTGAGCTACGTACTTCAATAGGGTCAAACATACCAATAGGAGCATGTGAGGCCTCGCGCTCAGTCTCTCCCAAGTGTGCTGAGTACATGTGCGTCACCTCAACATCAGGATGTTCCACAGCGCTTGCAGGAGGGGCAATGGAGTGTACAGCGTGAGCGCCACCACTTGTGGTGCGGCCAACGAAGCCACCAGCCGCTGATGCAGCTCCATGGATGCCAGCTCCTGAACCAAGGCCCACGGTACGGGCCTCCCGACCCCCATACACGGTTCTAGCAGCAGTGTAACGTCGACCGCCACTACGAGGGGCTGCGGAATAAACTTGCGTATCAGCCTCGGCATCCGTATGATCTTCGACCTCGGTAATACCTTCTGCTACCACAAAGTCAGCACCTGCGAGAGAATTGGCCGTCCCGAAAGCTCCAATGGTGGCTCCTCCAGTGGGAGAAGCGAGTCCAGGCTCCACTGGCCCTGCGGCTGACATTGAATTGCTGCGGATATAACTATGAAGCTTTTCGCGTCCCTGTCGCTCAAGATTGGCCATCCTTCGGGCTTCTTGTAGCTTCACATTGGCAAGGGCGAGATCTAGGGCCTGCCTTCGAGCCAGCGCTTTGTACGCTTCGAGTTCTTGCTCGCGATCCAAGCTTACTCGTTGAGGAGCGGACACGCGAATGTGATCATCTGATTCATAAGCGTGCGTTCCCGTTGGAACAAACCCGGCCTCAGACGAAAAGGTTTGCAGAACTGCGTTTCTTACAGGGATGCCAATTACCGAGGCGGCCTGACGGGGATGGAAGTTCAGTCCATCGACTGCCGTTACGGGCGCAGGGCTGGGAGCATCCACATCTGGTCCACCTTGTGAAGAAAGAGAGGGCGAGCCAACCTCAGGGGCGCCCGCAGTGTCAAAGAATGTGTTGGCGGTTTCACCCACATACGACACAGAGCTCTCGAGGAGCGAGGCTGGGCAAACCTTGGGATCAACGTTAACCTGGGCTTGCGTCTGGGTTCGGTTTGGGTTGCCAAGAATGCCAGCGATTTCTTCTGAGATTGTTGTAGACACAGCGAGATTCACGTCGTCCTTGGTCGTTAGACTGGGCGCATTCGTGCTTTCCTTGCGTGACTGTTTCTTTACGCGCTGCGCAGCATATTCGGATTGCGCACAGAGGTCAGCCTCTAGTGGCAGTTCGGTAGTGTTATACATGGTCGACAGACCCGCGATAGCCGAGCAATCTGAGCCAGAGCGTTGAAGTTGCTGAGGGATGGAAGGGTCTTCGATCAAGATCGCTCTGTCGGGTCCGGCACTGGTGACTTCCTCCGGTGCATCTGCAATGGTATACACTTCTCGTTTTTCAGCGGTCAATTGATCTTGTGGTTGAGAACTCACCTGGGTAGCGGGTGCAGTCGAGGCCTTTGACTTAGCATGCTGTTGCTGCTGCTTCGATTGGTTTCCACGTTCACTGTCTCCAGTGGCATGAGTAGAAGCAGTGGGTGAGGCAGATGGGTATTCCGTCGGCGTATCATCCTTTGACTGGATCGTCAAGTCTCCAACTGTAGACTCGTCCCTTGATGTAGACGCTTTGCACTCACTCTTTGTCTCGGTAGTCGAGTCAGACTGTTGCTTCTGCTGCTGCTGCTGCTGCTGCTTCTGACTCTTGGCTGACGGAGGTTCCTGAGGCGATTCCAGGGTAATCGTGACGGGACCATCGTTCTGCAATTCAACAAGCATGTCTGCGCCAAAGATACCCGATTGTACACGCTCTTTGACATACACCTTGCGGGTTTGCTCCACCATGTTTTCATACATTTGACGTGCTGTGTCGGGTGGCATGGCATTGTGGAAGTCGGGTTTGTAACCTTTCAGCTGACCGAACTATATGTGGCATGGAGCATTGAAGATTTCAAGAGGAAAGGGGTCAGAGAGCGAGATTCAAGGGTAGCATTACCGATACCAACACTACCATATCATTCAACACCGCAGGACCCTGCCACCTGGATCGGCAGCTCGGATCTCGTGCAAGCAATCCATGCATCCTTCACCTTCTTACGTACCAGTGTGAACTGAGAGACATAGAGCACCTCATATCCGTTTTGGACCACGCCTGAGGCCCACGTGCGCTTTTCGTCCGCGGGGTCGGGCCATAGCCGGATATTCAAGATCTTCTTGATCATGGCGTCCACTTGTCTCTGGGTGTCATCGCGCGCCAGGCCGACGAGGACAAGGATACCCTTGCCTATTTGACCTACAATCTATATAACATAAAGTGTGAATTTAGGTGCACCATGTGAGGCCGCTGTGGGGCACTCCATATCTCCATTTCAAGCGCAAAGAAGCCATTCTGGGAAACTTACCTCTCCGGCGACGATGACTCTGGCGTTTTTCACGCGCTGGATGACGACGCGCATAGTGCCACCAGTTCCGTTGAAGTGGATCTGACAATATCAAGCAGATCAAGCTATTTTTCTGGGCACGAAGCTCCAGCCAATGCCGCTTTTAAGACTCTAGAGAGATGTTAGTTCTTGTTCAGGATTACTTTCAGGCTGGGTTGAATTTTGGGGGTTTCAGCAGTGGCACCCACTATTCGACCTTAATTGTGTGCCGAGTCGCGTAGAATATGTTTTATTGGCAGGCTGGTGCTTGCGGCACGAATCTGGTCCCTACGAAAATACGCCCCAAAAGAGTGATCCCTTTTTCCGAGACCCCGCCAACCCCGCAGTGTAGTGATTTCGCGATGTTCCTCGCATTATGACACTTTGCCGATGATGTGTCGTGCTAGACTTATCATCAACACGCCAATCCTCCCGTGATCTCTAGTTTGAACCTCGAAGCAACCTCGCCAGTCGCGACGAACTTGCGCGAGGATCCGCACAGGAAGCCTTTACCTCCCGCTTCCCACCGGCACACCACCGTTTCCGTCGCCCCGTCGTCCCGTCTGCACTGCTTCGACCAAGCTCAAGCGTAAAGTATAAAATCTACGGTCAGAACGGGCAGACAACACACAACCTTCCTGAGACCACTGTAGCAAGATGGAGGGCCTGGTTGACAAGGTCAAGAGCTGGCTTGGGGGCCAGAAGCAGAAACAGGTATGCTTCGAAGCACTCAAATCTCTCATGGATGCAGCCTACGACAGCATCCCAATCGAGTGCAAGACGAGTGTGACCCAGGAGAGTCTCATCGAAAAGATGCACGAGGATCACACGGTCATATTCAAACAGGCGATTTATGAGCTCGTGGAGCTGGCTGTGCGACCCCTCGATCCCAAACACTTCCACCCTCACCCACGCATCCCCACAGAATCATTCGTTGACTTACTCTTCAAGCTACGGATCAGTGAGCTGAATCGATTTCTTGTCGTTCCACCCGAGACTGCAGAGAACGGGACCAATCTCGAGGCCTTCATTGCCTCGAATGGCGATGGCAAGTTCCTCGTCTCGATGAAGGCGGCTGCACTCTCATCGCTTCTCTCGACAGCGCTTGTTGATGCAGTCTGGCTCGTCGGTGGTTGCAATCCAGCGCTCCCCACACGTGAGGATTTTGAATCAGCACCGTATTTGGGGGAGCTGCTTCACGGTATCGCGACCCGTGCTCTCACTCTCCCAGCGGCGGTTCCGCATCCCGTTCAGGCTTCGGGAGGTTTTCCACCACGCATTTCAATGCTCAGCACGGCGACTCTTCTTGAGTTACTTCCGTCGACGGAGTGGCATCTGCGTCTGTCGATGCCTATTCTACGGCACTTGGGTCTGCTACAGGCATTCAGACAGATCTTCGCAACACTGAATGTGACCGCAAAAACGCTGCATGACCACATCCGTGACGCGTTGGCGAATGTAGCGCCCAGGCTTTTATCTCACCCCACGGTGACACCGCAAGGTAGCAACATTCCCAATATCCCAGCTATTAGTTGTGCGATAATTGCATCCAACAGCATCATGGCCAACTCGGCCAAGAATGCAGCAGCGGCGGACCAGCAGATTGCCACCACTGAGACACGACAGGCTATTATCCGAGCACGATCACAGATTCTCTATAAGCAATCGCGTTTCAACCTGCTTCATGAGGAAAGCGAGGGTTTCTCGAAGCTCATCACACACTTCTCTCAGGCCTTTAACGATCCTGAGCTGTTGACGAATCCACTGCTCCCTCCTGCGTTTCAAACTAGCGGAGCAGATGGCAGGGAGTCGTCACTGATGTCAGCATCCTCCACGACGCTTACAACCGGACCGAATATTCACCCAGTCTTGGCGCGACTGCTTATGCGTGTTCGTTCGTTGGTTGGTTTTTTCGATGCGGATCCTGTTCGAGCTGTCGATGTAGCTCTCACAACTTATGAAAGCTGGTCGAGCCCTTCTCGTCTCAAAGCCATTGCATCAAGCGCGGCCGCATCGCCCGCAATTGTGTTACAACTCCTGGACAAACCATTGATTAATATGCTACGAAATGTTCCAAGTCTACAAGGCTGGACACCGGGCGACCAGCCAGGCTACCTTGCCGGCTTGATTAAGAAGTTTCCGACGCACAGGAGCAACAGAGAGTTCGCAACCAGACCTGCAGTTATTGCGGTCCTAGAAGCAGCGCAAAAGTGCAGCGAGGCGCGGCTCAATGCCCTACGTGAGCTCGCATCACCCGCTTCCATTCGCCAGCGTACTCGTTTGCTCCGTCGCGCACTGAGAGAGCTCAAGCACAAGGCAGAGCAGAGTGCTGGTACATCAGCTCAAGGGGTTGGTTCAACCGCTGCCGCTGGTGTTCAGACAACGCAGAGTGGCCCACAGGTCAAGACCATAACAATCACATCTGGAACACATGCTCCACAGACGTGCGTATCCATGCTAGATCTGCGCATCGAGCTTGCTCGTCAGACATATGCGCACGCTATTGATGTGGGTCGGCAGGTAGCTGCGCAGGCCTTGGACCAATTTGCCTCAGCACTCTCACCTCTGACTCACCCAGCCGCTGGGTTGCTTGTACGTTTCCTGAGTATCTTCAGTCCAAACGTTGTTGCAAGTGCTCTCGGTTTGCGCTTACGTGCGTATCATCCAAACAGCTGGTGGTCTAAGGTGAATCGGCGGCAAGTCGCAACTGGTGGCAAGGATCAGTCTCAAGTACCGTCGGTTGAGAACTCAGCACCCAGCGAGTCTCCGTCAGGTGGTGATGCCGAGAACCCTGAGCCAGGTACACCACCGGCGTATGCTGAGGCTCTAACTACTCCCTATTCTCTTCTCCAACTGACTGCCTTGCTTATTTTGAACGGTGTGGTCACTCTCGAGCAGATTTCTCCTCATCTCTACCCTGGGCAAGAACACCAGATCGAGCGAACAAAGGCCGCTTTGGAGTACCTCAAAAACCAAGCAAACGAGATTGCGCAAACCTCTCTCAACGCCACATTATCCAAATCGGAGGATTCTGAAGAATCCACACTCGCGGATGCTGTCGAAGATGCTATGAAGCCGGATGTAGTCGACTACAGAAAGTACATTCCAGATGCACCGGAGCAGAACCGTCCTCTTAGTGTCCGCGACGATGATGATCAAGACGATGAGATCCTCAAGGTTCCGAACAGACTAGATGAAGAGCTAGACGCTCAAACCGAGGAGTCGACATCTGAGATCATTGACTTTGAGAGTATTGCTGAGTCATATTTCTCCGCTCTGGACGATGGCATCCTTGCGAATGCGATTCGAGAGGAAACTGCATTGGAAGCTGCACTTCGCCGGCTGGCAACGATGGAGTCCGTCTCTAAAACTGCGCCTGCGGCAGGTGCAAAGGGTGCCACACCTCAGCAAGCAGCCACGAATATGGACCAAGCCTCCGCTGAAGCCGAAGCCCTTCTGCGAACGACAGGTGCAGACGACATTGAAGCCAGGATCCGATCCTCCGTCGCTGTGACGTTACCAACACCAGATGAGCTCTCTCGCCAATCTCTCGAGCATTCCACCAGTGTGTTTATTGAGGCGGCGGTTGATCTGCTTGGCCACGAAGCCCCAGCACTCAACGAGTACCCACTTTCATCTCCTCCAGGTCATGAGGCAAACTCCAGCAAGTTTAAACTTTATGGATCACAAGCTGCAGATGGCTTGGTCGCCGACCAGAAGATGGGGTTACTCGCGGCGATGTTCGAGGCACCCTTGGAAATGGCGCCTTTGGAGCTTACGTCCTCAGGAAATGATCAAGACTTCACATCGACTGCTGCGCTCCAGCCATTAGCTCGCCCGAGATATTCAGCTGGAACTAGTAGCGCGGGTGACGATGGCATGGATGGGGACGCGTTCTGTCAAGTTAATTCGGAAGAGGACATTGAGATGCAGCTTATGATGGGTATTCTTACAGAGGAAGGTGCCGAGAGAGCTCGTGCACAACTGCGTGCCAGGGCTAACCCCGAGGCCAAATCAGAAGAGCAGATGACTGATAATGCATTGAAGGATTCACCCTCCACTACCCAGCTTTCTGCCTGTGCTGGAACTACACTTGCGCGGTTGTTTGCACAGTTGCAGTACGCGGACCCATTCGAGTCGCCATACGTCGCGCTGATTCCAGCACCTGTGCCAGGGTATGAAGCGGCGTGTCCATATGCCTCAACGCCGTATACTATGCCCTCCGCAGCAGGTCTGATTCATCTCGCGCCTGCTGAGGCTGTCGCGGCGACTCAACATGTTGTCACCATCCCCCCTACTGCCGTGCGAAGAATGTTGAACCCAAATCACCCAAAGCCAGCGAATCTGATCGTTCAGGCGTTCCTCCGTCGCGTTGCGGCCATCCTAGAGCCACATTACAAGGTAATCGCGAGACGAGGCCTTGTGGCTCCTGTTGATCAGCACATGATGCTTTCTGACCAATGGAGAGACGGTGCCCTGCAAACGTTGGAAAAGATAACGCCCTGGCTAGCCGCTGCAGGCCCAGCTCTACGGTATGATCCTCTATTATTCGGCAAGATTTGCCGACTTCTGTCCTTCGCGCTTCGCCATGGCATATCGACACTTCGTCCCGCAGTAAACCACCCTTCGGTTGCACTCGCGAAGGTAGCCACTGCACCCTATGTGGAGCCTCATGGACTGGATGACGTTCCTCCTTTCGTAGAGACCCTCTTGTCCGAATCGCTAATTCCCTCGTTTAGTCTTCTCCCCATGTCAGCATCCGTTTCGAGCGAACTTTGGGGTCTTATGCGGCTGCTGCCTCTTCCACTTAGATACTCTCTCTATGGTTATTGGCGTTCCGTGATCTATCACCGATCGTATTTGCTGTTGGCTGCCAAGAACCTGACTGAATCGCGTGCCAGGTACTTCCGCAAGCGCTTGACAACGGGTACATCCAAGAACATCTATCTTTTGACCAAATTCTCAGTTTCGAATCCCGTTATTGCCGCTGACCTTTTGCTCGATAGTGCAAAACGATTCGAGAGTGCCATCAAGCCTCTAGTCGAAGGCGCGCTTCAGCTCTCACCGCTTGCCTTTGATGCCTTTGGTTACTGTACCATTGACCAGCTCACGGTGGCAGCTGCGACCAAGATGAAAGAAGATGGAACAAACGAGGCGAACTGGCTCCAGAACCTCGTTGCGCTTGTTTCTAGGATACTACAGCGGTGTAAGAACTCGATGGATATCTCATCTTTCCTAATTTATATCTTACGTCGACTTGCGGATGGCGGCACCGTTGATTTGGCGCTGCTGAAAGCTATCCTGAATCACTGTGGTGGCATTCCGGACTTTGATGACTTGGATGAAGATCAGGTTGGTGTTCGTCTTGCTGGACCTCGATTAAAGGTTCTCCGCTCAGGCGGTGATGCTAGTCCACAAGGAGACGCCATCCCATCGCATCATGCTGTTCGCCTAGCTGAAGCCTTTAATCGCTCCAATACCTTGTTACCCATGATCATCCTCCTCGCCCGACGAAAGGATCAGCTGAGTGAGTTTAAGGGAATTTCAGGCACAAGTGATGATATCGAGGCAAGGTTGACTGAGGGGCAGCTCTTCGATCAGGAGCAGTTCGACGATCTCTTCAGTGAGGGTGCAGATTCAATGACCTCCGAAGGGGAGAGCTGCGAGATGTTCCCAGTCGCAGAGCCCATCCGCCGCCCTGCCTTGGATCCCACACTTTCATCGAAGGTTTCCCTGTTGGCAGAACGCGTAGACAAAATCGCACAGGTGTTGCATCAGGTACTGGACTTCATCTGCGCATCGTCTCATGCGAAAGGTGGCTCGAAGCTGATAATTTCGCCGCCACCGCTTCACGTGCTCGTGCACCGATATGCTATGACTCCTGAGACTGCCTTCCTCCTCCACCGCTCGCTGGCAAAGGATCAACCAGATACCCGTATTCATGATGAGAGCTATCCAGTAGTTGAGTCAGAGCTTGACTCTACCTTTGCTGATCAACAGCACTTCGCAAGCCCAAGTGTCAGGCGAGAAGTTGAGTTACTGTATGGATCTAAGCTCCAAGACCCGCGACTTCCCATCGGATTCCATGACCTGGTGGCGTCGTTCTGGTCGCTAAATCTAAGCGACATAGAGTTCCCTTCGGATGTCTATGCTTCGGCATTGCATGAACTTAAAGACCGCTTGGCGTCACTTGCGGAGCGTCGCAGCTTCGCAGAATCAGAGCTGAAAAAACCTCAGGCACCCATCCGTTCTCGACATCGTCGCGAATATGAGCGAGAGAAAGCGCAGCGTGAACAACGTGAGGCATACTTAAAGAACGAGCTCAAAGAGTGCACAGAAGAAACAACCCGACTTCTGCCTGCACTGGCCGCTATCGAAGCCGAAGCAGAAGTAGGTCGAGAGCAAGTTCTTGCCGCCCGCCGTCGAGTGGCCTCTGCAGCACGTAACTACTGGTTTACGCAGCGCGCTCCCAATTCGGCGTCACTTGAGGAAGCGATCTCATCAACCAGGCACATGATGTCTCTTTTCATTCAGCATTGCGTACTGCCCAGAGCCAGGTCATCATCGTCTGACGCAGTGTATGTCTCCGTCTTTATTTTCCTTCTTGTCGAGGCACAGCCGAAGGAATTCTCGATTATTGAATTCCTCGATATGCTATTTGCAAGCCTGCCGGCGTTCATCGCAATCTCCACTCCGCGCGAGGCCAAGTGTCTGGGAATGCTATACAAAAAGCTTTTGACGCCTCTCGAAGCCTGGATGTTTGACGATGCTGTATACGATGCAGAGATTGCCACAAATCCAGTTTTCGGTGGAATTGAGAGGCGCGACCTACAGCTGCTGATTGGTGACTGGTATGCCAAGATACTCTCTGATTTCATCGACTTGCTCAACTCTCCACTTCCTCTGCACGTCGCGAACACGCTTAATGTACTCTTCAAGCTCAACAAGACCTTCCCCAAGTCGGCGCTCCATGCCAAGCGGCTAATGAGTGAAATGCAGCGGCTGGTTGCCAAACACAAGCATGGCAGTGCACGTAATCCCGTGCTGGCGAATCTTGCAGCAAGTGTTGAGGCACAGCTTCAGTCGATGCGCGGTCAGTTACCCAAGGATTTGCTTGGGCTGGAGGCCCCGTTTGATAGCAGTGAAAGCTTTGGGGAAACTGCTCATATCCCTGAGGCTACAGTGGAGTTGCCGACCCCATTGCAACGAAATGATTCGGGTCTCACGCAGGATGGCGCACAGCCCGAACAGGACACGGAGGTTGTTGATCAGCAGACTTTAGAGGCCTCAGGGCCGGCTGGTGGAATGCAGGAGGCAGAAACAGACACGAAGAGATCAACCTCTCCACCCTCCATGAATCAATCTCCTGCACTCACCGCGATGGAAACAAGCACAGGTGAGCATAGCAAGGATGTCCATGCACCACTTGACCGCTCTCGCGCACATGATTTCTCGGTCAATTCATCAGCTTCGTCGGGATCCTCTAGCCGTGAAATTCGTTTTGATACGAGCCCTTCCGCTAGAGGCTCGGGTGGTCCAACATTAAACGCGCCGCAGATCCAAGCCCCGTCGCCACATGTTGTTCAGCCATCGCCAACAGCGTCGCAAACACCGCAATCCGTCCAGGCGCAGCCATCGCCAACTTCCGATTCCCGAGAGATCATGACTGATGGAAGAGAAGGAAGATCTTTCCGTGGCCGTGATCGTGGACGAGACAATCGAGAAAGACGCGATCGAGACTGGGAGCGAGACCGTGATCAGAGCCGTGACACCCGTGGCTATGGCAGAGATAATCGTGATAATCGCGAAAGCCGCGATTGGAGAGACAATCGTGATGCTCGCGATCTTCGCGGTGATGCTCGTGGTGGTGATGCTCGTGATGCTCGTGGTGGCGATACTCGTGGTGGCGATACTCGTGGTGGCGATGCTCGCGATGCTCGTGGTGCTGAGGCGCGTGAGGTTCGTCTGGGTCGCGAGGTACATATCGTCCGCGACCGCGACCGCGAACGGGATCGGGACCGAGAGCGAGATCATGATCGTGAGTGGGAACGGGAGCGAGGCGACCGAGACCGAGGTGACCGCGATCGAGAACGGGATCGTGGTCGCGAACACGACGCTGGTCGTGAAATTGGCACAAAGCGACGTGAGCACTTTGGTGATGGAGGTCGTGAGGAGTATCACAAGCGACAGAGAGGAGGGCGAGGCAATCGTTAAGCCTTCAGAATCGCCTCCGACTAGTGTAGACATGTTTATGGCTTTCCATTTCTTTCTTTGCTTGGTAAAATACAGAGTGCTGACTGTTATAACTAAAGTTCTTGAACCAACACTCGAAGAGCAGGGATGATACGAAGCAAGGCAATTCCAAATGCGCCCTGCAGTCTAGACATACCAACGCCTCCAAATACAGAGGCCGACGCATTCGTTACTGCGTCTTGCGGGCGGGGGGCACGTAGCCTGGGAACTTCTTGTGCTCGCCATCGCAAAAGGGCATCTTGTTGCTAAACTTGCATTGGCAGAACGAGTAGATTTTCTCCTCCGGTGCAATGAATTGAATTGGCTCGAACTTGGTGTTCTCATGCGAGCCGTCGCAGAAAGGCTGGGTCTCACTCAGCCCACACGTGCAAAGCCAAACCTCCTCACCCTTGTGCAGCATGACCTTGGCAGACCGCAGAGGACCAAGTTTGGGAACATCGGGTCCTGGAACATAGACGCGAGTTGGTTTGGGGGCAGCCGCGGGTGCTGAGTTTGACCCAGCTTCGCTCGTTTGACCGTTATTGGAGCTGTTCTGTGCCACATTCACAGTTTGGTTTGCATCGCTGGAGGCACTGGTACTACTCGCGCTCACTGAAGTGAAGCCCCTTACGTGTCCGAGTGAGGCAAACTGGGCACAGGAGGAGCGGGCCAGACCTGCTGACCACAGAGATCGGGCGACACGAAGCATGGCTGCTCGTCTGGGTGCAAAGCTAGCGGATTGATTTGGGCGGTGTGCGTATTTGCTCCACAGTTGTCCCCCAGCTGAGTCATCAAATTTCTGGAGTGGCCTGAGTGCGCACTGGATATGGAGGATGGCGTGGCATGCCTCGCATGAAAGTGCGGCGGCAGTTAGAAAACAGTGGTCTACAGCGAATGACAAGTTCTATTGTAACCGAGACGGGTACTCCACCACATAAAGTTGTGGCGTTGAGCGAATTCATGACGAATAAGTCTCATGGCACGAGAGTGTATTGTATATTAAAATACATAATTCAGTTATACATGCAGCATTCTACTTAAGCAACATGGTACATACACTAGTCACGCTTGCTTGCTTCCTCTTCCAGCTGCGTTTTCCTGCTGTTCAATTCGAGATCTTATGATGTCAGGTCGGCTCCAAAACGCGCGAAAGCGGGGTGCCTGCTGGACATATCCCCAGAACGACCGCGGGGTACCATAGACTACCCGACGAGCCCTTTGCATATATCCAGATCCATCCGATATACTCCCGATTTCTTGCGTCTTTCCACAAAAATACCCCGCTGGACGCAGTTTGACGTCAGCCGGTTGGCTGGATCCCCCTCACCGTGTCTCTGACAACATGCCTGTTGACCTAACACTATACCCTATATGTAGATCTCCCGGCTTTGCACGGATTGCATCTGGTCCTGTGGTCCTGCAGTGCCTCTATCCGAGCGAAACATCCCTCGACCAAGCCTGGCTCGGCCGAAGATTCGTTGCTGCACTTGCGACCAGTGGTGGGATACTCCGTGTATACGAACCAAACGCCGACAAAACTGACCGAAGAGGTGTGTAGCATCTACCAAGCCTGCGTGCACACGCGAATCACGACTAGGACACGATGAAGACCCAGAGCTGTGTGCGCATGCTCTCGGTCAACAAGGCCGGGGCATTCGCCAAGGATGTCGTGTTCCATCCGTACCAGAACCTCGCACTAGTCGCGCTGGGTGCCAAGACCGACGATTCAGGCGCAGATAGTGAGGGCCTCGCGAGCGTAGCCACTTGCATGGGCGAAATCCAGCTATGGGATTTTGAGTTGGGCGTGCTGGTTGAAAGGTTCCGAGAACATACCGCGATTGTTCGGTGTCTCGACTTCCACCCGACCCAACCCATGTTCGCTTCAGCAGATGACAAGGGCAACTTTGTACTGTGGGACTACCAAAAGAAGCAGGTTGTGTTTAGGAAGCAGATTATTAACGATTATATCCGTGGCGTGCACTTTCACTCGGAGCTACCCTGGGTCGCCTTGGCGTGCGACGACAACTGCGTCCGTATCCTCAACTGGCAGTCACGGGAGATTATCTACGTACTCGAGGCCCACACCGATTACGTCATGAGTGCCCGCTTCCACCCCAAGCTCGATCTCCTCGTGACCGCGTCTCTGGACAAGACTGCCAAGATCTGGGACTTTTCAGGTCTTCGCAAGTATGGCAGCAAAGGTGTCAGCAAGGCTTTAATGACCATGCAGAGTATAGGTCGCGCAGCAGTATCTACTGTGAATACGATTGTCAACAAGACTCGACGACGTGCTGAGGACTCGCCTGGGTTCTCATCACTCATTAATGCCTCTAAGTCCTTCAAACCGGTGCTATCCTCGAATGCGCTCGAGCGCGATGGATCCTCATCCAGTTCAAGCTCCTCACCGTCGATCACGGGTATGAGGTCCTCAGGCAGCGGACACGGTGGCGAGACAAAGAGTTCGGTGGTTGCACAGAGATTGTCCCATCTAGTTTCCGTCATTTCTGACCAGCCCATTTGCCTTATCGCTGTGCTTGACCATCCGGATCTCGTGGACTGGGCCGAGTTCAGCCCCCATCATACCACACTCGTTGCAACGGGCTGTGATGACAACTCGGTGCGCTTGTGGAACGTTGCAGGTGCCGTTCCAGGTATGTCCCCTCAAGAAGCAGCATCCAAGGGTGCAGCCGAGTTCGCGGTGCTCAATGGCCATACGCGCTCGCTAGTACGAGTGCGCTTTCACCCAGCGATCCCGGATGCACTCTTCTCATGCTCAGAAGATGGGACAGCGCGAGTTTGGAGCCTGACCAAGGCGTTCGCTAGTGCATCTGGATCTGAGGCCGCAGTGTCGGGAGCCGGTGTAACGGCTGATGCTGTTCTCGTCTCATGCGGCCCTGGACATGTAGTGTGGTCCGTTGGTTGTCATGGAAGCCGACCGCTCATCGGCATTGCTCATGCCAGCGGCTTTGGTGTCCTGAGATTGAAACGGGAAGTTTACCCCGTTGCTACGGACGCCATGTTCACGATGCTGCCTCATGGAGTTGAAGCGCCTATGGCTGCCCGCATGTATTCTCTATTGCCTGTAAATGGTCATGTATGCTTCACCCTGGCACTCACGGCAGCTCCAGCAAAGCCACTCTTCGCACAGGCAACTGAAGAGACTCCAGAGGTCTCGGCAGGGGCTGACATTCCGTACACTCAGTTGATGCCATACTTCTCATTGGGTGAGCGTGCAGAGGAGCCCTCGACGATACTATTCAACAATCTATCCACAGCAACATGTCCCTCCTTTGCGGACACTGACAAGCAGTTGGCAGAGTCGGGTGTGTCTTCGTTCCTGGTCGTTTATCCCAGCTCCAAGTTTGAGCTGATTACGCTTCCTGGCCACGACATCCAGAGGATGGCAGCACGAAGCGGAGATGACTGCGACTCCGCGGCCTTTGTCTCATCCTCAAGATTTGTGACCCTTTCGCTTGAAACGGGTGAGCTCGCGGTCCGCTCCTTCGCGAACGAGGTCAAACGGATAATTCCCATCATAGATATTATTGCAAACGCAATCGCGAGCTTTGGCTCACCTGACAGCATCAAGTCCGCAAGCGAAATCGCAGCCAACTTGTCTGTCAGCTCACTTCGCTCAGAATGCCCTCCCGCAGTCTTTGCCGCCGGACCTGGCCGAGTCATAATTGTGGCCGGTGACCACATTGTATTGTATGATGTTCATGCGTACCGTCCCATTTCATACTGCAAGCTCTCCACCTATGCACCTCCTCCGCGAGTCTCTCTGATCAGAACTCACGCGGAGTCGAGTGATGAGGACGAGATCGAAGTGCTAGGCCAAAATGGTGAAGTGAACGCGGACCTCGCTCTTTACAGCACCGAGCTCGTTGCGCGCACTGAGGGTACAGCACGTCGCGTTGTTTCATCGGCACTCTGGTGCCCGGGTCAGGCGTTCGTGGCGTTCCAGCTCGGCTACGGGGTCTTTGTGCTGGATCGCAACCTTAGCAATCCCGCACGAGACTCACTGACAATTCAGGATAGCAAGGCTTGCGCGTCCCACTCAACACCCATCATCAGCATGATCTGGGCTAAGGTCGGTCCCACATTGCAAGATTACGTGCTGTTATACACCACGCGAACGCATCTACATTACCTCGTTCCAACTTCAGGTGAGATTGGTGTTGTTCGTACTTTTGGTCAGCCTGTCACCTTGTTGTCTGCTCACCCAGCGCCCAACTTTTCAACGCTCTCAGTTCTTTACATCCCACGCTATCCCACTGAGAATGCTCAGCAGGAGGATGTGACGACTCCTCAGATGCAAGTCCCCATTCGCGCATTGACCTTTAACGCTTCTGAGCTTCTGGTAAAGGCCTACACTCAGGCTGGTCGCTCGGACAGTGTGACTAAGGTTTTGGCATCCGGCCATCTGTTTGGCAAGGCGATCCTAAATTTCTTGCGATGCTCCAACTCTCCTGAGCTCGCGATTATGTTTGTTAATGATCCTGTGCTAAAATTCAATTTCGCCCTAGAGGCGGGAGATCTGGCGGTTGCTCAACAATGCGCCGAGCAATTGAACCAAACCCCTGTGTGGGCTGCGCTGGCTGAACGCATGTTAATGTATGGTCACTTTGAGGGCGCAGCAGCATGCTTCGCTCGTGCAGGCGACTTCAATCGCTTGGCATTTCTTTATCTTGTTATGGGACGTCGCGATTTGCTTCGTACGCTCAGCCTCGGTTCTATTGTTGCAAACCAAGCACCTGAAGCGCTTGTCAACGAATTTGAGAGGCGAGGATACCAGTCATATGACTTGTATCGCTACTCACTCCTTAATGGTGATCTCCCAGTGACACTCGCGATGCTCCACAAGGCCGCCAAGGCGTACCCATTCACCCCTTCGGCAGATGGCACACCGCCTGCCCACTCCCAGTCGCACCTCGATAAGCTTGCCATGGTTTCGGCTTCGATTCATGGGCTGTCGCGACTGGGCAAGTTCCTGAAGCGAGAAGTTCAGAAGCGGGATGGTAGCGTACCCTCGCCAGCTACGTTGGCAGCATTGTTCGCGACTACCGGTGGTGGTGCTCCAACTCTTAATATGCCCCGCCCACCCGTGTCTGCAGTGTTTGCATCACCACTGTCGGCTCAAGACGTTATGGCATCTGGTACAGCAGATCCTCTCGAGATCGAATCGGCTGCTCGTGTGCCTACATGGTTAGTTTCTGGACAGTGGCCAGAGCGTGCTGATGTTCTTGCGCGTGCCAGCCAACGCAAGGCTCAGATGGAGAATCAGATCCGTCAGGTTGAAGAGCTCCAGATGCAAAGCCGACGGCAGGCGCAAGGCACAGACGACCCGTTTGTCGGTGAGACTCAGCCCGTGGCAAGCCAATGGGATCTGGCGGCAGACTTCGTGTTCGAGGACCAGGCTCCAGAAACCAAGCCGCCAGAGAAGGCAGAGGGTACTGCTGACGGATGGGGCATTGAAGGAGGATTTGACTTTGAAGGTCTATCGGACGTCGAGCCAGAAGCTGAGGCAAAAGTTGCTGGGAATCAACATGGTGACGATGCACTGGGGCTGGCTACGTTTAGCATGCCTACCAAGGGCCAGTCCTTGTTGGAGAAGTGGTCCAATACTCTTACCCTGGTTGGAGATGTCGTTGCCACGGGTCAATTCGATCAGGCTATGCACCTTCTACGAACTCAGATTGGTGCAGTTAACTTCGCCCCTCTCAAGCCTTACATGCTTGCCCAAGCTGGCATCGCGTCCCATGCCGTTCTAGCCACGATCCCTGGGTTGCACGGCCTAGCATTGCCCCTGATTCAACCGACTTCCGATGCTTCCCAAACTCTGGTTCCGATGCGTATGAGCATAGCTCGAGTCCGTCAGCTTGTTAAAGAGATGGTCGACTACATGACGGCCGGTGCGTTTGAAAAAACCACAACGACCGCGCGAGCCATCCTTGCAGTCTCGCCACTCCTTGTTGTCGATACACAGCAAGAGGTTGCTGAGGTCCAAGAGGCGATTGCACTTGCTCGTGAGTATATTCTTGCTGTCAAGATTGAGACAGCTCGTGCAGCCGTTGCCCAAGCTGCTGCCGCCGGCGGCGCCGGAGCACAATCTCCCAAGTCTGCCACTCTCGATCAAGCTAATCTCGCCGCACTTGCAACACTATGTAGTGTGAAGCCAACGCACAAGATCATTCTTCTCTGGTTGGCATGCAAGCATTGCTTCGGCATGAAGGCATACGCCACTGTGGCTAAATTCTGCACTGCACTGCTGACCATCGCAAGCCAAGAGAACATTGACGAGTTGAAGGGCAAGATTGACCTTGAGATGGTGAAGAAAATTCTACGCAAGTGCCAAATGGAGCAGACCGACCAAGTTAAGCTAGCATTCGATCCCAACGATAGTGTGGCAATTTGTGCGACACGATTGGTACCTATGCCATGGAGCCGAGCCTTAGAAGGCCGCGAGGTGCTTGCTTGCCCTTACTGTGGAGCCAAGCATAGTGCGGCCGGAGCTGCTGCCTCTCCCATTTGCAGCCTGTGTACAATCAGTGAGTTGAATGCGGCTGCAACCGGATTGAAGATTTCTCACCATGCCTAATGCTTTCGACGCACCTATGTGCCTTTGCGTGCCGTGACGCTCATTTAGAATGACAGTCAATGTTTGAGCAGTGTAAGTACCTAACTCCAGACTGCCTGAATGGAATCCATGAAAAGCCACATACCGATGTTATATCACAGTCATATTCTGTGCTTTTTATCAATCCCCCATAAACGTTGTTGTTTCATCCTACACGGGTCGTTTATTGCTCGCCGTCAAACCACGCGTAGGTGCTGCGTATGACACGACACACCTCAACCTCTCTCTGACTCCAGTCCAGCCCACGGGTGACTTGAATTTTTTCGTGGAAGTAATTTCCAAAGGGGAAAAGGGCAGTTGGGGTTCACTTTTGAGGATGGTATTGCTCGTGGCAGTGCGAGCGCAGGATAATATTATCTATGTCTGCACATAGAGAAATGCTCAGTATGACTCCGCATTAAGGTCTCACCCTAGCACACCGACGGCTCCCCTGTCAAATCTAGCGCGAAAGGTAGGCTTCGTCATTGGTCCACTGTGACACCTGTCATTTCATAGCACATCGGCACGACACGTGGACACACCCAAGTTCTGGTATATTTTTACGAATCTACACCCCACACAAAATCGTTCTACCTTTGCGCGAATGGCTACCTCGGACGCAGTTGTTGGCAAATTCGACCATCAATTCAAGGTAGGTTCGAGAAATCTTCCAGCCAAGTGCTGTGTTGTGCTTTGAGTTGGTTGCAGTAAGCGGTTTGATTTTCTGGTAGGGTCGTAGCCTAGTCTCTTCTAGCTGGCTCTTACAGCTTTGCAGTAGCACGTCTGAACACTCGGGAGCTACCAAAAGAAGCGTGGTACAACCGAATGAACCGAACCTACTTCGCTCGATGGTGCGATGAGGTCATTGGACGAGCTTGAACAGAGTGCATTCCTGAAATGTATCGTCCCTTATCTAACCTGTGGTGTTCACTCACTTTGCACACGCTCTATTTGAATTTAGATCCTCGTGATCGGTGATGCTGGTGTCGGTAAGAGTTGCATCATGCGCTACTTCATCGAGCGAAAGTGTACGTATCGTTTACATCTTGTGGTCGAGGGCGGATGAACTTTGCTTACAGCCCCTCCTTGTCACGTTTCTTCCCTTCTACCACGCGCTAATGGAAGCCCGCCACTTTATCTGCACTTGAACGTCTAGTCCGAAAAGCCCTCAATCACACCGTTGGTGTCGAGTTCGGCTCCAAAGTGCTCACCCTAGGCAGCAAGCAAGTTAAACTGCAGATTTGGTACGTTTCTCAGCATGACCGGGCCATGGCTTAGGGATGGGTCATGTGCTAGCCTGATGATTTTCATTCTATGCTCGACCAGTCCTTACAACTGCTTCCCTCGCACGATGAATCTGCTATGCTTATAGGGACACCGCGGGCCAAGAGCGATTCCGAACTGTGACTCGAGCATACTATCGCGGTGCTGTAGGTTGCCTTCTCGTGTATGATATCACCAGCCGCGCTTCATATGACCACCTTACCACCTGGCTGGATGATGTGCGACACTTGGCCGTACCTGGCATTCAAATCGTCCTCGTCGGCAACAAGTCCGATATGAACAAGATGCGAGAGGTTCCATTCTTTGAGGCCAGCCACTTCGCTATGAACCATGGCCTCTTCTTCCTCGAAACTAGTGCAGCTACCGGAGAGGGTGTCGATGAAGCCTTCCTGAAGTGCACTTCCGCCATTGTACAGAAAATTGAGGCTGGTGAAATCGTGCTTGATCAGCGAGCAGCTGCAACCAGTGCTTCCATTACGGATCGACTTGAGAAGCCAGAGCCCGATGCTGGAGCCGGCTGCAAGTGTTGATTTCGGTTTCTTGTTTTCTCCTACTTACTGTCGTCTAAAAGTGTTCGACTATTACTGCGACACGTGCGCTTGGGCCATGCCGACATGCTGCTGCTGGTGCTAGAGAGCAAATGTACCTTTCACGCTCACTCAAGCCAGGCATAGACCTCACAAAGGATTCACAAACACAAGGATCTTGCAAGCAGAGGTCAACAAATTCCGTATTATTTAATCCCATACTTACCAACTTACCTTTACCTGGCTTGAGTCGGAACGCGTACACGCGGCAGCGAGAGCAGAAGCATGAGGGCTAGTAGGATTGCTGTAATCGCTGTGTGTATGCATTGGCCCACGAATCCTAACATGATCATAATCACTAGCTCCAATAAACGAGCCTCGTTCGATGAACGTTCCAGACAATGATGTGCAACTTGCGGTTTCGAACCATGTTTATTGGTAAGCGCGTATGAAGGCGTCAGCCGACTTGCGCTATATGTTGTTTTTTCTTGTACATTTGAGACGTTTGAGCCCCCCGGTGTCCTCGTGGGCTTCATCTCATATCCTCTCATGAATGCGGAGGAGCCTAGTCTGGTCGCGTGATTGGACACATGTCGAACCTACATTCTCACTTAATATATACAGCTCTTCTTCACTGAATCATGCAGTCGTTCGACACGTTCGACGCTGGCGTTCATTTTCGTGTTTCATCATTCCATGCTCGAGAGTTTGCTTAAACGGTACGCCAAGTAAGATAGCTGTGGCTTGGAAACACGGGCCTGATGATACCTCATGCATTGCTTGATCAATTCCACCAACCCGTGTTCCATCCGATGACCTACTGACTTACTTAGCCAAATTATCGAGCTGCACCTGGACGCGCTCGAGATCGTCGTAGAGCTTGGTGAGCTGTTCCTTGGAGAACTCGATCAGCAGGTGCTCGACGGGTGCACCGCTGCTATTGCCTGAGTCAGGTTCACCCAGAGTAAGGTCCAGAAGCGAGCTGAGCGTCTTTGTGTTGGCCAGGGTCGTGTTGGCCATCGTGATCTGCAATCGCCAATCGATATCCTTCAGAACGAGCGGTGCGCCGAGTGTTCGCTCTCTCAACGCGTTTACATACGCCAGACGTCCAGCAGCCCAGACAGCCTTAAAAACAGCAATTGCCTCCTCGATCAGATCATGCTCCTTAAGGTGGAGCTCGAGTTTCTCAGGTGTGAGGTTGTAGAACGCGGCCTGGTCCCAGATGTAGGAACAGCCTCCAATGAAGGTGTCTAGAGCCTCGGAAGAAAGCTCTAGCGCAGTCTTGAGTGCGTTTCGCTCGGTGTCATTGAACACAGCACCACTTCCCTTACGCTCCGTCATGCGGTTCAGCAGCGTGGTTAACACGCTGGTAAGCTTGGACACGTCGGTCTGGTTCAGCAGCGCGATGGCGCTCTTGAATCGGCTCGTCGAGACGAACACAGCGTTCGCTCCGGCGGCGGCAGCAGCAGCACCAGACGCAGAGGACATGGTTGCCGTAGTGCTAGACGTGGTGTGGGTGTAGTATTATGCGAAACGGTGCAGAAGATCCCAAAACGTGAGCTTGGCTGGAGCTTGGAAGGAAAGTCGTCGACGAAGATATCTCGTATCAAGGAGTGTGTGTGAGTACCGGAGTCATCTCTCACAATATGCGATAGTGTTCTACCAAAGCATAATGTTATAAAGTCCACGCAGTGGGTCCCACCCTGTCATTTCGACTTGGCTCCGTTCTCACTCAAGACCTAAATTCCTGGCCCTCCAGCTCGGCTTCGAGCGAAATGTGACCATGGTCACAGAAAGCGATTTTCATTCAACAAGGGGTTGGAAACTGGAAATAGGCGATCCGCAATGCTGAATCGTCGTAAGATCAGTGATCCAAAAAATACCAATACCACTACTTTAAACCCCAAACATGAACATTAGAACAGCAACCACGATACCCTCTCCAACACATGTATTCAATTCAGACTCTCACGGTTGCGACGAAAGTGAGTGGCGTTCCGCACAGCAGGACCCACGCACGCAGCATGCAGATCAGTGTCACGCTCTAACCCGCCTCAAAGTGAGCACTCTAACTTCAGGTTATTCTCGCGAGCCGCGCCCTGCATGCGGAGATACGACGCGCCAAAGCCCAGTTTCCCGAAAGTTTCCGCGGCTAAGGCGATGGATAGGCATGGTGGACCAGCTCGCTGGGGTGGAGCAGTCGGTCGAGTCACTATGTCAAGCTATACGACAGCTTTTGGTAGTGGTAGGAACAGATGTGTTATCCATTTCAAGTGAGGGAGGCGCTCCCTGCTCCGTTTGGACGTGGGTCACTCATCCTATCAGCGCAACTAGGCTCGGTGAGATTCCCCAAACTGATGCCCTCTTGAGCGCTCACCAGGCCCTCGTTGTCTCAGCTCATGCAGCGCGTCGAGGCATGCTCAACTTACTTAATCCAGTCGATACCTTCCATGCCAGGCTCGTTGAAAAGCAGTTTATTCTAAGTGATCCTTCGTTCTACATTCCGCCTCAGCCCGTTGTCCATGCCCTCATCGAAGATGAGGAGGTTGACCTGCTCGACAAGATTCTCTCGCTCCTCGTAAAGCTTCGGCGGATCCTGTATGGTAACCTCGCCGCGTGCTCTTCACTATCTCCAGACGAACTCCTCGATGTGCTTTCATCAACTGTACTCCACGATGAAGTTCAGGAAGCTATTCTCTTGGCGCTGGATGAGTACGGACACCAATGCCCAGCCCCTTCACTATTACAGCCACGTGCCGCAGCGTCATGTCAGACTCCTCAACTCCCAACGGTGAGTTATCTCTTTGCAGAGAAGGATGCGCTAGGAGACAATGCCTTGCATCGAGCTATTGCCAGTAACAGCCTCGGTGTCTGGACGATGATACGTAAGCATGTACCGCCACACTTTTTCTTCTATACAGACAAGATAACGAAGTCCCCGCTGCTCCATCAGGCTGTGCTCACTTCCAATGTCGAGGTAGTTGCATTCATCATTGCGCAACAAAAGAGCTTACAGTTGAAGGAGCTTCAAAACAATTTGGCTCATTACTGCGCACACTTCACACCGCAGATCCATCTGAAGGATGCCGCAGGTCGCACTGCACTGCACTACGCAATTGCACGGGGAATGGGGACGAATATTCGTCCTCGAGGGGTCTGCACAGATGGGAAAGCGCAGCTGCGCGAGTTAATCGATCTGACGAGGGTGTCCTTCGATGATACTGACATCATTCCTGTTCACACAAAACTTAAGAAAGTTGCAGACGCGCACGTAGTTCAGCTGCTTTTACAACATGGATGTGTACCCGACTGTACGGATAATTCTGGGACATCTCCACTTGTTGCTTCTGTGGCGCTTTGCCCAACTTTCCAAGATGTCATATCTGAGGCGCACAACCGCCTTGCTCCAAGCAATCCCGCCGTTGCAGAAGAAATTGCACTGTTTCCGAGGCGTTTTGAAGCACTGATGGCAAAGCTAACGCAATATTCAACGATTTGGTCAAGGGAGGCACACAAGATTGCTCAATGCAAGTCTCGTCGGTCTCTCTTTGGAGATAAGTGGGAGTCTCGATGGGCTGACAGTCCTGCCGCCAAAATCCTTCATCTAGAGTCTCAAACAGAAGCAAGTGCTGATGGGACCGATATGCGGGAGATCGAGGGATTGGTACACCTGGCCTTTCAGCTCTCTCGCATCGCCCGTGGCATGGAGGCTCGATCTGCTGGGACCAGTGAAATCGTTCATGCCCTTCTCCGACGCCAAGACGAAATTGCTTCAGCAGAGCTTGAGCAGCATGACTTAACTGGAGCATCTGTTGACAACGTTTCTGCAGAAGTGAAATATGGCTCTGACCTATTTGCGACTGGGCCATCCCACACTCAGACTCCTTCGACTCTTCTCAATATGCGTCTTCAGCAGTGCGCAGAGCAGGTTCATGCCATGACTAAAGGCCTCGATCTCCTCAACGATCTGAAGTCAGCCCTGCGCGACAGACTAAAGTCTCTCATGATTAAGGACCAAAATCCTGCCACAGGTGAGCCCACCCAGCGCATTATTCGGAAGATTGAGCTTTACTTCCAGATGCTTACCGTGCTCGTAGCAACTACCAGATCGCTGGCAAAGCCTCTGTCATCTATCAAAGCCGTTGTCGAGAAATCGCGGAAGCATACTCAACAGATGAGAGCGTGCGACGGCCTAGGTCGAATCCTATACCCTCTAGGAAAGCGTATCCTGGCAAATGCATTCGTAATATGGTGTGGAGTGATATATGGGGCAGGTTATTATATTTATCTCAGTCAGTTCATGCCAACCACCATGCTCTTACCATCAGGCGCTCGAGGTGCGTCGGCAGCAGGCATCATCACGCAGCCATCGCAATCTTGGCTGGGTCACGCAGTCATTCATCTGATTCTCATTTGGAACCTCTTGTGGTGGCGTCTCGCAGTATGGGGCAATCCTGGATTCCTGGATCAAGAACAGCAAGGGGCCAGTATTGACGTGAAGTCTGGACTCAACACGCTGCCTATTCCAGTGGCAACTTCGAGCAATGAGATGCCAACCTCTGTGCTGATGCAGCAACCCAGAGTGCTCCGTAATGGGATGATCCGCCAGCGTATCCATCAACGTGTGGCGGAGGAGCTCGATCCTCCAGCTAGCCTCTATTCGCGTCTCAGACAGCGATACGAAACCGCTGTACTATGTGGAGATTTGAAGCTAAGAAAACTCTGTGAAACGTGCCGCATTGAGCGCCCTTTGAGATCGAAGCATTGTAGCATCTGTAACCGGTGTGTGTATCGCTTCGATCATCACTGTCCTATGATTAACAATTGTGTGGGTGGCGAGAATTACCTGGCATTTATAATGTGGCTGGTTGGTCTCCTTGCTTTGATTCCAGCATTTTTCTTGGAAACTCTTGCTTACGCCCGCACTGCGTATGCCGCTGATCCTGAAGGACCATTTCTCGCACTGTGGCGCCGAGAAACACTCCTTGTTGTCTGGGTCTTGAGCTATACTATATATCTCGTCTATGCAATCTACATGCTTAAATCACACATCCCACTCATCCTCCTGAACCTTACGACTAACGAACTGATCCTGGGCCTGGAAAGGGCGCAGAAGCATTTAGAAGGGATTCAAGCAGGCGATGGACCCGCCGAAGTTGAGGCTGCGGACTTATCGCCTCGCGGTGACAAGTATGTCTTTGAATACCTCCATCCCAGTGAGCTCACTGCCAAGGGTCCAACCCTTGATCAGACTTCGATAGCTCATTCCAGTGAAGAAAAGTCAATGCCAATTCGCATTATCGTGAGGCATGATGGCTCACCGCCATATAGCAAGTTTGTACGGTATACCAATCCATTTGACAAGGGTTCACTCTTGAACCTTAAGTACTTTTTACGGATTCATCCTTCTGAGTCACTAAGTAAGGGTCTACTACAAGCTATTGTGAACTCTGTGCGCTGGCAGACGCATCTAGGATGGCAAAGTGGTTCTAGTCACGAAGAACACACAAAGACCAGTCTGCTATCAGCCCCTCTGTCAGCATCTTCAATCCCTTCTACCTACTGTCTCGCCGGTCAGCTTCAAGCCGGCTCCCAATTACACTTCAGTCTAAACCAGTCGAATTCTAGGGCTCCATCTAACGGTAAACCTCAGTCGTTAGTATCGGAGGCAGATGGTGCGACTTCAGAACAGGAATTGGAGACAACCATTCTCATGGAAGCTTCTCCAAGGAGCATTGCCTCGCAGCTCTCTCAGGCTTTTCTATTTACCGTTGCTCCTGCTCCTCCTCCTCATGCTCCTCCTCCTCATCTTCCCCATCATCCCCATCATCATACTTCTGTGTCCATATCTCCCGTGTCTGTCAATTCGTCAGTCACCCGCACCGCATCATTGCGCCCTTACCTTACCCCTCGTCGTTGCCTGTCTCTGTCAACCCGACTGGCTTGTTACTTGCTTTCAAACAATGGTCGCCGTGATCTGTACCAGTTTTCTCTCAGTCTCATCCATCGATCCATTGCTATGTTCAAGTCATGTGTTCGTATGACCTCCACGCTTGTTATCTTCAAATTCCAGTCTCGGCTCTGTCCTCCCCGTCCTCATCAACATGATCATTATCATCATTATCATCATCAAGATCAAGATCAACAATGCTTCCATTGAGTGCATCATGAACACCGTCTTCGTCACCTGATGCAAAGTGGGGCGAGCTAAACAAACTCGATTCACTTTGCTATGTACCAATAAATCCCACATCGCAGCGTCTCTGACATCCCATTCCATTCCATGGCATACTCATGAACCTTTGTTTCTTAAACAACAACAAGAACTGGGCGTTCCAGTGTAGTTCATTTATTGTGCTTCAGTTGAGCTGAAAAAGTTCAGATGTGATCACAAGCCAGCGGCAACATCGTCAATCGAATTGACTCAACGCCTCGCAACTGACGGGCCTACTGGAATTGACTCCGTCGGCACGGATCACACCCAGGTTACGTTCTTCTTCGCCTGGAGAGTGGGTGGGGTACGCATACCTTGCCTACTTCCTAGGGTAGATTAATGTACCCAAATACAGGTTGAGCGTAGGTCGGATAGAGACTGTTGTCGTCATCCTCCTCCTCGCGCTCGTCTAAACTACGATTGACCCTGACGTTTTGATTCATAGATCAACCACATTGTTCTTCACCGTACCAGTCAAGTTACAGTGTGAATCCAGATCGACTCGACTCCACTTAATCTTCAACAACTGTTTCCTTGTTGTGTTGCACGATTCATGAAGCGCCTCAATCCTTCTTCTGCTCCAGCTCCTTGTGTGAGGCTGATTGCTTATTGCAAAAGAATAAGCAATTTACTGGCTGCACTTGCAGCACTCCTGGCCGTTGGCAGCATGGAACTTGACAGTTGCCATGACCTCAGCGAAGGAAGGCATGTGCTCAGACGAGACATTGGTAGACTCGGAAGCCTGGATCATGGAAGCCTTGACGTTAGGAGGAGTGCATGGGCAGCAACCCTGAGCGGTGAGAGCAACAGCAGCAGGGGGCTTGTACTCGCAGGCGGGCTTCTCGCAG
>Ga0180217_1000279_pt1 | contig 94101 bp, 72 predicted proteins | sample eDN3rd37CBELigOP_FD_128521 | JGI IMG/M metagenome (GOLD analysis project Ga0180217, IMG submission 128521) | Enriched Organic Plus compost microbial communities from Emeryville, California, USA - eDNA 3rd pass 37_C BE-Lig OP (version 2) (version 2) ...
AGGGGAGGAAGGCTGCGCGATCGCTCCCGCCCCGTGCTGTCCTTCATATAACCAATGTGGTTCTGTATGTCAAGCCCTTATTAGCCCCTCCCCTTTAGGGGAGGGGTTGGGGTGGGGTGGTGCCTCCAAGTCAAGCATCCGCCTGGGGCCAGACCCCACCCCCTGACCCCCTCCCCTCAAGGGGAGGGGGAATTGTGGGCTCTGCTCCTTCCCCGCTTGGAAGCGAAGCTGTGCGAAGCACAACGGGAGGAGGAACTCCCTCATTGCCACTGCAGGGAAAATCCGGAAAGCCTAGCGCGCCAGTCTTGCGATCGCTTCGGCGATGGTGTGGTTCCGGGGGCCGATCGGCTGGCGGAGGGCGGCTTCCAGCAGGCGCTGGGCGGATTGGGCGTCGCCCGCTGCGGTGGAGAGCAGGATGCGGGCGAAGGTGGCGGAAAAGCAGTGCCGGTCGAGCCGCAAGGCGATCTCGGCGCGGCGCGCAGCGGCAGTGCCGTCGCCTTCCAGCGCTTCGATCACCGCCAGCGATCCCTGCGCTTCTGCGAAATTCTCGTCGAGCGCCAGGGCGCGTTCGAACCGCTCACGCGCCTTGCCCCGTTCCCCGGCGAGCAGATGGGCCCAGCCCGCGGCGATCCAGCTGCCGAGGTGATCGGCGAACATCCCGGCCCCCCGGTCGAGATGCCCGGCGGCTGCGTTGCTGTCCCCCCGCATCAGTTCGGCCAAACCCAGCCCGATCCAGGCGCGCGGCGAATGGGCGTTGATCGCGAGCGAGCGTTCGAACATCTCCCGCGCCCGCTCCGTCTCCTGCTCGCCCAGCGCCAGCAGGGCGAGGGTTGCGAGCGCGTCGGGATGCCCGCCGGCCCGCTCGGCGCATTGCCGCGCCAGCGCCTCATCCTCGATGTCGAGCGCGAGGACGGAAAGCGCGGCGAGCAGCGGCGGATAATCGCCATGGCGGCGCAGATGCTCCTGCGCGCGGGCGGCCGCTTCCTCGAACGCGCCGGCCTGGTGCATCAGCTGGACTTCGAGCAGGGCGGCTTGCGGCAGCGCTTCCACGATCGCCGGCTCCAGCGCCCGGCGCGCGCCCGCGGCATCGCCGGACAGCGCGAGCGCCCAGGCTAGGTTGAAGCCGAGGGCCGGATCGCCCGGCTGCCCTTCCAGCAGGCCGGCGAAGGTTTCCGCGGCCTTTTCCGGCTCCCCGCTGCGCATCGCGGCGATGGCCCAGAGATTGCTGTCCGCATCGGTCAGCCCGCCCGCATCCCGCAGGCGCGCGCACAGCTCCTTCGCGCGTTCCGGATCGTCGGCATCGAGCGCCGCCTGCGCCGCATCGCGCAGCAGAGGCGCATTGGCCGGGTCATGCTCGAGATAGCCGAGCAGCCGCTCCAGCCTGTCCTGCCCGTCAGCTTCCGGCATGGCCACCCTTCCCGATCGTTCTCATCCTTCGACCTTAACCACATCGAAGGATTGCAGCGAGACCCGCAAGGGCACTTCATCGACCGAAAGGATCGCGAGCTGCGGGATCGAGCGCTGGGTGAGCCGAAGGACGATCCGCCGGATCGGCCCGGCGCAGAGCAGCACCGGCGCCTTGCCCTGGCGCATCATCGCTTCCGCCAGCGGGGCGAGCCTGCGCAGCAGCTGCTCGGCCAGGCGTGGCTCCATCCCCAGCGCCGCCGCCTCGGCCGATGCGGCCCCGGCGATGATCCGGTTCTCCAGCCGCGGATCGAGGCTGAGCACCGAAAGATGCTGGTTCTGCCCACGCAGCCCGTTGCAGATCGCGGTGCTGAGCGCCTGGCGCACCTTCTCGGTCAGCTCCAGCGGATCGCGCTCGCCGCGCCCGACATCGACCAGCGTTTCCACGATCAGGTCCGGATTGGCGATCGAGACCCGTTCGCGCAGCAGGTTCTGCAGGATACGCTGCACGTCGGACACGGTGAGGATGTTGGGGATCAGTTCCTCCACCAGGCCCGGCTGGCGCTCCCGCACCTGGTCGAGCAGCTCGGCGGTGACGGCGCGGGTGAGCAGGGTGGCGACCTCCATCCGCACGATCTCCACGAAATGGGTGATCAGCACCGTCTCGGGGTCGACCACGCTGTAGCCTGCACTTTCCGCCTCGCGCGCCAGCCCCTTCTCGATCCAAGTCGCGGCGATGCCGTAGGCCGGATCGCGCCCCGGCATGCCGGCGAGCCTGGGTGCATCCTCCCGCTGGGCGATGGCCATCAGCCGATCAGGGTGCAGTTGCCCGGCGCCATAGGTCGTGCCGTGGATGTTCACCCGATATTCCAGGCTGCCGAGATCGGAGGCTTCGACGAAGCGCACCGCAGGGAAGGCGATGCCGAAGGTTCGTTCATGCGCCGCGCGGCTGGTGGCGATGCGTTCCAGCAGCACCGGCTTGCGATGGGCCCATTCCCGCGCGAGCCCGGAGCCCAGCGCGATCTCCAGCGGCGGGGGCAGCGCGGGCGAGGCGGCCATGTCCCCCTCCGCTTCCTCCCCGATCGTCTCCGCTTCCTCGCGCCGCAGCCTGCGCACGCGCAGCCAGGCGGCGAGTGAGACGGCGAGCAGGATCGCGATCGGCCATTTGGGCATGCCCGGCAGCAGCATCAGCGCCCCCATCACCGCCATCACGATCAGCGGGATGCGCGGCTCGGACGCGAGCTGGCGGAAGATCTCCGTGCTCAGCTCCCTGTCGGCGGAGGAGCGGGTGACGATGATCCCGGTGGCGATCGAGATGATCAGCGCGGGCAGCTGGGTGGCGATCCCATCGCCGATGGTGAGCAGGGTGAAGCGATGCAGCGCCTCGCCCCAGTCCATCCCCATCTGCGCCACGCCCACGATCAGCCCGGCGACGATGTCGATCAGCAGGATGATGATGCCCGCCACCGCATCGCCCTTCACGAACTTGCTCGCCCCGTCCATCGCGCCGTAGAACGAGGCTTCCTTCTCCAGCGCCTGACGCCGCTCGATCGCCTGTTTCTGATCGATCAGGCCGAGATTGAGGTCGGCATCGATGCTCATCTGCTGGCCGGGCATGGAATCGAGCGTGAAGCGCGCCGCGACTTCCGAAACCCGCTGCGCGCCCGCCGTCACCACCACATATTGCACCACGATCAGGATGAAGAAGACCACCAGGCCGATCACGAAATTGCCCTGCACCGCATAAGTGCCGATCGCCTCGATCACCTCGCCCGCATCCGCGCCGGTGAGGATCAGCCGGGTGGCTGCCACGTTGAGCGACAGGCGGTAGAGCGTGGCGACGAGCAGGAGCGAGGGGAAGGTCGAGAATTCGACCGGCTTCCTGACATAGAACGTCAGCAGCATGATCGTGAGCCCGAAGCCGAAATTGACGATGATCGCCAGGTCCAGCAGCGCGGGCGGGATCGGGGAGAACAGGATCAGCAGGATCAGCACCGTGCCGATCACCAGCACCAGATCCTTGTTGCGCGACAGCAGCCTACCCATCGGCCGCCCCCTTCCCGCCGCCTTCCGCCGCGCGGCGGCGGGTGGCGGCGTAATGCCGGGCCACGGCGTGGAAATGCTGCGGGCCGATCGGCCGGTCCGCCCGGCAATCGCGATAGAGCGCGCGCGCCAGCGCCGGATCGGCGATGATCGGCAGGCCGAGCAGCCGCGCCTTGCGCTTCATCAACTGGGCGAAATGGTTGCGCCCCCGCGCGCGCACCACGGGCGCTTCCATCGCTTCCGGATCATAGGCCAGCGCGACGGCGAAATGTTCCGGATTGGTCACCAGGAAATCCGATCCTTCCAGCCGGCCCAGCCCTTCCGCCTGCTTGCGAATTTCCTGGTGCAGCTGGCGGCGCTTCTGCTTGAGCCGCGGCTCCCCCTCCCTTTCCCGCGCCTCGCGCGTGATCTCGCGCCGGCTCATCCGCATCTGCTTGCGGAACTCGCCGCGCGCGATCAGCTGGTCGAGCGCCATGAAGACCAGCGCGGCGCAGAGGAAGGCCAGGAGCAGCCGCCGCATCCCGCCGGCCATCGCGCGGGCTAGCGAGGCGGCATCGCCCAGCGTATCGCCGAAAGTGGCGATCACGCCCGAGATCACCAGCCAGGCAAGCCCGGCATAGACCACCAGCTTGACGATGTTCTTCGCCGTCTCCTTCACCATCCGCATCGAGAACAGGCGCTTGAGGCCCTTCGCGGGATTGAGCCGGCTGAAATCCGGCTTCAACGGATCAGTGGTGAACAGGAAGCCGCGTAGCTGGAGCAGTTCGAGCAGCACCAGCAGCGCCATCAGCGCCAACCCCAGGGTCAGCAGCGGCTCGAAGGCCGGCCAGTAGACCGCCCGCAGCGTGGCGAGCACCGCAGCGGGCCGATCCGTCCGGTCGATCCCGGCGGTGAGCGACAGGCGCATCAGCTGCAGCGCCAGGGCAACCGCGCCGCCGACCAGCAACTCCCCCAGCGCGAGGGAAAGCAGCGGGCGCCCTTCCCGCAAGGCCGCAAGCGACGCTTCGGGATGCGCTTCCGCCAGCGTCGCAGCCAGCGCGAGCGCCAGCAGCACGCGGACCGGAACCGGCACACGCAGCAGGGTGAAAGGCGGCGCAAAGGCGAGCGTGGGGCCGACGCGCAGGCTCACCAGCAGGATCGCGGACAGGCGCAGGCCCAGCTCTTCCATCCGGCCGCCTATTGCGCGAGAGTGGGGATCAGGAGGTAAAGCGAGCGGGCGAAATCTGTGAGCCGCGCCACCATCCACGGCCCCAGCGCGATCAGGGTGAACACCGCCGCCAGCGTCTTGGGCACGTAGCTCAGCGTGATCTCCTGGATCTGCGTCGCCACCTGCAGCACCGAGATGGCGAGGCCCACCGCCAGCGTGGCGATCAGCACCGGGCCGGCGATGATCACTGCGTTCCACAGCATCTCGTTCATCAGGCCAAGCGCGCGGTCCGTGCCCATCGCGGCGATCCCCTCATCTATTCCAAGCGTGGGGGCCACGGCCCGCCCTTCAGCCCCTTCAACCACCATCGTCACCCTGAACTCGTTTCGGGGTCCATTGCGCCTTTCCACTCTGCTCCTCGCGGGAGGAGGCACGGATCCTGAAACAAGTTCAGGATGACGAAGTGGCATGCGCACTCCTAGCCGCCGGGCGGCGGAGCGCTCAATCCTGCGCGGCGGGGAGACGCATCCGTTATGGACGTTCCTCCTCCGAAGCCGACCAATCGGCGCGCACTCCCAGTGCTTCCAGCGCGGCGCCCATCGCCGGGCCGGCGGGCGTGAAGCCGTGATCGCCCTCGCGATCCTGCACCCGCTTCACCCGGTTCGAGATGCTGGGGCAGGCGCAGCCGCAATCGCATGGATCGTAGCGGATCTCGATATGGTCGCCCGCCACGATCCCGCCCTATGCGTCACACAAGGCGAGGTCGAGGAAGGCGGCGCGCCCTTCCCGCACGCCGGTGCGCGGAAAGGGCTTCCAGCCGTCCGCCGGATCGAGCGCCCAGGCCACGATCCAGGGCGGCACGTGGAACCGCCCCGCGCGGCACAGCATGAAGCCGGAGCGAAGCTCGGTCATGCCGTAGGTGTCGAGCGCGATGCGCGAGCCGATGAAGCGCTGGAGATCGCGCTCCAGGCCTTCCGGCGCGCCCCGCCCCTTCAAGCCGCCGAGCGAGGCGTAGAGCGATCGCACGCCCAGCATGCCGTCCATCCCCCGCGCGATCCCCATATGGGCCAGCCGGGCGAGATTGTGCGGCCCCCCGATCGCGATCGCCCGCCGGCCGCGCATCCGCTCCGCAATCCGGTCGAGCAGCGCCGTGAAATGATCCTCCAGCCCGGCCATGCGCTGTTCGGCTTCGGCGAGCTTGCCTTCCACATGGGCGGAAGGCTGCGGGAGCGATAGCTCGCCCTGAGCCGCCGCAGCGCGGGCCTGCAGGGCGTAGAGCTCGTAATCCGTGCCCAGGTCGCGCTCGAACAGGGCGGCGAAGGCATCGGGCGAAGGCGCGCTGATCTCCCGCCAGGGCCGCCCCGCCCGCGTCATCGCCCCGCGCCCTTCCGCCGGGGCCAGCCAGATCACATGGAACCGCATGTCCCCCATCTCCAGCCCCGCCCGCGCGAACCATTCGCGGTGGAGCATGCGGATGACGTGGTGATTATAAGCGATTTCCCCCGCATGGCGGATGAGGAGGGACAGTTTCGAGGTGGTGCCCGAGCTGTGGATCACCTCCAGCGCATGATTCCCTTCGATCCAGTCCAGCCAGGCGTCGATGGTGGGAAAGTCCGATCCGGCCGGAAGCGAGAGGTCATGAGTGGTGAACTTGTCGAGCCACGCCGTCATCTGCGGGAAATCATGGCCGGTGAGCCAGGCGGGATCATAGCTCTTGTAGATCGAATTGGGGAAGAACAGCCGGGGCGCCTCATCGAGCGCGATCCCCGCATCGAGGCCCTGTGCCCCGGCCAGCGCGGCAAGCGGCGGGATCGCCGGCAGCAAGGCGGAGAGGCGATAGGCCAGCGCTTCCTGCTGCAGCCGCTCCCTCTCTTCCGCGCCGAGCGCGCTGGCGGCAAAGCCGTCATCCCCGAAGAAACCGACCGGATCGTCCGCAAACCGCATGAACCCTCCCTCGCCCGGCGGGCGCGGGAGGGTTCATGCCGCAGTTAGCCCGGCTCCGCGACTAAGGGAAAATCCGCATAGGACGGCGCAGCGCCTCTGCCAAAAGCAGCAGGAGACGATCCGAACCCTGCAGTCAGCCGTGCGCGCGCCGCCGGGTTTCCCAGCCCTTCTTCGCGGCCGCCGAGCGTTTCTCGTGGCTCTGGCTCGAACCGCCGATCCGGCCGCCCTTGCGCGAGGAGGCATGGCTTTCCGCCTTCCCGCGGCCGGAGCCCGACTTCTTGCCGCCGCCGGATTCCTTGTTCACCGTCGCCCACGCCCGCCGTTCGGCTTCCGTGTGGCTCACACCGCGCTTCTCGTATCCTTCCTCGATATGCTCGGCCTTGCGCTTCTGCTTGTCCGTGTAGCTGGACTTGTCACCGCGTGGCATGGCTCTTCTCCTTTGCGTGAAAGGCCTTGCGCAGTTCGTCCTTGGCCCGTTCCAGGGTGCGCTTGCGCTCGGCGCTGAGGTTGTCCCCCGCCCGATTGATGTAGAAGGTCAGCATGCCCATGGCGGACTGGAGCGGCGTGCCCTTGCGGCGCGTGCTCCGTTCCGCGGAGCGTTTCAGCGATGCGGCGATCTTCGCCGGATCGTCCTGCCTGAAGACGCCCTCGTCGAGATCGAGCGCGTCGCTATGCTCCGTGACTTCATGGGACCATTTGTGCCTGGTCATGTCTCTGCTCCGGTCCGAAGGGACGGGGAGCCAGGGATACTCCGCGCGTATCCCCGATCTTCCCCGGGGAATCGAGAAAACAACGAAGCGCTTGGCGCGGCCGTTCCCATCGGTGGAATCCGTTCGGCAGAAATCCGGCGCGCTTCGCGTCAGATCCCCACCCCCTACCCCTCCCCGGTCTGGGAATGCGGTGCCGCGACCGGCTTCGATTCCGGCGACTCCCGCTGGCGCAGGAAGATGGAGAGGACCACCAGCACGGCGGTCGACAGGAACTCGCTCTGCCAGTTCTGGAAGGATTCGAACCACAATTGCGGATCGCCGAGATAGGCCAGGGTGCCGAGCGGGACTTCCCCATGCTCGCGCGCTTCCCCGGCCGCAGCCCGCGCGCTCTGGCTCCAATGCATCAGGAAGGAGAGGACGAACAGGATTGCAAGGACGATCCCGAGCGAGCGGGAATAGAGCGCGCGCCAGATCGGGCCCCAGCGCAGGATGCGGGGCGCCCCCGGCTTCAAGGCCTGGAACTCCAGATCGGCGTCGCGCGGCGGGTCGTCCGGGTCCTTGGATTCGGAGGAGCCGCGCTGGAAAAGGCTCGCGGTCAGCAAGACATAGGCGGCCATCTGGAGAAACTCGCTTTCCCAGTTCTCGAACACGCTGGAAAGGAATTCGGGGCTGGCGGCATAGGCGATGAGGGACAGGCCCGGTTGGCCGTGCCGCGCCGCCTCTTCCACCGCCACGCGCCATCCGGCGATCCACTGGCCGAGGATGCTGGCCGTGAACAGGCCCAGCAGCACGATCGTCAGCCCATTGTCGCGTATCCACCGCATGTCGTTCCCCTTGGTGAAGGCCCCGCCGGGTCAGCTTGCGGGGAGCTTTCCGCAATCGAGCCGATGTTTCCATTCCGCGAAGGAAAGCTCCGCCGTCGAGGCGGTTTCGGCGTTCATCGCCGAACGCATGATCTCCAGCGCCCATGCCCCGCGCTCCGAGGTTTCCGCCGCCACCCCGTCCGACGGAATCCAGAGCGCATAGTCGCGCATATGCGCATCGCCCGCGGTGAACAGGACGCAGATGTCGGTCTGGATGCCGGTCAGCACCAGGCGGCCGACGCCCAGCTTGGGCAGCAGCACGGCCAGGTTGCTGGCATAGAAGCCCGAAAACTGGGGCTTGATGACGAAATAATCCTTCTCTCTCGGCCTGATCCTCTCCGTCACCCGGCTGGCCTCGGCTTTCTCGACCAGCCTGCTGCGCTCCGAATGCCATTCGCCGAAATTATCGTTCACATAGATCACCGGTTCCCCGGCCCGATCGAAGGCGTCACGCAGCCGCAGGATGGTCCCCGCGGCGGCATAGGCCGCAGTTTCCACCTTCTCCGCGCCGTGAAAGGCGAACTCGTTGATCATGTCGATGATGATCAACGCTGTGCCTTGCCTGCCCTGGTCGCGGGGCGGGGTGGCGGGATGTCCGCGATGCCGGAACGCAGCTGGATCGTTCATGCACCATGAACGCCGCCGCCCGCGCCGGGTTTCCGCGAGCGGTCCGGCCGGTCGGTGCGGCGGCGCCCTGTCAGAACTTCCATTTCACCACGACATGCCCGCCAAGGGTCTGTTCGCTGCCGGCGATGGCGGCAGCGACATCGAGGCCCAGCCTGACGGCTGGGGCGATGCGGTAATATCCCGTGAGGCCCAGATCGGCAAAGTCATCGCTGCCCCTGGCCGCGCGAACGCGATAGCTGGCGGCCGGCGCGCCAGCCATGGCGAGAGTCGCCTCGGTCGGATCATCGTTCCCGGTGGCGAAGAGCGCCGCCAGCTCGACCCCGCCCTGTTCCCCGTTCCACCGGGCGAACAGGCCGCCGCCATAGCGCGTCCGGCCATCCTCGTTGCCGCTGCCGCCGGCCAGGTCCAGGCTGCCCGCCCCGCTTTCGGCGAACCGGCCGAGCGAACCGCCCGCATGCGTCACCTGCGCGATCGGCCCGGCCGCCCAGCCCGCGCCGAGCGCGATGCCGTAGCGCACTTCTCCCGCCAGCGCCCAGCTATCGAGATCGAGCTTGGCCGTGGCCTCACGCCTTATCGGCCCAACGGTCAGGTTCCGACTGACGCTTGCCTGTCCGAAGGCGTAGCTTCCTGCCACGGTCGCGCTGAAACCAGCGCCGCCGCTCCCGGCGCGGAGATAGCCGCCCAGCTGCCAGCCTTCCGTCCCGGCATGGCTGGCGTGCGCGGGCAGGTCGATATTCCCGCTCCAATAGCTCGCACCCAGCCCGGCCGCCCAGCGGTTGCCGACGCCGCGATAATCGAACCCCAGCGTGCCACCGAGCCGATCATGCGCGTATCGCGCGCCGTTGCCGTCGCTCTCGACATGCCCGTCCTGGCCGGCGAACGCGCCCCACAGGCTCCAGCCTTCGCCGGAACCTGCATTCGCCTGGCCGAGCAGCTGCCTCGCTTCGGCATCGGCCTGGCGCAGCGCGCTCGCCAGCGCCGCAGCGTAGATCTCGCCCGACGCCAGGTCGAATGCGGCGCGAGCCTGCCCCGCATCGAGCATCAGGAGCTCGTTATAGACAGCGAGGCTGTCGCTCCCCGGCGCAAGGCCGAAAGTGGAAAGCGCCTGGGAAGCTTCCCGCTGGTTGAATGTCTGCGCGACATCGGGGAAGCTGCGCACCACTTCGACCTCCACGAAGGCGCTGGTGGCATCGTAGCCCAACGCGAAATCGAGGAAGGCGCTGTTTTCCTGCAGCCCGGCGAAGCTGCCGCTCACGCCTCCTGCCGCGGTGAGGAAAGTGTAGCGCGAACCGTCGCGGTAGTCGGTCTCCGGATCGAGCGCGATGACCTTGACGGTCCCGCCCTCGATCGTCGCCGTTCCGCCCGCCGCGAGCAGATCCGTGCCGCCGGCGGCGGCCAGCTCGAGCTCGTAGAAGGAACCGGCGCGGAAGACCACGTCGCCGCTCGCGGTCAGCGTGCCGATCGATGCCCCGGGGGCGACCGTGCCTTCGGCCTCCACGATCAGGGCGCCCAGCCTGCCCGTGCCGCCCAGCCGGGCGCCGCCGCCCACTTCCAGCGTGCCGCCGAGCGTGCCGGTGAGAGCCAGAGCGCCCTCCGCCAGGGCAAAGGTCCCGCCATAGGTCGATCCGTCACCCGAATAGGCCAGCGTGCCGCTTCCGACGCGAGTGAGCCTGCCGCTGCCGGCCAGCGCACCCGACAGGTTCGCCGCATTCGTGCCGGTGTCGAACGTGCCGCCGTCGACGCCGATCGCAAGGTCGCGCGCCGAGGTCAGCGATCCCTCCGCGCGCAATGTGCCGCCGTCGAGGGTCACGCCGCCCGCAGCCGCGCCCAGGGCTGCGTCCGACGCTACCTGCAGCACGCCTTCGCGCACGATCGTTCCGCCGGCGTAGGAATTGGCCGAGGCCAGGGTCAGGGTGCCTCCACCAGTCTTGACGATGCCGCCTCCCCCCATGATCGGCGTGGCGATGCTGACCCGGGTGCCTGCAACCCCTTGCTGGTCGAGCGCGATCTCAGCCATGCCCCCTGCAAGCAGGCCGCCTCCGCTTCCCGCGACGAGTTCGTAATCCCCGCCGCTCAGGAAGCGGAGGCCGGAAAAGCCCTGCGTGCCTTCGACCGTGACCGTGGCCGGGCCCGCCGCCGCGAACACGGCATTCTGCGCGGCCCAGGGTGCGTTGATCGTGCCGGGCTGGTTGGTCCAGTTGGTGCTGGCGGAGTTCCAGGTGCCGAAGCCACCTCGCCCGTTGGCCACGCCTCCTGGCGTCATGTTCGAGCCGTCCCAATATTGGGCCCCTTCCCCCTCGGACACCATCAGCGTCACCACTCCGGAGATGCTCGTATCGATCGCCCAATCGCCGGGATTGAAGCCGGCCGGCACGGACTGGACCACCAGCCCGTTATCGGTGAGCGCGCCGCCATAATCGAACAGCCGATAATCGCCGAGGGCAAAGCCGCCCGCATCGGTGACGACGAGCCGCCCGTCGAGCGTCAGCGCCCCGCTCACGGAGAACAGCGCGTCGTCGCTCGGCGCGCCGAGGGCTACCTGCACCAGGCTGGCATCGTTGAGCACGAGCGAGCCGAAGCCCAGGTCCGAACCCGCATTGCCGAGGAGGGTGCCGCCGCCTGAAACGGTGACGAGGCCGCCGAAAGCGCCGGCACCGCCCAGCGCGGCCCCGTTCGCCACCGCAGCGCCGGTATTGCTCATCACTCCATCGACGATCAGCGTGCCCTGATTGACCGAGAAGATGCCGCTGAGGCCGGCAGTATCGCCGATCAGCCTCCAGGTTCCCGCCCCGAGCTTCTCGCCCGCTTCGAAGTTCATGATCTGGTTCGCACCGAAATCGAACACGGCGGAGGTGCCGATCCCGCCGTCGAGGGCGAAGGTGTCCGTCTCGTCGGGATTGGCCGGGCCGCCTGCATCCGAGCCGCCATCGACGTCGCCCGTGAGCGAATAGGTCGGCAGGAAGGTGATCCGGTCAGCACCGTCGTTGAGGTCGATGACCGTTCCCGGAGTACCCCGCGCCACAGTGCCCGCGACGATGAAATTGTCGATGATCTCGGGATAGGTGCTCCACCCGTCGTCCTGTCCGTAGGCAAGGTTGTTCGCGGCATAGAGGGTGCCGCCCTCGCGGATGGTGATGTTGGCATAGGCGGGGGTCTCCACCGTTTCGCCGCTTGCCCGGCTCGCCGTCAGGAACACCGCGCGCGCCGTGCCGAGTTGTTCGACTGTCCCCGAAATGTCCAATGTGAAGGTGTTGTCCGTCGCGGAGGTATTGGGCCTGCCGAGGATCGCGGAGGAAGAGGCGCGCGTGGTGATCCGCCCGGTCGGCCCCACCGTGATGCTGTCGCCCACGCCGCTGAAGATGCCCAGCGCCCGCTGGGTGTCGATCAGGCCGTCGATGAAGATCTGCGAATTGGAGGGGCCATTGCCGGAATAAGTGGAGATCCCGGTTCCCCCCTCGCCCTGGTTGCTCAGGCCGGCAGTATTGCCGGTGATGATCTGTGCGCCCTCCAGCAGCCTTATGGTGGAACCCGAATCGACCCACACCCCGGTGCCGCCGGCGGAGTTGGGATCCGGATAGGCATCGCCGTAGGAGCGGATCAGGCCGCCAAGCGTCACATTCGCGTTCTTGCCGAGCCAGATGCCCTCTCCGAGGCCGTGAAGCTCGATCAGCGATCCCGGCGCCGTGGTGACGGTGACGTTGTTCTTCCCGGACCCGTATATCGGATTGGCGGAATTGCCGGTGGTCGAAATGATCTTTCCGGCAGGGCCCAGATCCAGCACGTCGTTGTCGCCGACGAGTATGCCGCCGCCCGAGCCGATGTCGCGGATCGTCCCGTCGATAGTGTAGCTGTTCCCGCCGCCGCGGCCGTTGAGCGCTGCGTTGTATCCGCTGCCGCCGGTGACGATCTCGCCGCCCTGGTTGACGATAATGCGGGCGTTGGAAAAGCCGCTGAAATTGGTGCTGGCATCGGTGCCCGGGCCGGTGATGCCACCGCGCCCCTGGACGATGCCGTCCACGGTGACAGTCGCCCCTGCGCCGATGCGGATCGCGTAATTGTTCTCGATCGCATCGTTGCCGACCGTGCTGCCCGCGCCGATATTGATATGGGCGCCGGTCCCGAGATTGATCGCCTGGCCGGTCGTCGGGACGAGGCTCGCGCCGGGCTCCACATTGACGGTGACGCCCGTCGCCGTGTCGGCGATGACCCCGGTGGCGCTGGCGCCATCGCAGTCGACGGTCTCGTTGTCGGCCGGCGCCGTGCTGGAACATGCCGCGAAAGCCGGAGCGGGCAGGGACACGGCCAAGGCCAGTGCCGTGCCCATGCAGAGCCGCGTGCGCAGCCCGAATGCCCGCTCCGGCCAGCTGCCGATGTTGGAATTGCTGGATACCATCTTCCACCCCTTTCATGCCGATGCGCAAGGCGAGCCCGCGCCATGGGGAAAGGCGTAAACGGCAGCGAAAAGGGGACAGGAGGGGGGCGTTTTCTTGATTTTGCAATTTGCAGCCATGCCGCGAAACGCAGGCTTCCGGAGGCAGACCGGCATCGCTAGCTTGAAAAAATTTTCCTATAAGGTTATATATATTGACATTGAGGTATGTTTATGGCACAATAAGTGATTATATGGTTATAAGATCGAGGTCACAATGACGGGAAAGGCCATATTCGCTTCCCCCGGGAAAACCGGAATTCATGCCGAAGCCCTGCGCGCCGCTTTGTCAGCGCCGACAATAGCGGGCCTGCGCTTCCTCCAGCAGGCGCAGGGAATAGGCCTGGTCGGCTTCGACGAGCTTGCCGGCCCGGCGCAGATCGTCGAACCGGGCTTCGGCATCGGCATAGGTGCGGCAGGCGAGGGCGACGTGGCCGTGCTCCGCCAGCAGGTCGCCCAGCGCGGCTATGCCGATCGTATAGTCCCGCAGGCGCATGGCTTCGCCCGGCCGCGCCTGCCATTCCGCCCGGCGCCGTTCCACGCTGGCGTTCATCACCGAGATCGCCTCGTCCGCACGGCCGACACCGCCCAGGGCCTGGGCATAGGCGATCTCCACGATGCCCTTTATGCGCTCCGCGTCTGCATCGTCGCGATCCTGCGCGGCATTCGCATGCGCGACCGCCCGCCCCTGCTCGAGCAGCGGCAAGGCCTCCCCCGAGCGGCCGAGATCGATCAAGGTGGTGCCGAGCGCCCAGGTCGCACGGGCAAAATCGCGTCTCACCTTGCGGGATTCGGGCCAGCGCTCCATCGCCTTCGCCAGGATGGCGAGCTGGCTTCGATAAGGTTCCACCGCCCCTTCACGATCACCATTGTAGAACAGGCTTTCCGCCAGCACGTCCTCCATTCGCGCCGACAGCAGCGCGGCCGCCTGCGGTTCCACCGGCAGCGCTTCGCGCATGGCGGCGCGGGCATCGGCGATCGCATCCGCATAGCGGTTCTGCCATCCGCGCAGCATGGCGCGGTTGGTCAGCCATTCGCCGCGCAGCCTCGCCCCCTCCGGGCCGGCGGCGGTGATGTCCTTGCCCGCTGCCACCAGCAGCGCATCCGCGCGGGAAAGCTCGTGATCGTAGCCCAGCAGCAAGCGGGCCAGATCCATGCCGACGCGGGCGCGGAGCAAGGCCGCGCGACTGCCGGGCAATCCTTGCAGCAGCTTCCCGGCACGCTCCAGATTGCGGCGCGCCTGTTCCGGCTGGCCCAGATTGGCCCGCGCCGGGCTGGCCTGCTGATCGGCCAGCCGCAGCAGCCCTTCCGCCGCTTCGAGCCGGATAAGGGGGCTGGCGCGCGGGTCCGACGCCATCCGATCGAGATAGTGTTGCAGCCGCTCGGCGATGCGGGTGCGCATGGCGAGCGAGTTGGGCTGGCGGGCCAGCTCGTTCTGCAGATCGAACAGCAGGTAGTGCGACACCGCGCGCAGATCGTCGATCCGCTCCGCTTCCGCCGCCTGGGCGCGCTGGGTGCGGACATGGCCGATGATCCCGGCAATCGCCGCGATCAGAAGCGACAGCGCCGCGATCCCCGCCGCCGCCGCCCCGAACCGATGCCTGCGGATGAAGCGGCCCGCCCGATAGCGCAGGGTCGCGGGATGGGCCTCCACCGGGCGATCCGCCAGCCAGCGATCGAGGTCTCCACGCATCGCTTCCATCGTGGGATAGCGATCGGCAGCCTCGGGCGCGGTGGCGCGGGCGACGATCGCCGCAATCCCGCTGTCGCGCACCATGCCTTGCACGAGATCGCGCAGCACGATGCCCAAGGCGTAGATGTCGTCCGACACGCTGGGCAGAGCGCCGGCCATGCGCTCGGGGCTCGCATAGGCGCGGGTCATGGGCTGGAGGCGGGGTTTCGCCTCGACATCATCCCCGATAAGCCGCGCTATTCCGAAATCGACCAGCCGCACCCGACCGTCCCCCGTGACGAGGAGGTTCCCCGGCTTGATGTCGGCGTGGACGATGAGCTGCCCATGCGCCGCCTGGATCGCCGTGGCGGCATCGCGCGCCAATGCGACGCGCTGCTTCAGCGTGCAGCCGTGATCGGCGCAATGGCGGTCGATCGGGCTGCCTTCGACCAGTTCCGTGATCAGATAGGGCCAGCCCCCGTCGCTGACTCCGCCATCGATGATCCGGGCTATGCCGGGATGGTCGAGCCGCGCCAACAGGCGGCGTTCCTCGACGAAGCGCGCCTCGGCGATGTCGGAGAACACGCCGGGGCGGATCAGCTTCACCGCGACCCGATGCTCGAACAGCCCATCGTCGCGGATAGCGCGCCAGACCTCCCCCATGCCGCCTTCACCGACGAGCGCCTCCAGCCGATAGGCCCCCACCCGCGCGGGCCTCTCCATCGGTGAGCCGGCTCCGTCCATCGCGAAATCGGTGGCGAAATTCCTCGCCCCGCGCGGCTCGGCGGCTTCCAGCGCGGCGATCTCGTTCAGGACATCGGGCGATTCCCCGGCAAACAGCGCGCTGCGCTCGCGCGTGTCCGGAGGCAGATCGAGCATCCGTTCGAACAGCAGGAGCGCCCGGCGTTTGATCTCAAGCGCAGACAGCGGTTCCATCCGTTTCGAGATAGTGCTGCAGCCAGGTGCGCGCCGCTTGCCAGCGGCGTTTTATGGTGCGGGCGGTGGTGCCGGTCGCCGCGGCGGTTTCCTCCACGGTGAGGCCCAGCGAGAAACGCAGCTCGACGATCTCGGCATGCTCCGCCGAAACCTCCGCCAGTGCGCGCAAGGCATCGTCCAGAACGTCGAGCTCCACCTTGCGGGTGCTGCCGGGCCAGCTGGTCAAGGTATTCGGCACCTGCCGCTTGGCCGAGCGCGCCCGCCGGAATTCGTCGATCATCGCCTGGCGCATCACCCTGGCCGCCAGGGCCAGCATATGGCCGCGATCGTTCACGTCCATCCGATGCAGCCCCATGAGCCGGATCACCGCCTCATGCGCCAGGTCGGTGGGCTGCAGCCACAGGTCAGGCTCGCGCGCCATCATCCTGCGCGCCGTGCGCCGCATCTGCGCATAGCAATCGGCCAGCAGCGGAGCCGGAGCCGCCTCGCCCATCGACTGTTCGCCCATGCCCTGCATCTTGCCCGTCCCGCCGCGATCCCTGCAGGATGCCCCAAATTCGGGCTCCGTCAAGTCGCGGGACAGGCGGGTAATGCCTCGGTCCCGATTTCGGATAGCTGCGCGACGCTTCCTTCTCCCCGGGGCGGGAGAAAAGCCCCCCGGCCTGCCTGTCAAACGCCGCCGGGGGCCTTGCCGGCGGTGCCGGTCAGCGCCGCCTCGGCGAAGGCGATCAGGTTGCCGACGCCGTCCAGCGGCTCCTGTCCGTCCTCCGGCAAGGCAATCCGCGCACGCGGCGGAGGCCCGAGCGCGGCGGCGCTGATGAAGCGGACCCAGGCACGCAGCTCGCGCGGCGTCAGATGGCGGGTGAACGGGCGCAGCGCGGCCTGCACGCAGGCGCTGATCTGCAGCATGGGGGCCAACAGCCGCGCCCGCAGCTCCGGATCGCCATGCGCGGCGATCTCGTCGAGCACGATCAGCGTGCGCCCGTTCTGGGTGAAGGCGGCCGGGCGGACCAGCGGGGTCAGCCAAGCCACCAGCACCTCATGCGTCGAGGAGAACTGCCCCGCATTGTCGAGCAGTCCGTTCCATTCCTCCAGCATGGGTTCGAGGCTGATCCGGCAAAGCTCCGACAGCAGGCCGGAAACGGTGCCGAAATGATAGGTCACGAGCGTGGGGTTGAGCTGCGAGACCGCCCCGATCCGCCGCACGGTCAAGGCCTGGATCCCTTCCTCGAGCAGAATCCGCTCCGCGGCTTCGAGCAGCCCGATGCGCGTGTCCACTCCGCGAGGCGGAGCGGGCGACCTGGCATTACGGGGGGCGGCGCGCTTGCGAGCGCCCGGCTTGTGCGGCAAGATGGCCACCGGCCTCGTTATCCCCTTCCGTGCGCTTCGGCCACCAAGCCCATCTCGGCATCCGGCAGCTTCAGGTCCTCCCGCGAGAACGTCCGGATTGCAGCATAGTCACCGTCGCGAATCTTGGAAACCCAGTCGGGGTCCGAAATCAGGCTGCGCCCGATCGCCACCAAGTCGAACTCGCCGCGCGCGAAACGCCCGACCAGTTCGCGCAGGCCCTCCTCTATCCGCGCATCGACCTGTTCGCCGAAAAACCCCGACATCACATCGGTGCTCAGCCCGACGCTACCCACGGTGATCGTCGGCACCCCGCTGAGGCGCTTCGTCCAGCCGGCCAGGTTGAGGTCTGAGCCCGGCCATTCCGGCTCCCAGAACCGCCGCGTGGAAGCATGGAGCAGATCGACGCCCGCTTCCCTGAGCGTGGCGGTCAGCGCGGCGAGATCGTCGGGCGTGGGTGCGACGCGGGCCGTGAAATCCGCTTCCTTCCACTGGGAAAAACGGAAGGAGATCAGGAAGTTCGGGCCGCAGGCGGCGCGGATGCCTGAGACGATCTCGGCAGGCAGGCGGACCCGGTCGCGCACGTCATCGCCTCCGTACCCGTCGTCGCGGCGATTGGTCACGCCCCACAGGAACTGATCGAGCAGATATCCATGCGCGCCGTGGACCTCCACTCCGTCGGCCCCGGCCTGCTGCGCCAGCACCGCGCTGCGGATGAAGGCATCGCGGATCGCGGCCAGTTCCTCTCCGGTGGCCGCGCGGCCGTTCTCCCTGCCGGCATAGGCCAGCCCGGAGGGGCTGAGCGTCGGATGGCTGGCCCACGGGCCCTCGCCGCCTTCCTTGCGGATCGCGCCCTCATGCCACAGCTGGAGGATGATCGTGCCCCCGGCGTCCTTGACCCGGCCTATGCAGGCCTTCCACGCTTCCACGGTGGAAGGGATCAGGCGGGCGAACACCTCGGTCTGCGTGGCGGAAGGGTGATCGACCGCCACCGATTCACTGATGATCAATCCCACTCCGCCTTCGACCCGCCGGCGGTAATAGGCGCCCAGCCGGTCGTCCGGCGCTCCATCCACGCACCATCCGCGCTGCATTCCCGGCAGGACGAAGCGATTGGGCAACGTCCGCGAACCTATGGTGAGAGGGGTGAATAGCGGGCTGACGTCAATGCGATCCACGATACGATCCTCGGGCGGCCTCAATCGAAATAAGCGATCACGCGCATCTCGATACTTTCGCGAACATGCGCGCCCGGCAAGCTATTGTCGAAAAACGCCGTGTGCGGGCAACGCCAGGTGACCGAATGGTCGCTGTCGTAGAACTTGAACAGCAAGGCTTCGTCGCGAACCATGCTGGAGAAATACCACCAGCGATGTTCCGGCCGGTAGCGGAAGACCGAGGCGGAAATCAACTTTTCCTCACCCGGTATGGGGGCCAGCATCTCTTCCGGGCTGGGCAGCTCGTCGACCACGTGAAGCGGATTGATCACGCCCTCCTCGTCGGACAGCGAGCGACCGTCGCACACCGCCAGCGGGCAATCCTGCGGCGGCGGGGAGAAGGCCCGCCACAGCGAGAAGGTGATGAACCGCGAATAGCCGGGGCCATCGGGAAATTCCTTGCGATAGGCTGCTTCGGCGGTGCGCGGCGCGGATTGGGGGGAATAGTCGACATGCGCCTCCCCCGCCGGAGGCTGGATGCCACCCTTGTGCGTGTAGCCTTCCACCTTCTTGATGGATTTCGACAGATCCGCCGAGGTGCGGATCATCCATCCGCGAACCGCCACGCGATCGGCCCCGGTCACCTTGCGCACCAGCTCGCGCGCTTCGGCGGGATAGATCGCCTCGACCGCCGCGCTGTCGCGAAAGTCCTCCACCGCCGAACGGTGATCGAGCAACTGGAAGCCGTGGACGTCGAGCTTCAGCCGGTCGCGCACCTCCCGCCCATCGCGGATGGTCACCATATGCGGCTCGTAGACGCCCGTGCTATGCTCCACTCCCGCAGCGACGAACCGGCGGTTCACCGGCGATTCCTCCGCGAGATACTGGATGGGCGCGGTAACCGTGCGAACCCGCGCATCATCGATAACCAAGGCCATGCTTCAATCTTGCTCCGTCCTGCGAGGCGCCGACCGCCTTCGCTTGATTTATACGTTAGTATAAAAACATGGCAAGGATTGTCTTGTGCAAACGTTCAAATTAGAGTGGCAAAGGAACCGCACGCGGACGGACAAGCCGCGGCATTCGCGTGGGAGACGGTGGCGTGAGAGGAGAGCGGGTGCACGGAAGGTCCAAGGCCGTCATCGGCGCGGCGGCATTTCTCGGCATGGTCGTGTCCTCGCCCGCTATCCTGTCGGTCAATCCGCTGCTGCTGAAGCCCACCGTGGCCGAGTTCGACTGGGGCCGTGGAACGATCTCCTCCGCCTATCTGGTCGCGGCGCCGGTCATGGCGGTGCTCTACATCTTCGTCGGCCCTGCGCTGGATCGCTTCGGGGTCAGGCGGCTGCTGCTTGCGGGCTACGTCCTGTTCGGCGCGGCGACCGCACTGCTTTCACGGCTCGACGGGTCCATCGGGCAGTTGCTGCTGCTCAAGGTGATCGCGACCTCCTTCGCCACGCTGCCCACCGGGGTCGCCTTCGGCAAGGTGATCTCGTCCCATTTCTCCGCCAGGCGGGGAACCATGCTGGGCTTCTGCCTCGGCGGAGGGGGAGGCCTCGGCATGATGATCATGCCGCTGATCGCGGCCGAGGTCCTCGCCCAGTCCGGCTGGCGGACGACCTATGTCGTGATGGGAGTGATCGCCGCGCTCGTCGGCCTGATCGCCGCGTCACTCCTGCCGCCCGACGCGCCGCCGGCAAAGGGAAGCAAGGCCGCAGCCCCCCTTCCCGGGATCGACGGATCGCTCGCCTGGAAGAGCCCGACCTTCCTCACCTTGATGGCGGTCACCCTGTTCTCCTGCATGGTGCTCAACGGTACGGTGCAGCACCTCGCCGCGATCATGACGGATGTCGGCATGACCGGGCAGGAAGCGGCGCTGGCGCTGTCGATCTATGCCTTCGCCATGATCTGCGGCCAGTTCGGCATCGGCCTGGTGCTCGACAAGGTGCAAAGCCCACGGGTCGCCTTGCCGATCCTTGCCGTCGCCCTTTGCGGGATCTGCCTGCTGTTCCTCTCGCATACCAAGCTGGCCGCACTGATCGGCGCGGCATGCATCGGCGCCAGCGCGGGCAGCGAATACGGCTTCCTGCCTTATGTGGTGACCCGTTATTTCGGGCTGCGCTCCTTCGGCCGGCTCTACGGGCTGATCTACGCCGCGGCGGCATTCGGGACCGGCTTCGGTCCCTACACGATGGGTGCCGCCTATGACCTGTGGGGGCGGTACGATCATGCGCTGATGGCCTTCGCCGTCGCGCTGCTGGTGGTGATGGCGCTGCTCCTGCGCCTGCCGGCCTATGCCTTCGCCGCCAATGGAGAACGGATGGGAGAGGCTCCCCAGCCGAAAGGCGCGCCCGCCCCGGCCACGACGTGAGCCTGATGAGAAAGGACCTTCCGCAATGACCGATCCCCAGGCCAAGCTCGATCAGCGGCTCTCCCGGATGGAGATCGTCGAGGCGATGTGGCGCTACAGCCACGCGGTGGACCGCCACGACAATGCGATGATGGAGGGGCTGTTCTGGCCCGATTGCGAGATCAGCTACACCAACCTCTTCACCGGTGATCGCGCGAAGTTCCTCACCTGGGCCAATCCGCACCACGAGGAAGCCTATATCAATCACCAGCACCACACGACGGTTCATGTGATCGACATCGACGGCGACACCGCCAGTGCGGAGCATTACTGCATCGTCTTCCTGCAGCGGCGCGACGGTTCGATCCTGCTCAGCTCGGGCCGCTATCTCCAGCAATGGGAACGGCGCGAGGGCGAATGGCGCATCCTGGTGCGGGAGTTCATGCCCGAGATGAGCGCCGGCCTCGCCGGGGGCACCGCGCGGCTGACCACCACTCCCGCCTCCCTGCGCGAAATGTATGTCTCGATCGCGACCGAAGTGAGCAGCGCCGGGCCGTGGGCGCCCTTCCCACCCTCCGGCCCGTCGAGATGGGATCGGCGCGACCTGTCCTATCGCCGCCCGCTCGGCAGACGGGAGGAGCGGCGGGACCTCGACGCCTGGAGCGAGAACGCCGACAACTGGAGACTGCCCTGATCGGCTGGAAGCATCCGTTCGTGTCGAGCGAACGGCACATATGCTTCAAGCTGATCAGAACGGACTCCAGGGCGCACGCCAGATTCCATGGAGCCCGTATTCAGCCCTCCAGCCCGGCCATGTGGCGCGCGGCGATATAGCCGAAGGTCATGGCCGGGCCGATGGTGCAGCCGCCGCCGATGTAATCGCCGCCGGTGATGCTCGCCAGGTCGTTGCCAGCGGCATAGAGCCCTGCGATCGGGGATCCGTCGGCGCGAAGCACTTGCGCGCTGGCGTTGCTCACCAGCCCGCTGAACGTGCCCACGGAACCGGCGAACACCCGCACCGCGTAGAACGGCCCATGCTCGAGCGGCCCGAGGCAGGGATTGGGCTTGTGAACCGGATCCCCAGCCCACAGATCGTAGGCGTTCGTCCCCCGGCCGAAATCGGGGTCCACGCCCCGGCGGGCATTGCGGTTGAATTCGGCCACGGTGCTTTCCAGCGCGTGGGGCTCGATCCCGGCACGCTCGGCCAGTTCCCCGATCGTCTTCCCGCGGATGAGGTGGCCCGAACGCAGGTGCCGCCGGATCGGCAGCACGGGGAACACCGCGCCAAGGCCGTAGCGGCGCAGGGAGCGGTGATCGGAGATGACATAGGCCACCGCTTCCTGCTCGCCCTCGCTCGCCGCCAGCAGCCCCCGGGCGAAATCGTGATAGGAACTGGCCTCGTCCACGAAGCGGCGGCCATCGCGCTTGACCGCAATCTTGCCGGGATTGCCGCGCGTGGAGAACAGGGGGAAGCAAGTCAGTTCGCCTTCGCGCGTGTCTATCCGCATGGCCGGCGACAGCGCGACGGGGGACTTCATCCGCTCCTCCACCACGCCGCCAAGCGCCTCCCCCATCCGCAAGCCGTCTCCGCTATTGCCATAGGGCATCAAGCCCCAGACTTCGGGTCTGGCTGCGCCGCTGGGGAACAGCTCGGCCCTGCGCCTGCTGTCATGGGGAAAGCCTCCGGTGGCGAGCAGGACGCCCTTGCGCGCCGTGACTTCCACCATGCGCCCGCCGATCTCGGCGATCGCCCCGCTCGCGCGCCCCGCGTCCGCCGTCAGCGAACGGACCGGGGCATCGGTGAGCAACCGCACGCCCCGGGCGAAGCACGCCGCCGCCAGCCCGCCCACCAACGCATTGCCTGAAGCGAGACGCATGCTGCGCCCATGGAACAGCATGTCGATCCGGCTTCTCGCGATCAGCCGGGCGACGTAGAGCGCCGATTTCAGGCTCCGCCCTGCCGCATTGTAGTGGACGAAATCCTCGATCCCCACCTGCATCCCGAGGAAGGTCGAAGCCTTGAGCGGCGGGCGCAGCCGAGCCAGCTCTTGGCCCAGGATGCGTGCATCGCCGGAACGGGCCATGATCGCCCGCCCTTCGGCGACGCCGCCCGGATGATGCGGGTGATAATCCGACACCCCGCGCAGCATGACGAACCGCACCGGGCTGTGGCTGGTGACGAAATCCACCATGTGCGGCCCGTTGTCGAGGAAGGCCTCGATCCGTTGACGGTCGAACAGCGGCCCGGCCTCATGCTCCAGATAGGTCATCGCCGCCTCGCGGCTGTCGTCGATCCCTGCCTCCCGGGCGTAACGATTGCCGGGAATCCACAGCCCCCCGCCCGACCGCGCGCTGGCGCCGCCGAAATGATGCTCCTTCTCCAGCACCAGCACGTCCAGCCCGGCTTCCGCCCCGGTCAGCGCAGCACACAGCGCCCCCGCGCCGGAGCCGACCACGAGCATGTCGCAAGCCAGCGCGCCGTCTGCACGGGTCATCGCCTGCACCAGGAATTGCGATAGCCGCCGGGCTCGATCGACCAGACCGATTCCATCTCCTCGATCCGGTCATGATCGATGCGGAACACTTCCATCGCGTTGAGCGCCACGCGCCGCGCCGGATCGCCCGCGGGACCGACCCGGCCGACGCCCACCACATCGACTTCGGCCCGCTTGCCCCAGGGGCAATAGGTCATGAACGCGAAGACTAGGCCATACCGGGGCTCGACGACCGGAAAGCGGACTTCGGGCACCAGATCGGCATTCCACAGCCCCCGCTCGAACTGCTCGCGTGCGGTCCATTCGCCGAAATTGGGCAGTGCCTGCCCGTCGAGGCCCTGATAGAAGTCGAACCGGAACGCGGGATTGCCGGTGATCTGCGTTCCCGCCTCGATCCGCGCGCCGTTCGGCTCCAGTCTCGCCAGCTCGGGGCGCTCAAGGTTGACCGCTTCGTAATAGCCTCCTGCTATCGCGACCAGCCGCTCGCGCGAGAGACGCCGTTCCAGCGGAACAATGCGGCCAAAAGGGGGCCTTACCGCACCCAACTCGCTGGCCTCGACCCCGGTGCTGCCCGGAAAGCGCGAGGGGCTGCGGATGATCTCCACCTCGCTGATCCTCCCGCCATCGCAGCGGATCCGGACGCCGCAGACCGCGGCCACATCGCCGAACCACATCTGGCCGCACAGGGCGCTCTGGCCGGAGGACTCGTCATGCGCGGCGATCCTGTATTGCCCCAGGCGAGTCGCGCCGCTCAGCGCCGTTTCGCCGGCGGTGAGTTCTCGATCGTTCTCGGTAATCCGCGCTGCATCCGCCAGCGGCGGGGCCTCGCCATCGGCAAAGAATGCCGCCAGCAGCCAATGGGGCAAGGTTGCAAGGGAATGTTCGGCCATCTCGGGCTCCTTCCTCCGGCGCCCCGGATTTGCGGTCCGGGGCGCCCTGTCGGGATCGGGGGATCAGAACTTCTTCTTGATGGTCACCGCCCATTCGCGCGGCCTGCCCGGCTGGGCCGTGCTGAAGCCTGCACCCGCGGTAGTGAGATCGAACCCGGTCAGGTAATAATACTCGTCGAACAGGTTCGTGACCTCGGCCGAGATCTCCAGATCCTCGCCCGCATTGGCCCAGGTCAGGCGTGCATTGGCGAGCGTGTAGCCCGGCAGCAGGTTGGAGCTGCGATTATTGGGCCGCGAATAGATGTCGCTCTGGTAGGAAGCGTCGAAGCGCGGCGTCAGCGAGCCGGCCCCGCCCAGATCGAACCTGTACTGGATGCCCGCGCTCCATTTCCAGCGGGGAGTATAGGGCGGGTAATCGCCGAATTGCGGCCCGTTGAGATTGGTGGGTCCGCCCACGGTGGCGCTGCCATAAGTGGCGAACTTCTTGTAATCGAAGTCCAGATAGCTCACCGCCCCTTCGATCAGCAGGCCTTCCACCGGCCGGAGAGTGGCCTCGACCTCCACACCCTTGATATCGGCGTCGCCCGCGTTGACCAGCGCCGCGCAGGGTATCCCGTAACCTTCGCCGACAAGCGTCGTGCAGTTCGACAAGCTCAGCTGGATATCCTTGTACTTGCTGAGGAAAGCGGCGACGTTCAGCCGCAGGCGGCGGTCGAACAGATCGCTCTTGAAACCCAGTTCGTAGGAAGTGAGCGTCTCCGGCCTGAAGGGCAGCGCCTGCCTGTCGTTGAACGGGCGCGGGTTGACGCCGCCGCCCTTGAAGCCGGTGGAGACCTGGCCATAGACGGCGACCTCCGGGGTCACCTGATATTGCGCGTTGAAGCGGTAATCGACCTTGTCGCCGCTATAGACGCCGACCAGCCCGTCCAGCGCCGCCAGCACCACCGAGGAAGGCAGCGGCGAACCGTCCTGCCCACGGCGCCCGAAGGCGTAGGACTTGTATTCCTTCGTATAGCGCAATCCGCCCGTCAGGGTCAGCTCTTCCACCGGCTTCCATGCGACATGCAGGAAGGCCGCCTTGGTGTTGGCGTGAACGACGTCGTGGATCGAGAGGATCGGATAGGCGGTGATATAGCGCAAATCGCTGAGATTGTCCGCGATCGTGCGCTGCTTGAGGTAGAATCCGCCGAGAGTGTATTCCACCGCATCGCCGAACAGCTTGCCGTTCAGCCGCAGTTCCTGCGTGAAATCCCAGAATTCGAGGTCGTTGGTGTTGTTGGTGTGGGCCAGCGGCGACAGATCGTCGTCGTTCTGGAACATGGTTGTATAGGCACGGTATGAAGTGATCGAGACGAGATTCACGCTGTCGGTCAGATCGTAGTCGATCGAGCCGGACACGCCCCAGCCGTCGAACCGGACCCGGCCGGGATAGGTCGTCGCCGGGCGGACTCCGCCATTGTTGGCAAAAGCTCCGTCGGCTCCGGTCGAACTGTCGGGCCCGGCGTAATAGGTGGCGTAATTGCAGTATTTGCCGCAGATGAAGCGACCATCATAGGGGATCGTGCCGCCGAACGGATTGATGTCGGTCGCCCCGGCGGGATTGCCCGGAAGGCGATCGACGAAGCCCGGCGAAACCTGCACCCCGTCCACGAACTCGCTGCGCAGCACCGCGCCCGCGGTGTGGCGATCGTCATGGGTGTAATCGGCGATCAGGTTGATATCGAGCCGGTCGTTCTTGTAGCGCAACTGGCCGCGCACCGCCTGGAAGTCGACATCTCCCTCCTTGGCGAGGACGCAGTCGGTCTCGCTGCGCGAGGTCAGCGCGGGGATGCCGCCCGCGGGGTTCATCGGCACCGTCTCGCCCGCGCTATTGACGAAGGTGGCCGATCCGCCGGCGGGATAGAGGCAGCCGAAATCCAGCCGCTTCACATAGCCGCCCTGGCGCTTGGCCACGCCGGAGATGCGCGCGCTGAAATCCTCCGCCAGCGCGAAGTCGGCCGAGGCGCGCAGGTCGAGCCGGTCGCGGCTGCCATATGTGGCGGAAGCGGTGCCCGAATTGCTGCCCTCGGGCTTCCTGGAATAGAGCTTCACCGCGCCGCCGATCGAATTCTTCCCCGCCAGCGTGCCCTGGGGCCCGCGCAGGATCTCGACCCGATCGAGATCGAGCAGGTCCAGGATCGAGCCGGTCAGCGTGGGGTAATAGACATCGTCGACATACATCCCCACCCCGGGCTCGAGCGCGGGGTTGTAGTCGAACTGACCCACGCCGCGGATATTCGCGCCCAGCGCCGGCCCGTAGGCAGGGCCCTGGGCCTTGAGCGTGACCGAGGGAGCCTGGTTCGCCACCTGCGCGATATTGGTCTGGCTGCGCGCATCGAGCATGTCGCCGGTGACGGCGGTGATTGCTATCGGCGTGCGCTGGAGGTTCTGCTCCCGGAATTGGGCAGTGACGATGATCTCGTCATTATATCCGCTGCCCGGTGCAGGCGAGGGGACGGACGAAGGGGCAGGCGGCGCCTCCTGCGCCATGGCGCTGCCGGTCAACGCGATGGTGAAGGCGACGCTGGAAATCGAAGCGGTCCAGCGCAAGCTGGCTCGGGATATCGGCCGTTTCATGAAGCTCTCCTGTTGGTTCCGACTATGCTTGACGCGAGGTTGCGAGAGCCCCGCGCATCCGCACGCGACACAGCCTTCTTCCGGGCCGCTCGCCATTCTCCGTTAAGGGGTGAAGCCAGTGTCCGCGCCGGACGCCAAAGCGCCCCGGAACACGCGGGCCATGCGGCCAGACGCGATATCGTGAACCAACCTCCACGCTGGTCCTCCCCTGATACGGGCCCGAGAAAGACTCACGCCCCTATTTTCTGCACATGTATAAATAACTGAGTTATACGATTGCACAAGAGGAATATGCCGCCCTGCAGCGTCTTCGGAACATCTGGAGGAAAGCGCACCTGCCAGGGCGGACCGGATCCATGCCGGCCGCCGGTTGGCGAGCTTCTCATCAGATCAGGGGGTTATGGCAGCGTCCGGGAAGGAACGGACAGGGGCGAGCCTTGCCGCTTATCCATTGATCGCCCGCCGAGCGATGACATCGACCCGCGAGACGAGGCACAGGGAAAGACCCGCGGCAATGGCAGAGCCGATCACCGCGGCCCAGGCCGCGCCATAGACCCCCCATCGTTCGAGCATGAGGAAGAGCAGGACCGCATAGGCCAGCGCGCCGGCCGCGCGACCGGTGAGGGCGTGGCCCGCGCGGCCCGCCGCCAGCAGGGCCGGCTCCAGCGCGAAGCCCGCCAGGTCGATCGCGACGGCCACGGTGAGGATCGTGAGGAGAGGGGCCGCCTGCACATAATAGGCGCCGCCCAACAGGACCATGAGCGGCTTGCCGAACAGCGCCGCGATGCCGATGAGCCCACCCCCCACCACCGCGGCCAGACGGGTGGCGCGCCAGAGCATCCGGGCAAACCCGTCTGCGCCTTCGACGCGCGTGAATTCGGGATAGATCACCCGCCCCAGGAGCAGCGTCGGCGTGGAAAGGGCCTGGGCGATCTGGAAGGCCAGGCGGTATCCCCCAGCCGCCGCCGCGCCCATCGCGCCGCCGATCGCCAGCGTTCCCAGTTGCTGCCAGACGAGATTGACCGAGGCCGTCGCATTGCTGGACCAGGCGAAACGCCACAGATGCGGATTGTCCCTCGTCACTCCATGCGCCGCGCCAGGCCGGAGCGACACTCCATGCTGCCTCAGCGCCCGCCGGGCCTGCAACCACAGCCAGAAGGCCGCCGCGATCTCCGAGCCGGCCCAGATCGCAAGGAAGACCCCCATGCGGGGCGCCCACAGCGCCGCCGATACCGCCCCGGCAAATCGGATCGCGGCAGTGAGCATTTCCGCCCAGCTCAATTGATCGAAACGGTCCAGCAGCCGCAGGATACCCGTCGAAGTGGCGCGGACCCAGCCGACCAGGCCGAGGCTGAACAGCTGGGCGGCCCATGCGGTCTCCGGCGACCATCCCAGCCATCCCCGCACCAGCAGCACTCCGAAGAAGCCCAGAAGCGCGCTCGCACAGGCACTGCCGATATCCAGCCAGAGCCCGAAGCGGATGAGAGCCTCCAGGCGATCGAGCCGTCCTTTCTCGAGATGGCCCGCCCCGAAGCGGATCACGAGCTGCCATGACTGGAACTGAACGAAATTCGCGACCGCCTGCCCATAGGCTAGGACCATCGTGAAGGCGCCGAAGCCCTCCGGCCCCAGCTCGCGGACGGCGAGCCCGAGATAGGCGATGCTCAGGACCGCGCCGACCGCCTTGCTGGCGGTCAGCCAGCCGACATTCCGCAAGATGCGCAAGGAGGCGCCCGGCCGGCGAGGTGCGGAGGCCTGTTGCCCGGATTGCACGGGCGGAGCCGTCATACGCCGAGCGTATTCCCGGCCACTTGCTTGTCCGCAAGCCTGGCGATGAGTTTGTAATCGCGGGAATAATGCTGGCGGATCATCCGCCGCGCCTTCTCCGTCACATCGACCGGGGTAGGCCTGGAGGCGTTGACCGATCGGGCGAACGGCTGCGCGGCCTCCCGCCCGACTATCTCCACCATTGCCTGGTAGAGGCGTTTGAGTGGAATGGCGTGGGTGTAGACGATCGGCCTCAGATGGCTGCTCTGCGGCAGGCAATGGGGATCGAGGTCGAGGATCGAGAATTCAACGAACTTCTCGAAATCGTAGATATCCCCTTCGCAGTATCTTTCGTATTTTCTCATTATTTCTTCGTTGTTTACGCCATCTATGATCTTGTTCCGATAGAGGCTCACGAGCCTTTCCTCGGGATCCCGCCAGACGAATATCGTCGCATCGTAGCGCTTCCACCGGCAGCCGTGCTTCCTCTTTATCTCGGAAATCTCGGTTTCGGGAGGATAGCCGAGGGCGGATTTGAAGGCGCTGCAGCCGTTTTTCCGGATATAGGCATATCGGATCACCTTTTCCCCGATCGGCACCGAAAGGTGCAGCCTTCCCAGATTCAAAGAGGTCCTATTGTCCAGCTTGCAATGATTCACGCCCGATCCCACCATGATGTCCAAGCAGCGACCGCTCCCGAAAAGGAGCGATCGCTGAGGACAAACGCGGGAATTTCGAGAATCCTTCGCCCGGCTGTGCGCACAACGCGATGAAGCCCGGCAATTTCGGGGTTATATCACCGCCGCTTGGGGGCGCCCGGCGCCCAATCCGCTTGCTCAGGATCCACGGCCGGGCGAGACCATGTCGAGGGCCGGATAGTCTGTGTAGCCCAGCGTTCCCGTGCCCGTGTAGGATGTCAGGCTCATCTCGTTCAGCTCCGCACCGATCCTGAGGCGCTCGACCAGATCGGGATTGGCGACGAAGGGGCGGCCGAAGGCGATCATGTCGGCGCGGCCTTCGCGAATGGCCGCATTCGCTCCCTCGAAATCGTAGCGGTTGTTGGCGATATAGACGCCCTTGAAGCGCGCTCTCAGCTCGCCGTAATCGAACGGCGTCCGCTCCGGATGGTCGGTGGTCTCCCCTTCCACCACGTCGAGGAAGCCGATGCCGATCTCCTGGAGCCCTTCCGCCACGCAATTGAACAAGGGTTGGGGATCGGTGTCGAACATGCCGTAGCCGGCCCTGTTGGTGGGCGAGATGCGCACGCCGACCCTGTCCGGCCCCCAAACCTCGGCAACCGCCTCCACGATCTCCAGCAGCAGGCGCCGGCGGTTCTCGGGCGATCCGCCATAGGCGTCGGTCCGGCGATTGGTGGAGTTGCGCAGGAACTGGTCGAGCAGATAGCCATTGCCCGCGTGGATCTCCACCGCGTCGAACCCGGCGGACATCGCGAGCACGGCCGCCTTGCGATAATCCTCGATCAGCGCGGGAATCTCGCTCACCTGCAATTCGCGAGGCGTCACCGGCGGCAGGCCGCCCGGGCGGACCTTGATTTCCGGGCTCGGCGGAGTGGCGGAAGGCCCGAAGGGAAGCGCATTGCCTGGTTGCAGCGAAGGATGCGAGTTGCGGCCGCAATGCCATAGCTGCAGGAACATGCGGCTGCCCTTCGCATGAACCGCGTCCGTCACCCGCTTCCAGCCCGCGGCATGGTCTTCCGAATAGATCTTGGGATGATCCCCGCCGAAGCCCACCCCGGTGGGGGAAATGGCGGTGGATTCCCCGAAGACCAAGCCCGCTGCCGCCCTTTGGCTGTAATATTCGACATTGAGCTCGTTCGGCACGCCGCCGGGCGTGCGGCCGCGCGTCATGGCGGACATGACGATCCGGTTCTTCATCGTCACCCCGGCGAAGGTGATCGGCTGGAACAGTTCGGTCTTCTCTCTTTCGGTCATTCTCGATCCTTCGATGCGAAGCTGCATGCCTGCCGTTATCCCGCCGGGCGAGCCTTCATCCCGCGCGCTGCGAGGAAGAAGTGCCATGCGGGCCATATCATGCAGGCAAGAAAGCACATGATGACGATCTGCGTGGAATCGATGCCGGCCGCCCGGCATGCCTCGTCCAGCGCGGCGGATGCCCCGGCCGCGGCGCGTCCGCCGGGGCAGGCCTCGATAAAGCCGCCGGGGGCGAAATCGCCGAACAGCTTTCCGGCGAGGAAATCCATCGCGATCCCGGCCAGGAGCGGCCCCAGGCTGGCCCCGATCAGGCTCAGCGAGAATTGCGCTATCACCGAAGCCGTCGCCCGTCCTCCGGGCCCCACCGTGCCGTGCAGCACCGCGAAACACGGGGCGAGGTAAGTCGAATTGATGATCGAGGCGAAGAACAGGATCACCGAAAGGCCGATCCAGCTCTGCTGCGCGTAGGCTGCGACATACATCGGCGCGCTGATCGCGACGCCGATCGCCGGGATCCACATGGACCAGCGCTCGTCATAGCGGGAAGCCCAATGGACGAGCAGCCCGCCCCCCAGGGTGGAGATCGCCGAGCCGAGCATGAAGGTCAGGGCGATGATGATCCCGAGCTCGGTATAGCCCAGCTCGAACTTGCGGATCATGTAAGGCCCCATGAACACCCCGTTCGGTGCGCCGACAAGGCCCGCCGCCGTGACCGCCAGGATGACGTTGCGCGCGACGGGCGATCGCCAGAGCGTGGCGGCAACCTCGCGAAACGACTGCCGCTCCTCGCCTGGCGCCGGTGCGGCGTCGAACCGCCCGCGCGGCGGCTCCCTGATCGCGAGCTTGGTCAGCAGCGCTACCGCTATGCCCGGCAGGCCGATGATCACGAAGGCCGTGCGCCAGCCCCACATGTCCATCGCGAAGCCGCCGACGACCACGCCGGCCAGCCCGCCGAGCGGAAGGCCCAATCCGAAGATCGAAAGCGCCCTGGCGCGGGCCTGGGGCGGAAAGAGATCGCTGATGAGCGAATGGGACGCGGGAAGGCAGCCGGCCTCTCCCACCCCGACGCCGGCCCGGCACAGGCAGAGCTGGACGAAGTTCGTCGTAAGGCCGCACAGCGCCGTCATGCCCGACCAGGCGAGGATGCAGAGCGAGAGGATCAGCGACCGGTTGCCCCGATCGGCCAGCCGCGCCATCGGAAAGCCGATCGCGAGATAGAGCAGGCTGAAGGCGAAACCGCTCATCAGCCCCAGCTGCCAATCGGTCAGCTTCAGCTCTTCCTTGATCGGCTGGACGAGTATGCTCAGGACCGACCGATCGAGATTGTTGAAGAAATAGACGATGAACAGGACACCCAGCGCGATCCAGGAGCCGCGCAGCGCATCGGCTCCGCCCGCGGCCGGAGCGGCCGTTTCCTGAGCCGCCTGCCCGGAAGTGCCCAGATCGGGCGCTTGTGTAGACATATTCGAGCCACCACTTCCATTCGGAACGCCGCTCGCACCGGGCCAGAGGGGAGCGAGAACGCGCCTTTCGACTTGCTTTTCCTGCGGGAAAGACCGGGCCGACCGGCAGATCGGCCCGGTGGCTCCCCTCATCCGATCAGAAGCGGCGGGTCAGCGTGACCGCCACTTCGCGCGGGCGGCCGATCTGGCCGGTCGCGTAGAAGATATTCGCGAACTTGTTGAGGTAGTAGACTTTGTCGAACAGGTTGGTCGCCTCCAGCGCGACCTTCCAATCCTTGTCGAGGGTTTCGAAGGTCAGCCGCGCATTGGCCAGCGTATAGCTGTCCACGATGCCGGTTTCGCGGCAGGAGAAATCGCCGCAATAGCCGGGCGTATAGGCCACGTCGAAACGCGGCGTCAGCGTGCCGGCATTGCCGAGGCCAAGCTCGTATTGCGCCCCGATGCTCCACTTCCAGTCGCCGATGCCGGGCCGGCTCGCCCCTTCGACGACCGAAGTGGTGGAATAATAGGGCTTGCCGAACTTGAAGTCGGTCAGGCTGAGCGAGCCGTCGATCGTGAACCCGTCCACCGGTTCGAGGAAGGCTTCGAGTTCGAAACCCTTCACGGTCGCATCGGCCAGGTTGAGGAACTGGCCGCACAGGCCCGGCGTGCCGCCCTGGTCGGGCGGGAGCGGCTGGTTATCCTGGCCCAGGCACACGTCCGGCGTTCCCACATAGCCGACATAATCCATGTAGAATGCCGAGCCGTTCAGCCGCACCCGGTGATCCGCCACATCGGCCTTGAAGCCCAGCTCGTAGGACCGGAGCTTCTCCGGCCCGAAGCCGCGGATCTGCTGATAGGTGTAGGGATAGGCCGAGATGCCGCCCGCCTTGTGGCCGGTGGAGAACTGGAAATAGGTCATCACGTCGGGCGTGATCTTGTAGGAGACGACCGCGCGGTAATCGACCGTGGTTGCGGCCCACGACCCGACTTGCCCCGTGAGCGGATTGTCCGGGTTGGACAGTGGCAGGTAATCTCCGATCCCATCGGGATTGAGCCGGGCGAAAGTGTAGTCCTTCGCTTCGTGCGTGGCGCGAATGCCGCCTTCCAGAGTGAGCGCTTCCGTCAAATCCCATGCCACATTGGCAAAGCCGGCATAGGATTCGAGGTTGGACGTATCGTTGTTGAGGAAAGCGAAAGTGGGCTTGTCCGGCGGACCGAAACCGGAGAACGGGCCATGGCTGACAGCGAAATAGCGCGTGGAAGCATCGTAATAAGTGCCCCCCAGCGTGAAGTGAATCGTGTCGTTCGCCAGGTTGCCCATCAGCCGCAATTCCTGGCTGAACTGGTGATGGAAGAAATTGTCCTCGCCCATCAGGAATACGATCGGCGAATTGTCGTTGTCGTAGCTGGTGAGGGTCAGATAGTGCCGGTAGCCGGTGATCGACTTGATCGCCAGATCGTCGTTCAACTGGTAATCGATCGTAGCGGACACGCCCCAGCCCTCGACCTGGTTTCGGGGATCGGGGGCATAGGGCCCGAGCGGATCGCCGGGCGTGCCCCCGGCCCCGACCGCGTCGGCCGCCTCGTACATCACGCCGGGATCGAAGAAGTTCGCATAGCTCACATAGGGATCGTTGATCACCGTATCGGCGCGATATTTGCCGTAAGGCACGAAGCGGTTGTCGAACGGCGCGCCCTGGTAAGGCATGCTGGTGTTCTCGAGGCCGAACACCTGGGCGCTGGCAAGCAGCACCGAGGCCTGGGTCCTCGATTTGTCCTTCGTGTAGTCGCCGATGATGTTGATCTCCAGCGGGCTGCCGGCGGGCGCAATGCGCAGCGAGCCGCGCAGGCCGAACATCTCCTTGTTGCCGAGTTCCCCCAGCTTGCAGTCGGGGCCCGAAGCGAGCCGGGGGAGCGCGCCCGAGACCACGTAGGGATCGTCGGGATGGACGCAGGCATAATCGAGCTGCTTCACATTGCCGTCGCGATTGCGGGTCACGCCGGTGATGCGGGCGAAGACCGCATCGGGAACCAGCGTGAAATCGGCGCTGGCCTTGAAGTCGCGCCGTCCCATCGTGCCGATCGTCGCTTCGACCGAGCCACCCTGTCCTTCCGGCTTGCGGGAGTAGAGCTTGATCGCCCCGCCCTGCGAGTTCATCCCGGCCAGCGTGCCCTGCGGGCCGCGCAGCACCTCGACACGGTCGAGATCGACCAGATCGAAGGCGGAAGCGGTGACCGTGCCGAAATAGACGTCATCGACATAGATGCCGACACCGGGTTCGAGCGAAGGGCTGTTCTGGTTCTGGCCGACGCCGCGGATGAAGGCGCGCATCGAGTTGCCGAAGCCCGCCGGGTTCTCCTGCAGCAGCACATTGGGCGCCTGGGCGGAAATGTCGGCGATGTTGGTCTGGCTGCGGGCCTCCAGCATCTCGCCGCTCACAGCCGTGATCGACAGCGGGATATCCTGCAGGTTCTGCTCACGCATCTGCGCCGTCACGATGATGACATTGGCGTCGTTTCCGCCGCCTGCCTCGTCCTGCGCAAAAGCAGGCGCCGCGTGGATCGACATCGCCGCAAGGCTGGCAAAAGCCAGCAGTTCCCGCCGGAGCGGTTCTTTCCTGAACATTACCATTTCAGACTCTCCTCCATTCCGGCATTGCCGGTTTTCTTGTTTATTCGGGGGGATTCAGGCGGCGAGCGGCCATCGGCCGGCCGGAAAAGCGACCTCCTTCCCCTTCTTTCTTTGGATCAGCCCCTCATTCCGGCCGTGCACCCGCGCCGGGGCCGCGGTTTTCCAAATTGCAGGCAATGGCCGGAAACCCCCTTAGCCACTGTCCGCATGCGCAAATCCCGCCGCATCATCGGGATCATCGCCTTTCCCCTCTTGTCTTGTTGTTGACGCGGACCTTGCCGCATGGGAGGACGAATCCTCTCCTTTCTTTTTGATAGGGTCATGGCCGAATTCGATCTGCCCCGCTTCCGCCAGGAATTCGACGCGTCGCTGCATCGCAACGACCTCGCGGCTGCGGCCGCATTGCTGGAAAAACATTGCAGCGCGCTGCTTTCCCATGGTCGGCCGCAGCTTTTTGCGCATTGCGTGGCCGCGATCCCGCCACGGCTTCAGGCCTTCTATCCCCGCATGATGCTGGCGCTGGCCTGGCGCCTGATCGCGCAGTGGCATTTCAGCCAGGTGGACGATTTGCTGGGGGCGATCCGCCTGCGGCTCGCATGGCTGGAACAGGCGGGCCGCGATCCGGTGGACATATTGCGCCTGCGCCGCGAGCTGAAACATCGCGAGATGATGCTGGCGCTCACGCAGGACGACATGCCCCGGGCGGAGGAGTTGTGCCGCCAGTTGATCGGCAGCCGATACCGCGCGGATTCCTACGTCAACGGCAGCCTGTTCACCTCGCTCCTCCACGCCCGGCGCGAGCAGTTCAAGCTATCCGATGTCCACATGCTCGACACGCAGGCGGCCGATTACCACCATGCGGGGGGCAATCAGAGCGCACTGATCGTCCACAACGCGCTCGCTTCCCTGTCCCTCTTCGCGCTCGGCAGGACGGGGGAAGCCGCCGACCGCCTCCAGGAGACGCTGGAGACCGCGCGCTCGATCGAGGAAGGCGCGGGGCCGCTCGCCGCCACCGCGGCCCTGCCGCTGGCGGAAATCCTCTACGAACGCGCCGCTTTCGACGATGCCCGCGCGCTGGTGACCGACCATATGCCGCGCGCCTATGAAACCGGCATCGTGGACCAGCTGATCTCCGGCTGCCTCACTTCGGCCCGCCTGCATCGCCGGGCGGGGGACCATCGCGAGGCGTTCGAAATCCTCGACCGGGCCGAGCTGTTCGCCGCCAAGCGTGGCTTCCGCCGGCTGTCCGCCTGGGCCCTGGCCGAACGGCTGGGCATGCTGCTCCAGCAAGGCCGGCTCGGAACGGATCGCGAGCATGGCCACGCCTTGCGCAGCACCAGCGTGGAGCGGCACATGCCCGGCCCTTCGGTGACCACCGTGGGCGAAGCCGAGGCGCTGGCCTGGGCGCATATGGCCGAAGCGCATTGCCGGGTGGAGGACGGCTATCGCCTGGCCGCCGCCTGGGGCCGGCGGATGCGCCGCGAAGGCGCGGTGAGGAGCCGAATCCGCTGGAACCTCGTCACGCTCCGCTTCCTCCTGCTGGCGGGAGAAACCCACAAGGCGGCCCGGCTGCTGCGTGAAACCCTGGCGGTGGCGGCGAAAGGCTCATTCCTCGCCAGCTTTCTCGACGAGCCCAAGGTCATGGAGTTCCTCCGCAGCCCGCACCGCGAAGGAGAGGCCACGCTCAATCCCGATGCCGACGCCCTGGCCGCCCGCATCCTGGCGGCGGACGAAGGTTCCGCCTCGGCCGCCATGCCCCAGGGGGAAGACGGCCCTGCCACGCTCGGCGCGCTCTCGCCGCGGGAGATCGACGTGCTCACCCTGGCGGCGGCAGCCTGGCGCAACTGCGACATCGCCGAACGCCTCGGCCTCACCGAAGGCACCGTCAAATGGTATCTCCAGCAGATCTACGACAAGCTGGGCGTGCGCCGGCGGGCCCTGGCGGTGGACAAGGCCCGCCGCTTCGGCATCATCGGCCCGCCGAAATAGGGGGCTGCCAACGTTCAGCCATGATCGCGGGCATCGCCGCTCCGGGGGCCCGACATGATTGCATTCGACAAGCGGTATCCGACGCCGCGCAGGGTCTTGATCGGCCCCATCTCCGCATCCCAGCCGAACTTGTCGCGTATGCGGCTGATATAGACGTCGACCACATTGGTCATGGGATCGGCATCGTAACCCCATATCTTGTTGAGGATGCGCGACCGGCTGAGCAGTTTGCCGGGATTTTCGGCGAAAAGCTGGACGATCTGGAACTCCTTGGCGGTGAGCTCGATCTCCCGCCCTTCGAAATGGACGACATGCGCTTCCTTGTCGATCGCCAGGCTGCCCACGGCGATCCTCGCCTCCGCCTCTTCCCCCGAGCCGCGATAGCGCCTCACCAGCGCTTCGATCCGCGCGAGAAGCTCGTCGAAATCGAATGGCTTGACCAGGTAGTCGTCTGCCCCGCCGCGCAGGCTCTGCACCTTGTCTCCGATTCCGTCCCGCGCGGTCAGCATCATGATCGGAGTCCGGTCGCCCCGGGCGCGCAGCATCCTGCATGCCGTCTGGCCGTCGATCCCCGGCATCATCAGGTCCAGGATGATCAGATCGAAATCGTTTTCCTGGGCCAGCGCCAGGGCCTCATCGCCGTCGGCGGCCGTTTCGACCAGGTAATTCTCGGCCATAAGCCCTTCACGAATGAAGTCCCTCACCCGCTCCGCGTCGTCAACCACCAAGAGATTGTACATTCTCCGTTTCTCCCAACCCTTTCGGATCCGGTTCGGCATCATGGGCCGCCGGGACTATTATTGTGGCTTCAAATCCTTCACCGACGCGCGAGCGCAAGCGCGCGCTACCGCCATGCGCCTCCGCCAGGGCCTTCACGATGGACAAGCCGAGGCCTGAACCATCCGCATTCCCATGTCCGCGATGGAAGCGCAGGAAGAGGCGCGACAACACTTCCTCGCCCACCCCCGGGCCGTCATCCTGCACCCTCAGGAGCGCATCGCCGTTACGATCACGGTGGACTTCCAGCTCTATGGACACGCCCGGCTGCGTGTGGCGCAATGCGTTGTCGAGCAGTGCGGCGATGATCTGGCGCAGGCGATCCCTGTCGGCCAGCACCTTCACGCCGGGTGCCAGCGCTTCGCGGCACACCCCCTCCTTCACCGCGATGATCGGATCGAAATCGGCGGCCACCTCCGCCGCGAGCCGGCCCAGGTCGACTATTTCCAGATGCAACTCCAGCCCGCCGGCTTCCGCCTTGGCGAGGAGGAAGAGATCGTTCACCAACCGCCCGAGATGGCGGGTCTGCACCAATATCCGCTCCAGCGCGGGCGGCGGCACCAGCCCGCGATTGGCCAGCGTCCGCTGGGCGACCTGCGCCTCCCCCCGGATGATCGCGATCGGGGTGCGCAACTCATGGCTGACCTCAGCGATGAATTCGCGTCGCCGGCGATCCTGCGACGCCAGCTCGGCGTGAAGCCGGGCCAGTTCGGCGGTCCGTTCGGTCACCGCCCGCTCCAGCCCGCTCGAAATCTGCAGCAATTCGTTCTGCTGCGCCTGCAGCCGATCGGTCATCACGTTGAACGCATTGGCGAGCTGGGTGAGCTCGTCATGCCCACGCATCGCGATCTTTCCCGGCCAGTTGCTGCCCTGTCCCACGCTCCTGACTCCGCGCTCCAGGGCCTTGAGCCCTGGGGCGAGGCGCATGAGCACCAGCATCAGCGAAAGGCCCGCGAACACCGCGCACAGCACGAAGCCGATCACGCCGACGGTCGCGAGCCGGGCGCGCAGCACGTCCGCCCGCTCCGTCGCCGCCTGGAGCTCGCGATCGCCCAGCCGGATTTCCTCCGTGATCGTCTTCACCAGGGCGAAATAAGGCGCCGAGAGGCGGTCCACCTCGACCAGCGCCGCGTTCGAACCCGCATCCTGCCAGGTGCGGTCCACGGCCGTCACCACCTGTCCGGCCGAGGAGAACAGGTCGCGCACGTCCGCTCCCTGCTGCCGCACATGCGCTTTCAATGCCCGTTCGCGCTCCGTCTTGTCGGGCAGGGCCAGCACCCCGCTCAGCGCCTCCTCATATTCGCGACGAGCGGCGCGGGAGTTCTCCTGCTCTTCAGGGCCTTGCATCCGAACCGCTGCATAGGCGGCGCGCTGCAGTTCGTCCGCAGCCACCTGCAGACGGGAATAGGCCTGAGTACGCTGATGGATGCGCGCCGCAGCGGCAACCACATCCCCCGCGCTGTTGGCGCTTTGCCAGGCGGCCGCCAGAAGCGCGAGTATCACCAGCAGAGTGCCCGCGGCGGTTGCCGTCAACTGGCTGCGAAGAGTCCTGGCAAAGCGGATTTCCTGTCTCCCGGTCGAGGTCCTGCTGCCCCCAAGGTGAATCATTCTCCTTCCGATCCTTCATCCCGATCAACGTCGCGAGGACTGTAATCGAAACTTAATCGAACCCTCACCCACCTTTAATCCGCTTGTTTGCCGGCTTTCATCGTGGAGATGCCAATATCGGCAAATCAGCAAAGTCCGGCAAACGGACGGGATATGGGAGAACTGCGTGATGCATGAGGGGCATTCCCTGAAGCGAGGCTGTGCGCCCGGCCGCTTTTTATCGAGAGCGAGCTCGATCGCCCTCATATTCGCCGGGGCGCTTGGGTCCGGCGGATATGCCGCGGCGCAGGACATTTCGCCGGAAGCGGCACCCGAAACGGCACGGGCCACGGCGGAACAGGATCAGGCGATCGTCGTCACCGGATCGCGCATCCTTCGCCGGGACCTGGGTTCGACCAGCCCCATCGTCACCGTGGGGGCGGAATATCTCGGCACTCAGGCCGGCGCCACGATCGGGGTGAAGCTGCAGCAGCTTCCGCAGCTTACGCCGGGGGCCAACGAGCTTACCGGCAGCGGCCAGCCCACCGGCCGGGCCACCGTGGATTTGCGCGGTCTCGGCGCGAACCGCACCCTCGTGCTGGCAGATGGCCGGCGCCTTCAGCCTTCCACCTCACAAGTGGTGGTCGATCTCAACACCATCCCTTCGGCCCTGGTCGAATCGGTCGAGATCATCACCGGCGGTGCCTCGGCCGTCTATGGCTCGGACGCGGTCGCAGGCGTGGTCAACCTGAAGCTGCGCGACGATTTCGAAGGGCTCGAGGTCAGCGGCCAATACAATGTGACCGAGCTGGGCGACGGCGAGGAATATGCGATCGATGCGCTGGTCGGATCGAACTTCGCGGAAGGCCGGGGCAATGTGGTGGTAGGCGTGGGTTACCTGCACCGCAGCGCGGCCTATTTCAACAATCGGAAGTTCTATCGCCGCGCCTTCGCCCAGGGCGCGCCGCCCTGGGGCTCCGACCTGCTGCCAGAAGGGAATTTCGTTCCCGACGCGGCCAACCTGCCGAGCCAGAGCGCGGTGGACGCGGTGTTCGGTTCCTACGGCGTAGCCCCAGGGGCCGTGGCCGCCAGCAATGTGTTGAGCTTCAACGCGGACAATTCGCTCTACTCCCAATACGGCGCCTATAATTACGGCGGCCCGCTGAATGACGAATATGTGCTGTCGCCCTTCAGCAATGCGATCGCCTACAATCTCGGAACGCTGCAGTTGTTGACCTCGCCCACCGATCGCATCTCGGCTTTCGGCAAGGCAAGCTACGACATCACCGACAACGTCACCGCCTATGTCCAGGCGATGTTCACCGACTACAAGTCGACCACCAATTACGGCGCTGGCCTGCAGACGCAGGGCACCACGGCCGTCGTGCCGGTGGACAATGCCTTCATTCCCGCCGATCTCGCCACGCTGCTGGCATCGCGGCCCGACCCCGACGCGCCCTTTTCCATGCGCAAGCTGTGGCTGGCGACGGGCACCTCCGTAACCACCTACGACAACACGGTCTACCAGATCACCGCGGGCCTGCGCGGCGAGTTCGGCGACTCCCGCTGGCGGTGGGACATCTACGGCTCCCACGGCGAAACGGAAATCCGCCAGACCCAGGAATCGGGCGGCGCCAGCTTCTCGCGCATCCAGGCCCTGCTGACCTCGCGCGCCGACGCGGACGGCAATTATGTCGCCCCCTATATCCAGAGCAGCAACGGCAGCAACGCGCTGATCCCCAACCCGGCCTATGCCACGGCAGTCAATGATGGCGGGCGTTCGCTGGTAGCGGCAGACGGATCGGTGCCGTGCCCCAGCGGCCTCAATATCTTCGGCAACGCCCCGATCGAGCAGAGCTGCCTCGACTATCTGCAGATCCATCCCACCAGCGTGACCAATCTCAAGCAGGACATCGTGGAAGGCACCCTGCAAGGAGAGCTGGTGGACCTTCCGGCCGGGCCGCTTTCGATCCTCGTGGGCGGCGCATGGCGCAGGAACACCTATGATTTCAGCCCCGATCCGGCGGCGACCGACCTCGTCGGCAGCTTCCTGAGCCTGCCGGTCTCGGGTGAGACCGAGGCGACCGAACTGTTCGCCGAAACGATCGTCCCCCTGCTCAACGAGGCGGGCCCGATCCAGTCGCTCGATCTCTCGCTCGCCTGGCGTTATTCCGACTATGCCTATTCCGGCGGGGTCCATACCTACAAGGCCGATCTCGATCTGGCCCTCTCCGACACCCTGCGGCTGCGCGGCGGCTATCAGCGCGCCATCCGCGCGCCCAACGTGCAGGAACTGTTCAATCCCGACGTGCCGACTGCCGCCCTGCTCGGCTCGGAAGACCCGTGCAATTTCGACAGTGCATTGCGCAGTGGGGCCAATGGCAGCGCGATCCGCTCGCTCTGCCTAGCGCAAGGCGTGCCTTCTTCGATCATCGATACCTACAAGTCCACTTTCGCCGGCGTGCAGGCCATCCAGGGCGGCAATCTGGACCTCACGCCGGAGAAGGCCGACACCTACACCTTCGGGCTGGTGCTGACTCCGGGACGGATCGGCTCGCTGGTGGACAATTTCTCCGCCTCGATCGACTACTACCGGATCGACCTGACCGATGCGATCAGCACCACCTCGGGCGACATCGTGTTCGCGCGCTGCTTCAACCAGACGGGCGACAATCCAAGTTTCGATCCGGCCAATGCCGCCTGCCAGCAGATCCTGCGCAATCCTTCATCCGGCACTCCGGACCAGGTGCGAACACCTTACTTCAACCTCGGCGGCATCCGCACCAGCGGCATCGACCTGGCCGCCGACCTCACCTTCGGACTCGGCAATGCCGGCAGGCTCAATCTCAACACCGTGGTTTCCTACCTCATCGAGTTCGAGGTGCAGGATTCCCCCGGTGCGGCCTATGTGCCCTATCAGGGCACGATCGGATATGGCGCGACCGGCAACAACGGCGCCCATCCCGACATCAAGGCCAACACCACGCTGACCTGGTCGCTGGATCGCAAGTCCCTTGGCCTGAGATGGTATTTTGTCGACGCCATGGCCGATGTCTTCGGCGGTCCCGGCGTGAGTGCCTACAGCCGCTTCGACCTGTTCGGCAGCGTCGGCCTCACCGAAGGGCTGTCGCTGAGCGCGGGGGTGAACAACCTGTTCAACGTGGAGCCCCAAGCCACTTTCGGCGGGCTGCCAGGCAACACGGACTCAGGCACCTACGATACGCTCGGCCGGCGTTACTTCATTACGGCGAAGGCGTCATTCTGATGCGGAGCGTGAAGATCCTCGCCGCCGCCCTGTTCCTGGGTGCCGCCGCCGCGCCTCTCCACGCCGGAAGCGAGCCAGCCGCCGCTTGTGACCGGGCCTGCCTCAAGCAGCACATGGACGGCTATCTCGCGGCCCTCGCCGCGAGGGACCCTTCCGCCGCAGGCCTGGCGTCCGATGTCCGCTTCACCGAGAACGGGCAGGCCCTTTCCGTCGGAGACGGGCTGTGGGGAACGATGAGCGGGCTCGGCACCTATCGCCACGATTTCGTCGATCCGCAAAACGGGCAGATCGCGGCCTTCGTCTCGATCCGCGAAGGCAAGGGCAAGGCGATCCTCACCACCCGCCTCAAGGTGCGCGACGGCCGGATCGCGGAGATCGAGACGATCGTTTCCCGGTCCGACCTGGGCGCGGGCGGCATGGGGGAAGGGCCGGACCGGCTCGACGCCATGGCGCGGCCGGAGGCGATCTGGTCCCGGCCCGTCGCCCGGGCCGAACGCATGAGCCGCGAACAGCTGCGCGAAACGGCCAATGCCTATTTCGCCGGGCTCGAGCGGAACGACGGCAAGGGCTATTATCCGTTTTCGGACGATTGTGAGCGGCTGGAAAACGGCTTCCGCACCACCAACCAGCAGGAACGGCTCGCCTTGCCCGGGGTGGACCCGAATGCCGAGGAGTTGCCTTTCGCCTACGAATATATGGCGCTGGGCTGCAAGGCGCAGTTCGAGTTGGGCTATTACCGCTTCGTGGACCGCATCCGCGACCGGCGCTTCCCGATCATCGACACGGAAACGGGCACCGTGTTCACCTTCGTGTTCTTCGATCATTCGGGCACGATCCCCGAAGTCACGCTGACGGACGGGCGCACGGTCCAGACCAATCTGGACCGCCCCTATACCTGGGAAATGGGCGAGGCCTTCAGGATCGAGGGCGGGAAGATACGCCGGATCGAGGCGGTGATGGCCTCCGCCCCTTACGGCATGCCGCCGAACTGGCCCGCGAACGGGGAGGACGGCGAATGAGAGCCCTGCTCGCCGCCACGGCGCTCTGCGCGATCGCATTAGCCCAGCCCGCCGGGGCGAACGCTCCGACCTGCGACCGGGCGTGCCTGGAGAAGACGCTGGACGCCTATCTTGCCGCGATGGTCGCGCATGATCCATCCGCCGCTCCCTTCGCCCGCGATGCCCGCTTCACGGAGAACACGGCGCCGATCGCCCTCACCGATGGCCTGTGGGCCACCGCGACGGGGATGGAGGATTACAGGATTACCGCCGCCGATCCCGATGGCGGCCAGATCGCCTATGTCGGCGTGGCGAAGGAACATGATCGGCCGGTGCTGCTTTCCCTCCGGCTGCGCGTGATGGGCGGCAGGATCACCGAAGCGGAAAGCGTGGTCGCGCGCGACGTGATCCATTTCCGCAACCTGCGGCAGGCGCGGGCGGGCTGGGCGGCGGACCTGCCGGCCGGAGACACCACCACGCCCACCGACATGCGGGCCGGTGTGGCCGGCTATTTTGACGGCATCGAGCAGAGCGACAGCTCGCTCGTCCGGTTCGATCCCGCCTGCCAGCGTCTCGAGAACGGGTTGCAGACGACGGACAATCCGAACCTGCTGCGGGAGATGATGGAGCGTGAAGGCGGCCCTTCCGCCCCTTCCCCGCTGCCGAAGCCACCAGCGCCCTCCCCTGTCGAGGAAAAGCCTGAAGGTGCTTCGGGCGGCGGAATGCTCTCGCTGGGCTGCGCGGCGCAATTCGACACCGGGGCTTTCCAGTTCATCAGCGATATCGCCCCGCGGCGAGGGCTGGTGATCGACAAGGAGAAGGGGATCGCCTTCGGCCTGTTCCGCTTCAACCACCGCGGGCTGCACACAAGCTATCGGCTCGCCGACGGCTCCGAAATGGCCGATCCCTTCGGCGGCCAGCCCTGGAGCATGCAGATGGCCGAATTCTTCAAGTTCAGGGACGGCAGGATCTGGCTGGTCGAAGCGATCGGCACTCCGCTTCCCTTTGGCGCCCCGACGGGCTGGGAGAACGATGAATGAAGATATTCCGCGGGATTTGCGGCGCGGCCGCATTGGTCCTTGCCATGCCTACGGCGGCGCAACAGCAGCCGGGCTGCGATCGCGCCTGCCTGACGGCGCAAATGGATGGATTCCTCGCCGCCTTGGCCGGCCATCGCCCCGGTGATCTGCCCTTCGCGGTGGATGCGCGCAACACGCAGAACGAAATGCCGGTCAAGCCGGGAGACGGCATCTGGGCCACGATAACCGGCCTCAAGGGCTATCGCCACGTGCTGGCCGATCCACGGACCGGCGAAGTCGCCGCCTTCGTTTCGATCGAGGAACAAGGGGAGCCGGCGCTTGCGACGGTGCGGCTGAAGGTCAGCGGCGCCCAGATCGCCGACAGTGAAATCCTCATCGCGCGCAATAACGGCTTCCTGAATGCAGGGCAGAAGCAAGTAAAGCCCGTCTTTGAAGCGGTCGTGCCGGCCGGCAAAAGGCTTTCGCGCGACAAACTGATCGCCATCACCGATACCTATTTCGAAGCGATCGAGCAGGGCGACGGGGATGTCGCGCCGTTCCATCCGCAATGCAATCGCACCGAGAACGGCGTCCAGACCACGAACAACGCGGAATTCAGCGTGCCGGGCGCGGATTCCAAGCCCGAACCCATGGGCTGCCACGACCAGATCGAGGCGGGCATCTTCAACTACATCACCGAAATCTCCCCGCGCCGATATCACATCGTGGATCCGGAACGCGGCCTGGTGTTCGGCATGTTCCGCTTCCGGCACGACGGGACGGTCACCGAGGCGCGCGGAGCGGACGGCGCCGTGCGGCCGATGGTTCCCGCGGCCAAGCGCCCTTTCGACGTGCAGGTTTCCGAGCTGTTCAAGATCGAGGATGGCCAGATCAGGGAGATCGAGGCGGTCATGATCGAGCTGCCCTATCGCACGCCGGATGCCTTTGCCGGGGACAATGCGCCATGAGGACGATGTTGAGGATCGCTCTGGCGGGGGCATGGCTCGCGACCTTCACAGCGCCAGCCGCGGCGCAGCCGGCCTGCGACCGGGAATGCCTTGTCGGAACCGCGAAAGATTATCTCGAAGCCGTCGCCGCGCGCTCTGCCGTATCGCTCACCGTAGCGGACGGAATCCGCTACACGGAAAACGGCCAGCGACTGTCCTTGCACGATGGATTGTGGGCGACGGCCGACAGGCTGGACGATTTCCGGATCGTCGTGCCCGACCTGCGCCGCCAGGAAGTGGGCCTCTTCGCGCGTATCGTCGAAAGCGGCCAGCCGGCGCTGCTCGCCGCCCGGATCAAGCTCGACGGGCGGACCATATCCGAGATCGAGACGGTCGTGGCGCGCAAGGATCCGGGCGGCATGTCCCGTCCGGAAGATGCTCGCGTGCGGCCGGGCTTTCTTGAGCCGCTGGCGGCGTCGCAGGCGGTTCCCCGCGCGCGCATGCTCGAAGTGGCGGACAGCTACTTCGTCGGCCTCGAACGCGCGACGGACAAGTTCACCCCCTTCGACGAGAAATGCCTGCGCATCGAGAACGGCCTGCAGACCACGTCCACCAACGGGATCGCTCCGGGCATTCCGCAGATGAACTGCAAGGAGCAATTCGCCACCGGCTTCTCCAAATTCATCACCGGATTGCGCGATCGACGCTACCTGGTGGACGAGAAGACCGGCGTGGTGATGGCGATGCTGTTCTTCGATCACAACGGCACCGTGAAATCGGTCGACCTGGCCGACGGCTCGAAGATGGAAGTGCCCTCGCCCTTCGACCGCCCCTTCACCTTCCAGATCTTCGAATTGTTCAAGGTGACCGGCGGAAAGATCCGCGAGATCGAAGCGATCCTGAACACGGTTCCCTATGGGATGGATTCCGGCTGGTAGCCGGCCGACTTCCCCTTTTCCCTTATCCTCCCTGCCCCCGGAGCCCCGCTCCGGGGGCCTTTGTCGCAGCGCTAGCCGCTGTGGCGCAAGTCCGCGATCCAATGGGTGATCATCGACTGCCCGGCGGCTACCGCCTCGGGCCCCAGACGGTCGTGCGCGGCGCGCAGGGCGGCTTCGTCGCTCCCGGCCTCCACCACTGCCTCGGGCCATTGCTCGACCCAGGCGTCGAAGCGCGGATCAAGCCCCATCTCGGCATGGAACTGCAAGGCCAGGATGTTGCGCCCGCGGCGGAAGGCCTGATGGTCATAGACATGGCTGGAGGCCAGCAGTTCGGCCCCGTTGGGCAGGGTGAACGTGTCGCCATGCCAGTGCAGCACGGGCTTTCCCGTAAGATGCCGCAGCGGGTTGTCGTTCACCGCCTGGTGCACGGTCACCGGGTGGAAGCCGATCTCCTTGGCCGGCCCGGCGAACACCTTTCCGCCCAGCGCCTCCGCGATCATCTGCGCCCCGAAGCAGACGCCCAGGGTCGGCCGGTCATGCTCGAGCCGGCGCGCGAGACGGCGCAGCTGGCAGGCGATCCACGGATAGCGATCCTGCTCGTACACGCCCATCGGGCCGCCCATCATGACCAGCAGGTCGGGCTCGCACAGATCGAGCGAGGAGAAGGCGGCATCGGAAACGTCGATCCGATCCACTTCATAGCCCGCAGCCTCGATCGGCTCGCGGAAGCCGGCGAGGCCTTCATGCGGGACATGGCGGATCACCAGCGCGCGCTTGCGTATCATGCAGGACCCTCGGGCAGGAAATCGGGCACGGAAAGATAGCGCTCCCCGGTGTCGTAATTGAAGCCCAGGATTCGCGTACCCACCGGCAATTCGGGAAGCTTCAGGTGAATGGCGGCCAGCGTGGCGCCCGATGAGATGCCGACCAGCAGCCCTTCGACATGCGCGGATCGGAGAGCCCAGGACTTGGCATCCGCCGCATCCACCTGAAGCACCTGATCGACCAGCCTGGTATCCAGATTGGCCGGAACGAAGCCTGCGCCGATCCCCTGGATGGGATGCGGGGCCGGCTGGCCACCGCTGATCACCGGGGAAAGTGAAGGTTCCACCGCGAAGACCTTGAGAGCGGGCCATTTCTGCTTGAGCACCCGGGCAACGCCGGTGAGATGGCCGCCCGTGCCGACGCCGGTAATCAGGGCATCGAACGGCTGATCGGCGAAATCGGCCAGGATCTCCTGCGCGGTGGTCTTCGCATGGGCTTCGACATTGGCCGGGTTCTCGAACTGCTGGGGTATCCAGGCGCCGGGTGTTTCGGCCGCGATCTCCCTCGCGCGCTCGATCGCGCCCTTCATGCCCTTTTCGCGGGGAGTGAGATCGAACGTGGCGCCATAGGCGAGCATGAGCCGCCGCCGTTCCAGCGACATGCTCTCCGGCATCACCAGGATCAGGCGATAGCCTTTCACCGCAGCGACCATCGCCAGGCCGACTCCGGTGTTGCCGGAGGTCGGCTCGACGATCGTGCCGCCGGGCTGCAATTCGCCGCTGGCTTCGGCCGCCTCGATCATGGCGAGCGCGATCCGGTCCTTGATCGAGCCGCCCGGATTGGACCGCTCGGACTTGATCCACACCTCCGCGCCGGGGAACAGCCGCCCCAGCCGGATATGTGGAGTGCCCCCGATCGCGTCGAGAACCGAAAGCGCCTTCATCGGCCGATCTCGAGCCGGCTGTCGGCCGAAGCGGCGAACATCTCGGCCATGCCGCCCGAGAGCAGGGGAATGTGCACGGGAGCCACCGCAGCAATCAGCCGGCGCAGCAGATAGCGGCCGTAAGGCCAATCCCTGATGCCGGATTCGGCGTTGATATGGCCCAGCGGCCCGGCATCGACCAGCCGGCTGCCCCAGATCCGCGCCATGCGCTTGGAGCGTCCGAACTCGGCATAGGGATCGTTCCGGCTGGCGACCAGCAGGGAAGGAAAGGGCAGCTTCCCGCGGGCGAGCGGCGCGAAGGCGGTGAGCCGGTCGTCGATCGGCGCATCCTCCACTTCCGGCGGAGCGACCAGCAGCGCACCGAGCACCTTGCCCGGCGCGGGCCGCTCCAGCGCGCTCCACCAGGCGACCGTGTGGCAGCCGAGGCTGTGGGCGATCAGCACCACGGGGCGCGACGCGCCTGCAATCGCCAGATTGAGCCGGTTGATCCAGGCATTGCGCTGCGGCTTGCTCCATTGGCCGAGCTCAACCCGGTGGCAGCCGGGCTGTTCGCGTTCCCAGATGCTCTGCCAATGCGTGGGCCCGCTGTTGTCGATACCCGGCACTGTGAGTAACAATGGCTGGCGCAGTTCGCGATGATCGATTCTCGACACGGTATCGCTCCTTCTTGCGGCACCCTATTTAACCACACTATCCCCATTTGGAAGATAGGGAATTGATGCGTCGACAAAGCGTGTCTTTCTCTCGACCAATTCGGTAGAGTATCGGGCGGCAAATTCTCTCCGCACCCGGCTGCGCAGGTGCGCGAGCCTTGTAAGGCCCCGGCACGCTATATATGGCGAGATATGGAACGAGAATGCATGAGGTGAAATGATGCGCAGGTGTTTCGTGCTGGCGGCGGCCGGCTTGGCGGCATTGGCCCTGCCGGCTCCGTCCATGGCCGAATCGATAATGGAAGGGCATGCGCATGGCTGCCCTGCCGGAACTGCGGCTGCCCTCCCGCCGGAACTGGCGAGTTGGGCCGACCGTCAACCGCTCAAGGCGGCGGGTGCCGCCGGCAAGGCGGATGCGGCCGCGCTTGAGATCGGCAAGGCGGTGGATGCCGCCCTTCTGCCCACGCCCGACGTTAAATATGCGATAAGGCCGGAAAAGCCGGGCGGCTCGGTGAGCTTCGGCGGCCTGTTCGCCTTCACGGTGGCCGAAGCCGGGACTTTCCGGGTTGCGCTGGGTTCCGGCGCCTGGATCGACCTGGTGAAGGACGGCGTCGTGATCGACTCCGTCGCGCATGGCCACGGGCCGGAATGCAGCGACGTCCGCAAGATGGTGGACTTCCCGCTCGCCCCCGGCCGTTACATCCTGCAGATCGCCGCCAACGGGCAGGCGCAATTGCCTTTGCTCGTCACCCGCCTGCCCTGACCATCATGCGCCGGCTGTCGATCGGCCTGACCGCCCTGACGGCGCTTGCCCTGGGCACGGCGGCCGCGCGGCCGGCGCAATGGCTCTGGAACCTGCCGGAAGGCGTCGAACCCCCTCCGGCACCGGCCGACAATCCGATGAACGCCGCCAAGGTCGAGCTGGGGCGGCGGCTGTTCTACGATGCGGACCTTTCGGTGGACGGGACGATGTCCTGCGCGACCTGCCACGAGCAGAAGCGCGCCTTCGCCGACGGCAACCGCACGCGCCCGGGGGTTCACGGGGACCCCGGCCGGCGCAATGTGCCCGGGCTGGCGAATGTCGGCTATCTCTCCCCGCTCACCTGGGCCGATCCCCGCCTGTCGACGCTGGAAGTGCAGGTCGCCGTGCCGATCTTCGGCGAAACGCCGGTGGAAATGGGCATGAAGGGCAAGGAGCAGGAACTGCTGCGCCGCCTCTCGCGCGACAAATGCTATATCCGCATGTTCCGCAATGCGTTCCCGGAGCGGCGCGGGACGATCGACATGCCCGCCGTATCGAAGGCCCTCGCCGCCTTCCAGCGCACCCTGCTGTCCCACGCCAGCCTGTATGACCGTTATCGCCGAGGAGAGGAAAGCGCCTTTCCCGCAGCGGCCCGGCGCGGCGAAGCCCTGTTCGGGGCGCATTGCGCATCGTGCCATTCGGGCGGCAATTTCACCGACCAGCAGTTCCATGCCATCGAAGGCAAGGGGACATCATCCGACATGGGCCTTGCGGAAATCACCGGCCTGCCGGAAGACCATGGCAGGTTCCGCACGCCCTCGCTCCGCAATGTCGCGCTGACCGGGCCTTATTTGCATGACGGCAGTGCCGCCTCGCTCCCCGAAGCGATCGCGCGGCATGCTTTCATGGTACCGCTGGCAGGCACGCTCACGCCTGCACAGAGGGACGATCTGCTCGCCTTCCTCGACACGCTGACCGATCGGGAATTCGTGGAGAATCCGAAATTCGCCTATCCGGAGACGGCTTGCGGCAAACCGCTCTGAGCTCCCCGGAGCCATCAAGGCGAGGTGCCGTTTCCCCGTCGTGAAGGCGACCTGACCCAACTCGCCCACTTGGCCCCCGAGCGATTTTGGTCTTGGAACTCGTGGTCAGTCCGGCCGCAAAGGATCAGGCGCCATGCACGGCTTGCTCACAGGTATCCGCGTGATCGACCTCAGCACTGTGGTGTTGGGGCCTTATGCCACCCTTATGCTCGCCGATATGGGGGCGGAGGTGATCAAAGTGGAGCCGCCCGAAGGCGACGTGTTCCGCGCGGCGCGGCCGGGGCGCGATGGGGGCGACGGAGCCGGCTTCCTCAACCTCAACCGCAACAAGCGCTCGATCGCGCTGGATCTCGCCAAGCCGGAAGACCACGAGATCCTGCTGGCGCTCGTCCGCACGGGCGATGTGTTCGTGCACAATCTGCGCCCGCGCAGCGCTGCGAAGCTGCGCATCGATCATGACACGATCCGCAAGGTCCGGCCCGACATCGTCTATTGCACCGCGCGCGGCTTCGGCGAAGGCCCACTGGGCGACGAGCCGGCCTATGACGATTGCATCCAGGCCGCCTCCGGCCTCGCCTGGCTCAACGCGAACGAGCGGGGGGAGCCGCGCTTCCTCCGCACCATCCTGTGCGACAAGGTGGCGGGGCTGCATCTCGCCTTCGCCATCGCCACCGGACTGGCGGCCCGTGCGCGCAACGGGAAGGGGTGCCGGATCGACACGCCGATGTACGAGGCGATGGCCTCGTTCCTGCTGATCGAGCAATTGAGCGGACAGAGCTTCGTGCCCCCCTTGCCCGAGCGGGGGTATGGCCGGCTCGATTCCCCCGGCCGCCGCCCCTTCGCCACGAAGGATGGGTTCGTGGCGATCATGCCCTACACCGCCGCGCAATGGAGCCGTTACCTCACCATCATCGGGCGGGAGGACCTGGCCGGAACGCCGATGGTGCAGGACGGGCAGGAGCGCTCCCGGCGGATCGACACGCTCTACCAGCTGATCGCGGAAGCGTCGCCGGGCAAGACAAGCGCCGAATGGCTCGAACTGCTGCGCGCGGCGGACATTCCCTGCGCCCCTGTCAATCGGATCGAGGACCTGCCGGAAGAGTCCCATCTGGCGCAGACCGGCTTCTTCGGCACGATGCTGCATCCGCTGGAAGGCATGCTGATGTATGCGCGTTCACCCTTCGCCATGCCCGAACCGCAAGGCCAAGACCGCCCCGCCCCCGCACTGGATGCGGACCGTGCGGCGATCCTCGCCGAACTGGGCCTAGCGTCTTGAGAGGTCGCCGAGCGCGCGTCAAAGCCTGCTTGCAACGAACTCCGCCCCGTCCGCGATAGCCTCGCGCGCCAGGGCCGATACGGACATCGCCTCGAGGAAGCTGTGGATCGCGCCCGGATAGACCTTCGCACGGACCTCGATCCCTGCCTCAAGCAGGCGGCGATGCATCACGTGGCTATGCTCGGCGACGATGTCGAGCTCCGGGATCACGAGGAACACGGGCGGAAAGCCGGCGAGATCGGCCAGTATCGGGCAGGCGAAGGGATCGTCCTCGTCGGCCGGGCCGCGCAAGTAGTTGCGCCAATATTGCCGCGCTTCCGCCCGATCCATGATCGAGCCCGGGCCGCCGAAGCGCGCCTCCGCCTCGTCCGAGATCCGGGACGAGAAGCCGCCGTAATTGGAAAGGATCGCCTTCACCAGCCCTTGTTCGCCCCTGTCGCGCAGCCGCATGAAGGTCGCGAAGGAAAGGTTGCCGCCAGCGGAATCCCCACCCATCGCGATCCGCGCAGGATCGACGCCCCAATCGGCCGCGTGGTCCTCCAGCCCCAGCATGAAGGCCTCGATCCGGTCGAGCGCGACGGGATATTTCACCTCCGGAGCGAGCGGGTAGTCGATGCCGATCACCGCGAAGCCACCCTTTGCCGCATATTCGCGCATCAGCCGGTCATGCGTGTCGATGCTGAACAGGGTGAAGCCGCCGCCATGCAGATAGACCAGCGCCGGAGCAGGATCGGGCGCGCCCACCGGAATATGGACGCGGACCTTCAGCGCGCCCTGCGGCGTGTCGACCGCCTGCTCGACGGTGCGGGCCATCACCGGCCCGCCCGTCGTCCACCGCGCGCGCACCTCCTCCGCCACGCGGCGCTGTTCCGGGAAGGGTAGCGTGTCCAGCGGGGGATGGCCCGCCCAGTCCGCTCGCATGGCATCGAGGAAGCGCCGCACTTCCGCGTCGATTTCGTCTGGGTCGATCAAGGCGAGCCTTCTCCTCCTTCCCGCATCCCGGCCGTTCGCGTCGGAGCGGATCCGCGGCGAAGGGTGGTGATCGCGATCGGGCGGCGCAATGCGCGGAACGGGTAACGAGGCGGGTAAGGCGTAAAGCTGGGAAATGGGCGGTTGCCAATGGAAGCGACCATTCCGTTACAGGGAACGGCGCTTACCCGTCTTTCTATCCGATTACCCTGAAAATCGGGCCGCGCCGCGCAAAGAATATAGTTGAATGAGCCCCGGCAAGAAGGGCCCGACAGAATGGCCGGACACAGGCCAACGCGGGCAGGCACGCAAACTTGGCTATAGGGGTAAGAAATGAGGAAACGCAATTCGATGAAAGGGCCGATGCCCGGCAAAGGCATCCTGATCGCCCTGCTTTCCACTTGCTGCGCGGCAGCGCTGCCCACGGCGGCGATGGCGCAGGATCAGGCGGGTGACGATGCCGACATCATCGTCTCCGCCGAACGCGCCGTCGCCGGCACGAAGACAGACACTCCGCTGATCGAGATTCCCCAGTCCATCAGCGTCATCACGGATCAGGAGTTCCGCGACCGGACCGCCATCGATTTCCAGGATGTCTATCGCTACAGCGCCGGTGTCGCCGCGGCGACGAACATCGACTCGCGCGGCGATTTCATCTATGCGCGCGGCTTCGAGGCAGCACAGTATCTGGACGGGCTGAAGCGCATGCCCGACTTCATCTACGGCGCACGGCTCGAAGCTTTCACCCTCGAACGTGCCGAAGTGCTGCGCGGCCCTTCCTCCGTGCTTTACGGCGCTGGCGGCCCCGGCGGCGTGCTCAATGGGGCCAGCAAGACACCGAAGTTCGAGCTTGGCGGCGAAGTGGGCATCGTGGTCGGCACCGATGACCGCATCCAGGGCCAGGCGGACATCTATGGGCCGCTTTCCGACACGCTCGCCGCACGCCTGGTCGTCCTCGCCCGCGACGGCAAGACGCAATGGGGAATGCCCGACGACCGCATCCTGATCAATCCGTCGCTCCTCTGGAGGCCCACGCCCGATACGGAGATCACCCTGATCGGCCTCTACCAGAACGACAAGAACGCCTCGCTCGGCTATGTGCCGCTGTCGAATTCGCTTCTCGCCCCCAATGAGAGCAAGAAGGTGGATTTCAACTTCTACCAGGGCGAGCCCGACTTCAATCGGATGAACACGGAATATGCTTTCGGCTCCCTGCTGATTACGCAGCATTTCGGTTCAGGGGTAACCTTCAGCAGCCGCACCCGCTATTCGCACATGGATACGGATTATCGCGAGATCTACGGCGACTTCTCCGATGGAGTGAGCCCGTTCGCAGATGCCGAAGAGACGCTGCTGCGCCGCGAATTCTACGTCAACAAGGAGCGGAGCAAGGTCCTCAACACGGACAACAACCTGCTCTTCAAGTTCAATACCGGGCCGATCGAGCACGAGATCCTGGTCGGCGTGGACTACACCTGGTTCAGCCAGAACAAGGACGAGGGTTTCTCCTGCAACGGATATGAAGGCTTCTTCGGCTGCTACGAGGGCGGAAGCCCGCCGCCGATCAACATCTACGACCCGCAATATGGCGCCGAGATCGACTACGGTTACACCAACTTCCTCGAATATAAGAGCACTCAGCTGGGCATCTATGTCCAGGACCAGATCAGCTATGCCGATCGGGTCCACGTGCTGCTCGGCCTGCGTCGGGACAAGGCAACTTCCGAGCGCAATGGAGTCGACGAGCTGGATCAGGTCGCCTGGTCATTCCGCGGCGGCATCATTGCCGAACTCGGCGCGGGGATTTCCCCCTATTTCAGCTATTCGGAATCCTTCCTGCCGGTCCCCGGCGGGGACTTCTTCGGCAATCCGTTCCAGCCACGGACCGCTCGCCAATATGAAGGCGGCGTGAAATGGGAACCGATAGAGGGCGCCCTGCTGAGCGCCTCCTATTTCGACATCGTGGAAAACAACTATGTTTCCCAAGATCCCACCAATATCCAGAACTTCGTCCAGGGCGGTTCCGTCGGATCGAAGGGCGTGGAAGTCGAAGCCACGGTCCGCCTGCCCGAGAATTTCGATTTCATCGCCTCCTACAGCTATACGGACGCCAAGGTGCTGACCTCGAGCCAGTATCTGACGGCAGGGGATCGCCTTGCGGACCTGCCGAAACACCTCGCTTCCGTCTGGGGCGTGAAGACCTTCAGCTTCGGCAATGACTGGACGATGCGGGCCGGCGCCGGCGTGCGCTATATCGGCAGCAGGCTCGATACGGGGCAGACGCTGCTCAACCCCTCGGTCACGCTGATGGATGCGATGGTTTCGGCCTCCTATGGCAACTGGATCCTGTCGGTGAACAGCAGCAACATCTTCAACACGCATTATTATGGCAGCTGCGGCCTGTCGTCCCCGCCTTATGGTTATTGCTCGGCGGCAAAGGATCGGACAATCCTGGCTTCGCTCACACACAGGTTCTGACCGCTCATATCAGGGGGGTGCTCCAAGGGAGCGCCCCCTCTTCGATTCAAGCCAAGTTGCCGCTGTAAGGAGGCTACATGCTCGGTTCGACCCTTCCCGCATCCTTACCCCTGCGCAGGCTGGCGCTAGCATTCCTGGGCGGAAGCTGCCTTGCCGCCTGCACCGCATGGCCTGGCCCGGCTTCGGCGAGGAACGCCGATCTCATCCTCACCAACGCGAAGGTCTATACGGTGGAACCCGGCCAGCCCTGGGCGGAAGCCGTCGCCATCGCCGATGGCAAGGTCCTTGCCGCGGGCACGGCCGCGGAAGTGGAGAAGACCAAAGGCGCGGCCACCAGGACGGTGGACCTCCGCGGGCGCGTGCTGATGCCTGCCTTCGGCGATGCGCATGTCCATCCGCTGTTCGGCGGCATCTCCTATTCACGCTGCTCGCTGCATAACGGGCAGAGCGTGGACGATTATCGCCAGGTCATTCGCGGCTGCCTGGCGAAGACGCCTTCGGGCACGGTCTATGGCGTGGGGTGGAAGGACGGGCTGTTCCCGCCCGACGGCATCCCGAGCAAGACCATCCTCGACGAGATCAGCACCGAGCGGCCGCTGATCTTCGAATCCACGGGCGGGCACAGCATCTGGCTGAACTCCAAGGCGCTGGAACTGCTCGGCATCACCAGGGACACGCCCGATCCGGCCAACGGCGTGATCAACCGCGATCCAGCGACCGGCGAGCCGATCGGCGGACTGCAGGAATCCGCGATGGCGCTGGCCACACCGCTGATCCCTGCCCCGACGCCGGAAGATATCCAGAATGCGATCATCTACACCGCGCATCACTTCAACGAACTGGGCATCACCAGCTGGCATGACGCGCTGATCGACGTCGACCCCGGCGGCAGCGCGCCGGTGATCGATGCCTACAAGGCGGTGAAGGATCGCAGCGAACTGACCAGCCATGTCACCCTGGCGCTGAAATGGAACAACGATCGCGCGCTGGACCAGCTTGCCGATATCGAACGCGCTTCCGCCCACGCGCGGGAACTCGGGCTCCATGCCGACACGGTCAAGTTCTTCGTGGACGGGGTGATCCCTCAGAAGACGGCCGCGATGCTCGAACCCTATGAAGGCACGGCCGACGAGACCGGCGAAACGCAGATTCCGCCCGACCTGCTCGACGCCGCGGTGACAGCGGTGGACGGGCTGGGCATGCAGGTGCATTTTCACTCCATCGGCGACCGGGCCACCCGCGACGCACTCGACGCGGTGGAGGCCGCTCGCAAGGCGGACGGCATGCAGGATACGCGTCCGATGATCTCGCATCTCAACGCCGTCGATCCAGCGGACCAGCCGCGCTTCGGGCAATTGGGAGTAACTGCGGTGTTCCAACCGCTCTGGGCCTCGATCGAACCTTATATGCTCCTCACGATCGACCGGATCGGGCCGAAAAGGGCGAAATACATCTACCCGGCGCGCAGCGTGCTGGAGGATGGCGGCAGGCTGGCCTACGGATCGGACTGGCCGGTCGCCTCCGCCAATCCGTTCGAGGGGATCCAGGTGGCCCTGACCCGCAGCAATCCCTACGCGCCAGGCTCCGAGCAGTTGTTGCCCGAACAGGCCGTCTCGCTGGAAGAGGCGATCAAGGCCTACACGATCAACGTCGCCTATGTGCTCCATCTGGAGCAGCAGACGGGATCGATCGCCCCGGGAAAGAGTGCGGACCTGATCGTACTGGACCGGGACCTGTTCTCGCTCGATCCTTACAAGATCGGCGAGACGAAAGTGTTGCTCACCCTGTTCGAGGGCAAGCCGGTCTTCGGCAGCCTGGAGAAGCTGGACTGACCTCGGGCGCTGCAAAGGCTTGCGAGCGACCTGAAGGCGACTACCCCTTTGTCATTGCGAGGGGCAAAGCCCCCGAAGCAATCCAGGGCCCCACTTGCCGCCCTGGATTGCTTCGCTTCGCTCGCAATGACGAATGCGACACCCATCACGCTCCAGTTGAAGCGACCGCGTGGTTAACCGCTGCAATCGGAGGCCTGCGCCCTGCCCATGGCTGCGCGGCCTCCAGCGCCTCTCCCAATGCCAGCAGCAGGTCGTCGGCTCCATGCGGCCCCCAGAACATCGCGCCGGCCGGCATTCCGTCCGCGCAGGCAAACAGGGGTAGCGAGATGGCCGGATAGCCGGCCATGTTCTGCAGCTGGGTGTAGTTCACATGGCGGAAGTGATCGCGCCACAGCGCATCGAATTCCCTGTCGGGCGCAAGCACCCCAAGCTCCGGAGCGCGGTTGCTGGTGACCGGGCTTAGCACCAGGTCGAACCCGCTCCAGAATCGTGCCAGATCGCGGTCGATCATCGCTATCCGGCGCAAGGCCTCCGCCAGTTCCGCCGGAGTCCCCGCGTCCCGCCGCGCGGCAAGGCCCAGCGTCCAGGGCTCGAGCAGCCTGTCGGCCTCATCGCCCAGCCTGGCGCGAGTCAGGTCGGTCACCTCGCCCCCGCCGTAGCACCACAGAATGTCGAAGGCGCGGTTCAGCCCTGCGAGATCGAGCGGCGGCTCCGCTTCCTCCACCTGGTGCCCCAACGTCTCGCAGAGGGCTGCAGCGCGGCGCACGACCTGCGCGATCTCCGGATCGGGCGGGAGCCCGTCCAGCCCGGTGAGGCCGAACGCGATACGCAGTGGCCGAACAAGCCGGCCAGGGCCTGCCGATTGCTCGCGCAGGAAATGCGCGGCCCAGATCGTATCGCGCATCGAACGGCCCAAAAGCGCGTCCGAAGTGAGCAGATCGTCGATCAGGCTGGCCCCCCGCGCGCGCAGGTTCCAGTTTCGGCTGGGCTTGAATCCGATGATGCCGCAATGGGAGGCCGGGATGCGGATCGAACCGCCGCCGTCGCTCCCGGTCGCAAAGGGGACCATGCCGGTCGCCACCGCCACGGCGGCCCCGCTGCTTGATCCGCCGCTGCTGCGCGCAAGGTCCCATGGATTGCGCGTAGGCCCCAGCGCCAGTGCTTCGCCGGCGCCCATCAGGCCGAATTCGGGCATGGCCGACATGCCGCAAGGCACCAGCCCCGCCTGGTCCAGCCGCTGCGCGAAAGGATATTTACGCTTCCCCACCATCCCCTGCCGCGCGCGCGAGCCGGAGGAGAGCGGGAAGCCGGGATATTCCATCGACCCCTTGAGCAGATAGGGCACGCCCGCCATCGGCGCATTCCGGTCCACCCGTTGCGCGGCCGCAAAGGCGTGATCGAATGCGCGGTGGCTCACCGCGTTGACGGCAGGGTCGATCTCCTCGATCCGCAGGATAGCCGCTTCGACCAGCGCGGTCGGCGGCACTTCACCACTGCGGACGAGCGCGGCCTGGCCGTGCCCATCGAGATCGGCGATGGCACGCAACTCATCCATGCTCAGGCTGGTCATCTACGCTTCTCCAGCAGCCGCACGAAGGCGAGATACGCGCCCGCAGCAAGGATCGTGGCGTCGAGAGCGGGAACGGTGGTCAAAGTCACGCCAGCCGCATAGGCCGGCAGGGTGATCGCCAGCGAACCCAGCCAGATCGCAATCGCCGGCCAGCGGAAGGCCGGCATGGCGCGCAGGCTTTCTTCCGTATCGGCATGGCGAAAGGCGATGAAGCCGTCGATCACGTAGATCGCGGCGATCGGCGGAATGATCAGCCCGAGCGCGACGAGGAAGGGGATGAAGGAATCGATGATCCCCATCAGCGCGAAGATGCAGCCGATGGCGCCACCCACCAACGTATAGGCCCGTTGAGGAATGCGGGGGAAGGTCGCCGTCATAGAAAGGCTGGCCGAATAGAGGTTCAGCGCGTTGATCGTCCACACCGAGAGCAGCAGCATGATCAGCGCGGGCGCGCCGAAACCGAAGCCGACCACCAGCTTCATGATGTCCGTCTCGCTGGTGGCGAGCGCGATCAGGGCGGAGACGGTCATCATCAGCGGCGCGGCGATCGGGAAGGACAGCGCCATGCCCCCCACCGCGCCCCGTTCCGTGCGGATGAAGCGCGACAAGTCGGGCATCGTGGCGACGGCCAGCATATTGCCGCCCACCAGGGCCGAAAGCGCGATGCCGAAATTCATCGGCACCGGCGGCTGCGCGGCAGGGGCGAGGACCAGCCCGTTCGTGCCCAGCGCCTTGGCGCAGACCGCGATCAGGATCGCACCGAGCAGCGGCACGGCCACCATGGCCAACCGGTCCAGCGTGCGGAAGCCGAAGATGGTGGAAAGGGTGATGAGCGCGCTGCCGAGCACCACGAAGGTGCCGAAATCGCCCGGTATCCCGTATCCTTCCTCGGCGGCGGCGACCATCGCATCGCCGAAGAAGGACACGTTGACGCCGAACCAGCAGAAATGAACGATGGCGATCACGATATTCACCAGCGCGGAGCCCTTCGATCCAAAGGAACGCTGGACCAGCATATAGGTCGTCAGCCGGGTCCGCACGCTGATAATGGCGGTAAGGCAGGCCCCAGCGCACAGGATGATGCCGGCGAGCAGCGCGGCGAACACCGCCGGCCAGAAGCCCAGGGCCAGCCCGGTCTGCGCGCCGTTGAGGAAGCCGGGAAGGGCGACGGTGAAGCTGGCGACAATCAGCCCGACGCGCCAGCCTGGAACGGTCAGATGCTCCGGCACCGGCCCGCTGGCATGTGCGCTTCCGGGCGTGTCTGCGCTCAAGCTTCCTCCCAATCGTTCAGGGTTTCCACCGGGGCGAATTCCATGTCGAGGCCGAAGGCGGCCGGTCCCACGAAGTTCAGCGCGCCTTCCTCGCGCAGCATCGCGGGGGCGGCCGCGGCCACCACCTTCACCCTTTGGCCGTATTTAAGCCGCTCTGTGGTGATGGTTTCAGCCGTCTCACGGTCCATCACGGTGATGAGGTCCGGCACCATGGCGCAGACCCGGCCATCCAGGGTGGCGAGCAGGTTCTCGTTCTGGAACACGATCTCCATCCGTCCTTCCCCCCCGAAGCCATCGACGATGACCTTGCCGATCGAGAAACCGTCGCGCGTCTCGCGCTCCAGGTCCACGATCTTTCCGTCGAACAGCTCGCCTGCATGGGGATAGAGCCCTGTCGCGCGCAGCGCGGAATAGAGCGCGGCGAAGGGATCTTCCCCCCTTGCGCGCGCCGTGCGAATGGCCGCGCCCGCCGCGATCGCGGAGGAGACGCTGCCAGGGATCGCGTTGGCCTTGGCCTGGGCGCCGGTCAGCGGATATTCCACCATATGCGCGATACCGCCCAGCGCCACGGCCAGGGCACGGGCGATCCGCTCGTGCTTCAGATTGTCGCCGGTCTCGATCACGGTCAGCGAGCCGCAAGCCGCGGTGAGCACCGAAGGGCAGGCCGACAGCCCACGAATGTTGAAGATCGCCATCTGGGATTCGGGAAAGGCCCGGCCCATCCCGTCGGCATCCACCACCGGAACGCCCATTTCCGCGGCAGCTATCAGCGGAGCGAGCCCGTTCCCGCCGCCGATCTCGATCGGCATCACCGCGTCGATCGGCCGTTCGAAGAGCTGTTCCAGCCGGCGCAGGCTGGCGATCGCTTCCTTGCCGCTGGGCAGCTTCTCCACCGATACGGTGGGCGCGCCGATCCAGCCGCAAGGCACGACCAGCGCATCGTCCGCCAGCGTGTCGAGCGGCAGCAGGGGAATGCCGTGCCCATCGAGCGCGGCTTCGGCCAGCAGGCGGCTGTAATAGGGATCACCACCCCCGCCCGAACCCAGGAAGGCCGCACCCCGGGCAAGGTCGCCCAACATCGCACGCTCAAGATGCATGGCGCGCGGGCTCCCGTTCTTCGGCCAGGCTTCCGGGCGCGACGCCGCTTTCGGCAAGGTCGCCCACGGCTTTCACCCGCAATTGCGCACAGCGGCCCGGAAGGTAGCCAAGGAAAGTTTCGTCTATTTCCACGATCTCGACACTCGCCGGCACGCCGCCGGCCGCAGCGACCCTCTCCGCCGCTTCGGCCCGTATCCGTTCCAATGTCTGCTCGCGCGGCAAGGCTTCGTAATCGACGATCCGCTCGATCTGCGCCCCGATCTGCGCGATGGCGGCCCCGACCGCGTTGGCGACTTCGGCATGGGCCGGCCGGATCACCTCCGCCGCCCCTTTCAGCCGGTCCGAGATGAGGAAATGGCCGCCGCCCACCGCGATGATCGGCGTATCCCCGCGCGCCGTCTTCATCCGATCCAGACCATCTTCCAGCAGGGACTGGATGCGGCCCCATACCGCCTCGATCACCGGCCCGCTCAATCCCGGCAGGCCGGCGGGATCGCCGAACCGCGCATGGCCCGCCGCCACGGCGATGTCGCTTGTTGTCAGCGTCCTGCCGCCGAACAGGAAGGCGTCCTCCGCAATGCGATAGCCGACCGAATCCGGGCCGACGCGGAAATCCGCCTTGTCCAGCCGTTCCGCGCCGTATCGCTCCGGCGCGAGATGGATGCGCGTCCCGCCGCCCAGCCCGATCGCCAGCACGTCCGGCATGCGGAAATTGGTGCGCACGCCGCCGATATCGACCGCGACCGAGGATTCGCGCGGGAACCCGCCCGCCAGCGCGCCGATGTCGCAGGTGGTGCCGCCGACATCCATCACGATCGCGTCGCGCAGACCGGTGAGGAAAGCGGCACCGCGCATGCTGTTGGTCGGACCGGAACCGATGGTGAGCACCGGATAGCGCGCCGCATGTCCGGCCGAGATCAGCGTGCCGTCATTCTGCGAGATGTAGAGCGGCGCATGCAGCCCGATCGCGTGCAGCGCCTGCTCGAACGAGGCCATCACCTTGCCCGCCAGGGTGGTGAGCGCGGCGTTGAGGATCACGCCGTTCTCCCGCTCCACGAGGCCGAGCCGCCCGATCGCGTGGGACTGGCTCACGACCGCGTCGGGATGCTCTTCCTGCACGATCCGCGCGGCTTCCACCTCCATGGCGGGATTGATCGGCGCGAAGGCGCAACTGATGGCGACGGCGCGGATGCCGCGTTCCCGCAGCTCGCGGGCCGCGGCACGGACCTTCGCTTCGTCGAACGAGGCTATTTCCCTGCCGTCGAACTCATAACCACCCGGCAGCAGGAAGCGGTTGCGCCCGATCTGGCCCACCAGATCGTCCGGCCAGCCGGTGAGCGGAGGCAAGGCCTCGCCCGAAGGGCTGGCGAGACGGAGGATCCCCACTTCGTCCAGCCGGCTACGCTCCACCAGCGCATTGGTGAAATGGGTGGTGCCGATCATCATCGAGGTGATGGCTTCGCGCGGCGCGCCGGCGCCGGCCAGCACCGCTTCGATCGCCGCCGCCACGCCACTGCTGACATCGGCGGAAGTGGGCTGCTTGGTCGAAGCGACCGGGCTGGTTCCATCCATCAGGACAGCATCGGTGTTCGTACCGCCGACATCGACACCAATGCGCACCCGCGAAAACTCCGCCTGCAAAATCCAGCGGAGTTAGAGGGAGAGGCCCGGCGCGGCGCAATGCGAAAAACGGGTGCCGCCTGCCGCGAACGGGTAAGCCTGGCGCCGAATCCGGGTAACCGCGCCGGTTGCCATGACTGTCTTCGATCCGTAATCTTGCCGCCGAGGAGATCGACGGCAACCAGGGCACGGGTTTATGTGAATGAACGACGTGATTAGGGCCAAGTTCGATCCTCCCGTCTGGATGGGCGACCAGATCCGGCGGGATGCTCTCCTCGAACGTCTCCACCAGGCGCTGCGGCTGCGCCTCACGCTGATCCATGCCCCTGCGGGCTACGGCAAGACCAGCCTGCTGGCCCAATGGCGCGCCAGCCTCGATCCCGCATCGGTACGGGTCGCCTGGCTCACGCTGGAGCGTGACGACTGCGATCTCAAGCGGCTGGTGCAATATCTCTCGCTGGCGATCCAGCCGCCCCAGATATCGGGCAAGCACGAGACGATCTCGCCCGACCTGCCGCCCCGCGCCGCGCTGTCCGCGATCATCAATGGCCTGGCGCGGGAGGCGCGGCCCGTAGTGCTGATCCTGGACGATCTCCACCGGGCGGACAGCCCGCCGGTGATGGAGTTCCTGCGCTCCCTGATCCGGCTCGCGCCGTCCAACTGCCATTTCGTGATCGCCTCGCGCGATCTGCCCTGGCTCGGCCAGTCGGTGCTGGCGGCCGAGGAGCAATTGCTGGAAATCACCGAGCAGGAGCTGAAATTCTCCGCTCCGGAAGCCGAACTGCTGCTCGCACGCGGCAATGCGGCGCGAGCCAGCCTGGACATCTGCGCCATCCTGGACCGGACCGAAGGTTGGCCGATCGCCCTCCAGCTCACTTCGCTCTCGCTCAAGCGCGGAGTCGGACAGCACGAGGTGATAGACCGCTTCTACGGCTCCAATTCGGACCTTGCCCGCTATCTTTCCGAGCAGGTGCTGATGGGGCTTCCGGAAGAAGCGCGCGAGGTGGTGCTCCGCACCGCCCTGCTCGACCGGCTGACCGGCGAACTGGTCAACCTGCTGTGCGACCGGACGGACGGCTGGCTGGTGCTCGAACGGCTGGAACAGCAGGGCGTGTTCCTCACCCCCGCCACCGCCGAACGCAACGAGTACCGCTATCACCAGCTCTTCGCCGAATATCTGCGCGACCGCTTCGCCCGATCGGATCATACCGCCTACACCGCGCTCCAGCGGCTTGCCGCCCTGTGGTTCGCCGCGCGCGGCAAGGTGTCCGAAGCCGTCAACCACGCGATCCTGGCCGAGGACAGCGAAGTGCTGGCCGAGATATTGGAGGAAGCGGGTGGCTGGCGCCTGATCCCGCAGGGTATGCAGGGCGTGGTGCAGCGCGGCCTTGCCGAGTTGCCCGACGAGGTGATCCGCTCTCGCCCCCGCCTGGCGCTCGCCCGGGTCTATCTGGAAATCAAGCTGGGGGAGATGGGGGCGGCACGGGCCGATTTCGATCGCTTCGCCGAAACGGCAGACAAGGCCGACTATTCCGCCGACCTCCGGACGGAAATCCGGGTGGTAGGCGATACGCTGGCGGATTACGAGAACCAGCCGGTGACGCTGGACGACCTGCTGGCGCGCGAGGCGCTGCTGCGCCAGCTTCCGGCCAACGATCATCTGATCCTCGCCAATATCAGCGAGACGCTGGGCGCGAAATATTTCGAGGGCGGCTGGCTGGAGCGCGCGCTCCAGCCCACGCTCGCCGCGCGCGAGCATTACCAGGCGCTGGGTTCGCTCTATTCCGACCTCTTCACCCGCTTCCTGGAAGCGCGGATCAAGCGCGCGCAGGGCCGCTCCACCGAAGCCGAGGCGATCCTGGAGGCGGCGCAGGGGCAGATCCATGCCAATTTCGGTGCCAGGTCCGACCTGGCGGCCAATTGCGCTGCCTTCCATGCGGAGCTGCTCTACGAGCAGGATCGCGTGGCCGAAGCCCGCACGCTGCTCGATTGGGCGCTGCCGCATATGGAGCAGTCGGACGGCTGGGTGGACGTCTATGCCGTGGCCTATTTCACCCAGGCCCGCACCCTGGCTTCCGAAGGCGCGTTCGAAGAAGCGCGGGATGTCATCGCCCGCGCCCGGCGGATCGCCGCCCGCCGCCGGCTGCGCCAACTCGAACTGCTGGCCGGCCTGTGCGAAATCGAGCTGGAATTGCTGCAGGGCTCCCCGCCAGAGGCGCTCCGGCGCCTTGCCGAGGACGCAGGGCTGGACGAGTTGGCGAACCTTTCCGAAGGCTCCGATCCATTCTACCGCCCGGTGGCGATCGCCGCTTCGCTTTGCCGGATCAAGCTCCGCCTGAGCGAGGGCGCATTCACGGAAGCGCTAGCCCGGCTCACCGAGCTCAGGGAATGGGCCAACCAGCGTGGCGCGGGCAGGCTGCTGCTCGATCTCGACATCCTCACTGCCTACGGGCTTGGCGCGATCGGCGAAGCGGCCAGGGCGCGGGCGCATTTCGATGAAGCGGTGGGCATCGCGATGTTCCAGAATCTGGTCCGCCCCTTCATCGACGCGGCCCCTTTCGTCCGCCCCAATCTCGAACAACTGCTTGCGGCCGACGCCCCGATCGACCGTTTCCGCGACCAGTTCCTGCGCCGGATCGCCAAGGCGCTGGCGGGAAACCGCAACGCCGCCGCCCCGCAAGGCCTGTTCAACGAAGCCGAGACCGAAATCCTCCGGCATCTGAGCCAAGGCTATTCGAACAAGGAGATCGCCCGCCTGATCGGGATGTCGCCGGACACGGTGAAGTATCGGCTCAAATCGGTGTTCCGCAAGATGGGCGTCAACAAGCGGCGCGATGCCGTGCGTGTGTCGGTGGAACGGGGGCTGATCGCCTCAGGCCAGCCGCTTGGAGCCGAAGGCGCACCTGCAGGCCTGTGAGGGGCCCCCGGGGCAACTTGGCGACCTCCTCCCCGTTCGTATCGAGCGAAGTCGAGACACGGGGAGCACTGTGCCGGCGTATCTCGACTTCGCTCGACACGAACGGACGAGTCCTTTCCCTTTCCGACCAATCGCTCAAGGGCCTGCGGTCAGCCCTTGGCTCGAGGCAACAACGACAGCATGGTGGCCGCGATCAACCCGCCGCAGCCCATCACCAGCGAAACCGTGAGCAGCCCGCTGCCGCTCGCGAACAGCGCCCCGGCGATGACCGGCCCGACCGCCGATCCCCCGCGCCCCACGCCGATGACGAAGCCGATCCCGCTGGCCCGCAGATGGGCGGGGAAGGTGTTGGCGAGCAGCGGATACATGCCCACCACCCCGGCATTGATGAAGAAGGCGGCGATCGCAGCCGCGAGGGAAAGTCCGGCCAGGCCCTGGAACCCGGAGCCGAACAGGCCGATCGCGAAGAAGCCCGCCACCATCGCGCCGATCACCAGCGGCCGCAAGCGGAGCTTCTGGCTCGCCAGCCCGATCAGCACGGCGCTGGTGAGGTTCCCGACATTGGCCGCGACCAGCACCCTGCCCGCCTGCGCATCGTCATAGCCCATGTCGACGACGATCTTGGGGATCCATTTCTGGAGATAGTAGAACAGCATGATCTGCGCGAAATAGGCGATGGCGAGCAGCACGGTGGCAGCCGCGTAGTCGCGCGAGAACAGCGCCGCGATCGAGCTTCGCGCCGGCTCGGCGGGTCGGGGCGGAAGGGCCTGCAGCGCCTTGTGGCCAAGGCTGCCCAGCACTCGGTTGATCCGCGCAAGCGCGTCGGAAGGGCGTCGGGCAAGGAGCGAGTCCACCGATTCCGGCAGGAAGAACCAGGCCAGCGGCAGCGCCAGCACCGTCATGGCGCAGCCGAACAGGAACACGCTGCGCCAGTTGCCGCTGCCCTCGAGCAAGGCCGACGCCACGAGGCCGCCGAGGATCGCGCCGGACGAATAGCCCGCGATGTTCAGCACCACGTTGAGGCTGCGCCGCCGCGCATTGGAGAATTCCGAAACCGTGGCGCTGGTCGCCGAAAGCATGCCGCCGATGCCGAGGCCGGTGAACAGCCGCGCCGCGGACAGCGCGGCCACGCTTTGCGCGAGCGAGGCCGCGCCCATACCCAGCGCCATCACCACGAGGCAGGAAAGGATCGTGGGCCTGCGCCCGATCCGGTCCGCGAGATTGCCGATCAGCACCGAGCCGGCCGCCATCCCGAGCAGTTCCATGGAAAGGACGACGCCCAACACGGCGCGGTCGATGCCCCATTCCTCTGCTATGCCGGGCGCGGCAAAGCTGATCGCCAGCACGTCGAACCCGTCCAGCGCGTTGAGGGCGATGCACAAGGCGACCACTATCACCTGCCGCCAATGCATCGGGGACGCGTCCAGCAATGCCCGTGGGTTGCCGCTCATCGTCATGCCCCTCCGCCCCCCGCCGGGGTGCAAGAGGCCGTCAACCGATGCCGAGCTCTGCGAGGCGGGCCTTCATGAGTTCCGCAATCTCCGGCCGCCGGTCGAGGCAGCGGGAAACGGGACCAACCACCACCACCGAGAGCCGCCGCCCGTTCCACGTCAGCGGCAGCGTGACCCCGGCCAGGTCGGGCGTGTATTCCGAATTGCTCTGGTGGAAGCCCCGGCGCCGGGCCTCCGCGATCTCCGCCTCGACCTCCTCGGCGCTGACCGGGGTGGTGGGCGAATAGCGTTCGAAGGCCATGCGGCGGTAGAGCTTCGTCCGCTCCTCCAAGGACATCTGCGCCAGCAACGCCCGCCCGGCCGAGCTGGCATGCAGCGGCACCCGATCCCCGATGCGGGTGAAATAACGCACCGGCTGATGCGATTCCCGCACGTCGAGGAAGATCGCCTGGTCGCCCGCCTGAGCGGCGATCAGGGAGGTCTCCCCCGTGTCCCGCGCCAGCTCGACCACCAGCGCATGCAGTTCCGGAGGCAGCGGATCGGCACGCGTGACCCGTTCGGCCAGATCGAGCCAACGCGGGCTGGGGTAATAGCCCCCACGCGGGCGGGGCTCGTAGAGATAGCCCTTGGCCGCCAGCGTCCCCACCAGCTTGAAGGTGCTGGAACGCGGCCAGCCAAGATCCTCCGCGATCTCGGCTGCGGTCGCGGGCTTCAGCCGCTCCGCGAAATATTCGAGTATCTGCAGCGCATTGGCCGCCTGCCGCACATACATCCTGCCGTCTGCCTTCGTTGGAACCGCTCGCATCGCGATATGGCCCGGATCGGCCGCGAGGCAAAGGGCCGAAGGGCGGCGCAACGGGCATCAGCGCGCCGTGAAGCCGCCATCCACGGGCAGCGCCACGCCGGTGACGAAGCTGGCCTCGTCGGAGACGAGCCACAGCACCGCGTCGGCCACCTCACCCGGCTTCACCAGCCGCCCCATCGGCACGCCCGCCAGCACCTTCGCCTCGTTCGCCGCCGCTTCCGTCGGATCGCCGCTGCGCCCGGTGAACCCTACCTTCATCGGCGTGTCGGCAAGGCCCGGGCACACCACGTTGACCCGGATATTGTCCCCCGCCAGCGCCAGGGCGAGCGACTTGGAGAGGCCGACCACCGCCCATTTCGCCGCCGAGTAGATCGGGCTCATCATCGAGCCGACCAGGCCGGAAATCGAGGAGGTGAACACGATCGCCCCGCCACCCCGCTCGCGCATATGCGGCGCCACCTGCCCCGCGCCGAGCGTCGCTGAGGTGACATTGAGGTCGATCGCCTTCCGATAAGCGGCAAGGTCGAGATTCTCGACCGAGGCAGGGCCCGGCATGCCGGCATGGGCCCACAATATGTCCACCCCGCCCAGCGCGGCGACGGCTTCGTCCATGCTGGCCTTCGCGCCCTCGGCGGTCGAAAGGTCGGCCACCACCGGCAACACCTTGTCCTTGCCGAAATCGGCAATCAGCGCGTCGAGCGCTGGTGCGCTGATATCCACCGCCGCCACCCGCGCGCCTTCGCGCACGAAACGCTCGACTCCCGCCCGGCCCATGCCAGACGCCGCGGCGGTCACGATTGCAAGCTTGCCTTCCAGGCGCATGCCCTCACTCTCCTCAATTCGCGAAGGGATCGGCGAAAGCGCCGGTGGTGGAGACGATCGTGGTGCGCGTCTCGAGATAGGAATCGAGCGCCTCGATCCCGTTCTCGCGGCCCCATCCGCTGGCCTTGAAGCCGCCATAGGGGGTGGACCAGCGGATATAGCGATAGGTATTGACCCAGACCATGCCGGCCTCGATCCGGTTCGCCACGCGATGCGCCCGGCCGACATCCCCCGTCCACAGGCCCGCCGTGAGGCCGTAGCGTGTGCCGTTGGCGATGGCGACGGCCTCGTCCTCCCCTTCGAAGGGTATGATCGCCGCCACCGGGCCGAAAATCTCCTCCTGCGCGATGCGCATGGCGGGGGAAACGCCGGCGAAGACGGTGGGCTCCACGAAATAGCCCCCAGCGAACTCGCCGCCGATCCGCGAGCCGCCCGTCACCAGCTCCGCGCCTTCGTCCTTGCCGATGCCGATATAGCTCAGCGTCTTGTCGAGTTGCTGCCGATGCGCCTGCGGCCCCATATGAGTCGCCGGGTCGAGCGGCATGCCCACCCGCACCTTCGCGGCGCGACGGCGGAATTCCTCCACCACCCGGTCATAGACCGGGCGTTCCACCAGCACCCTGCTGCCGAGCGCGCAGCTCTGGCCGCACAACGCCCAGGCCGAGCCGGTGGCGGCGTTGAGCGCCTGCTCCAGATCGGCATCGGCAAAGATGATGTGCGGCGCCTTGCCCCCCAGCTCGAAGCTGAAGCGCTTGAGCGTGTCCGCCCCGGTCTTGAGGATGGTCTTGGCGGTGGCGCCCTCGCCGGTGAAGGCGATCTTGTCCACTCCCGGATGGGCGACGAGATGCGCGCCCGCTGTCGGCCCGTCTCCCGGCACGACGTTCACCACGCCTGGCGGGAAACCCGCTTCCTCGAACAGCCGGGCCAGCGCGAGGGATGAGGCCGGGGTCTGCTCGGCGGGCTTCAGCACCACCGTGCAGCCCGCCGCCAGCGCCGGGCCGAGCTTCCAGGCGGCGGCCATCAACGGCACGTTCCACGGCGTGATCGTGCCCACCACGCCCACCGGCAGGCGGGAGGTGAAGGCGTGGACGCTGTCGTCCATCGGGATGGTGCGCCCGCCCAGCTTGTCCGCCAGCGAGGCGAACCAGTGGTAATATTGCGAATGGAGTCCGATATCGCCGCGCGATTCCCGCAAGGCCCGGCCATTGTCGCGGCTTTCGATCTGCGCCAGCGCCTCGACCTGCGTCGCATAGAGATCGGCGAGCCGACGCAGCAGCGCCGCGCGCTCCCATCCCGGCATCCTGCGCCACGGTCCTTCGAAGGCGGTGCGCGCAGCCGCCACGGCGCGATCGATATCCGCCGGCCCGCCATAGGCGACATCGCCCCAGCTCTCGCCCGTCGCCGGATCGATGCTGCCGCGCAGGCCTCCGTCGAGCGGTTCCACCCACTCGCCGCCGATGAACAGCCGATCGAATCCGAAGCCCTTGAGCATCCCCACTTCCCGTAAAAGTTCCTTATGTGGATTTTATTGTCCATATATGGAGATCATGTCAATCGGTGACGCACCTGCCTCTCCCGGCCGGGCGGAAGCAGTCGGGCCGTTCCGGCTTTCGCGCTCAGCCAGTCCCTTTTCGCTTCTCCCCAAGCGGGCCCGGCGCCGGACGGCTAGCACCGCATGCATAAGATCAAGCCATCCGTGGCGCTTGGAGAGGAATCGCCGTGAAGGATCTCAACGGCAAGTTCGGCGTCGTGACCGGCGGCGCGTCCGGCATCGGCAAGGCGATGGCCGCCGCGATGATCGCCGAAGGCATGCAGGTGATGATCGCCGATATCGAGCAGGACCGGCTGCAGGCCACTGCGGACGAGATCGGCGCCGCCGCCTTCGTGGTGGACGTCACCCGGGCGGATGAGGTGGCAGCCCTGGCTCAGGCAGCGGTGGACCGGTTCGGTAGGGTCGACGTGGTCTGCAACAATGCCGGCATCGGGCCGATGGCTCCGCTCAAGGACCTTACCCTGGACGACTGGCGCTGGATGCTGGATGTCAATTTGTGGGGCGTGATCCACGGCGTGACCAGCTTCCTGCCGATCCTGCGGGCCAATCCCGCCGGCGGGCATATCGTCAACACCGCTTCGATGGCCGCGCTGATGCCGGTGCCGGGGCTGGTGCCCTATTGCGCGAGCAAATATGCCGTGATCGGCCTGAGCGAGACCATGGCGGAAGACCTGGCGGTGGAAGGCTGCGACATCGGGGTGAGCGTCCTTTGCCCGGGCCCGGTGAGAAGCGACCTGGGCACCAGCACGCGCAACCGGCCCGCCGGGCTGAAGGGCGCGCTGACTGACGTGAAGCTGGAGGATTCCGTCCAGTTCCAGGAACAGGCGGTCGACTGGCTCTCTGCCGAAGCGACCGCCGCGCTGGTGATCCGCGCGATCAGGCAGAACGAACGCTACATCATCACCCATCCCGGGATGATCGATCCCGTAAACCAGCGTCATCGGGCGATCGAGCAGGCATTCCATGAGGAAGACGCCCGCCGGAAGGCGCTGGCGGCGGAAGGAGCAAGCGCATGATCGCGCCTTCCCCCTTCATGCCGGCAAGCGACGGCGATCCCTTCTCGCGCGACTGGATCGCGCAATTGCCGGGTTCCGATGCCGATCTGTGCCACGCCGCACCCGCTGTCTGGATGGGGCGCTACGGCTTCGTGGCGACAGGCCGGCACGACATCGTGCGCGCGATCCTGCCCGACTGGCGGCGCTTCACCTCCACCGCCAAGCCGTGCGACGATCCCTTCTCGCTGGTTCCCCCCGTGCTGGTGACGGAGGATCCGCCGGACCATACTGAAGTGCGCAAGGCGTTGATGCCTTTCTTCACCCCCGCCGCGCTGAAGCGCTATTCCGAAAGCTTCGCCGAGGAAGCGGACCGCGTGGTCGCGGAGGCGGTGGAGCGCGGCACGGTGGACGCGGTGAAGGATATCGCCGGCGCCTTCGTGCTCAAGGTCTTCCCCGACATGATCGGCCTGCACGAGGAGGGGCGTGAGTTGATTCTCGATTTCGGGGATGCCGCTTTCAACACGGTGGGCCCGATCAACGACATCTTCCAGGAATCCTTCGAGCGCGCCGCCCCGGCCTTCGAATGGGTGGAACGCAACACCAGGCGGGACGCGGTGGCGCCCGGCGGACTGGCAAGCCGTATCCTTGATCTCGGGGACCAGGGGGTGATCTCGATGGAGCGCGCCGAACTGCTGGTGCGCGCCACCATCGCCGCAGGGTTCGACACCACCGTACTGGGCATCGCCAACGCGATCGGCGCCCTGCTGCGCTTTCCCGAGCAATGGGACGTTCTCAAGGCTGAGCCGCAGCTCGTGCGTGGCCTGTTCGAGGAGATGCTGCGCTACGATCCGCCCGCCCGGGTCCAGGGCCGCACCGCGACCCAGGATTGCGAAGTGGAAGGCGTTCGGTTCCGCAAGGGGGATCCGGTGGCGCTGTTCCTCACTGCCGCCGGCCGCGATCCCGCGCGGTGGGACGATCCGGAAGTGTTCGACATCCGCCGCAAGGGGGCCAATCTGGGCTTCGGCGCCGGCATCCACCTCTGCCTGGGCCAGGCGCTCGCCCGGATGGAGTTCGACGCCCTGCTGAGCGCGTTCGTCTGCCGCGTGGAGCGGATCGAGGCCGCGGGCCCGGGCCGCCGCTTCATCAACAATGCGGCGGTCGGCTGGGGAGAACTGCCGGTGCGCCTGATCGGCGCTTGAAGCGTCCCCGGCGCGGACTTCCTTCCCCGCTCAGGATGCGCGGGACCGGTTCCGGTATTGCGTCGCCGTGATCCCGAACTTGCGCCGGAAGGCCCGGCAGAATGATCCCAGATCGTTGAATCCCGCATCGAAGGCCAGTTCGGTGATCGACGCGTCCCTGCCCTTCCGGTTCAGTTGCGAGGCGACCAGTTGCAGCCTGCGCGACTGGATGAAGGCCGAGGGGGTGGTGCCCATCTCGGCGAAGATCATCTGCACATAACGCGCGCTGACCCCCAGATGGCCGGCCACGGACCGGGCACCCAGCGCTTCGTCGCACAGGTTCCGGTCGATGAAGTCGAACGCTTCCTTGCGCCGCCGTTCCTTGAGGCAAAGCTCCTCCCCGGACACGCCCACCTGGGAATAGGCCAGGTCCACCAGCGGCCAGATCACCTCGCTGAGCGATTCCGCCCAGCCGGGCTCGTCATCGCTTTGCAACTGCATCCATGCCTGCCGCACGAAGCCGGAGAGCATCGCGCCCGCCCCCTTCCGGCCCCGGCACGGAATATAAACCTTGTCGCGTAGCGAAGGCAGCCGGTCCCGCACGCTTTCCATCGGCAAGCGGATGGTGATCACCTGCGTCTTTTCGTGGAATTCGAGGCGAAAGGGCTGCGAGAGGTCGTACAGCATGAAATCTCCGGGCTCGAGCACATGCACACTGTCGCCCACGCGGGTGTAGCTCTTGCCGCTATGCTGCACCTGCAGGTTCAGCGACTGGCCGGGCGCCTCGCTGCCCCGGCTGTCGATCACGGCGGCGCGCGAGACGGGCGAAACGATGTCGCAATCGCGCAGCCTGACCCGCGTCATCGATGCGGAAAACGCGTCCCGGTCGTAAGCTTCCACATGCATCGGCCCGATGTTGGACAGGGCCACGTCGTTCCAGAACGACAGGGACTCCTTCTGGCTCATCCCCACTGTGGTAAAGGTCTCCAGCTTGCTCATCTTCCACCTCTCCTTCCGCCATTTTTTCGCGACCCGCGGCAAACCTCCCGGAAACACCAAAAGGCAGGGTTGCAGCGGGAACCCCGCCGCAACCTGCCATCTTCGTCGTGGTCTGATATTGTCTATGTGATCAGTATTCGCCTCCGTCGGACTTTCCCGCCTTGTTCCCGGATGGAAGGCGGACTTGCCGCTTCCATCCGGGAAGGAACCACGACAATCAGAAGCTCTTCTTGAGCGTGACCGAGAAGGTGCGCGGCATGCCCGGCTGGGCCGCGATATAGCCCGGGCCGCTCGGGACCTGCTTGGTCAGGTAGTAATATTCGTCGGTCAGGTTCTCGACCGCCGCACTGAGTTGCCAGTCGTCCTGCGCGGAGCGCCAGGTGATCCGCGCATTCACCAGCGTCCGCCCCGGAAGGAGGCTGAGATCGCTGTTGGAAGCCAGCGAATAGCTTTCGGACTGGTAGGACATGTCGATGCGCGGCGTGATCGAGCCGATATCGCCCACCGGGATCTCGTATTGGGCACCGGCGCTGAACTTCCATTCGGGCGTATAGGGCGCGATATTGTCCAGGCTCACCGGAACGCCTTCGGCGATCGACTGGTATTCGAAGTCGAGATAGCTGCCCGAAGCGTCGATCAGGAAGCCCCTGACCGGCTGCGCCGAGATTTCCAGTTCCACCCCCTTCACATGCGCCGAACCGGTGTTGAGCGGGGCGTAGCAGGGCGCGCCGGGGAATGGCGAGATCGCGTCGCACTGCGTCGCGGTGAGCTGGATATTCTTGTAATCGTTGAAGAATGCCGAGCCGTTGATCCGCAGCGCACGATCGAAGAGATCGGACTTGAAGCCGATCTCATAGGCCGTGATCGTCTCCGGATCGATCCCGACGATCTGCGAGGCGAAATAGGGCCGCGGGTTCACGCCGCCACCCTTGAAGCCGGTGGCGATCTGCGCGTAGGTCATCAACTCGTCGCTCCAGCGATAGGTGAGGTTGATACGGTAATCCGCGCGGGAACCGGAGAAGTTCCCCACCTCGCCATCGAGCCCGTAGATCGCGCCGTTGGGCGCGTTGAGATCGTTCACGATCGCCGAGCCATCGGGATTCTGGCGGACGAAGCGATAGGACTTGGTGTCGTGCGTGTAGCGGAAGCCGCCGATCACATCGAGCCGGTCGGTCGCGTGGAAAATCCCCTGCACGAAGCCGGCGATGCTTTCGCTCTCCACCGGATCGTCCTGAACGAAATCCATCTCGCCCATCGGCGGCGCGAAGGCGTAAGGCAGGCTGACGCGCGACCAATATTCGCTCTTCGATTTGAGGTAGAAGCCGCCGACCGTGAACTCGAACGCATCGCCGACCGCGCCGTTCAGACGCAGTTCCTGGGTGAACTGCCAGTTCGTCAGATCGTTGATGACCAGTTGGAGCGGGATTGGCGAACCGTCGGAATCCTCGTTGAACTCGTTGTGGAACCAGCGATAGGCCGTGATCGACTTCAGCGCGAAATCATCGCTCAACCGCCAATCGATCGCGCCCGAGACGCCCCAGCCGGTGAAATACTGCTTCGGCGTATCCGAAACCGGCCGCCAGGGATATTCCGCCGTCGGCGCGCGTGGATCGGTGAAGGTCGCATAGGTGGTGTAGCGGGGCGCGAGGAAGCGATCGTCATACGGCACGCCGTCATAGGTCGGATAGGCAGGCGGCGCGTAGATATCGCTGACGATCGAAGCGCCCCCTTCGGATCGATCATGCGTATAATCCGCCGCGACGTTGACCTCGACATCGTCGCCCGCGAGCCAGCGCAGCGCCAGGCGTCCTGCCGCCACCGACTTACCGCCCAGCGTGCCGAGCTTGCAGTTCTTGCCGGTGACCTGGGTCGGGATCGAGGTGTCGCCCGTGGCGCAGGCATAGTCCAGCCGATCGACGTAACCATCGCGGTTCTTGGTGATCCCGCTGATGCGGGCGAACAGCTTGTCGGGCACCAGGGTCAGGTTCGTCGCACCGCGCACGTCGAGCCGGTTGAAGGAACCCACCGTCGCTTCGAGGAAGCCGTTGGGAGTATCGTCGGGCTTGACCGTGAAGAGCTTGATCGCGCCGCCGATCGAGTTCTTGCCGGCCAGGGTGCCCTGCGGACCGCGCAGCACCTCGATCCGTTCCAGATCGAGCAGGTCCATCAGCGTGCCGGTGAGGGAGGCGTAATAGACATCGTCCACATAGATGCCCACGCCCGGCTCGATCGCGGGGTTGAAGTCATCCTGCCCCACGCCGCGGATATAGGCGATCATCGAGGAGCCGAAGGCCGTGTTGTTCGCATTCAGCGAAACATTCGGCACCTGGCCCGCGATCGCCTCGAGGCTCGATTGGCTGCGGGCTTCGAGCATCTGCGAATTGACCGCCGTGATGGCCAGCGGCGTATCCTGCAGGTTCTGCTCGCGGAATTGCGCGGTTACGACGATTTCACCATAGCCGGCGCCAGTCGATCCCTGATCACCCTGCTCGGTATCCTGAGCCAAGGCCGGAGCCTGGTGGGCCAATGCGAGAGCCGAAACGCCTGCAAAAATATATCGAAGGCTCGACAATGCCTCTCTCCCTCAATTGAAATTCGATATTTTCCGAACTGAGGGGCATCTACCGACAGGAGCCTCGAAATGGCTTGCTCGGAAACGAATGCCATTGGCGATGCGCGAACAGGCAGGGGCGCTTGTTCGCGAATTGCAAAAACCGAAGCATTTTTGCCACGGTGATGTGGCGTAATCCTCCCTATCACGATGCAATGGAAGAAGGGCCATGCGAAGCATGGTGGAGGGGGCGGCGGAACGCCGCTCAGGCACCGCCTGGAGCGCTGCTTCGCCGCTTACCCCTCCACCATCCGCTGCGCGGATGGTCCCCTCCCCGTTCCCCGCGGGAACAGGGAGGAATTAGTTCGTCCTACGGCAGCGCGTAAGCGATCACTTCGTCTCCGACAGGCGTTTCCATGAAGTGGTGTCCGCCGGCATAGATCACCACATATTGCTTGCCGTTCATCTCGTAGGTCATCGGCGTCGCCTGCCCGCCGGCGGGCAGCACGTCGGACCAGACGGTCTTGCCCGTGCGCAGATCGATCGCGCGGATGAGGTTGTCTGTGGCGGCCGCGATGAAGGCAAGGCCGCTCGCCGTCACGACGGCGCCGCCATTATTGGGCGTGCCGATGGTGACCGGCAGCATCGAGGGGATGCCGAACGGACCGTTGGTGCGGGCGGTTCCGAAGGGGCGATCCCAGATGGTCTTGCCGGTGGCGATGTCGATCGCGCGGATCCCGCCATAGGGCGGCTGCTTGCAGAGCAGGCCGGTGAGCGGCAGGCGCCAGCCCGCATTCACGTCGATCGCATAGGGCGTGTGCATCTGGGGATCGCCCGCGCCTTCCACGCCGCCGATCTTGCCCCGCGCCTGATCGCGCGGCGCCCAGCCCTTCTTGTTCGCTTCCGCACGGGGGACGAGGCGGATATAGTTGGGCATGTCGTTGTAATTGGCGAATATCACGCCCCGGCGCGGATCCACCGCGATCCCGCCCCAGTCGGTCCCGCCATTATAGCCCGGATATTCGATGGACCGGCGATCGCTTTCGGGTGGAGTGAAGAACCCCTTGTAGCTCGCCTTGCGGAACTGGATGCGGCAAATCATCTGGTCGATCGGCGACATCCCCCACATGTCCCGCTCGGTCAGCGGCGGCTTGCGCAGCGTCTGCCACAGCGAGACGATCTGGGTGGGTGCGCGCTGTTCGGGCTCGACCCCGCCGGAAGGCGCCTTGATCGTGCCCACGGGGGTGAGCGGCTGGCCCGTGCGCCGGTCGAGCACATAGATGTCGCCCTGCTTGCTGGGCAGGACGATCGCCGGAACGGCCCCCGCTGGCGAAGGATAGTCGATCAGCGTCGCCTGGGCGCCGAAATCATAATCCCACACATCCTTGCGCACAGCCTGGAAATGCCAGCGCGGCTTGCCGGTGGCGACGTCGAGCGCGACGAGCGAAGTGGCGTATTCGTTCTCGGCCGGACGGCGCAGGCTTGAATAATAGTCCGCCGCGGCGTTGCCCATCGGCAGGTAGACAAGGCCCAGTTGCTCATCGCCCGAAGCGATGGTCCACATGTTGGGAGTGCCCCGCGCCCAGGTCTGTCCCGGAGGCGGATAGCCGTTCCAGTCCGGATTCATCATGTCCCAGGCCCAGCGCAGCTTGCCGGTCACCGCGTCGAAGCCGCGGATCACGCCGGAAGGAGCCCAGCGATCCTGCCCGTCGAGGACCTGGTGGCCGGTGACCACGACGCCGCGCACGATGGTGGGCGGCGAATTGATCGACACATAGCCAGCGGGGGTGTTGCCCATGCCGATCTTGGTATCGACCTGGCCGTTGCTGCCGAAATCCTGGCACGGCAACCCGCTGCGCGCATCCAGGGCGAAGAGCCTGGCATCGAGCGTGCCGAAGATGATCCGGTTCGCGCAGGCCTGCCCCGGCGCGGCGTTCGGCACCGTGTAATAGCTCACGCCCCGGCAGGCGGCGGTATAGGGGATCGCATCGTCCGGCACTTTCGGATCGTAGCGCCAGCGCTCCTTGCCGGTGGCCGGATCGAGCGACAGGACGATGTTCTTCGGAGTACAGACATACAGGCTGTCACCGATCTTGAGCGGAGTGTTCTCCGCCCCATAGGTGCCCGCGATCGTCTTGGAGGAAGGCAGGTCGCCGGTATGGATCAGCCAGGCGCGCTCGAGCTTGCCGACATTGCCGGGAGTGATCTGCGAAAGCGGAGAATAGCGCCGTGCGCTGTAGGAGCCGCCATAGGCCGGCCAGTCCGCCCCGGCCTGCATCAAAGCCGGATCGGCCATCGCCATCCGCTCGCCCGGCAGGCTCATCGAGACGCCGGGGCGATTGAGCCAGCCGAGCATCGCGCCGCCCACCGCGAACAGGGCCACGATCACCGCGCTGCTTCCCAGTGCCCATCTCCACCGCTGCGCATGGGCGGAGAGCGAAGCCATGGCGAAGATGACCGCCACCAGCAGGACGAGCGGCGCGACCACGCGCGGCACCAGCGCCCAGCCATTGGCGCCCGCTTCCCAGAAGGCCCAGATCAGGGTGAGGAAGAACACGGCGGAATAGATCCAGCCGCCCAGGAGATTTCCCCGCATCAGCAGGAAGCCCGAAGCCAGCATCGCCGCACCGGCGAGGAGGTAATAGGCGGACCCGCCCAGCAGCGCGAGCCAGACCCCGCCGATCAGCAGCACGATCGCGATTATCGCGACGATGAACCCCACAACCAGAGCCGGAACCGGCGCCGGAAAAAACTGGCGTATCCTGTTCATCGCCGTATCCTTTTGTGATGCGCAGACATTCTCCCAAAGGGAGAATTTCCGAGTGGACGAAACGTTCCCTCCTAGCGTCGATCAGTTGGATGAAATTTTGCTCTCCCGGTGAGAGCAAGGGTCTCGGGGCGGCGATGCACTCCTCCCCTTCGTCATTGCGAGGAGGCAAAGCCGACGAAGCAATCCAGGGCCGTTATCTGGAGGCCCTGGATTGCCGCGGGGCCTGCGGCCCATCGCAATGACGAAGAAGCAGGCACGCCGCGCTCACCGCATCGTAGGCATGACGAACTCGGCACCGGCGCGGATGCCGGCGGGCCAGCGGCTGGTGACGGTCTTGAGCCGGGTATAGAAGCGCACGCCTTCGGGCCCGTGCATGTGATGGTCGCCGAACAGCGAGGCTTTCCAGCCGCCGAAGCTGTGGAACGCCATCGGCACCGGGATCGGCACGTTGATCCCTACCATGCCCACCTGGATCCGCTGGGCAAACTCACGCGCGGCATCCCCGTCCCGCGTGAAGATCGCGGTGCCGTTGCCATATTCATGCGCGTTGATCAGGCGCACCGCATCCTCGAAACTCTCGCTGCGCACCACGGAGAGGACGGGGCCGAAGATTTCCTCCCGATAGATCGACATGTCCGGCGTCACCTCGTCGAACAGGCTGCCGCCGAGGAAGAACCCGTCCTCATAGCCCTGGAGGACCAGGCCGCGCCCGTCCACCACCAGCTTCGCCCCTTCGGCGACGCCGGCATCGACATAGGCGGCCACCTTGTCGCGATGGGCGCGGGTGACGAGCGGCCCCATCTCCGCCTCGGGATCGGTGCCTGGGCCCACCTTCAGGGCCTGCACGCGCGGAGCCAGCCTGGCCACCAGCGCATCGGCCGTCTCGCGCCCCACCGGCACGGCAACCGAAACCGCCATGCAGCGTTCGCCTGCCGAGCCGTAGCCCGCACCCATCAGCGCGTCCACCGCGCGGTCCAGATCGGCATCGGGCATCACCACCATGTGGTTCTTCGCCCCGCCCAGCGCCTGGCAGCGCTTTCCCGTCCGGGCCGCCGTCTCGTAGATATAGCGCGCGATCGGGGTCGAGCCGACGAAGCTCACGGCCTGGATCACAGGATGGTGCAGCAACGCATCCACAGCTTCCTTGTCGCCCTGTACGACGTTGAACACGCCGTCGGGCAGGCCGGCCTCACTCAGCCATTCGGCGATCAGCAACGACGCCGAGGGATCGCGCTCGGAAGGCTTGAGCACGAAGCAGTTCCCGCAGGCGAGCGCGACCGGGAACATCCACATCGGCACCATCGCAGGAAAGTTGAACGGGGTGATCCCCGCGACCACGCCGAGCGGCTGGCGGACCGCGTGGCTGTCCACCCCCCGCCCCACATTCTCGCTGATCTCTCCCTTGAGGAGGGTGGGCGCGGCGGTGGCGAATTCGACCACTTCCAGACCGCGCTGGATCTCCCCCTTCGCGTCGGAGAGGATCTTGCCGTGCTCGGCGGTGATCACCGCGGCCAGCTCGTCCGCCCGATCCTCCGCCAGCCGCAGGAAGCGGTTGAGGATGCGGGCGCGAGTCAGCGGCGGGGTCGCCGCCCAGCCGGGGAATGCCGCAGCAGCCGCCTGCACTGCCTCGTCCACTTGCCGCGCCGAGGCAAGCGCGACCGAGCCGGTCTGTTCTCCCGTCGCGGGGTTGAACACCGGCGATTGCCGCTGGCCTTCGCCGGAGAGGCGGTGGCCGTTCACGAAGCCGGAAATGAGCGCGACCATGATGTTTCCTTTCCCGTTGCGTCAGGCGACGCGCTTGATGGCGTTGCCGAGGATGTCGAGTATTCGGTCGATGTGATCCTGCTGAAGGATGAGCGGCGGGGACAAGGCGATCACATCGCCCGTGACACGCACGAGCAGGCCATGTTCGAAGCAGTCGACCAGCACGTCGTAGGCCCGTCCGCCAGGGGCGTCCGGGCGTGATTCCAGCTCGATCCCGGCGACAAGCCCGATAGTGCGGATGTCCACGATATGGGGCAGGCCCTTCAGCCCCTGCAGTGCGCTGCACCAATGGGGCGCCATTTCCGCCGCGCGGCCGTAAAGCTGCTCCTGCTGGTAGATGTCCAGCGTGGCGAGCCCGGCGGCGCAGGCGGCGGGATGCCCCGAATAGGTATAGCCGTGGAACAACTCGATCTGGCTCTCTGGGCCCTGCATCAGCGCATCGTGGATATGGCGGCCGGCAAACACCGCGCCCATGGGGATCGCGCCGTTGGTGAGGCCCTTCGCGGTGGTGACGAGATCGGGCACCACGCCGAAAAGATCGACCGCGAAGGGAGCGCCGAGCCTCCCGAAGCCGCTGATCACCTCGTCGAAGATCAGCACGATGCCGTGCCGGTCGCAGATGGCGCGCAGCCGCTCCAGATAGCCGCGCGGCGGAAGGAGGACGCCGGTCGAGCCGGCCATCGGCTCCACGATCACCGCGGCGATGGTCTCCGCCCCATGCAGCGCCACCAGGCGCTCCAGATCGTCGGCCAGCTCAGCGCCATGCTCCGGCAGGCCGGGGCTGAAAGCGTTGCGCGCCGGATCATGCGTGTGCCGCAGATGATCCGTGCCGGGCAATTCGGGAAACATGCGGCGATTGTTCACGATCCCGCCGACCGAGATGCCTCCGAAGCCGACGCCGTGATAGCCGCGCTCCCGCCCGATCAGCCGCGTCCGCGATGGCTGGCCGATCGCCCGCTGATAGGCGAGCGCGATCTTCAACGCGGTGTCGACCGATTCCGAGCCGGAATTGGTGAAGAAGATCCGATCGAGCCCTGCTTCCGCACCGCCCGGCGAAGCGGAGGCCAGCCGTTCCGCGAATTCGAACGCCAGCGGATGCCCGATCTGGAAGCAGGGCGCATAATCCATCACCTGCAATTGCCGCGCCACCGCCTCGCTGATCTCGCGGCGGCCATGCCCGGCATTCACACACCAGATGCCGGCTGTGCCGTCCAGGATCTGCCGCCCGTCTATGCTGGTATAATACATCCCTTCGGCCGCTGCGAGCAGACGGGGGGCCGCCTTGAATTGCCTGTTCGCCGTGAAAGGCATCCAGAAAGCGTCGGTGGCGGGGTTCGTGGAATTATGTCCGGTATGCATGGCGGCGCTCCTGTCTTGCGCCCAGCAAGCCCGTTTCGGTCCTCCACAACAAGCCCTTTATTTGGCTTTCGCCTCGCATCGAATAATGGCGGTTTTTGCGGAGAGTGTTATCGGATATCGAACAGTTGAACGATTGGAGGATCCGCAGTGAGCACCGATGTCGGCCCGCGGCTACGCTATGTGCGAATCCAGCATGGCCTGTCGCAGCGCCAGCTCGCGAAGCGGGCCGGAGTGACGAACTCCACCATCTCGCTGATCGAGGCGAACCATACCAATCCTTCCGTCGGCGCCTTGAAGCGCATCCTGGACGGGATTCCGATCGGGCTGGCGGAGTTCTTCTCGATCGAGCCGGAAAGGCGCGGAAAGGCCTTCTACCGCGCCAGCGAGCTGGTGGAGATCGGGAAGGGTCCGGTCTCGTACCGGCAGGTCGGCAGCGACCTGTTCGGCCGATCGCTGCAGATCCTGAAGGAGCGCTACGAGCCTGGGGCGGATACCGGGCGCATCCCCCTGGTGCATGAAGGGGAAGAAGGCGCGATCGTCATCAGAGGCCAGCTCGAAGTGATCGTGGACGATGAACGGCGGGTCCTCGGCCCGGGGGACGCCTATTATTTCGAAAGCACCCGGCCGCACCGCTTCCGCTGCGTGGGCGACGAGCCTTGCGAGCTGATCAGCGCCTGCACTCCGCCGAGCTTCTAGGCGATCGGGCCTCTGGCGGGCAAAGCGTGCCCGATGGCCTATCCGGCCACCGGGCACCGCCTCTCCTCAATCCACGAAAGCGCGTTCGATCACGAATTCACCGGGCGAGGCGTTCGAACCTTCGCGGAAGCCGAGCTTGGTCAGGCGTTCCTGGAATTCGCGGTTCATCGCCATGCTGCCGCACAGCATGATGCGGTCTTCCTCGACCGAGAACTGGGTGGGGCCGACCAGCGGCGGTTCGAACAGCCGGCCGCTGTCGATCAAGGCGCCGATCCGGCCGGTGGTGCGGAAAGGCTCGCGCGTGACCGTGGGCAGATAGTGGAATTGCAGCAGCGCCTGGTCCTGCACCAGCGGGTCCCCGGCCAGCTGGCTTTCCAGTTCCTCGCGGAAGGCGAGGTCGTTCACATGGCGCACGCAATGGACCAGCAGAACCTGATCGAAGCGATCATAGATGTCCGGATCGCGCACCAGGCTGAGGAAAGGTGCAAGGCCAGTGCCCGTCGACAGCAGGAACAGGCGCTTGCCCGGCAGCAGCGCATCGGCCACCAGCGTGCCGGTGGGCTTGCGGCCGAGATAGATCTGGTCGCCCGGCTTGATGAGGCACAGGCGCGAGGTGAGCGGGCCGTCGGGCACCTTGATCGAAAGGAACTCCAGCTCTTCCGCATAAGCGGGGCTGGCGATCGAATAGGCCCGCAGCAGCGGGCGGCCTTCGCCCGGCAGGCCGATCATCACGAATTCGCCCGAGCGGAAACGGAAGGAAGCCGGGCGAGTGATGGAAAAGCTGAACAGATGATCGTTCCAATGGCGAACGGAACGAACCTCCTCTACCGTCAACGCGGCCGAAGGGGCAAAATTCGCCGATTCGGCGATACGGTCACTCATCACTTCTCTTCCTCAATTGTTTCGCGGACGAGGCCGGAAAGATCGAATCCCGCCGCGATCAGTTTCGCCATGACCGCAGTCATGGCCTGAGCGATCGGGGACACCGTGTCCTCCTCCGTCATCAGAGCGAGCGTTGCCCGCATGTGATCCACATCGCCCAGCGCCAGATCGCGCCACATGCCCAGCAGAACAGCCTCATCCTCCAGGATACGGGCGCAATCCATCGGAGCGACCGAGATTCTTTCCAGCGCATCCCGATTGAAAAGCGCCATGGCAAGATGAAAATCGGGTAAGGCCGTCAACGCCCCTACACTAGCAAATCCCCGAGATAAAGCCACTGGTGGGCAAGTGCCCGCAGCAATCGCGCGCGACCAGCCCCGCATCGCCCACAGAAGGAAGCGGCCGCCCATGTTCAAGTCTTCCACCGGCCGATCAACATAGATGTACATACCAGTCTCCCAACTCTGCGGGCGCCATTCCCCCAGCGGTTTTCTCGATGCCGCACACGCTGGAAACGGCCTTGATGACGATCGGCGCAGGCCGAAAAACCTTCATAATATTATTGCAATTGATTTTCAATAACGGAAGTGTCACCGCCGCCTTGCCTCCCGACAGCCGAAGCGATAGGAGGAATTGCGAGCGGTTCGCAAAAACTGGTGACACTTCCTCCAGCTCCTTGCCGGGTCGCCGGGTTCACGGGGCCGAGGACGGAAGGGGAGAGCGCGTCAGTGCGGAGGGAAGGTGCCGCTCTCTACCGGACTCATCGCGGCGCACTGGTCGACTATGCCAGCAATATCGTGGGCGATCGCGCGCAGGCCGAGGATGTGGTGCAGGAGGCGTGGCTGCGGCTGGACAACGCCACGCGCCGCCGTCCGGTAGCCGATCCGCTGCGCTATCTCTATCGCATCGTGCGCAATCTCGCGCTCGACATGGTGCGCCGCACCCGCTTCGAACAGGGGCTGATGGGCCTGGATATCGATGCGGTCGCGGATGTGCTGCCCGACGAGCAGCCGGGGCAGGAAGCCCATCTCATCGCCTCGGACGAACTGTCCGCCATGCTGGCCGCCTTGCGCGAATTGCCGGAACGCACCCGCATCGCCTTCGAGATGCATCGCCTGGGCGGATACAAGCTCAAGGAGATCGCCGCCCATCTGGGCGTCTCGATCGGGTTGGCCCACGCGCTGATCGCGGAAGCGATCGCCCATTGCAGCGAACGCAGGAGCCGCCGGCAATGAGGGCTTGGCTTGAGCGACTTCTGAAATTCCGCCTGGCTCATTCGTCGAACGGACGAAAGGACAGGGCGACGACATGGCAGGCGATGACCGCGTCATCCATTGGCCGGGCGAGCGAGCGCCCCGCCCCATGACTGCGCCCGGCGACGACAAGGATCGCGCATCCGGGCAGGCGATCGATTGGCTCATCCTGTTGAGCGAGGATCCCGAGGACCAGGAACGGCGCGACCGCTTCGAGGCCTGGCTGAGGGCCGATCCGGCCCATGCCGAAGCCTGGTCCGTCCATGCGCGAAGTTATGATATCCTTGGCGGGGCTACGGCGGAACTTGAGGACAAGTGGCGTGATGCCCCTCGTTTCGAGCGCCTGCCTCCCGCCTCCTCACCCGCACGCGCCGGGTGGCGCCGCCGTTCGAAGCGCCTCGTCATGGCCGCAGCAGCAGCCTGCCTGGCCCTGCTGGTGGCGCCACAAGCCGCACTGCACCTTCGCGCCGATGGCATCACCTCCGCCGGCGAGGTCCGCCGCCTGGCCCTGCCCGACGGCAGCATCGCTATCCTCGCCCCGGAAAGCGCCCTGCAATGGCGTTTCGACGGTTCGCAAAGGCAAGTGCGCCTGCTGAAGGGCGAAGCGTTCTTCGACGTCGTGCATGACGGCAGGCACCCGTTCCGGGTCCTGTCGGGCAAGGCGCAGGTCACCGTGCTGGGCACCGCCTTCGACGTGAAGCTGCGTGACGGCGGCGTGAAGGCCAGCGTGCGCGAAGGCCTTGTGCGGGTGGAGAATCTCGCGGCCGCCTCCCCCGCGAAGGCGGAGCTTCGCCCTGGCCAGTGGGTGGAGATGCAATGGAACGGCAAGACGGAGCGCGGCGTCCAGCAGCCGTCGCTCACCGCCAGCTGGATCAAGCGCCGGCTGATGGTAAACGACCGGCCCATCGCCGAAGCGCTCGACGATTTGCGCCCTTGGTTTTCCGGTGTGATCGTCCTCACCGATGCCCGGCTCGGCGCGCGCCATGTCACCGGGTCGGTCGATCCGGGTGATCCGGCCGAAGCGGTGAAATCGCTTGTCGAGGTGCATGGCGGCAAGGTCAGCCGGATTACGCCCTGGCTGCTGATCGTCTCCTGAAACCGCACTTTTCCTGCCTTTCCCGGTGGCCCGGAACTTTTTCTGAAACGCCGGCCGGCCGGTTCGTCAAACGGGCGGAAGGGGCACATCGCGGCGCTTTGGCATCGTTTTGGCCCCCTTATCATCATCGGATGGCAGGAGATTGAGTGTGACTGATCGCGGGGCTGCGTCGGGCTGGATGCGTAACAGGAGCCCGCTGGCGAGCGTGCTGCTCGCCTCGGCGGCGATAGCGGGTGTGACGACCGCCCCAGCCGCCTTCGCGCAGAGCGCGGCGGCGGAACGCAGCTTCGACATTCCCGCACAATCGCTGGCGGATGCGCTGATGGAGTTCGGCCAGCAATCGGGCCTGAACGTGAGCGCGCCGGGCGCTCTCACCCGCGGCATATCCTCCCAGGGTGTTTCCGGCAGGATGGCCTCGGCCGAGGCACTGAGCCGGCTTCTGGCCGGCACCGGCCTCACCTTCCGCTTCACCGGCACGACATCGGTGCAGATCGAGCCCGCGCCGCAGGCGGCGGGCGGCACGATACAGCTCGGCCCGGTTCGAGTGGAAGGCGAAGGCGCCGGCGTCGCGGGGATCGCCCCCAGCGTCACCAGCGACATCGCCGCGACCGAAAGGACGGGCTCCTACACCACCCGGCTGATGAGCACCGCCACCCGGCTGGACCTCACGCCGCGCGAAACCCCGCAATCCGTCACTGTGATCACACGCCAGCGGATGGACGATACCGGGATGGTCGACCTGCTCGAGGTGGTCCGCAGCACACCCGGCCTGGCGATCACCCCCTATGGCGTGGGCCGCCCGGGTCTGTATGCGCGCGGCTTCGGGCTGGACACGATCACACAGGATCGCATCACCAGCGCCTTCAACAGCTACATCCCCAGCCCGCTCGGCAACATGGCGGTCTATGACCGGGCGGAGATCGTGCGCGGCTCCACCGGGCTGATGCAGGGCGCCGGCAATCCGTCCGCCGCGATCAACCTGTTCCGCAAGCGCCCCACCGAGGCCTTCCATGCCGAGTTGACCGGGGCGGCGGGCTCGTGGAACGATTTCAGCGGGCAGATCGACCTCAGCGGTCCGCTGACGAGCGACGGCACCATCGCCGCAAGGGTGGTCGGCTCCATCCAGGACGCCGACAATTTCCGCGACTATGAGCGGCAGAAGCGCCGGATCGGATATGCGACGATCGATTTCAATCCCACGGACACGACCCGGATCAACCTGGGCTATTCCTATCTCAACAGCTTCACCAACATGGTCTGGGGCGGCCTGCCGGTCACATTGGAAGGGGAGCACTACGGCCTTCCGCGCTCGACCTTCATGGGGGCGGACTGGGAATATCTGAAGCAGGACTATCACACGATCTACGGCAGCCTCGACCAGGAATTGGGCGCTGACTGGCGGCTGCATGTCAACGCCATGTATGTGGACGGGACGACGGATGCCCTCACCACCTGGCTTATGCCCGATCTCGACAATGGCGGTTTCGGCCATACCTATTGGGCGGCGCGCAACAAGGTGACGCAGAAGGCGATGGACGCCTTCCTGACGGGCACGGTGAACCTCTTCGGCCGCCCGCACGAGATCGTGCTCGGCGGTACGCTCAACGACGAGAAGGGCGTGCAGGACGAGTATTTCAACAGCTGGGGCCCGGAAGCCTTCATCAGCCACTTCGACGATCCGTTCGCCTGGAACCCGAGCGATGCGGTGAGGCCCGTGCTCGATCCCAGCAGCCCGGATCACGGGCGCTATACCGACAGCAAGTCGCAGGACAGCCTCTATGCCACCATGCGCCTCAACCCGGCCGACCGGGTGAAGCTGATCCTGGGCGGAAGGCTCGACTGGTACAAGGCAAGCGGATGGGGCGACCTGCAGGTGGACGGGCATCTCACCCTCTATGGCGGCGCGATCGTCGACCTCGACCGCCACCATTCGCTCTATGCCAGCTATGCCGACATCTTCCAGGCGCAGAGCCAGATCGACGTCACCGGCAACACGATCCAACCCATCAGCGGGCAGAATTACGAGATCGGCCTGAAGGGCGAATATCTGGACGGCGCGCTCAACCTCAGCTTCGCCCTGTTCCGCATCGACCAGAGGAACCGCGCCAAGGCGCTGGCGGACCAGAGCCCCTGCCCCACCTGGCCGACGATCTTCTGCTATGAAGCCAGCGGCCTCGTCCGCAGCCAGGGCGTGGACATCGAATTGCAGGGCAAGCTCGCCCCGGGATGGGAGATCGCCGCGGGCTACACCTATTCCCACGCCGAATATCGCGACGATGCCGATCCCACGCTGATCGGCACGCGGTTCGACACCATGCTTCCCGAACACCAGTTCAAGGCGTCGACCTTCTACACCCTGCCGGGCTCGCTCGACAATTGGCGCATCGGTGCCAACATCTCGTGGCAGAGCAGGATCTATTACGACATCGGCCTGGACGACGGCAGCGTGACCCGCAACCAGCAGAAGGCCTATGCGCTGGTCGGGCTGATGGCGGAATACAAGCCGGTCGAGCGGGTGAGCATCCAGGCCAACCTTAACAACCTGTTCGACGAAACCTATTACCTTGCCATCGCCAATGACTGGTATTGGGGCTCGTCCGAGCTTTACGGCGAACCGCGCAATTTCATGGTGACGGCGCGATATCGGTTCTGAGCGGGGTTACAGCCCTATCGCCTCGTCATTGCGAGGGGGCACGTTCGGCCAGCCTTTATCGTCACCCCGGCGAAAGCTGTGGTCTCAAGCGGTTGCGTGCCTTTCGTCATTGCGAGGAGGCGAAGCCGACGCGGCAATCCAGGGCCCCATATAACGGCCCTGGATTGCCGCGGGACCTTACGGTCCCTCGCAATGACGAAGGGAGAAGCGGCCGCCCGAGATGCCAGCTTTCGCTGGCATGACGAAACACCCCATCCTCGTTCGTGCCGAGCCTAGCCCCGGCTTTCCCGCGGCACCTTCACCCCGTAAAGCTCCAGGCGGTGATCGACCAGGCGATAGCCGAGCCGTTCCGCGATCATGCGCTGCAATTGCTCCAGCTCGGGATCGACGAACTCGACCACATCCCCGGTTTCGATATTGATCAGGTGATCGTGATGGGTGTCGGCCACCGCCTCATAGCGCGAGCGGCCATCGCCGAATTCGTGGCGATCCAGGATTCCCGCCTCCTCGAACAAGCGGACCGTGCGGTAGACGGTGGCGATGGAGATGCCCGGATCGATCGCCGACACGCGCCGGTGCAGTTGCTCCACATCCGGGTGATCCTCGGCTTCGGACAGCACCCGCGCGATGACGCGCCGCGGCTCGGTGATCCGCAGGCCTCTTTCGGCGCATAGCGTTTCCAGATCGATTTCGCGTTTCATCCTCTTCCCGTTTTTCTGCTCCACGCGCCTGCTTCGCAAGGCGTGCCCGGCATTTTCGCGGTGATCCGCATGGTTCCCGGGATAACAGGCGCCTTCTATAATTGCAAATAGTTCGCATTATCATACAATGCACCCCTCTCAGGGGGGCCGGTTCCTATGTTGGAGACCAGTGATTTTCTAAAGGAGGACGATGCCGAATCGGCGGTGTCCGCCTGCGATGAGGGCCCGGGTGGCTCTGGCGATGATGGGCGGCGGCGTTCCGGGGCGAATGAGAGGGGGCGGCGACTGGGCGGCCTGCTCCTGTCGCTCGCGCTCCATCTCGCGGTGTGCCTCACCCTGGTGCAATATTGGAACTTCGGCGGACAGCTTGCCATGCCGCCGGAGCCGCATCTCGTGGCATTCGACGTGCCCCCGCCGCCGCCCCCTCCCCCCGCGGCTCCCGAACCCGTGCCGATGCCCAAGGTGTTCGCCCCTGTCCCGCGCGCCAGCCAGCCGGCGCCCGACATTCCTGCGGTGGAAACGGTTCTTCCCCTGCATACGGTGGCGATTCCCTCCACATCCAGCATGAGGGGCGATCCGGCGATCATGGCGCCGCTGCAGAATTTCGCGCCCGTTCCTTCGATCAAGACCGACGGCAAGGACAGCTTCGAAGGGCGGCTGCTCGCCCGGCTCGAACAGTTCCGCCGCTATCCGGAGGAAGCGCGGCGCAGGCAGCAGCAAGGCGTGGTCCATGTGCGGTTCCAGATGAACCGGAAGGGCTCGGTGCTCGATGCCTCGGTTGCCAGAAGTTCGGGCATCCCTTCGCTCGATCGCGAAGCGCTGGCGACGGTGCGCCGGGCACAGCCGCTGCCGGCGATCCCGGACGACCGGCCCGATATGCTCACGATTTCCGTTCCGATCGAATTCTTCCTCCGGCGCAGCCTTCCGGAACTGGCGCAGGTCCGCTGAATTCCAGTCCCGAAAAATGCACGGCCATCCGCCGCCAGTCGGGCAACAAGGTGGGAAGGCCCGAGATGCCGGCTTCGACCGGCATGAGGAAAGAAGGGCTTTTCCCCAATCAAGCCCGATCCGAAGCATTTGCCCGGAACCGGGACACGCTGCGGCGCGTTTCCCGCCTCGCATAAAAAAGCCGTTCTTGCCGAGCGACTCGGCAAGCGGCTAAAGCGCAAGACAGACATGATGACCTACCCGGAACCGCAATCCGGCCGCTTCGAAGGGCCCATCCATCTGTTTGCGGTAAGGGTCTATTATGAGGATACCGACCTGTCCGGCATCGTCTATCACGCCAATTACCTGCGCTGGTTCGAGCGCGCGCGGTCCGACATGCTGCGGCTGCTGGGCATCGACCAGCGCGCGGCGGTCGAGGCGGCGGAAGGCGCTTATGCCGTGGCCGGGCTCACCATCCGCTATGCGTCCCCCGCGCGGCTCGACGATGCCGTGGTCATCGCCAGCTCCGCGCTGGCGCTCGGTGCCGCCAGCGTGACCTTGCGCCAGAAGGCGCTGCGAGTGGCGGCCGGCCGCGAGCAGGCCCTGCTGGCCGAGGCGGATGTCCGCATCGGCTTCGTTTCGCCCCAAGGCCGCCCCCGCCGCCAGCCCGCTGGCTGGCGCGCCGCCTTCCAACCTCTCCTCACTGCCGAAAGCCCTGAGCGACCGATCCCATGACAGACCTGACCTTCCTTGCCGCCGCTGCTGCGGCCGCGCCCTCCCGGCTCGACCCCATCAAGCTGTTCCTCGACGCGGATATCGTCGTCCAGGTGGTGATGGCGGGGCTGCTGCTCGCCAGCATCTGGGTGTGGATGATCATCGTTTCCTTCAGCATGCGCATCGGCGCGGTGCAGCGGCGCTGCCGGGAGTTCGAGGGCCAGTTCTGGGAACTGGACAATCCCGAGGCTCTGCTGGGCGAGCGCAGGCGGCAGACCACGCCTTCCGCCGCGATCGCCGCCGCCGGCTTCGGGGAGTTCCGCAAGTCCGTGGCCAAGCCCGGTTTCGATCGCGAAGGCGCACGCCAGCGGATCGCGGGTGCGATGGAGAGCCAGGTCACGGCCGAGGCGGACAATCTTTCGGAACGGTTGAACTTCCTGGCCACCACCGGCGCGGTCGCCCCGTTCGTCGGCCTGTTCGGCACGGTGTGGGGGATCATGAACAGCTTCTTCCAGATCGGATCGCAGCAGAACAGCTCGCTCGCTGTGGTGGCGCCGGGCATTTCCGAAGCGCTGTTCGCCACCGCGATCGGCCTGTTCGCCGCCATCCCGGCGGTGATCGCCTACAATCGCTACAGCCATCGCGTGAATGCGCTGGAAGCGCGGCTGCAGCGCTTCGCCGACCGCTATCACGCGCAGCTCAGCCGCGAGCTGGAGCGGGTGTGATGGCAGTCCTCCATCTCGCGATCAAAAATCTGAAGGGAGGCCGCTGATGGCGATGGGCATCGCTTCTTCGGGCAGGCGCCGGGGGCGCGGCGCCCGGGCGCCGATGGCCGACATCAACGTCACCCCGCTGGTGGACGTGATGCTGGTGCTGCTGATCATCTTCATGGTCACCGCGCCGCTGCTCACTTCCGCCGTGCCGGTCGACCTGCCGGACAGCCGGGCGGACGCGATGGATCAGGAGCCCGACCAGGTGATGATCTCGATCGCGGCGGACGGCACGATCTATCTCGACGACGAGCCCCTGCCCGAAGGCGGGCTGGCCGACCGCCTCGCCGCGATCCAGCCCGGCGGGGATGGGAAGATGCCGCTCGTCACCCTGCGGGCCGACCGCAGCCTGCAATATGACCGGGTCATCGGCGTGATGGGGGAGCTCAATCATGCCGGGTTCCATTCGATTTCGCTGGTCACAAACAGTTCAGCAACCGCTCAATAGCGTGGTTTCGATGCAGATCGCCGCTCTCCGCAAGGAAGAAAAGCTCGGCCTGGCCGTGGCTTTCGGCGCGCATGTCGCGCTGGTGGCGGTGCTGGCGCTCCACGCGATGCGCGCCCCGCCGGTGATCCCCATGCCGGAGCGGATGACGGTGAGCCTGGCGGACGATGTGGCGCTGACCTCCACCGCGCCCGATCCTTCGCAGGACAGCCGCGCGGCGATCGCTCCCACCCTGTCGGACACGCCCGCGCCGGTGGCGGAAAGCGTACCCGATCCGGAACCCTTGCCGCGCATCACGCCCGAACCGGTGCCGCGCCCCACCGCCGCGCCGCCCAAGCCGAAGCCCAGCCCCAAGCCGCAGCCCAGGCCGACACCCAAGCCCCAGCCGAAGCCGGCCCCCAAGCCCAAGGGCGGCGCCGCCCAGGTAGGCAGCAACTTCCTCGAGGGGCTGAGCGACAACCGCACCGGCAATGACAGCCGCATGCCCGCCTCGCAGATCGGGGCCGGCGTCAAGGCTTCGCTCTTCTCCCAGATCGCGCGGCAGATCCGCCCGAACTGGAAGCCGCCATCCGGCGCCGATGCGGACAAGCTGGTGACGATCATCAAGTTCCGCCTCAACCCGGACGGCACGCTCTCAGGGCGGCCGCAGGTGATGGGGCAGCGCAACGTGAACGACGCGAACCGGTCGCAGGCCGGCCGGCACGCGGAACTCGCCGTGCGGGCGGTGGAACTCGCCGCGCCGTTCGACCTTGATCCGAAATATTACGAGGCCTGGAAGAATGTCGGGCCGCTCGATTTCGATTGGAAGCTCTCGCAATGAAAAAGACGATCATCGCTTTCTTAGCCCTCGCCACGGCCCTGCCGCTCTCCGCGCAGAACGACACGGTGGTCGTGCCGCCCGACATCTCCGAGGATGGCGGGCTCACCGGCTCGATCTCCTATGAAGGCGCCTGGCAGGATCTCGGCATCGCGATCCCTTCCTTCGCGACCAATGCCAACGTGCCCACCCCGGCCAATACGGAAGGCACCGCCGCGCTGGGGCGCGAGCTGGCTCGGGTGATCACGGCGGACCTCCGGAACAATGGCCTGTTCCGCCCGGTGGGGCCGGACAGCCTGCCGCGCCCGGAATATGCGGAGATCACTGCCCCCCGCTGGTCCGCCTGGCAGGCGCGCAGCGCGGAGATGCTGGTCCACGGCTATGTGCGCGCGGGCAGCGACGGGCGGCTGACGGTGGGCTGCTATCTCTACGACATCCAGCTCAAGAACGAGCTGGTGCGCGAAGGCTGGGTCGTGCCTCCTTCCGACTGGCGGCGCGCGGCGCATAAATGCGCCGACCTCGTCTATTCGCGGCTTTCGGGCGAGAGTCCGTTCTTCGACAGCAAGATCGCCTATATCGCGGAGACGGGGCCGAAGGACCACCGCATCAAGCGGCTGGCGATCATGGATTCGGACGGGGCGAACCACCGCTTCATCACCAGCGGCCAGGCGACCGCGCTGACGCCGCGCTATTCGCCGGACTACAAGCAGATCGTCTATCTCAGCTATCTGAAGGGCCGGCCGAGCATCTACATCTACGATATCGGCACCGGCAAGCAGCACCTGGTCACCACCAGCAACAACCAGACCTTCGCCCCGCGCTGGTCGCCCGACGGCAAGTGGATCCTCTATTCCATGGCGGTGGGCGGCAATACGGACATCTACCGCGTCCCCGCCCAGGGCGGGGAAAGCCGGCGGCTGACCGACAGCCCCGGCCTCGACGTGGGCGGCAGCTATTCGCCCGATGGCAGCCGGATCGTGTTCGAGAGCGATCGTTCGGGTTCGCAGCAGCTCTATGTGATGAACGCGGACGGCAGCAACCAGCGGCGGATCAGCTTCTTCGGCGGCCGGGCGGCCACTCCCGAATGGAGCCCGCGCGGCGACCAGATCGCCTTCACGCACATCACCGGCAATTTCCGCATCGCGGTGGTCGATCCCAATGGCGGGAACCTGCGGCACCTGACCAATAACTGGCAGGACGAAGCGCCCACCTGGGCGCCCAACGGCCGCATCATCCAGTTCTTCCGCACGGCGCGTAACTCAGGTGAAAGCTCTCTGTGGCAAGTGGACCTCACAGGGCGGAACGAACGCCGTCTGCCGACCCCGGTCGGCGCGTCGGACCCTTCATGGGGACCCGTTTTGCCCTGAATGTGTTACTCTAGGGTCTGTACTCGTTACGGGCGGCTCGTTCGTGCCGGAAAGAGTGCGGATTCGAAGAGTTGCAGGGCTGTCGGCAGGCACGTCCGTCCGGGCCCGTCTTTGTAAGGAGAGTGTTGGATGCAACGTTTCGCCATCGCCCTGACCGCCGTCAGCGCCTTCGCCCTCGCCGGTTGCGCAAGCAAAGGCCCCGAGGAACTGCCGCCCCAGCCGGCGACCGTCGCCGAGGCGCCCGCCCCGACGGAGCCTTCCGGCCCGGTACCGGGCAGCAATGCGGACTTCCTTGCGCAGATGCAGGGCCGCAACGTGATCTATTTCGACACGGACAAGTACGACATCGATGCGGAAGACGCTGCAGCGCTGCGGATGCAGGCGCAGTGGCTGCAGCGTTATCCGACCAAGCGG
>Ga0180217_1000280_pt1 | contig 93645 bp, 40 predicted proteins | sample eDN3rd37CBELigOP_FD_128521 | JGI IMG/M metagenome (GOLD analysis project Ga0180217, IMG submission 128521) | Enriched Organic Plus compost microbial communities from Emeryville, California, USA - eDNA 3rd pass 37_C BE-Lig OP (version 2) (version 2) ...
AACAACAACAACAACAACAACAACAACAACAACAACAACAACAACAACAACAACAACAACAACAACAACAACAACAACAACAACAACAACAACAACAACAACAACAACAACACCAGCATGCTCTTGTGCACGATCCCCACCCAAAGCTCACATCGCCTGCTAAGCGATACGTGAATGCTCTTGAGGAAGCGACCAGGCAGCCAAAGGTCACGAGTAATGGAATCGCAACTGTCGTCTCCACTACTTTCGAGCCCTTCTCCGCTAGAGAGCCCATTCGACCACAACCTAGGCACCCGCGCTCGATGCTACAACCGCCAGAGAACGAAATCGTAAAGAAACTGGTTATACGTGAATTGCAGCCCGATCCTCTACCTGAGTCGAAGCAACTGGAGGGTGATGTTGGAAGCTGTACATGGCTACCACAGTCAGGCAGATCATACCTTCGAAGCGAAGTTCAACGTCAAAGAGGAAATGCTCAGAAGCCTGCAGCAGCGCCAACGCATGAAGCCGCTGGGGAAGAACATGACGATGAGAGTGAAGTAGCGGACGAATCGCCGTCAGCCTTGGAACTCCAGAGGGTACCTACCCTCCCACCGCTACCGCGCTTCGAGCAAGGTCCAGACGCCTTGGTGTCAGCACCCAAAACAGGTCGCGCAGCGTTACCTCTTCATCGTCGTGTGCTGAAGCCTAATCTCCACAAGTACCGTCATGCAGACGCCTTGCTGGACAAAATCCGAGAGCGCGACGAAGCCACCGAAAGAATGATCCGTCAAACAGAGATGCGACGCAAGCTGAGTCAACGTGGGACGGCATCAGTTCAGTCTTCAGCGCCAACACGGCCAGTGAAAAACTTAATCTCCAACTTGCCGTTGTTCCATCAAAACTATAGCTTTCTCGGTGCGTATGTTCAGTCGTCACCAAAGGTCCAACTGCCTGAGGCATCCACACTCAATTCACTGCTGCAGCCAGCAAACATCCTTGAATCGAACTAACGTCCTGTGTGTACATAGCACAATCACCATACAAGTTTATATAACATGTTTTCTATTATAACGAGGACTGCGTTCGTTATCATATCTCTTAGACAATATTACGCTCGATCAGCGGTTGGTTGTTCAAGATGCGCTCGTAAGCGAAGCATGACACGTCAATGTCCTTGTGCTTGCCCTCAAGGAGAATGTCAGCCACAGCACGTCCAGTTGCAGGAGCGTGCTGGAGACCATGACCGCTGAAACCGCACGCATACACAAAGTTGCTGATGGTGGGGTGTCGCCCAATCACACCATTGTGGTCGAATGTGTTGGTTTCGTAGTGGCCAGCCCAGCTGGAGACAACACGAGAAGCCTCGAAAGCTGGAACTCGCGATGCGAGCGCAGGCCACATAATTTCATCCCACAACTCGTGCTGAACTTCAAAGTTATCTTCAGCTGCGTTGGGGTCGAACTGACTTGAAGGAGAGTAGCCAGCGATGACTGTAACACGACCTTCTTCGCCTTGGCTCCAGCTGCCAGCGGCAAAAGACGCGTCTCTCTTGTCATTTGTTGAGGCCGGAGTGGTCGTGGGGCGGAACCAGATACCTGAGGTGTCAATCAACAATGGTCCCTGACTCATGGTACGAGGTTTAGGCAAGGGGAAATCGGGCTCGGTGCCAGGGAGCGGCCTCTTCTGTTCTTCGGTCAGAGGTTCTGCTGCGGTCTTGGCAAGCTCGTGGCTCTCCTCAACGCTGACGACGAAGATGCATCGCTTCTTGTGAGCAATGGGGAGTGGGGCCTTGAGCAGTCGCGAGACCTTGCCACCCGAAGCGCCTGCAGCATTCACAACGTCCTTCTTGACTCGGATGGTCTTGCCACCTGCAGTATGAACGCTTGAGACAAATGAAGGCGGGGGGATGTGCAGGCCGTACTTAGCTGCAGATCCCTGAAGGCCCTTCAGTACCTCATCGGATGCTGGTTTGCCTAGCGAGCTAGGAGAAGTTGCACCCGCATTATCATTCAGCGATGTCGTAAATCCAACAACCTTGTCATCAAGGAAATCAACACCCTGAGCCTTGACCTTTCTCTTCATCGCCCGTAGCAGTGATTCGGCATCAAACCAGCCTTCACCCGATAGGCCCAAAGAGCCCAACACAACCTTGCCTCCAAAGCCAAAGTCGGTAGGGTTGTCGGTCTCGCACTTAAAGCCAACCTTATCCTCCTGCTCGGCGGTGCGGAGGAGACCAGTGGAGTCGTCTTGGTCGACGTTTGGGGGAATGGAGACGGGAGGATGTGGAACAGAGCCACATTCCGCGTCGATTTTCAGCCAAGGGTAGACACTCTTGAGATCCGCTGGCGTCATAAATCGTGTCGGGCATCCCAGGCGTCTTTGTAGTTGGACGTTCTCACGGAGGACGTCTACGCCCTTTTCTGTGGCCAGGAAGAGGTAGCCTTGGTCAGTGACCAGATCGATGTTGATAGGGTCGTCTTCGGGGCTGACACGCAGTCGAGCATCGATGTTTTGCAGGAAATCAAGTCCGAACAGCGACATGCGGATGCAGGCTTCGTTGGAGAATTGGTGACGGATGGAGGCCGCAGAGCGCGTGGTTGAACAGCTGTTGTACGTAGGATCGCGTTCAATTACGAGGACTGACGTGCTGGGCGATTTGTTCTTGAGGAAGTGTGCTGTGCTGAGACCCATAATGCCGCCTCCAACAATGACCACATCGTATGCGTCGCTAGTGTTCGCACTGCTAAATGGCCGCAGAGACTGAGCCGCGAGTCGATGGTTCCTGCCGTGATGCTGAACGAGCCTTCTCAAGTGTGAGAGCATTTTCTCGCCTGGATTCCTATTGGGAGCGGGCCTGCAGTGTGTCTCGAGTGGTGGTAGAGCGGGTCTAGGCTATGCTGTGTTCAGGAATTGGCGTCTAGATGTACAGGTTGCACGCACAAGAGGCGAGTGAGACCGGGCAAGGATATGGGTCATGCAGTTTACAAGCTGGGCCAGGTGCGACAGACCAAGTTTGCCGCGGAATCAAGGCCTACGCGTCACCTTTGCTTCGCGCGGGCGAGAGGCAATGCTGGGAGACGTATCCCTTTGGGTTCCGAGGCGAGTTGGCATCATCTAGACCTGCGGCCAACGAATGAGGATGCACTCATCATACTAAACGAACTAGTATAATTATCTCTCCGCCATATTGGACTCAAAGTGCGAAATCTATACTGGAGTAATCCTGCTCCACGGCTTTGCCAACTGAGCCCTTCTTTCGCGATTTTCTCGGCATACACGGGTCCAGCGTCGGAACGGTCACGCGCAAAGGCAATTGGTCCAGGTCCCTCATGTTGCCATGCCACTCACATAGGGCGGGTCCAGCCTTGCCCCGACGAAAAACGAGTATTCAGTGTGATTTCAAATGGGCACTCCGAGGGCTGGGGTGTAGGAATATGATCGTTCCGCGCTCTGTCGTTGGTTGGTTCGTGTTTCGTTCCGCTTCCCGTCGCCTAAGAAATTTTTTTCTTAGAGGTTCTCGAGTCTCTTCGGAGTTCTTAGGAGTTCTTAGGCGCTCTTAGCCTTTCTTATAACTGCATCCGGCTAAAAGGCTAGCCTTTCTTAGGCCCCGCCAGCTTCCTTAGGCTCCGTGAGGTTTTCTTAGGCCCGATTGGAAAAAAATGAGTGACGGAATTGGTCGAATATTGAGTGAAAAATCACGCACTGTGCTCGATAACTAGTGCAGGAAAATAGTTAAATTTCCTCAACAAGTTTAGCACCGCGTGTATTAAAGATTTTTATTATCTACACTCGACCCAGTATCGAAGAACGAATTACGACCCATCCGGTCTTCTCAAACTGAGTCGAGAGGATAGCCTGGACCCGGTCCGATCTGAGCCAAGGCAGCAAGCACTAGGGTAAACTCAAACACAAACTACGAAGACACTCTACGATGAGCTCTATCGACGAACTCAAACAAGAACAGCTCTTCCAGGAGGGCATCAAGCAGAGCACTGCAGAGGATGGCAACTCGGAGCAATCGAAGGACACCTCCTCATCGCTAGGCCCCAAGGCTACTCGATCATATGATCCCGCGGACACCGTCTCGGACGATGAGGACGAAGACAGCAATCCCGCCTATGACCTGCGTGCGAGCGATGACATCATCGTTAACGAGCAGGGCCAGCGCGTGTTCAGGTTCTGGAATGGCGACGTGACCAAGACCATCATCAAGGAGGGTAAGGGTCGTCGTCCCGTGCCTGGAGCCAAGGTCACATGCCACTACGTGGGCACACTCGATGACGGCAGCAAGTTTGACTCGAGCCGAGACCGCGACACACCTTTCACGTTCAACGTGGGACAGCGCCAAGTCATCCAGGCTTGGGATGCGGCGATCATGACCATGGTCCCCGAGGAAGTCGCGATTATTAAGACCACCTCTCAGTACGCCTACGGAGACCTCGGCGCACCCAATATCCCCGAGAAGGCTTCACTCACGTTCGAGGTCGAGATGCTCGGATGGGAGCCCGTCACGAAGAACATCGCCACTGGAGTTGACAAGTGCCTCTTGAAGCGCGGCCCCGGCTGGCGCCAGGTTGTCTTCGGCACGAAGCTCTCAATCCGCATTCAGGGTAAGTGGTTTGACGCTGAGGACAACGAGCACATGTTTCTGGACATCGGCAAGGACCAGGAGCCTGTGCCCGTCGACCTCGACGATCCACAGCTTCCTCCAGGTCTTGAGATCGCGCTGCTCTCAATGAATCCCGGCGAAATCTCCCAGTTCTGGATTGCTCACAATCTTGCCGGCAACGGGTTCCTCCCCGATCGACAGGTGCCTGGGCAATTCCGCGTTGAGCGCCCGGACCAGAAGTTCGAGTACGAAATCACCATTGTCTCTGCTGAGCTTCCCAAGGAGACCTGGGAGATGGAGAAGCAGGAGAAGCTCGATTTCGGCACCAAGCTGCGTCTAGCTGGTAATGGTTTCTTCACATCCGGTGCGCTTACGCGTGCGCTGGCTCGATACAATGCAGTGCTCGATCTTTTCGAGTACGAGACCGACCTCGAAGGCCAGCTAAAGCAGGATGCGGACGCGCTAGTGCTCGCTTGCCGCCTCAATAAGGCCACCGTCCAGGTCAAGATGAAGCAGTACAAGGAAGCGATTGTCACTTGCAACGATGCCATCCGCACAAATCCTAACTCCGTCAAGGCGTGGTACAAGCGTGCCGAAGCTGAGGCATACCTCGACGAGCTCGAGGAGGCCAAGCGCAGCCTGGAGCATGCACTGACCATCCCTGGTCAGTCTGAGAATCCCGACGTTAAGCGTCTCTTGCACGTTGTTGAGGAACGCATCACCTTGACCGCTAAGCGCGAAAAGAAGCTATGGCAGGCTGCTGCCAAGCGTGCTGGCATCCTGAGCACCGGCAACGAGGGCGCTACCGCATCTCAGAGTAACTAGACTCGCTAACTGTTTACTAGGCTCCAACCAGTAGTTATGGGCGGCTCGACTGAGCCCCTCTCTACCTGGTTGGGGTCCTGTGTTCCCAGGCGGAGGCACCTCTAGGACTTTCGTGGCAGTACCCCAGCGACTCAGAGCACGTTGCACACGCTCTCTTGTGAGCAGCGTGGTCGATATTTATTTCTACTCCAATATCTGGTGTACTTCTACCAGCTAGTCCAGATGGTCAATGCGTTCGCTTGTTCATTCGCGTCGTGTGTTAGTTTCACTTTGTCCTAGTCTGACTCTACGTGTCGTAGCAGAAAGTGAGAGCTCGTCTCAAGGATCCGCCCGCTTCTGTCCGACATGCTTCTTGCATGCCGCACCAAGCTCCTCTCGTCGTGGTTTCTTGACTTATTTATTCTCCTTCGTGCAATCCGCCGCGAAAGGATCTGATGGCCTCGCATGCAGGACATGAAATGGGCGTCTCCTAACCTAACACTAAGTACTTATACAGCATACAGGTGTATCGACTCATTAAGTTAGTCCGGAGACCGAATAGAATGTAGTGTGACCACCTGCTCTATAAGTCGCTGCGCCTAATCTCCCGACTCAGTTTACCGCTTCTGATCCACCTTCGAAACATTAGCTCGAGGGCAGGATCCTGGATTTTCGAAACCTCGTATCCAGACTGGCTGAGTTGCGAAATCGAAGGATCCCGCGGGTGTACTGTTGAAGGGTGTCCATCACTCGATGTAAACCGGCATGGGTTTGGTATTGATTGTGGAAGCATGCGACTCCACCCAGGGATCCTTCGGATATACCCCGCTACTCAAGTTCTAAGTCTGATCCTTGGACTGAGGTGGGGGAGTACTCTTGATGTCCGCTTAAGCACTGATAATTTGCATCGTTATTCGCTCTCTAACCTCTGTGTATTGTGTATTGCCTGGCCGTATAGTATCCTCGTTCAAAAACCTCTGGATTCCGTGATTCAGACACCTATCCACCGCGCGTCAGCAACTCGAAGACCGACAGTCCACGAAGCTGACTCTCGCTCAAGCGGAGTCCGGAGCCGTTCCACTCGACTATTCGATACAACTCCTTAGTTGCAACTGTGCAAACCCCCCACATACGCTAAACTAGCCCAAGCAGTCTGCAGATCGCACTTCCCTCAAGATCTCACAATGAGCACGCCCGAAGAGTGGTACCGCAATCTGCCCTATGTCACGCGGCTGTACCTCACAACAGCGTTCGCGACGACCCTTCTCACGACGTTCAACGTCATTTCACCTATGATGTTGTATCTCGACTTCCACAACATCATCAACCGATTCCACTTTTGGCGTCTCCTCTCGTGCTTCGTTTTCTTTGGAAAGTTCTCGCTGCCTTTCATCATGCAGATGGTGATCCTTGTCCAGTTCTTTGGTTCGTGCGAGCGGACCTACTTTACCGGATTGCGCGGCCGTGCTGAGTTTATCTTCTTCATGCTGTGCACAATCGCATGTGTCTACCTCGTCCATTGCACCCTCGTCCCAATCTACTTCGGTGGCGAAGTTCTGATCTTTGCAGCCATGCACTACTGGTGCCGACGCGAGCCCACACGTTTGGTCAATCTCTATGGCTTCCAAATCAAGGCGTGGTACTTCCCCTTTGTGCTCTTGGTCCTCAACATGCTCTTGGGTGCGAACATCGTCTTTGGAGCACTAGGTGTACTGATTGGACACCTGTTCTGGTTCCTTACCGAATTCGTCCCGATTCGGTACCAGCGCAAGGTCCTTCAGTGCCCCGATGCTCTCTACTCGCTCATCCAGAACCACACTGACGTCGGTGCACCACCACCGCCTCGATTCCGTCAGGGTCAGGGCTACCGACTTGACGCTGATTAAGTGCTGAGCTGGACGATTCAGCGTCGAGAATCTAATCTGCGTTGCTTATAATATCTGAGTCTTCATAAAGATAATATATTTCCTTTACTGTGTGGCATGACACAGTTTCCTCGCCTTCTCATGTCGTAATGCTCCAGTCACCTCTCCTCACGCGCTGGTGTTCATCCCAGATCGCCATTTGTGCTCCTGGTTCACATTTGCAGACGTGGAGGATCCAGTACAAGGGCTCACGGCAGCGGTAGGATCTCAATATTATTCGATAGGAAACCACTTGTAATAGATAGTGGTTACACCTAAATCGACGGGCACTGCGAGGATCGCAGCAAATTCGTCGCGATACCTTCACTCAGAGTCAGTTGGCGATTTCATCCTGCTCGACGAGAGGATCCGCTGTGAAGCTGACTTTGCCTCAGTGTGACGGCTCGTATTAGGCCTTTGCAGTCACAGATAAGTCCATCTCGGCACTGGTCTTTAGTAGAGCCGTGTGAACCTCCTCCCAAAGTGACGATGTCAGAGAGTGCTCAAATCCGGTCCGAACCAAATGGAGACACTGCGGTCGATAGCTTGATGACCGTGGCAGCCCAGGCAGAGGCTTTTGAGCGCCCGACACCGACGGGCGTTCTGGACGAACTGCACACATTGTTGCTCCAACAGTCGGGCCAAGCTTTGCTCGAGACGATGAGCGATCCACAGATGACACTGAGATACAGAACGGCAGTCAACAATGTACTCAACCTCACGCCTGTGGTGTCAAGGTGTTTAAGGAACCATCAGTACATGGCGCAGGGGCTCGTTAATGACGGTCTGATGCTGACCGATCCCCAGGTCGTTCTACCGTGTCTCGGTGGATTATCATCACTGGCAAGGAAGCTGCATCAGATTGCGCCACACGCATTCCACCCCATCTACACCGACTTAGTTGTAGCCTGCTATTTCTACAGGTTCCCACGCCTCAGTCATGACATTCTGTTCAACGCAATTCCTGTGCCTCAACCGTCTAAGCTCGGTGGATGCTCTGCATTGGACTTGTGCATCTTTCACTTCTACTCAGCGCTGATCTCTATAGAGGAGCAAGAGTTCGTCATCGCTCAACTGTATTTGGACTTGGTGCTGCGGCGGAGTACAGAGGAAGCCTGCAACATGCCACTGCTAATGGCGCTGCGCCACACTGCCTTTCCCCTGCTGGTGCTTGCTCGAATCATTCTTGCTCTCCGCCGAGAGCTGATCCCATTGAGCCGACGGCCGACGGCGAAGGATCTACAGTTCCATGAGGGCTATGACTTTCAGCCACAGAAATCACCACGTCAGGACGTGGACAGCGGTTCTGACGTAGAAAGCATTGCAACGACAACCACAAGGAAGCTTCCTGGACCATACGCCCCACTGCTTGACGATCTAGTCGAGATCACGGAAGTGTGTGAGATCCTGTTCGCTACATCCACGTTAGCAAGGGAGTTTACCGAGGCGCAGACACGAGTACAACAGCTGTGCGAAGAACTGGACTTGAGTATACTGCCACATGGTGCAGAATTGAAGGAGGCGCTGTGTAGTGCCGTTGCACTGTATTCCTTGCATTCGGTTGGCAAAGTATTCGCGAAGATGCATCTCCTAACAGCGGATGACGAAAAATGTGCAGACAAGCCACGAACTGGTATATCCCTTCGGACACTACAGGTGGCTATGCAGGCCATGCCAAACTCTCCTGTCAATCCGGAACACGCACTTCGTGTTGCTGCGCGATACCTGAGTACTTCAAAGTCAGTTGTCGTAGATGAGGCACGCGGCATTATAGAATTCCTTCCTAATCTAACCACAACATGCAGCGAGGAACACACTCGGGATATGCAGGTACTCCTTCATACGCTTCAGGACCTAGTCTCTATGACAGAGCACTTCACTCAAACGCAATCGTTGTGACGTTTATTTGACAGACATTGTCAGGATTTGACACAGGAACGTATTATACATAGAGAGAAATAATGAACAAGAAGGGTCAGATTAAGGTATGGAATAAACCTCTGTGATTCGAGTTAACTAACTGACAACTTACCTTGTTAAGCGAATCCATACACGACGAAGCTCTTGGAGAGGCCAACTCCGTTGAAGCCAGATCCGCCGATGGCGACATCCTCGAACCCATCATGATTCAGGTCACCAAGCGACTTGACAACATTACCAATTGCATCGCCGCGGTTAATGCCCCTAATGATAACTCCCATATTGCCTATTCGGTCGGCATCGATGCTCGGGGTCTCCTGTCGAGGTCCTCCAAACAGGATGTACGCCTTCCCACTGGGCTGGTTCATGGTGGCACCAACGATGATGTCCGCATAGTCATCTCCGTTAAAGCGGCCAGCTGAAGCTACGGAGCACCCGAATCGATCATCAAGAGCTTCTCCGTAGATCACGAAACCATTCTTGCCAACTAGCTGCGTCACATTGAAGGATGCTGGGAAATCCTTTCGGCCATAGATTACATAGGCGGCACCCACGGGGGTATTGTTGGCGTTGAGGGCATCGATAGCACCGACGATAATATCGGCATGCCCATCGTTATCGATGTCTCCAGCCCCGCTGACTGAGTAACCAAAGTCACTGCCAATTCTGGGACCATCGAGGACGAAACCATTGCTTCCGTCGAGTGCGGAGACGTCAAAAACCGGAGGGAACGGATTCTTTGAACCGTAGATAACGTACGCTTGTCCTTCGAAGATGCCATCGCCATGGGCACCAATGATGATGTCGTGCAGGCCATCTCCGTCGACATCGCCCAGCCCGCTGACGCTCTGGCCAAACTGGATCTTGGGACGCAGACCGTTGATAATAAAGCCGTTGGTGCCATTGAGCTTTGATAGTTCCAAGACGGGATCAAACTTCGCGTGCCCTCTACCGAAGACAATATACGCCTGACCCGCCATGTATAGATTGTTTGGGTGGGCTCCTCGCGCACCGATAATAAGGTCTGTGTGACCATCTCCATTCAGGTCTCCTGCCGCGGCCACAGCTTGTCCAGCAAAATCCGTCTCCGCAATGCCGTTGATCATGAATCCGTTGGTGCCATTGAGCTCGTGCGTAACGTCCAAGATAGCTGGGTATGGCCTTCTCTTGCCAAAAATCACGTAGATTTGCCCGGCGTTCAGTCGGTCCTTGCTCGGCGAAGCATAAGGGGCAGAGACAATCACATCGGCAAATCCATCTCCATTCAAGTCCGCCATGGCAATGCTCGCCGACAACGCATCCTTGGGACCTCCCTTGATGGTAAACCCGTTCGTGCCATTGAGTGCGGAGACGCTGAAGTTCGCAGGAAAGCCGTGTTGGGTTCCAAACACGACATAGCATTTCGACTGTTGTTTGTCCCCGACGACAAAGTCAACGATACCGTCACCGTTGATGTCCGAATTGCCAGCAAAAGCGTATCCCATGGCCGTCTGCGTTACATTCCCGCTTGTTATGACGAACCCGTTGGTACCGTTCAGCGCAGCGAGATCAAAGATGGTGTTAAGGTTCCTCGAGTGGGGCGCCGTTCTCTGTGTCCGTGCTAGCGATGTGCTCACAAGTGCTACCAGAAGCACCACGCCGATGAGACGTGATATTCTACTCATCAACCGAGACGACCCTACCGCATGCAGTGGGGTATTCAATCTAGATATCCTTTGGGGCGATTCACTTGTCACTTGACTTCCATTCTCCTGTTTTCTCGCTACGTCCAAGTGCAATCAGTGTGCCGCCCTTGCGATTCAGTGTGCCTACCCGTCTTGAACACAATGGTGTGGTGCTTTATGTCTGCACGAATGGTGCCCCTGCCGTGGATGCGACACTTGGAACGGACTCGAGAACCCTCCTAGGCGTCGTCTGTAGGAAATCCCATGCGTAAGCGTTAGCTACAGCAAATATATGCGCATCTTCAGACTTGCCAATACTGTATCAATAGCTGTGGTGACATTCCATGTCGAATACGTGGGGGGTGTCCATCACAGCCAGCGTCAAAGTCAGTCCATCCCTGACCCATTCTTGGGACTCTCAGGATTCCGGGGGTGACCAGATGCGTTGTTGCCGATTGGACCCCAACTTCGGCACTATCACGCTTACCCAACGCTCTATACAGCTGGTCACCCACTGATGGGTTCGGTGAGCCATGAATTCACACAAATGGTGAGTCTGGAGTCGGGGTTTGGGGTTGGAATCGAGGGTTATGGCGCGGAGCACACATCACGAGTCAATAAAGAACACACAAAGCTGTCGAGAGTGCGTTGAGACGCTCTTATCACCCCATGCCAAACTCGATGCATGTGCCTATGCACTGGAAAAACTCCGCGACGTGCGGATTCTGAAACAAGTCACAGCAACGAAAAACTCAGTTAACACGACTGATCCAGCGGTGCGCTTGGGTGAGCAATCGACTTGATCGATTTACTATGATGCATTCTACACGTTTATCAATTTTGATCCAAAAGGCAAGGCCAGTATTGCTCTTTTTTTTCGCATTTTCTATTCTTCTGGCATTCTCCAAACCCGACTCAAGCGCAAACTCCCCGCGGATCGATGCTATCTACGTCGTCAGTGGCCTAGTCGAAACGTCTGTGCATGCAGGCTCCAATCAAACATCTGTTCCCGTGCGGGTCTCCTTCATGGAGTGCCGCGTGGGCGAGAAAACCGCGCAGAACTGCGACTTCCTCGAGCAGATCGACACCCAGACCCAGGTAGACGGTACGTGAAGAGGTATATTTGGCATGCCAGATGCTTCCAAATCGGCTTTGTTTCGTCTTCTACGCTCGAGCTATGTCCATTTCATGTCCAACTCATCCGCTTTGTGACGCCCCTACTCCCCAATCCAGGTACCTTCACCGCCGGTTTCGACACTTCGAAGATATCTCGTCGTCAAGGTGAGCCAGCATCTGCGTCAGCCGCGGCTGACGCGAGCACTACAGGCAAACAGAGCAAGTCAGCTCAGCCTGAGCGACAGCTCCGTGCTCTCGTGCAGGTCAACAGCGCACAGCTCCCGGGCTACAACAAACGACTCACCTCTAGCCGACAGGAAGTGGTGCTGAGTGAGCCAGTGACTCAAGTGTCATATGTCCTCACCCCAACCGCTGGAATTACCAATGAGGATGCATCTGCAACTGTTTCTGCCATCGCCTCTGCCTCCGCTTCAGGTTCGGCGGCGTCCTCCGCCTCTGCTGAGCAAGCAAAGCAGGGCTTCAAGCCGACCCACAAACCCACTCCTGCGCCCGAGAAAGGCATCATGTTCATGTTCGGCAAGCTCAACTTCATTGTCATGCGCAAGATTGCGATGATATGGTTCGACATCGCACGCCAGTTCTCGAAGCGCGCCGAGAACCCCGATCCTGCTATCGAGGCACTCTGCACTGTGGGTCCCGTCAGCGTCGCCTTCTTCTGCCGTAAAGCAGTACACACTGTTGAGTGGGTCCAGCATCTGTTCCAGGTCGCCCTAGGTAAGGTTGAGCGCACCACCTATGCCGACTACGTCCCGAGCTTTGTCGCCTACCAAACCTGCTCAGGTATGGGTGATGCAGTTATTTCCTCGTGTGAGCCGATTGACGCTATTCTCCAGATTGGTGTGCTTGCTCTGCTCGCTCTTTTCATCAGCCTCTTATCCTTTGCTCCCAAGAGATCCAAGCGCGGCAGCAAGAGAGGTAGCAAGCAGGAGCCGGTGCATGAGCCATCCAACATTCAGCGCTTCACTGTTGGAAAGTCTGGCGTTGTCGGAATCGGCAAGAGCACTGAGAACAAGATCACCAAGGAGGGTAAGGGCTCTGAACAGGTCTTCAAGGAAGTGACCAAGTCCAAGGTCGCGCGCGTTGCATGGATGGCATCGTCCTCCAGCTCAGCGCAGATGTAAATCTGAATGTAACTGTAAATGTGAATGTGACTGTGAATGAGAAATGATTGAAGGTTGGATATACTGATTGGGATAGGTTGGTTGGATTTTGCTGTGTTGCGCTTTACGTTTACCTTTTACATCGGCTTTGCATCACCAACTAGCGTCGTATACACTCCACACGCTGATACTACACAAAAACCCCTACGATAATCACTACCACCACTAATACTTCTACCACTACTGTTACGGCCATCACCACCACAGCAACATCTAACACTAGTAACTCAACTACAAACGACATGAATTTTCTTGGGCGAGAAGCACACAGCTCGCGTCCTTGCTTTGCAAACACTGTAATCGTGCGCAGTTCCTACGCGTGCTACGACGTCGACCTTTAACTCACCCGATGCTCCGGTGATTATTGATGCTTTGATTCAATCTTTCTTCATATTTATTCTGGATCCCCGCCCAACGTTGTTATTTATTATGGCGGCGTTGCGATGCGTAGGATTGTAGTATCCGCATGATTCACGAAGACTACTAACAACCCATACATCTCTATAATACACTATTGTTGCGTTGCAAACGGATGGACTTCGAAATTCGCTCCTCAATTTGGTCAGCAATGTGCTGGGCGATGGCAAACACGGTCAGCATGGGATTTGTGCCACTGGGCGTAGGGAAAACGCTCGCATCACAAACATACAGTCCCGACGCCTCCCACGTTTCACCCGTTGGTCCCACCACACCCTTACCTCGTGAAGCCGACATACGGCACGTACCCATCTGGTGAGCAGAAAAGAGAATACTACGAGTGGGAGCAATGCCGGTTGCCGCTACCGAAGCACACAACTGCTCAACTGATGGACTGGTTTCCCTCAGTTTAGGATCCACATCGACGATTTGAGAGCTTGGGTCGACATTAGACAAGGTTGCATTATCTTCCGAGACAATGCCCGAACATTGTCCTGGAGTGATTGGACCGCAGAGCACAGTACCAACCTTGCTTGCACCTGCAGCAGCCATGATTTTGATTCCAGCGATCACACCTGCCGTGAGTGAGCGACCGTCCTTGTTGCACAGTCGGTAGTCGACAACGGGCATACCTGTTTCAGGATCCTCTGATACGCTTCCAGAGCCCTTATCTCTGCCAATAACAATCATCACAGCTGCATTCCGATACGAAAGCATGAGCTCCTTCATGGCATCAGAGCCATCCCACCTAAAACCGAATGCGCAGATAGAGGGATGAAGGGCAGGAATTTCAATCTTGGCACCATATCCATCACCTTCGGGATTCTCGACCACGTCGCTAACAGTGGTCAAGATATTACCCTGAAACGGTAAAACCTCACGGTCTTGGAAGATACCTGCCACGCAGGACACTGGGTGTAGTCGAAGGTTGCGACCTATGTGTGGGCTGGTTAAACCACTCCTGCGAAGCAGTAGAGGAGACTGAAGAGAACCACAGGAAACAACGACAATCGGGCATCGGAAGATGATCTTTTGTGTCTTTGGCGGCTCCTTGGAAAGGTCTTTGTTCTGCCCAGGAGGGTATTCCGTAATTGTTGCGATCAAACCCCGAACTGCTCGCTCACGTCCGGGCCCAAATGGATTCTTGAACTCTTCATCGGTTGACGAACCGAGAATGATGCGTTCGGCATAGCAACCAGCCACAAGACGCGCACCACGCTTCTCTGCTTCAACGAGGTAAGTCGTGTTACTGCCTTGCTTCTCGCCCGATCGGCAACCTAATCCGCACCAGCCACAGTTGTGGCCCAATGCAGTGTTCTGGGGAGCGACTTTAACCGGGTAACCCAAACGCTTGCAACCCTCAATGAGGATATTGTTCGGGACATTCTGAATAACCTTCTCGTTGTCAATGATTTGCAATCGTTCTTGCACTCGCTTGATATCATCTGCGAACTTTGGGCTAATGAAATGAGTTAGACCGTGCTCTCGGGCCCATTCCTCGCGAACATAGTAAGGAGTAGGTAAGCAGCAACTCCAATTGATTGCAGTTCCACCTCCAATGGTGCTTCCCGCTAGGATCTGGATGCTATTATCCTTGCTCGAAAGCAGACCTTCGCCCTCGAACAAATCGGCCATTGCATCGTACTCCACCAAGGACAACTCTGACTGGTGGTAGTACTGGGCTTTATCGAGAATAAAGACACGACGCGAAGGGTGGGCGATTGTTTCCGCACACAGGCCACCTCCGGCGCCTGAACCCACAATGACAACGTCCGCATCGATCACAATCGCATCATTGATTTCGAGTCCGTCAGCACGGAACTTGTTGGCTGCAGTTGTGCTGGACATAGCAGCGAGATCGGCAATGCGCAGTGGCTTGAAACGGTGGGGCTTGTGTCCAAGCTCCGGATTGGCGGCGTGAACTGGATCAGGTCCGGGATATCCAATCGCGTCCCAGTTGGCGTTCTTACGAGAGAGATCGATGCCAAGGGATTTTCGAGGAGGGAGCACGGCATAGTGGCACATCAAAATCAGACCCTTGAGCGAGTAGGCAAGCACACGTCTGAACTCCAGAGATGACGTAAGCATATCCTTCAGCACCTGGGTACGCTCTTCATGCGTAAGCTCCAAGAACGGCCGCCGCTGTCCAGTGAGAATCCATGCGCCGATCTGGCGATTCATCAGGGTGATCGCCATAAGAAGCTGGGAGGACGCAGCACGTGACAGCTTGTATGGGTTCTCAAGTTTGCTGACCACCATCTCGAGTGTACCGTTGTCTGTACCCTTGCGAGAGCAGAACTGGGAGATGGCCTAGTTTCAGAAGGGAGGGGGTGGACTCGAGATGAGGATACGGACATCGATGGATTTAGAATTTGCGCAGATATGAGTGATCGAGAGCCAAAGACACGTTGATTTAACTTACCTGTGCGTGTGCCGGATCCCGGCAGTACTCCCGAACAATGCGTTCGGTGTTCTCACGTGACATAGGTGCGACAAAAGTGTCGATAAGCGTGGCCAAGATGAGCCTTTGCTCGGGTGTTATCACAATGGCCGACATACTACACCTGAGGGAAGTGGAAATACACCAAGTATCTAGTTGAGCACTCTCTCGCACTCTCGAAATACAAGCGCTCACAGTTGGAGATATTTGTACCAAAATCCTAGAATCAGGACTGGAGGGTCGGGGTGAGTACCTGTTTCGGTGTGATAGTTGAGAGGCATCGGGATCCGAAGCCCCGATAATGCCCGGCATGTATATATTTCATATTACTGGGTGTTTATGCAAACGGATGTGAACTAACTCAGTTCTGGTAACCAAAAGAACACGATTAAACAACAATCACAACCGACAACAGAACATGGGGAGAAGGATGAGCCATTGAGCTAGGACGATTCACAAGGAAAGGGGCTGGTAAGGCTACGAAGAAGAAGGGAAGAATATCATTATAGTTTCAGGAACTATCATGCAATACTGCTTCGGCAACTACGTGCACCTATCTCCGATCACAGATTCGGCTCTCGATTGATTTACTTGCGCATGCGGGACTCAAACAGCTGCTTGACCTGAACGATGAGCTCATCAACAACGCCAGGGTCGGCGAGGGTAGTAAGATCACCGAGGTTATCCGTCTCAAGGCAGGCAATCTTGCGGAGCAGACGGCGCATGATCTTACCACTGCGGGTCTTGGGAAGTTGAGGCGCAATGAGGATGTAGTCTGGGCGAGCGAATGAACCAACGTTCTTGACAATGGCAATGGTAAGCTCGGCAGTCATCTCGGGTGAGCCCACGAAGCCCTCCTTGAGGGTGACATACGCAAACAGGGCCTGACCCTTGATCTCGTGAGGCACACCAACGACAGCAGCCTCTGCAACGGCACCATGACCAACGAGTGCAGACTCAATCTCTGCAGAGCCGATACGATGACCAGAGACGTTAATGACATCGTCGACACGACCAGTGATCCAGTAGTACCCGTTCTGGTCACGGTAGGCACCATCACCGGTGAAGTAGTAGCCGGGGTATGGGAGCAGGTAGGTCTGCATGAAACGGTTGTGATCACCCCAGCAGCTGCGAGCCATACCAGGCCACGGGCGGCGGAAGCACAAGAAACCCGATACATTGTTACCCTCGACAATATTACCCTTCTCGTTAAGCAGAACTGGCTCAACACCGAAGAAAGGCAATGTGGCAGAACCAGCCTTGGTAGGGATGGCACCAGGGAGAGGGGTGATGACGTGACCACCGGTCTCGGTCTGCCAGTAAGTATCCACGACAGTGGCCTTACCACCACCGACGACCTCGTGATACCACTTCCAAGCTTCGGGGTTGATAGGCTCACCTACGGAACCGAGGATACGAAGCGAGGAGCGGTCGTACTTCTCAACTGGGTCACGACCGTATCGCATCAGAGCACGAATGGCAGTGGGCGAAGTGTAGAAGACGGTGACCTTGTATCGCTCTACGAGGTCCCAGTAGCGACCAGCGTCTGGATAGAGTGGAGTGGACTCGAACAACACGGTGGTGGCACCATTGCAGAGAGGACCATAAACGACGTACGAGTGACCAGTGATCCAACCAATATCGGCCACACAAGCATACACATCATTCTCGTGAACGTCGAAGACGTAGCGATGTGTCATGGCGGTGTAGAGCAAGTAGCCCGCGGTGGTGTGCTGAATACCCTTGGGGCGGCCAGTCGAACCACTGGTGAAGAGCATGAAGAGGGTGTCTTCGGCGTCCATGACCTCGTAGGGGCAGTAGGGGCGCTCAAGGTCAACGGTCTCATGCCACCAGCGATCGCGAGGAGCGTGGAAATGGCGGACAACATCTTGAGCCTGGGTGTGCTGGTACACGAGGACCGTGTGAACGGATGTCACAGTGGTCTCAACATCGCCCGTAGCAAGAAGGGCCTTGTCAACGGTTTGCTTGAGAGGAATGTGCTTGCCACCGCGCAAACCCTCATCAGCAGTGATAACGCACACGCAGTTACCATCCTTAATGCGGTCACGCACAGCCTCAACGGAGAAGCCTGCGAAGATAACCGTGTGAGCAGCACCAATGCGAGCGCAAGCAAGCATGGCAAAAACGGCCTGAGGGATCATGGGCATGTAGATGCAGACACTATCACCCTTGCGAACACCGAAACGCTTGAGCGCGTTCGCGACCTTGCAGACCTCACGCTGGACCTCGCGGTAGGTGTAAGTGCGACCGCAGCCTGGCTTGTCACCCTCCCAAATGATGGCAGGCTTTTCACCACGCGAAGCAACATGTCGATCGACGCAGTTGTAGCAGGCATTGAGCTTGCCGCCCTGGAACCAAGTCATATCACCGAACTCGAAACCACCTTGCATGACGCTATCGAATGGACGGTCCCAGGTGATGAACTCCTTCGCAGCCTCCGACCAGAAGTTCTCAGCGTCATTCAGAGAGCGCTCGTACGCCTGTCGGTACTGCTCAATGGTTTTGAAGTGAGCATTCTTCTGAATGTACTCGTGAGGGGGTACGACAGGCTCCTTCTCCATTCTAGAGTTTTAGAGCGGTTGGTAACACAACAGATCCACTTCAATCAGTCAATCTCCAGTAACTAGTGAGTTCACGGAAGGCTGAGTCGCGGAAGGATCACTCTCCGACACAGGCGGAGTGGAGTCAGAGCGAGGTAAAACAGTATCCCGCAGAGACATCACAGCTTGCAACTCTCACTGCCTTCGCAGATCTTGTGCCCACTGGGCCGGTCGCTCAAGATGCTGCCGAATCCGCACTAGTCAGAAAGGCTTCATGCGTTTCGGATATTGGTGTTGAGGTCAGATTACGTACGTAGGGTTGGGGTGCTCGGCCTTAACAGACTCGAGACCCTCGGCGAGGGCAGATTTACTCTCTTCGGTTGACATATCCAGACAGACGCGCTTCGTAGCGGGCTCACTTGACATGCAACTAAACACAGAGGTTTGAATAAAGTGGAGAGATGAGCCGATTTGTGACGATTTGCGGCGCATCTAGCGCAGGCATCCTGCAGAAACTAGGTGCAATAGTTTGTGACATGCTCACTTAACACATTAACACAGGATGCACTCACGCGCAGTGGCTGCACACCGGCGAAATACCCGGTTTTCTACAACGGTTTCGGTTCAAAATCTCGGTGTTGGAGATATTGTTGTATTAAAGGGAGTCGGTGGAACTGTTTGAAGTAGGCTTCTTGGCGTGGGCAGCCGATGAATTTGGGAGTATAATAGGATTGGCGGTGTTTCAGTCGGCATAGAATTACATACACAATGAGAAAATTAAATGGCCCGTCGCAATGTGTGTGTTTCGTTACGCAATACCTGTGAAACCGAGGGAGACGGGGGCGATGGGGTTGGGGCTCTGCCAATTCGATGGTACACATCGACCCAGGCTTCGGGGTCAGTGTTGTTATAAATTTGCTTGGCATCCACGGGGAAGGTTGTTCGCAGTTGGAGGAATTCGTTGAGAGTCACATGATTTGCAAACCGACGGACGTGTCGAAAACTTCGTTTTTGCAACAATTCTGAGAGCAACTTTCCTCCTGAGTTACTGCTTCCGAAGGTGAGCACATACAAAGAATGCTCGGGAGGAAGCTGGGATTCAAGACTAATTAACGAAAATTCAAGTAGGCGGTCAAGGGTCTCCTCATCAGCCTGCGCTAGGGCGTTGCGTAAGATGTGCGTCTCGGAATTCGTGTTGTTGCCATTTCCGAGCAAAATCCAGTCACGCTCGTTGATTAAAGCGCTTGTGACGTTGATAGTCGGAGGAGGTCCGAAGTTAGGACTGCAGTCGAAGCTCCGAAGAATAACATCAACTGGCTTGGTGGATACTGTGCTACGGGTGAGATATGACTGCAGATCATCCGAGAACCTCTGACCGGTAAAGAAAGACAGGTAGGGTGTCGAATGGCAAGGCATGAACATTAGGACACCACTAGGCAATGCAGTCTTGGCGTGCACCTCATTAGACACATATCTAACTGCTGAGATCGGTCCTGACTGGTGTATCACACCGAAGAAGCAACTCATACTGCAGAATACAATCAGGATACAGGCTAGATACCCGTTCCAGAGAATCGACTTGTTGAGATGCGCATCCAGCCGAGCAACAAGCCGAGCAGTGGGGAGAAGCGCTAGTGGCAGCGCTGGCAGGAGGAATCTAAACTCCTTATGGCTTGGCATACTGAATACCACGAGAATGGTCAGTACAAGCAGCGTCGGGACTCGACTCAATTGCGGGACCTTGGTCCATTGTCGGCGACATTTTTCGTTCTGATTGCCGTTTCCGCCGTCATTATCATCATCATCATCATCATCATCATCATCAGCATCAGCAACACGGAGTATCCTCTCACCGACACTTTCGACTTCATCCAGGTCGGAATCACTGGGTAGTACTAATGTAAACGCATCGCCGATCGCACTAAAGTAGAAAAGTGGTGTGAGGACTGTCAGGATGGCAGGTAGGCCTTGGGTGAAGTTCCAGTGCCATGGATGGGTGCCATATAGCGCACCGATATCATGTAGCGAGTTGAAGCGAAAGAAATTCCATGGAACGAACGTCATCAGTTCGCGTAGTGTCCGTGGGGTCGGTGACAGATAGCAGTAGATGACACTGTCAAGGATGGTGGATAATGCGATTGCGTAGATCGCGATGCGCACTAGTGCAACAGCAATCGGCATGCGATACCTGCGGCGCTGTATATGCCCGTCTGTCCAGCATGAATACAGGAACGATATAACAAGCGGCGCAATATATGCCAGACTTGCTGGTCGCACTAGAACGCATAACGCCAACATGACGAAGCTTACCTGGTAGCCCTCGAAAACCAGGTCCCATCCAAAGCCTAGGCTATTCGACGACTCGCCTGAGCTGATCAAGGGCTGTGGTACTGCTAGTTGCCGTGTCTGGGGACCCGCTGGGGAGTCCTCTGACTCCGAGGAGGCGCGAGAGGGTCGTGAAGCGAACACCTGTAGTCTTGTTTGAGCATCTAGATGTCCCGCAGAAACCTCAGCAGGTGTTGATATTCTTCGTTGCCTTGGGGATCTCGAGCGCATTTTGCCACTTGCGGATTCATTGATGCGATTCTGCACTGTTTCACGCTTAGGGGTTCGTGGTAGGACAGGTTGCGTTGCGCGCTTAGCATTCGCCACCACAGCATCCAAGGCTTGGCGCTCCGGCTTCTCTTGCAGAGCATTGGCCACACATCGAGATGCACGCCTGAATTGGCGGCGTAAGCTGTGTAGAATGCCAGGCAGTGACGGAACATAGATGTATAGCAACTCTGAGGGCGACCAGCGCTCGCTGGAGAATGGAAAGTAGTATAACCCGATGATAAGGAAGGCAGCCTCGGCGCTATTAGAGTATGGACGTGAGGCACAATAAAACGAAAACCAGTTGGTGTAGAGGAGGAATATCGTCCACTTGGCGATTTGTTGGTTGTAATTGGACCATCGCAGCGCGAGTCGGTACAAGTACACATCCGATACACTGGTGAGAACCGCCTGGATGAGACGAGGTGACCAGGCCTAGAGCGTGAAGAGTGGGGCAGAGATGGGGATTATGTCCATATCAGTATTACTTGCAGTGCAGCGTAAGCCATTATTCAAGTTATTGTGCGCCTAAGGACTCAACGGATGCACAAGATCACGACACTTGAGGTACGTACAATCAGGCAGGGAAAGTCGAGTCGTAGTGTCTTCAGCAGCCAATAGCAGAGTGCAGTGGCTCCGGGGTGTATGAAGCCACGTATCTGGGCGTAGGGCTTCCACTCCCAGGTGAGTGTGCCCGTACCGTAGACCAGGCGTGTGGAAACCTCTTGGTTCTGCCAAAACTCATCGGGGTTGAAGTAGGTCGCAACGAAAATTGCCGCAACTAGGCGATACACCAGTGCAACCTGGAATAGACGCCTGAGATTCCAGGGCTTATCGGCCCATCTCAGCATGATGGTGTGGCTTCTAGCACGATGCGTATGCTAGATCTCCGTATTTCCAATCAGATGCAACTGTGGTTCGAACCAAGAATTTAGACGCATCAGGTTAGAAATTGCTGGTTCTCAATGTGGATGCATCTGGACATTGGGATCTGCTGGGATTCACGGGATGCATGCATGCGGGTTGGCTGGGGATGAGTTTATGGACATCCTACGGCCTTTTGCACACTCAATCAGGCTTAGCTAGAATAATCGACTTTACAGTCAACTTTACAAACCTGTGCTAGAGCCAGAATACAATCCTTTAGATGCCGTAGAACTCGCGAGTATTCGCTCGGACCTGTGCAAGTAGCTCCTCAAGGGAGACGTTGTGAATTTGGGCCATGACCTCGGCTGTGAACGGGATATGACCGGATGTGGCGGTCCTGCCACGGAAAGGAAGAGGCGCCATGAAGGGACCGTCAGTCTCGAGGAGCAGACGATTGAACGGAGTTGCTGCAACCGCACCGCGGACTTCCTCCGCGGTAGGATATGTGATCACACCGGTGTAGCCGAAGTATGCGTTGGGGAAGTACTCTGTGACTCGCTTGACCTGAGCGGCAGGACTGGTGTTGCAGTGGAAGTGAAGCTTCCAGTCCTTGGGTACGTGCGCCTTAAGGATCTCAAAGATGTCATCGTCTGCATCACGCGCGTGAATCACAATGGGCTTCTTAATTTCAAGCGCGATTTGGAGCTGCTGGATAAGTGCCTGCTGCTGAACTTCCTTAGGGCTGTTCATGTAGTAGTAGTCCAAACCACATTCACCGAGTGCGACGGCCCGTGGATGCTTCAGCGCCTCGCGGATTTCCGCTTCTTGTTCAGCGTTCCAGTGCTTGGCCTCGTGGGGGTGGAGACCAAATGCAGCCCACATCGCAGGGATCGGTTGCTGGTAGGCCTTGAGAAGCTGGACTTTGCCCTCGTGTGTCGTTGCATCGAGCTTTGTGTCGGACTCTGGGGAAGCAGTAGCAGTAGTCGTGGTGGCGGTCTTCGCTTCCTCACCAGCAGCAGCCTCCGATCCTTCAGATGGGTGTGCCAGGTTCAGCAATCTGAGTACTTCCCTGTGGGTAGCCGGCTCACAACTGACCGTGACGACTGCAGCGCAAGGTCCTCGAATGTGTTCCTGGACCAGCCTGGGCCAGGTCCACATGGGAGACGCCTCAGTTGACTCCGTCTTGGTCTCCGAGCTGGCCTCAGGCGCCGCTTCTGTCGACGCCGCTGCTGAAGCCGCACCAGTTTCGGCAGTAGCCGCGGGTGCGGGCTCATCCCCACCACAGCCACAGCCCTTAGCAGCGAGCTTGGCATTGTGCCGCATCCCCTCGGTTGTGAGTCGATACAGTATGGCATCGATGTGCACGTGGGTGTCAACGAATTCATTCTTTAGGTTACCTGGAGCACCGAACTTGTCTGCAAAGTACTCAAAGTAGCCCCAATGCTTCTTACTCTTACCAGATCCACCAGACTGGCCCTTGGTGTTCTTATTGTTATTCGGTTGTGGCTTCTTGTTCGCGGTGTTTGCCGCATTGGTTTGGGTCGGTGTGGCTGTGGTAGACATTTTACAGTAGGGTGAACTAGAACTCTGCGTCAAATTTCGAAACACTACACGTAGACTCGAGATCCAGCCTCGCATAGATATAACTCTTGCTCTGGTCATCTCGCACTTTGGAGGCCAACTGGCAGCATGTTGCGAGTTGACTCCTGCTCAGAAGAGGCACAAAACTGGACGCTTTGGCACTTTGATATAGACACCGATTTGAGGGTCTTCAGGTCTAGCACGCGCTTAATACCTCACAGCGAGATTGAGCTCCACACGACATATCAGCTGACGTGGGTTCACACCCTCTGCTTGCACTAGAACCCACGGAAACTCACGCCAAAGCATTAAGATAGGAAGAAGCACCCGCCTCATGGAGGATAAACACCGGCGAGGAGCGCTGCCCGATGTGGGGCTGCTCCAGCAGCTTCAGGGACTGGGAAAGGGCGGCTATAACAAACTTACTGTGAATATTTCGCCCTCGAATCCGTCACAAAACACCTGGCAACAACCACAACAGCAGCAAGCCTCAGTGGGACAGAGGTCACCGGAGAGTGCGCTGTTGACTCTCCCGGATTTCGCTGAGGAGAACTTTGATCTGCGGTACCTCGTAGCGAGGGTGGTCCGTGAGACAATTAAGAAGGATCCCAATGGCGCTTTCGATCCGGTTGCGCACATAGAGGCATTCAAATCGGCGATTACGCGACTCGAGGACTTGATGGATCGAAACGACTCCACAATCCTGCGGCTGAACACGAACGCGATTGATATCGAGACGACACACGAGAACTTCATGAAGTCGGTGCGCGACTCATTTGATTCTATCTTTACCGCGTTTCGACGAGTCGACAAACGCATTTCAAAGGTTTCAGAAATTCTAGTGAGGATAGGTTCCCTGCTCGAGGTTCTTACGCAGCAGCGTAAGCAGTACGCCTTCAGCAAGACCATCATTCAGCACTTCATCTCCTTTGCTGTGGGCAAGCTTGAAGCCATTGATGAAATCTTTCGCTCTGAGGATCCGGAGGAGCAGTTGCAGGCGGCGTTCCTTATTCAAACTTTGCAGTCACTAGTTGCAGAGCTCTCGCGCCGTAGTCGAAAGCAGCAGTCAGGGAGCCAGTCTAGCTCCCCAGCTGGATTTCCTGCTACGTCGTCCAACTCGGTAAGCGCTCGACTCAATACGGTCAACGACGAAAACAGCAACAGCCAACACGAAGGCGCGCATGCCTCAATCGGCTCGATCGGTCCGCAGCATAGTGCTCCCAGTCTGACCGTTGACGTGAACGCCTCGTCGCAATCTCCGGCCAGTCCCACTGGTGCAGCAGGCCCACTCTCTACTCATCCCACTTCGCCAGTGTCAGGTGCACATCCTACATCATCATCGCCCATCGCGGGCCAAGCTCCTCCAACTGGTGGGCTGTCATCAACCTCCTCCCCCAAGCAGCCTAGCCTGCCCGGCTTGGATCCTCTAATTGTCACACGCCACTCGCTATCCGGTAGCAACCATCTCCCTGCGTCAGTGACTGGGACACAAGATCAGTCTCACCTCGCTGCGGAGGTGCTCGCGAATGTGAGCGCTATTCTGAACGAGGCCAGAGCATTGAACGAAGTAGTCCTGAAGAAACAATTTTCAATGTATGTTAAGGAGAAGGACACTCCTTCGGCATATCGCGTTATGGCGATCCTTCAGAATTATCGAGGCTTCGTACATACTGGTTATATCAATTTCGCAACCAAACCACTGGAGAAGTTCCTGGAGGAGCGGCTTCCCAAGGTCACACGAGGAACCTTGGACGAAGATTTGGGTCACTTTGTTGAATTGGCGACCAAGATATGCAAGGTTCAGGCAAGCAAGATCATCAAGCTCTTCCCTTATCCTGCACAAACCTTGGGGCATATCATTAAACGAATTATCACGGAATTGCTTCGACCGTTGCTGGAGAAAACACTCCTCGATCCGAACTTGGAGCCCACTGTTGCAGTTGCATTATCCAAAATGGCTGCTGACGAAATTGCTGCACTTCATGCTGAAGCTGAACGAGCGGCAGCAGCGGCAGCAGCAGCGGCAAGCTCAAACACAGCTGCTGCAGAAGGTATTAACATATTTGCCGTGCCTGCCAGTCCAAGTCTCACGGCTCTGCAAGTTACAGAGTCGAAGATCCCACCTCTCCAAAAGGAGAAAGACAGGACTAGAGAGAAGGACAAATCCAAAGACAAGGCCAAAGAGAGTAAGCACAGAGAAAAGAAGGCCAAGGCCGACAAGGAGAGATCGGAAGATCCGTCTGATGGTCGAGGTCGGTCTGACACAATCGAATCTTCATCCTCGTTTAGTACCTTGAGTGTGTCAACCACCGGAGGCAGAACCACAAAGGCGTACGATTTGTCGCAGCTCCCACCGATCCCACCCGTTTTGCGAGAGGTCGATGCTGGTCGCGAGTTCTTGCGCGTACTGGATATTGCAACCAGCCACTTAACGACATTGGGTAGCAAGCTGTGCGAAATTGCCGCAAGTGTTCCTGTGCACGCGAACGCATATGATGTCTTGGCGGACTATATTGAACAGGCGCCAACGCCTGGTGAGTCCGCTGATAAGGCTCAGTCCGCATCATTGATCAAGAAGAAGCCCAGCAGGAGCAAAAGCAAGGCTGTCCAATCTACTGATGAGGATGAAGCCAAATCATCTATAACAGAAGCACAGTCCACCTCTGCTTCACGTCCACCGATCCAAGTTAAGCTACGAGATCCCATTCCGTATGTTCTTGGTTTCGATTCACAATGCCAGCTCGTGAGCCATGTTGCTGGAATCCGTTTGAACAATGCTGGTACATCGGCAGGTCTGTCAAGTGGTTCCCAGCGACAGAACAAGCCTTCTGGTTGGAGGACTTCATCAACGAATCCCGCTACATTAAATCAAATGCCTGATTTGAGAAGCATGCCTTCCCTGATGCAAATGCCATCTCTTCTCGCTCTTCCCACTTTGGATGCTGCCACCCTTAAAGTGCCCCCAGTTCCAGGGGGAGAAGGTGGGCAAGCGCTCCAGTCACCAGAGGCGAGCAGTACCCATGCCGCTGCAGCGTCCCTTGGCTCCGATCGACTTGTTCAAGAGATTGAAACGAGCATTACAGAAATCTTGGAGGGCCCGCGACGGAGTTGGCTTGCGGTGGAAATCTGGGTTCTGCGCCACCTAGCAAACGAGCAAATCGAAGTGATCCGGGCGTCACGGCAAGCGCTTCTTCGTGAAGAGAAAGGAACGTTCGGCCGACGTCGGCGACTGGTCATGCCTGTTGCACAGCACACGACCTGGCTGCAAGAAGTCCTAGCAAGTTCTGCGGTCAATGATGTCCTTGCTCAGGCCACCGAGGCAGTCCGCCGGTCCGATCGGCTTGTTGAGGTCGAAGAGCGAGACGCTGCAATCGATGAAATCACGCAGTTTGTGATCGCATTTGTCTTTGACACTTTCCTCGCACCGCTACTTACCGAAGCACTTGGTGTTTTTGAACTTCATTTTGCAGCATCCCAAGCCACAGAGAAACCCCCCAACCATTTCTTCCTGTTGGTTATCAAGTTCGCCAACGAAGCAGCAACGAATGTTCGACTGTTCTTCCAAAAGCACGCCGCGCCTAGGATGCAAGATCCTCAGGCGAAAGCGACGCTGGAGGCAAGACTCCGAGAGCGGCGTGTGCAACTCGAGGATGTGGTAACGCGCGGATTGCGTGCCACTTTGACTTCAGTCGTCAGGGTCTCGCGCAAGTTGCTCGAGCGGCAAAAGACGAATGCGTACAATATCAGTCCATCAGATCAAGCCGCCTTCTTCGAAGGTGATAGGATGTGCCCATGGCAGCCGTCCTTGACGCTAATTGATGCAGCGGGTGCCTCAGCTTCGAGTACACTTGCAGGTGCAAGCCTGGAATGTTTCTTACAACACTTAGGTCTTCAGACATATGCTTTCTTCCTTTCTCACCTGATGAAGATGCAAGGCTCGGTCAGCCCGACTGGCGCAATCATGCTGATCCAAGACTTGGGCCAGCTCGTGAGACTTGTCCATGGGTTCGGCTCACCAAAGCTGATCAAGCTCTTCGAAGGTTTGCGTTCTGCATGCTCGGTATTGCTTGGCCCCGCCGAAGCTGTCGAATCGATGCTGCATGAGGGACCGCGCAGCAATGCTGCGCTCATCGCAGATTTGGTCAAGTTGCGTAGCGATTTCTCGCAACACAATTGGTCATGGCTCGCCACGTTCTCTCTCAACGCTGAGAGAGCCACCGTAGACGACGACGATGACGGTTTCACACTCGCTTCAGTTCGCCGGGCTCGTAGCGGTGGTGCGACTGCGCGCGGAGGCCGACGAAGCTCGCTCATAGCAATGGCTGCAGGTCCGAGGTTGGGCGATGCCGCATCAACAAGTGTAGACTCAGCTACAGCAGGGGAATTTGACACCGCGCTTCGCATTCGCGACAAGAAGGATAAGAAAGATAAGAAAGAGAAGCGCGACAAGAAGGATAAGAAAAGCAAGAGCGAACGTGGTGACGTGGATGGCAAGCGAACTCGCGCGGATAAGCCTGCCAAACACCGTGTTTAATCAAGGAATACATCACAGAGCCTAGTGTTCCTCTTAATACAAACAAGGAGTGAATTAATGATCAGTTGTATGATACCGCTTCGGCTGGATGCTATAATTCAGGAGGACTTAATGTACAAAACGAAGCGTAAACATGCGTAAATTAGAATAGCTTGTGCAAAGAACAAACTGACAACTATGTAGCATGCCTTCAATATACAGGCGAATTCAAACATGGTCCATACGTCACCTTCAAACGGTCCGGACTTAGTGAGAGTTGACGCGTAGGAACACTTCGCCGTACCCATGCAGATTTGACTGCTGTGCTGGTCCAGGGCCGAGTGTCACTTGCTGCATCAGGTGATACAGCCAAGTGAGAAGCAGCCTTGATCGAATTGAGGTATGTGTCAAAGTACTCACGAGTAAATACCTTGGAAGTAACGAATTCAGCCAGTCCACCAGAAAGCGGGAGGCCATCGGAGAGTAGGGGATCGACATGACTGGACTGCTTAACGTGCTTAGTGTCATATTGGGTGAGCTCTCGGCTTAGCGTCTCAGGGAACTTTACATCATAATACTCGGATGGGTCACCTTGCAGGGCTGGGAAAGAGGAGCGATCTAGCACCAGCGATACGTCGGCTCCAGATCGCGCAATATAAGAGAAAACATCTTCTTGGGGTAATGGCGTGCGTAGTGCAATGCAAACAGATTCACTTATTGGGACACGCACGATTAGCGAAGCATCGACTTGCACAAGATTGGCTAAGCGCGGGAGCCAGTAGACGGGGAAAATGTTCTGCCAGTAAGTTGTGTCGGATAATTCTGCGGTAGAGTACACAAGATGCAAAAGATTGTGGGAATGAACAGCAACAAATGTAACTCGATCCAATAATGATGCATTTGTTGACTCCCGTGTCACTAGCCAGTTGTTCGGGGTTGTGGCATTGAGCCTAGCGATAAAACTCGATCGAAGTTGGGGGTTGGTAACTAATGGTGATGTTGCTTGGAGTAATACATAAACCGGATTCTTCTTTGGTACAGTGAGCTTAAGAGCTTCACGGATGCTATGGCCTAGACTGGTCATATATGTTCGTAGCAAGGATTGAAGTCCGTCAGGTGTGGATACAGCTTTGTCTGTGTGTGAGTCATCCGCGACGAGGAAAACACCACCTACGATAGGTTCCGCCTGGGAGTCGGCTCTCGAGCGATGCATACCTCCCTTTGACTCGAGAGAGTGCTCGATACCACACAGTTCAGGGAATTGGTAGCCCAGTGACAGCAGGTCCTCAAGCCAGGCTTGGGCTAGTTGGATGTCCTTGGACCCGAGCAGACCCCGTTCTGCTAATTCCATGTACAGCTCTTCTAGGACAGCTGGAATTGACAGACTTGGGGATTGCCAACGCTGAAGCAATGTCCATGCATCCTCGACACTAGTGGCGGATTCTTCTGCGCTGCCAAACCAGTCACCTGAGAATAGGCGAGAGAACCAACTTGGTGGTGCATCGTTCTGAGATGCACCTTCAGCATTCGCATCTCGTTTCGCAGCTCCTTGACTCCCTTGGCGATTGATGTGAGGGTGCCGAGCTCCAGGCTTCCATTTGCTAAGAAAGTCAATGAGCGCCTCGGTACGAAGCAGGATATGGCTTTCCCCATTGAGTTGCCTTCGGGCTGAGTTGAAGTTCGCCATTGATCTGCGCAAAAACGGCTCGTGTACTGCAACTGTCAGATCAGCATACTGGAAGATTTTCTGGGTTATGTAGCCTCTCCAAATGTCAGCAACATGGGGTGGAATAGTGCTTGGCAGAATGAGTGACCAAAGGGCTTCTTCGGTGATGACAGTTCCTCGAGCGTTTACAGGGACGTAAACCTCTGGAGGAGGAACCACAGCACTGTATCCTCGTTGGCCGAATGAAGTTGAACCTGAGTGGTGGGTAACAAAACGCGTCGGCGCAGTTTCAGGAGCCGTAGCAGTATAGATTGCGTCAACGTCCGGATATTCGTTAATCAATCCTTGGATGATTCCGATCTTGGGAAAGGGTCGAGTGCGAGTTTGCTGGGATCTACTGTGTGAACACCGTGACTTTAGAATAACATGCGAAGGCGAGGTGGACTCATCAATTGGAAACGGCGAAGTTGAAGGTCCGGCCACAACATCCCACGATACCATGTGATGCCGACTCGATGCTCCGAACTCCTTGGGCGTTGGCGAGTTGAGCTCGGAAACGCATGAGAATTTGCTGAAATCATCTAGAGAGGCTCCGACGGCAGTGATTGGATAACCGCGTGGCCATGATTGTGGTTGGCCAAATAGTGGATGCGTATTCATCACCCTGGTTGCAACGGAGTCCGGGGCCAAGCTGCGAGAGTCGGCTGGCTTGCAGTCCCAGGCCTGGGCGACCTGCGCAGGCGGGATCGAGGTTGGGATATGGTAGTGGTTCGTGGATGGGACGGGATCGAGCTTAACGGACGCATCTGTGTCAAATATGGTTGTAGCTCCGTGCATAATTGCGTATAGATACCCGATATTCTTTCTTGTGATATGATTCCAAGGCAATAAATGCGTTGTTCGGAATTTAGAAAGCGGGGGAAGTGACTGATCTTTTGGAGACAGGTACACCATTCGGGCGTTACTTCGGTAGTAATTTGGAGGCGTGTCCTGATCTCCGACGACAACCGTACACCATCCCTTCATCCTCGCGAGCTGGGTGTCGATCGTGTCGGGGATAATGCCATTGCCCGTGGCGATGACCGCCCAGAGCGGGTTGCACTCGCAAGGTTTCTCCTTGATGAACTGGCACGGGCGTTTGCCAGGGGGATAAAGAGTGTGATCATCGGCGAACATCTGCGAACCAGGATAGGTGTGGCGTCTCTCATCGAGTGTGAACACTCCCGACTGGCTGTCCTCACCTCGCGAGGATGACGAAGTCGATGACGAAGCAGTCGAGGCGCGTGACGAAGCCACGGGTTCTCGGCTACACTCGTCGGCTGACCATTCGGCAGCTGGGCCTCTGGTCTGACTCGCAGCTGAGAGGGCACAAGGCGTGGTCATCGACGCAACGAGCATCGGTGTCACGCTACTTGGGCTCTCAAGTCTCGCCCTTCCTGCGAAAACATAACTGAGCGTGAAGTAGCACACGGCGAGGAGTGCGAGACACACGAAGCAGACGGTTGAGCGGCTCGTGGTGAGCAGGTGCATGAAGCGGCCGAACCACGAGCGGGTCCGGAGACCGTCCCTCAAGATCATTTCGCGCGATCCTCCTGTCCGGCCGTGATAACGCCAGATATTCGGATTCTTTTAAGTAAGTGGGATCAACCGCAGCGTCAGATCACGGGGCTACAGGTACTATCTGGGCGACTCAAGACGCAGTATGTAGTGAACAGGCGAGGCAGTGCTCTAGGTCGAGTTGTTTGACCAGTTGCTGCACTCAGCGGCGAGATACAATACAGATGGAAAAGAGCGATTTCAACAATTGTACATAGTCTGGAACGCGGTATTTCTGGAGGTGTTACTGCAAGAAAACATACACACTCTGTCAAGACTGGTGTGTATAGCACGGATACACCCTCAAATCACTTGATACTCTCCAGAAACCCGTCCAGATCGAACCTCGAATATTCTCTCAGCAACTGATTCAACTGTCTAATGAGCGCCCCCGCGCGATGGACGCTGCTGCAGTCGCTCTGGCGGGCGTGGCTGAGACCACTATTATGGGGTACGTTGTGTCCCACTGTCGCATCGACTGAGAGTCACCCATTAGTCTCGAGGCACCCACTTGATCTGATCTCATTCTGTCCTGCCCTGGATGTTATACTGTGAATGTAGGGGTGATTGACTCGGTGAATCTGGGATCAATCTACTTCTGCGCGACTCGCGCGCCTATTGTTCGGAAACGGCTGTGGCACTGTGTGTTGGCCAACATACTCGTCTGTGTGCCTGGAATCCTCGTGGATACATACTTCGCACCCTTCCTCAAGTGGCTCCTTGAACTCGAGGCAGACCAGGGCACGGTTGCCGGCGCAGCAGCAATGTCAGCATCGCCGGAGTCTGCTACGACTGGCGTGAAAGACTCGTTTTCGTCTGCATCATCGTCGTTCGGGACGACGATCATGACAGGTTATTACAGCCTGCTCTATATGTTATATCAGTTCACTCTCGTATATCCGTTCCTCCTCATTGCACTGGTTTTCAATACTATCTGGTATCAGCAAATTTCAGACGCTGTCACGTCACTTCTGACGAACTCCCAACTCACAGGCGATCGTCCCATCATTCTTTTGAATCCGCGAGACGTTTCCGAGCGGGCTGCGTATGGAGGCGATGTTTCGGGCCGTGCGAGCAATGCAGACCCGTCCCGAGCAAGCTCTCTGCAAGATCCCACTGCTGAAATGGCTGATGTAGCCAGTTCTGATATGCAGAATGTACGGTGCGCATTGCGTCGACCAGCACCAGATCTTATGCTCCAGGAGCAACCGGAAAAGAATCCTACAGGAGTAGCTGGTATCATTCGCGTTGCACGTGATGAGCTGTATAGAGGTCTTGTCGTTACTGCCTTTATTCTCCAGCATTCGGTGTCGGGCTGGTTGTGTTCACAGATTCCTATCCTATTTTTTGAACAGGGCACTTTCAGTTTCAGTGTTGTTTCGCTACTCGTGAAGGTGCTGCTGCTAGCACAACTTTCTGCACTCTATTCCTATTACGCTTTCGAATACCGATGGGTAGCAGAGAACTGGACACTTGAATCTCGATTCCAACACGTAGAACTTCGGTTACCATATTTCGTTGGGTTCGGGTTTATTCTCGCATTCGCTGTCCAAACTCTTCCGGGTCTGTGGTCCACGGCCTTTTTCGGACTTGGATTACCTTTCCTTGTTGTCATCGCTGCGGCTGCTCCGCCTCGTGAACTCATCTATCCTGAATCAAAGCTTTCTATGCGCGTTCCGTTGTTCGGTCCGGCTCGAGCGCTCAATCACGCTATACTCCCGTTATTAGGTCGTTACATAGGCAACCGCAGCAGCAAGAGTTAGCGTTCATGTACAGTTTTATTCATCTACATTTAAATATACAATGTAATTGACCCCCATACAGGCCAATATTCTAGACATCCTTCATCTCCATCAGGTCTGTGAAGAGTGCTGTCCATCCTGTGAAAGCTCTGCACCGAGTACCATAACCATTCTTTGCTGTATACTGCTCAAAGAAGTGGCCTCGCTCTCGATGCTCTCGCAGCACATTGCGGACAAACCCTGTTCGGAGGTTGCGCTCGACCTTTCGTGCCAGTTCCATCTTGGATTCGGAGAATGCATTGGCTCGGACCAAGTCTCTGAGCGCAATGACGGCAAGGTAATTGATGGGAGCCCAGATATTACCACGCCAGTAGTTTTCTTTCGTAGCAAACAATGGATCATCAACGGCAAGCGAACGGATACCCCAAGGAGAAAGCAACTGTGGCTTCGCGAGCTGTGTCAGGACAGCATCATAAACGTCCTTCGATTCGGGGATATCGCTAGGAATCGCTTGCAAAATAAGTGGCATTAGAGAAACATACCCATTATGGTGAACAAATCGCTTGACATACCTCGGATCCTTAGCTGTTCCAACATTATCGATGTATACATCTGCGTAGACTCTCTTGACGGGGTCATAGAAGACCTTGTGCATCATCAACGAAAGGTCCCGAGAGACTTTCGCGTAGTGAGTTGCATCCTTGTCGAAGGCATGAGGTCGTACAGGGCCGGAAGAAGATGCTAAGGTCGTTCTTAGTGATTCAGCGATCTGCGACATTGCACGTGTAGCCGCAATCAGCCACGAAACCAGATCTACGTGTGAGTCCAAGGTGTACTTTGATTCGCCAGGCGCGGTCGGCGCACGAGGATAGTCATCCATGCCAGAATCCAGACAGTGGTTAGCAGTTCGCGCTTGCCATTTGAAGACATTCGTTCCAATGGAGGAAGACTCATGATCACCTCCAGTCAACAGACGAAGCAGATCTTTGGGGGCGTCCACTGACTGACCCTTGAGAAGCCAGTCGAGATGCCGCTGAAACGCCGGATAAATGATCTTGGCGATATGCAAGAACTCGTCGCCTTGCGGTGAGCCCATCTTAAGAGCCTGTTTGACCATAGCATGGAATGTAAGGATCATAGTCGGGGGATTGGTGACATCATCTCGTTGTGGAACGAACTCACTTGGCACGCGCCGACGAGATTCTTCCCCGATGATTTGTTCCCTTGGAAGCCAACCACTGGGCTGGATCAAATTGGACCAGTGCCACAAAATAGTCCATGCTAGCTTCGGATTCATGCGCATAGTGACTCGCAAGTGCATACCCTCATCCCAGAGGAAGCCGCGAGCAAAGCAAATCCTTGAAGGAGATCCGCTGAGTAGGGAGAGGTTCCTACCAACATCATCCTTGTAGCGTTTGCCGTCCCTTCTCTTCCACTTGGCATCGCCGTGCCAGTAGCCAACTCCACCCAAGAGAGAAGCCACCGCTCGGCGGGCGATTTCGATATCATTGTTGTTCCAAGCAGCAATTTTTACCTCATTCTTGTTGAGTGATGCAGAGAGCGATGGGAAGCCATGCGCAAAAGCAGCATCGAATGTTGCACGAGTTGCATGTACCAGTTCATCTGAGGAGAGCTGCTGAACTCGCGCGATAATTGGCGACTGAGATAAGTCGGTCTGTTGCCTTGGGGAGATTATGAACTCAAACTCCACTGGAAGGGGAGACTGCGCGTCATTCTTTGCGGGGGACAGAAACGATAACAACGTGTGATATATCATTACCTTGTGTGCTGCCTCGGAGGCACCCGTCACGAAGCCGGGAAGAAATTCTCTCGGTAGCCGTGGAAGCATTGACGGAACGGCGTTGAAGTCGAGCCTGACATGGTGTGGTGGGAGGTTGTTTTGTTTGCGAGTCTGTTGTCGTTGCTCCTCATACTTGGCCATTAAGTCAATAGCCCTCCTCATCCTCTCCAAATAAAGATTCAGCATGGTCTGTCGAATTGTCGGCTTCAGGTCCGCTAGGCTGGAAAGTGGGACACCGAGATACGAAACAGACTTCGGCGCGACACCATTTGCGTCAATAGTAGTATCGTTTTCGTTGCCAGCGGTATCCTCAAACAGCTCACGGATCATGGTTGAGTAATCAAACTCTGGACCAACCTGCATCTGAGAGGCCTTAGTCAGCGAGACCTTGGGCTCGAAATCCGAGCTCAACTTACGCTTGCATGGGGCAGTGTGAGGAGGCATCGGACATCGCTCCCGTGCTGTGAGGACATACCATGGAGAGCTTCGTTCCCCATTCTTCAATGCATTGAACGAAAAGTGAGTTTCGATGTTCGTGCTACCTTCCGGAACGAAGAGCTCGACTTGATCAGATTTGTCGTCCGTCGCAACATACCACATGAAGCTAACCTTCGTCGGCGAGGTTGGTGCCGGTTCTGGGTCCACTGCAGCACCCTCTGCATCTGACTGCTTGGCTCGCCTTGCTCGGGCAGCTTTGAGGACCGTATCGCTCAGCGGTTCAAGCCGTACACGGACGTATATGCTATCACTACTTGCTAGAGCACCATTTCCTGAGGATTCGGCAGGATGTCCTGCCACACTTGCCAGCTTGTCTCCACGAATGAACGTTGTCGTCACGTTCATACCACCACGTATGTCAACGATCGACTGGGAACCAGTGGACTCGCCATCGTGGTGGAGCCATTCCAAGGTGGTAAAGGCATCACCAGCGTCGGCCTCATGTCGTATATTGTTGAACCACTGGGGGTCATCGGCATTATACCACATTACGCCGAACACGGGGCTCTTGGGATGACGCGACTTTATACCAAAGTACGCATGAGGTCGGTAGGTGCCCCAGGTTGCGAGCTTGGGCAGGGCCAGCGTTGAGAGAAGTTGACTTTCGGCTTCACCAAGCGCGCTGGACGTGGACGACATTGTAGTTGTAGAAGTGCGCTGGGTATCTGTCCCAGTAGGTCCAAGGTTTGGGACAGCAGCTTGAGACTCCAAGAAAGCCTTCCTAACAACGAACACGACCCCAGCTAGACTGCCCACAAGCATGCACATAACCATCAATTTGGCGAATGTAGCGCGCTAGATAGTGGATGATAAAGCGGATCCATGAGATTTTTTTCGGTGCAACACGCGCTTCTGCTGTATGCAAGATATTCCAAGTGGTACTTACCCATCCGGTTTCTTTGTGCGCACTTTCTCGGCCCCCGTTCTGACGCGGGAAAAGGGGCTTCCGCTCTTGCGCAAGCTCAACAGCGCTTTTGACACGTGATCTCGTCGCGTGTTTGGGATCCTTCGCAGACATGGCTCCCGGAGTGCGTATTCAGCTTGTGCGGAGTGGTGGAGCAGAGATCAGATTTTCTGGACCCTAACAAGTGTATTCCAGGGAGTGGGGTAGTTCTGGGCGGTTAAAATAGGCTCAACCGGGGCTGAAGCGTAGATAACACTGTTTCCAGTCCGATCCTCGCGAGTGCAGTCGAGTGACCCTCACTGCATGCGTTACTCTTACGGCAATTGAACAGTTCGAAAACGCTTTGCTGGAAAGCCCGAAAAGCGACGGAAGTGCCCGTGCGGCGAGGCAAATAACCCACACGTAGGCAGACCACACACATGTCAACGACTCAGTTGCTTTTGGAGGAGCTCACACCGAGCGACTGCGCGTGCAGGCCACCTCCTATAGCAGCCAGTTTGAATTTGATATGTCGCGCGAACGCGGGTCCCAGGCCGCGCATGGCACACTCTTTGACTCGGGTAACACTCGGGGCACGTGCCTCAGGCGGCACGTGGGTCGCCAACCCAGAGGATGAACTCTTGGTGATGTTCGGAGGCAACACTGTTCAGACTCACAAATTCTTCAACGATGTTTGGATATTCCACGTCGCGAGTCAGTCGTGGCTGGAGCTCATTTCCAGCGAGCGAGGGGAGGAGCTTGCCAGCAGTAACGAGGGACCCATGGCCCGGTCAGGACATGTCGCAGTGGCTGCTCCGCCTGCATGCACAACCCCATACCCTGTCTCGAATCCAGGGGCGAGAGTGTACATTCACGGTGGATTTACCCTCCTACCAAGCGAGGAACCACCACAAACAACCCACACAAGCAGCCAGAATGAAAGTAATGCTGACTCTAAAGCTGCTTCTGCACCAGCGACTGAATCTTCAAGTTTCGGAGAGCTATGGGCGTTGGACATTCATCGAACGTCTCCCAAAGAGAGTTATCCACCTCAGTGTAAGTGTTATCCACAAGTGTATGATACCGTTCCACATCAAATAATCGTGTACGCGGACATGTTGTGTATGCTGCCTCGAACACATCTCATGACTTAGCTTATTTATTCACCTATCGTTTGCTTATAGACAAGGCCAAATGGACTAAGGTCCTGGAAGCCACGCCCGAACTGCACTTTGCAGCCATGATCATCATGTCATCAGCTGAGCAGAACATTAGGAGAAATGAATTGAGGAATGAAGTACTGTCTCAGCTTCCAAAGGGCTATGTACCTATCCTCTCGCATCACTTCGGTTTCGTCACTGAGAAGCCAATCGTCGTTTCCACTCAGAACTGCAGGATCGCCAATGTTCAGATCGAGTCTCCAACGCTCTGGCTTCTGAGCGGATCTTCCATGAGTGGACCGTCATCTCTAGTGTTTGCGATTGATCTAAAAAGCAAGTTGAGCTATGTTCTACGCATCGCTAACTCACATCCCGACGAACTACGAGCCCTGGTGCCACCTGCTCGAGAGATGCCGATTGGAGTTGCAAACGATGATGGTACTGCTGCGCTGTTGATGGGCGGCTCGATTGAGCAGAGTGTCAAAGAGGATATGTGGCTGTTTACAGTGCCCACAACGGTAATCAGATCAAGCATTGGAGACGACGCTAGCGCAGAGTCAAAGTCGCCAGAGATTGTCCCTTCGTGGGGGTGGACATTTCTGGGATTGGCGCCCGAGCGGGTAGGTGGTACAGCAGTCGATATCAGTACATTCCTGAAGCTTTTGAGTCCAGAAAATGAAGCCAAACAGTCAGCTTCTACCGCTATCAAGGCAGAGGTAAAGCTTCCCTCTGCACTTGTTGTAGGTGGACGTGACGCCTCCATGAATGTAAGCGACGTGATGTGCATCTGTGAGCCACCGGCACCACTGACGCAGTGGAGCGCTGCCGCTTGGCGACAGATTTTGTACCTGGCAGGCTTATCCAGCTCAGATGACCGTGCAAAAACGCAATATTCCATAGGTGCAGATGCACCAAGATGTGCTCTCTGCCGTGGTGCACCGGGATGGGCCAGAGTCGATCATCCAAGTTCGTACTCGCAGTCGAAGGATCCAGCTACCACTGCTTCGCCACCTGAGCAAGATGTACAGGAATCTGCGCAGGGCCCTGAGGACAAACCGTCTCTAGATTCTGCGGTAGCGACAAGCGATAATGATGATGATGATGAGGCGCCATCACTTGAAATTCGCGCAACCGGAGTAGCAATGAGCCCAATGGGGGTACCAACATGCGGGCCAGATCAAGTGATCCGACAGAAGATTCTATTGTTCGGCGGGATTAATGATGCCGGTGAGGAACAGGAGACTTACGTTCTCGAGGTACGCAAGCGTCCCAGTGCAACTCAGTCTCAAGCAAACGCGCAGCCATGAGAGTTGCAAGTGGGCTAAAATACACTAGGTTGTTATAGAGAGTCGCTTCAGTTTGCTTTATGCTCAACTAGAACAGGCAATTCCAGTATGCCCATGATAAACCGTTTAAGAGTTCCTGAGCGGCCCCATGCCCACATTGAGATTACTGCGGAATTGCGAACAAGTTAGCGTATTCGACATTTACCCAGCACAAAATTTTGTGTACCGCAGCGAGCGCCGTCTCTTTGGAGGTGATCGGTAGTAGAGTGAGGAACAGTTCGAACTCGTTGGGTCGAGAGCATACTAGGAATGTGGCATCTGTTGTGCTTCTCCAATAGACCATATGACCTGAAGGCGTGAGCGCAGTGGAGTTGTTTGCATTACCGCAATATGCAGCGGCATTGAAGGGCATTCCCTTCGGTCCAGTGCCAGCCTTATCCGCAAGCATCTGGTAAGCGCGCACAAATTCTTGTTGTCCCTTATCGGAGCGTGACAGATCTACGTACGGCTCCACTGGACTTGATATAATAAACTGCTGATGTTGAGGCGCATGGTAGCAGAAGTGACGCAACTCGATGTATGGCACATCAATATCCTCCACGGTCCAGCATTGTTGCCTTGCTGCGTCGAGGATATCACCAAGCAATGTTCCATCACCTGGTGTGGGCTTGTATACCTCGTCTTGCGCGTCCTGCTCTGAGCTGGTGCTGGAAGCACGAGTGGTACGCGAACCACTCTTAGTCCTCGAGGAGAGTCCCGTTTTGATTGCCTCCGCAGCTTCATGCAGAGCATAGAAGTCGTTTCGGTCGAGCGAGAGTAACGCAACGCACACATCCTCCGCGACGTAAGACACATAGGCGTGAGCGAATGCATTCTCGTGAAACTTCGGCAGGCAGATGGGCGACCAGGCATCCGAAGACCGGAAGGATTGTGAGTTGGTGATGAAGTTTATCAACACATGAAGGTCAGTAACTTGGAGAGAGCGATCCTTGTTCTTCACGAGGGCAATTACGCGCTTTCCAGCAAGCATAATCGCGTACAGCATCTGCTTGCTTGCGCCCATGCTCTTCTTGAGCAGTGAATACACTTTGCTGCGAACGGCAGCATTCAATCGGAAGGGTTCGTACGAGTCAAAAGTCAGTCCCAGGTTCGTCTCGCTTTCGTTTACAATGTCGTAAAGCAGCATGGATGTGCCACCCAGTGAGTTCCTCAAATCCGCATTGAGATTGACTTTCAGGACCTGGTGAATGCCACCACCCAGCACACTGAGGATCTGTTCGTGAGCGTACGCCAACTGCTGCTGAAGCTGCTGGACAGATGCAGTGGATCGGCTGATCGCGACCATATAAATAGGACCCCTCAGCAAGAACACAAACTTGCAGTTCCCGGCGAAGAATGCATGTAGGGTATCAGGCTCTGGCTTGTCGTCTGGCGAGGTCTGCACGCGTCGCGTCTTAAAGTTCTCGATCAGGGCGAAGAGCACGCCAAAGAAGGTCGATAGCTTTTGATCGTCACCATAGCGAGAGAAGATGGGACGTGCCGTCCACGACAAGATGAAGATGTGCGTTTCGTGCTGTCGCCATGCGGGGCTGAAGTTGTCCTCCTGGGCATACTTCTGCACCTGTTGATACTTGGCTACCCAGTAGTTGTGAGAGGCTGAGGACGGGGAGTTCTGAGGGGATCGGCCGCCAGCAGCTTGGCCGGCACTGTTGGCATCCAACGCACCGATTCGTTTGCTTCTCTCACCCTCAGGCACAGGCGCGGCGGGTGTTTCGTCCGCATTCAGAGGCAGGATATCTTGGTCGCTCATGGTTTGGCGTCGTCTCGCACGAAGGGTGATGCGCGCAGAGGCCAATTGATAGAATATACTAGTATCTAACTGGTATGCGTATACAATAAAATAACTGGCAGTGATATACACTCAGTCTAGGTCCAGTATTTTGACCCGATGGAACTTTGCTTGGCCACTGACTTTTCACTTCCCGAGACAGCATGGGGCTGGCGTGCACTACTGGGCAAGGCGGTACCATGCTGAGACAGAACTGTGGACACACTCAAGACATACGTACACTAGCCTATTTCGGATGTTTTTGGGGCAAGGACGATACAGTACCTGTATTGAACCGGGTGTCACCGTGCTACTGTATTTACATCGAACACACCTGTGGAACCAACGTGTATTGTGACGGGAACCAAACACAAAGCGTGTGATGGCGACGATGAAGATAATGTACGACGGGCCACCTTACTTGTTCTCCTTGAGGAAGGCAATGAGGTTGGCACGGTCCTGGGGCTTCTTCATACCAGCGAAGACCATCTTGGTACCAGGGATCATCTTCTTGGGGTTCTCGAGGTACTTGAAGAGAGACTCCTCAGTCCAGGTGATACCGGAGTTGGCGTTAGCAGCGGTGTAAGCGTAGCCCTCACCGGTACCAGCGGGGCGGCCGACGATACCAGCGAGGTTGGGACCCTGCTTGCCCTGGCCCTCAGCAGCAATGACCGAGTGGCACTGGAGGCAGAACTTCTTGAAGAGGGCAGCACCCTAGATGAATAGAGTAGTGTATAACAGCGTGTGGGGAGTTGGTCGTGAGCTATTGATTCCACATCTTCGCATGCATGCCCTGTCACCTTCATGGTCGTCAGTTGGAGACCATCCGAGCTCCGGAGATATATCATTCGCACCACTGAGAGATGGTCTAGGGCAGACCACCCCCGATTCTCCTTCTGTAGAGGACGCGAATAACTCCAGGCTTATTGGGTGAGCTCTCTCGGCTCTCCACACACCGCCAGACAGCGAAACGGTTTCGGGTGGCGGAAGCAAATCACGTGGAAAGGCGTTTCTCACAGATTTGCGCGGCTTGATGGGATTATATCAGGCTGCCAGTTGGCCAGCTCACATAACCCGCGGTCCTGCACATTCAACGAGGCTCATTTCTCACGATACGTACCTTAGCGGCGTCACCTGCGGGGATTTCGGACGACATTGTGACTTGTGAAGTTCGGACTTTCTATAAAAAGTGAATATCCGGTGGTCACGCAGATTGAGTTTGTGTTCCGAGGTGATATGTCAAGATATACCATGGGATAGGAAGCGAGTTTCCCTCGCTTTTCAACCTAAACATCCACGCGAAGCGCCCCAATTGCGTCTTCAAAGCCGCTTGCTCAGCGAGTCTTCCTTTTTCCCTCCAGACGTATTCCGTCACCCCGCATTGCGGATTTTCCGCCATTTTCGGCTTTTTCCACCATTTTCGAGGGTGTGGGCGTTTACGCCCACGCAAAAATTCAAGTCAACCCAGAGAACTCGGGGCTGATTCGGCACCAAGAAGCCGAGAGATTACAAGGCGAATGGAGGATGTCCTAATTTCGGAATGCGATTATATTAGTAACACACACTTGCGAGCACTTGAAATCCATTCCGGCGCGTGTTGTGTAGTCGGGATTTATGCATGTCATATACACGGCGCCCCCAAAGCTTAGCCTTTTTAAGTTGCAACGAGATGAGGCTTCCACACCATACGGTGTGGGCGAGGACTTGCTCCGGAGCACTCGGCTTTGCTCGTAAGAGATGAAGTCTTCATGCGTGGGTGGTGCTTTGGGAGCGAATTTGCCGGGATAGCCCGTCCATCGCCTCGGCGTGCTCGGCCGCGCCCCCGGATTCCAAGACAAGTCTCACGGCCGTGGCAGGGAAGAGCCTCCTAGAGTGCGTCTACACAGTGAAACCGAATTCCACTGAGGTATATTGCTTGGCATCCCTCATCCTATGATATACGGCGGGCACGGGCGGAACGCCCAACTGCCTGCTGAGAAACAGCCTGGCAGGGCAAAATATCTCGGGTTGAAAGAACTCAAATTCCTGCAGGCTAGAGGTTGTAAATACGTTATTCGCTGCGAGTGTTCAGGTGTGCAAATTATCCAGGACGGTGTGAATCACTGGGATATGTCCGAATGACTTGTTATTTTACTCGAACTGAGCGCTGCAACCTCGTGTTTCGATCTTTCCAACCACCAACCACTCACTTTTGACTCACTTTACCTGCCCTCCCCATGTTTCACGCACTCGCACGCCTGCGCACGCCTGCGCACCCTTGCTCAGTTCCGGTTATGAATCGGCTTCAGGTTATTTGCCTTGCCATCGCGCTGCTTGCGCTGATTTGCAGTGCTAGCGCACACAACAGTGGCTTCGATCCCAAGGAGGTCGACCCCACTCTCGCTCGCGGCGAGGCCGGAAAGGTGTACGAGAACGCACACCATGACCACTCGATACTGGCGAGCCAGGCCGGCGCTGATGTTGCTGCGAAACCCGGTGATGCTGCCAGGCGCCGCAAGCTGGACAAGTACTACCCCATCGACGTCACTCCCCGTCACAAGTGGACCGAGGAGGAGGCTAACAAGTTCTTTGGCCACCCTTCGATCAAGGACAAGCTTGAGGTTCAGGAGTTCCGCAAGTTCCTCGTCGACAATGGTTTCCATGCCAGCAAGCTCGAGCTTCGATGGGCGCCTGAGTGCGGCTTCCACTTGATTGTGACCGAGCCCGCCAACGCTCTTGAGGAGATGATGTCCGTCCCGGAGAACATGTTCTTCCACATCTACAACCGCAACCTCTTGGACCGCACCAAGTTCTTCATCCGTCGCATTCACGAGTACTTCTTCGGCCCTGGTATTGAGAGCGAAATCGACGACCTGGCTCGCGTCAGCATGATTGTTGCTATCTTGTCTGAGGTCCGTGATTCCGAATCCTACTGGCGACCCTACTGGAAGGTGCTTCCCAAGCCCACTTTGCCTTTCATGCTTACACCAGAGGAGGCTGCCAAGCTCGAACTTGGTCGCCCTGTCGATTTTATTATCAACTCTCGTCAGCGTCTGCTTGAGGACCTCGCCCGTATCGCTCAGGCTCCTGAGTTTGAGTGGTTGGCAAAGGAGTTCGACGAGTCGCAGGGCGGCTTGATGAACTGGGCTGTTGCTATCATTGGCTCGCGTACCTTCTCTTGGGGTCTGGGCAAGTTCGGTAACCACCTCGTGATGATGCCTGCCCTTGACTTCATCAACCACAACAGCGACGTCCCTAACCAGTATGAGTACACCGAGAACCAAGATCTTCGTTACATTGTTCCTCACAATGTTCAACCCGGTGAGGAGGTTACGATCGCTTACTATCCTCATGCACCTAACTTCTACCTGTTCATCGAGTACGGTTTCGTGCTTTCTCGCAATCCTCAGGACCACCTTCTCCTCGAGATCGACCCACTTCTTACTCACAAGCTGTACCAAAACGCTTTTGATCTGCCTAAGCGCATTGTTGTTGGTTATGATGACCACATCCCTTACAAGTTCGTTCGCGCAATCAACCTTGCTGTCCTCGGTGATGAGGATCGCGTCACCATGGCTGCGTACAACTACCTCGTGGAGCAACTGGAAGGTCAACTCAAGAACTACACCACTACCTTCGAGCAGGATGAGGCTGCTCTTTCCAGCAAGGACTTGTCGCCAAAGGATCGCTTGGTTATCAGCATGCGCCTTGAATGCAAGCGTCTCCTCCTGGATGCCATCAAGACTGTCAAGTCTGATGCAGAGGCATTCAGCACCCGTGGTATGGATGCAGTAATTGCTTTCAACTCCGCGCGCCAGCCCTCAGATGTCTATTTGGATGAACCCCTCCGCGTAGTGACGCTGACTAAGCCTAGTGCCTAAGCATGTAGATTACCGCAACGTACACGCTAGTAGAGCTCCTCCTGGACCTTGAACCCCTAGTTCTGGATTATCACAGCACACTACACAAGACCGTTCCATTCTACTCAACACTACCAATCCACACCGGCTGGACTTTTGATCCACTTCGTGATACAACACCCATCAAGGTTAGCAGTGGCTCAACCTTCACCTCGTCCGATTCCAGTGTATTCTATCAGCCGACTAGACTGTACATCGTTTACTCAGCTGCAGCTTCTGTTTGATTAGCCCATTAACATAGTGCATACGCATTTACTTGCCCGCGGTCGCATGCTGCCTATCACTTTGCGCGCAGAGTGCAGGTAAATTGCTCTATCTGTGGCTTTTTGCATCCGGCGAGCACATCGAATCCACATAATCGTGACCCTGACGAACACTGTTGCAACACCATGTGTGACGTTGAATACCCCTTTTCTTCCTAGAGTTCAACGTGGATTTAGTCATAATCGATTTGAAGTGCCCAAGTATTACCCGACTTATACCGTATTGTTGCCCCATGATCACCTACAATCTTCTGCATATTTTCACCCTGCTCCCTTATCCCTCCTCTTTTACTCCTCGCGCATTGCACACGAAGCCGTATTCTAAGATTAGTTTGGTTTTAAGTGACGTGCATTTTCTTGGTTCGATCATCTTTGTCATTCGTAGCATTTGTGTTCCTGAAGAATTATCTTCCAGAGCTTGGTCTTGCTGACTAGCTGCTGCAACAACCGTGTTAATTCTTCAAGCGGACACAAGTCTTCTTTAGTACTATCAATTACCACTCATCTCAGCCGGCCTCAGGTATCAGATCAAGATATTAGCTCCGCTCCTTAATCATGCCGAACTGCCCCACTCAACTTCCATGAATGTTGAGCTCGTTTTTCCTGGAAACGAAGCAAGACCTCGCTTCAGCGCAGGTTTGTGATTACGTACACCGACGAGTCTCGCCGGACGTAATTCACGATTGCCTGCGAATTTCTATGCGCTACGTGGTAGATCTTCTTTGCGTATTTGGACCCTCATACAATTTCTAACGGGAATGATTGTCTTTAACGACGCTTGCGGGCTCATCGACGTGATAGTAGGCAAATGAATTGCAGTGGTGATTTTTATGCGACCTGGGAAACAATGCAACGATTTAACTTAACTTAGTCCTTGCGAAGGTTGAACTCTCCGAACTGTACTCCGTCCTTTGTGATGATGGCATATTCTACACGATCACCAGTGTAAATATCACGCTCACCTGCGCAGATGAATGCGTCCTTGAACAAGGTCAGGGTCTCTTCAAGGCTCAACTGTTTGAAGTTCTTGCGCTGTGTCTTGAATTCTACCTGGTTATCCAAGATCGATGTGATCAAGGCAGAGCCGGTTCCCGTGACGCAGTAGGGATTCAACTCGTACGAACCAATGGCATCATAGCCCCAGACACAACCCTTACCATCGTGCACGCCGGCAAGGATGTTGAAGGTGTAGATGGGGAAAAATCTGCGGTAGTACAGTGTGTTAGACAGCATCTGAGCAATTGCCTTGGCCGAGATCTCTTTGTTGTTTTCGAATTGGTATTCTGCTACGCTAGTGTCGAGGTTCTTCCAAAGGTAGCATCGCTCTGACTGTTGACCCGATGAGCCAATGACGCAGTGGTCTGTGAGCTTGTGAATCTTTGTGCTGTCACGAGTGTGAATAGAGTAGCCACCATCGCTCAAGCGAGTGTCACCGCCGATGATTGCAAAGTCTGCGCCGGCGATCGCCATGACAGTACTATAATATACGAGGAGGAGAGCGAAGGGGGCAGATGAGGGTAGGATCCACAGAATGAGCGTATCGCCGTGTCGACCATGGGCCACACGGGAGGATCGACAAGTATATCCTGCTGCAATCAGATATAGATAGTCAGGATTTTGTCTAGATCAGCGAGGTATGCCTACGTACCCTCCGTTATCGAGGTAGGGGCTCCAGCCATCATCGTCGTCCGCTTTGTAGGGGACTCGCGCGGCCTTCGCCTCGCGCGATGGCACGGATTTGAGTTGAAAAGACATGCTGCAGGGGATTGGGATGATTCAGTGGGGAAAATTCGACATAAGTCACATGAACGTGGCATATCCTTGTGTTTTCCCAGGAGATCTGAGCCAAAGAAGTTCGTCGGAAGACTTCTGCGGTGGATCTCCCGAGGAATCCGCGTGTACAGCCGAGTTTCACGAGTATAGACGGCTTCTAGTCAGTACGATCTTCATAATTACGTGATTATCACAAGACAGCACGGGGCATGTGCACAGTTGCACAGCTCCAAATTTCCCACATTAAGCCTATGTTTTCTCTCCATCAGGCCAAGGGACAGGGGTTAGTGGACAGGTGTGGGGTCCGACCATTGGACATGGGTCGCCCAAAGTACCGTCAGTTTATGCGTTGACATGGCCGGATCGACTCATTTTCGACACTACCTTAAGTCACGACCCGTGGCTTATCACGGATACTGTCTGCATTCAGTCAAAGTAGCAGTCAAGTTAGCTACTGAGCCAGAGACTGAACTCGTTCCCCTGACCCGTGTGACCGGGGCCTCAGCACTCAACGATGGGTGCAAATCGCTAGGCATCACTCACCTGCATTGCACATGCTGTAATTTGCGCCCTGGCCTCAACTCGGCCGCCCTGGCCTCGACTCAGCTCTCCCCCAGCCCCCGCACATTGAGTAGTTCCATCGCCATTCTCTGTATGTACAAGCACGGCGGGGCTATTTCACTGGAATTGTAAGTTTCATCGCATACAAAGTCACTCCGTACGCGCTCCTAGCCGGCTGCGTCTACGGCCCCCTCCTAAGACCCTGCTAGGACTCGAATTTCAGTCTGCGTCTCTCAAATCTCTAGACATCCAAAACTCGGTGTTGGCACGAGTGCGCGCGCAAAGGAAGGCCGGGGTTCGGTTTGCCCGTCGGTGTCAGTCCCTATACCACTAGCTCTGCGCGTCTCCACTCCACACACTCCTGCCAAATATCACTTTTTCCAACTACCATCCGAGAGTTTGAACTGAGCGGGCGACATGGTGAGCGATAAGACCCCGCTAGAGGGGTACTGCTACACGCTGCATAATATGGCAGCAATACCGCGCATTGGGTTGATCAATACCGTGCTCGGTTCCCTCGGACTCGTGGTGTTTCTTATCATGCTGAGACAGGTCATACGTGAGAAGCGATACCAACGTGAGTGGAACCCCAACTCGGCGTCGCCTACGCCGCTGGCGTTCAATCACTACATCCGCTTCCTTCAGTTTGCTACGCTCTGGGCAGGCCTTTACGCCGTCTACAAGCTCACCACAGCTCGCACGGATGACGTTCAAAGGGTCATAACCTCCCTCGCAGTCAGTATCGTGCAGTCGTTCCAGATGTTCATTGAGATCGCTGTTATGGCCTTCCTGTCCATGTCCAACGTCGGTACACAGGCCTACTTCCGCGCTGCTGTATGGGCATTTATCTTTGCACTCGCCTATGGCATTGCATATATGTGGGTCGTGACGAGCTATGACATCCGGGCCCATGAGGACGAGCGTGAACGACCTCAATCCTACTCGGAGACGGACAAGCACGCACTGATGTTCGCGTTGGTCGTCTTCGGCATCCAATTTGTTGTCTATTCTGTGGCTGGCGTTCGATCGTATTGGCGTGCCAAGTTGTATCAGTACCGTTCGGCCCACTTCCAAGGACCTACACGCTCGAACGCGTTGGTGCCATCGAGGGCAGCGCTGTCCGAGGCATTGCCACAACTCTCTGCGAACCGGACGTCGTCATCGAATGATCCAGAGCTAGCCGGCAAGCAACGCAGCGGTGGAATTCCCTACAAGCCTCTACAGGGTGTAGACACCGAAAATTCGCTGCTAGAGGTTGACCCGAAGCATGTAACTGGCACCCTCGGCCTTGCGAGTGAAGGTAAACCGGTGGCAGGACGATCATCCACCGCGGGCGGCGCGTCTGAACGCGTCGTCGCCCTTATTGATCCATACCATCTCTTCTTGCAGCACTCCAATGTCGGTAAAGATGCGGCGAGACGACCAACAGGACAACGAGCTGCGCTTGCGGCCGCCGCAGCCGCAGCCGTTGCAGGCTCATCAAACCTTCACACAACGAAGGCATCAGGCTCGCAACTTATTGGACCCTCACTGGAAGGCAGCACCTCGATGCCGTCACTTCGGTCAGCAGCGAATGCGGAAGCTCAGCCCATGGCGAGTAGACTATCGCAACATGAACAATCTGCTGCGACAGGTGTTACAACGCCTCAGGATCGAATCCTTAACTCGGCCAATAGCAGCGACTTGGACAGCGAGTTCACGCTCGCGTTGAATGAAGTCGACGCCCCTCACACCCCACCCAGGCCACAGTATGCTGTGCTTCACACACCCGTCCTGCCTGGAGCGCCGAGCCAGCCGACCGAGTCTCCAGCGCTGGCATCAAATCCAGGAGTTCCGCCATCTCCAACAATTTCATCAGAACACGGTAGCGGTCAAACTCCAAGCGAACGAGCGTCGCTTCCTCCAACGCAAACTAAGGCGTCTCGGGCGTTCATTTCTACCGTTCAGACCCGCGTCGACGAACATTTGATCCGCAGCAAGGTAACGCCTGTCAAAGGCGGCAAGCTAAGTAGTGCAATTCATCTCAGCTCATCTAACCGATTGCCACCAAAGTATCCATCACAGCAAAAATCAAAGGCATCTGGATCCACTACGGCCCTTCCTGGCACACCGTATCACAGTGGATCAAAGCCGCACACAACTGGGTCTCCCTCACGCGAGGGCTCGTCAACTGCAGTTGTCAAGACCCCACTGAAAGAAAAACCGAGTCCGAGCGGTCCAGTTTATGTTTCAATGTTGCGAGGAGATGAGCCCGACCCTCAAGCACCTACTGTACTGGCTCTGGTAGCAGCGTCGAACAATGTGCAGTCCGGTATTGAAGCCCCCGATGCACAAGAACCTGCTGCTGTCACTCGAACTGGAAGCATGCCAGTGCGTGTCCCTACGGCGAGCACAGCACAGCCTGTACCTGTATCGAATCCAGTCAAGGAGCCGACTATCGTAGCGAGCAGTGTCTCCGCGATGCTCGACCGTGAGGAGCGTGCGCTTGCTATGGCGATGTCGGGCCCAGGGTCTGTGCTCACCCCTGCTACGGCAGTTGGCAACATCCCAGGTCTTGCTAATGCTTTGCAAGAGGCCGAGGACTTCGAAATTGATTTGAATCGATTTGAGGCGAAATCAAACGCTCCTACTGCTCAGGTTTCGTCTGTTTCATCTGGAACCGGCGGAATTCCGTCCGTTCTGAAAGGAAACGTGACACCTGACGTGTATGATAACATGCGACCCGCTCGAGACAGTGAGACAGTCCTTGGGACCCCGCCGAAGGCTGGGCGATCGATCACCGTCTCTGGTTTGACGAATTCATCGCCTCAAATGAAGGTTGCTCCACCTCGTTATGTTCCGGCACTAGAACCGGAGTCTCTTCTCGAATATACTCATGGAGAAGATGCCTTAGGCCTTGACACTGCCTCAACGGGAGCTGAGTACTATCCGTTTGACGTGGCGGGCGAGTATGCGGGCGCTCAGGCCGGCCACGCGGATGTTGCAATGGGCCTAACTCGATTCAATACTACAGATGATACGCTAGCACCACGGGCAGCAATCATCGAATTCAGCGCCTTTATTGCAGGATTGCACGCCCTTCGAACGTTAGGCATGGCCCTCCTGTACGCGAGATTCGATGCTGGATTGTGTGTTATTGACATGGCGGAGGCGATGTATTTGGCACTCTTCGGTTTTGTCCTTTTCCGAGTAGTGTATATGGATAGCCAGTACTGGATTGACACTCTGCTAGACAGCCTGAACGCGTCGGGTGTGCGACCAGTCGGAGGACGGATCAAAGCTGGTGAGCCTATTTCCCATCAAGCTGAGAGCAACAAGAGACCGTCTGAGCGAGCGGAGGTGGCGGGCTTACCCCAGATTCCTGAGGACAAGACGTCGTCGCAACTAAAACTAGTTAAGTCTAACCAGGATGAGTTGCCCGATGAGGCGCAAAGTCTTCTATCGAAGGGTATGGCATCATCGGCCCCGTCTGCGGTTCCCGAAACGCTAAGCAAAAGTGACTCAACCAACTCGGCCTTATCTTTGGTTCACCAGCAAGCCTCTACTGGTGCCGCCATCAATTGCACCCCTGAACGCACAGGTCCGATACATTCTCCATCGGCGCCTCAATCAGCTCAGTCTCCAACCTTACTGCCTTCGAAACCCATTCCAGTCCCCTCTCCGGTACCTAAGCTCGTATACAAGCCACATCCAGATGCAACGAGATTGGTAACAGAGCCGCTTGCGTTGTTGGAGTCACGCTTCTTGTTGCGAAGGGCTGATCTGGAAGTTGTTGATACAGTTATACCACCAGAAGGTTATCCCCAGCCCGGTGCGATCAAAGTCGCCCTAGAGATTTGCCGTTCTCATCTTGCTCCACCCGCTTGCCCGCTTCTGTTCGTCAAGCGCTTCCAGTTGCCCAACGTTACAGCCGTCTTCCTCAACAAGGAGTTGACCGAATTCACACGTCGATTGCCTTTGCTGCGACCTAACCCGCATGTAACTCCAGTTCTCGGCATGCTGGTAGACCTCCCGTCAGTGGGTTTAGTCCTACCCCGCGCAGTCCATGGCTCGTTACACGATGTGCTTGAGAGGGTAGCTGCTGATCTGGAGCGGAAAGCAGAGGAGGATCGCGTTTACGCAGAGCGCATGGCTGGGTATGAAATCCAACTGAAGGCATGGGAGGCAGAGGCAGCCAAGCTCCAAGCGTCGCATCATCAGAGACTGCTTGATGGATATGAAGAAAGCAGCGAAGGCGTTACACTGTCATTGGATGGAAATGCCCGGTACGGTCAGTACATTCCGCCTCACGCGCATCAGCAATTGGGCGAGCAATCACGAACAGTAATCGACCTAGGGGTCGATGATCTTGTTCATGATCCACTCGCGCGAGCGCAATACGGTGCCATTGTCCTACCTGGAGGCCCTTCATCAAGCATCGCAAATGAAACTGTTGCTGTGAACGTAAGTCCGACAAGATCATCATCCGCTTCGGGTAACGCGCCCGTGAGTACTTCGCAGGGCAAACTGCCCCCGCCTCCGAAGAAGCCAAGTCCCCCTGCCGCTGTGTTTAAACCAGGCTGGACTCACGTGTTACATGTGGCAGCCGATATTGCTATCGGTCTTGCACACTTGCATTCGTGTCGTGGACTCCAACCTACCATCAAGAGCTCCAATATTGTATTCGATGAGCACTGGCGAGCGTCAATTTGTGATTTCGGTGAGGGTGCTTGGTTCAATGCATGTATGGGCGTGTCTAGGTTCAGCTCGAATCTGAGTGTCGCGCACCTGGCTCCTGAAGTGCTGGCAGGACTCCCTTCGACCAAAGCATCAGACATGTATTCGTTTGGCATAGTGTTGTGGGAGCTCCTCACGTATGCACCACCTTTTGTTGCTGTCCCAGCGTCAGACGTGAATCTAGGACTAAGCGTACAATCGGGCTCACCACACCCTACAAGCGCACCCAAAGCCATTGCAGAGGCCGCTGCTGCAACGGCACAAGCGGCGTGGGCTGTACTGGAGGCATATGCCACAGGAGATCGTCCCGAGAACGTCTCAGCCTATTCATCGCTGCTGTCACAGCAGCAACGACGCCTCGAGCAAATCGAGCAGCTTGAATTAAGCCGCGCGATGTCTAGCGGATCTGTCCGCGGTAAGGGACAAAATCCATCTTCATTGTACAGCCTGACAAACTCACCATTGTCCAAACTCACAACGCCCGTGGGTCCGTTGCCAGTTGAACTCGCTGGACATGGCGGACACCCCGTTGTTCCGGATACAGTTGCTGTATCACCGCCACCCCCACGCGATGGCGTATTGCTTGGAACATCCTTCACTCCGCCATCTGTATCCGCGTCGTCGGCGAAGGCTTTAGACGCTGACGGCGTTGTGGCATCAATGACCTTCAGTCAAATTGACTCAGTTGGGGATCTTACACCCCCCAGCCTGCTAAATTCGAAAACCATTGCACTTGAAAAATTAACTCCTGTGGTGGTTTCTCCAGTTGCAGATCAGCAGACCACTGAGGAAAGCAAGGTGATGATGACAACATCTAAACAGGAGCAACAACTGGAGCTCGTGAACGAACCTGTGACACCTGGTATGCGAACCCAGAAAACAATGCAGCCGCGGACTGTTAGCAATCTGAGCGCCGCCGTAGCTCAACAAGCTCGCCAAGCGCAGCAACGACTTCCTAGCCAACCATCTTTCGACAATCCGAGCCAGATGGATGCTAGCTCATTTAGCCCAATTGACACCCAGCGATCGTTCTCTCGAGTTCAGGAAGCCCAATCATTCACCCCGACTTCAGTTGGTACCCTTTCACCTGCAGTTGTTGCAATCGAACTCGTGGACTATGCCACTGCCCAGGAGTTAGTTCTGAAGCGCAGATTGCGTCCTCCATTACCACCGAACTTACCTCGTCCTCTGGCACGGTTATTGAAGTTGCTTTGGTCACCAACTCCAAGCGAACGGCCAACTGCCGCACAGGTTGCAACGTTTTTCAGAGACAACATCAACATGCTTACAGGTGAACTTCCTGAGAGTCAATTACCAATGACTCTGGGACTAAACGTTGTCAAGACTAGTGTGACGCTCAATGATTTGTAACGTTGTCAACTGAGATGAACGCTATACATTGGATTGGTGTATTTTAACATAGGTTATGCCACATAAAAAGCATAGTGTACAGCTGGCACCGGCGTTCAGTGCCTTTGCGGCATGTGTATATAATATAACGATGAAACTAATCTATCATTGACAAGATGAGTCTAGCGCGTGAACATTATCCCTGTGGTTGTTCGTGCTGTTCAGAGCCGGCGAGCGAGCCCGCCAGATCGGCACTGTAGAGATCACGTCCAGGCCGTATCAAGTTTGTTTGTGGGGTAAAAGAGATGGCAGTGACCGCCGATGTTTCAGGAGAGTTATCCAATCCCCTGTGACGCCGACTCCTGAGCGTCTGATCGAGTTCCAGCGATCCTTGTGCTTGATAGTCATCCGGTACAGACTCTTGAGATGGGTTGCGTAATTGCGGTGATAAGGAGTTGGCCAAGGCAGCGGCATTTTGGGCTACTACTTCAGCTCGCGACCTTGGATCATTTACTTCGCGATTAAGTGTTACCATGGAGGTGTTCGGTAGATTGCCCCGTTGCCGAGCTAATAGCAGCGGATGGGCATTTTGCTGGTTACCGGCTCGAGGAGCTTCGACCTGGGGCCTTGGTCCACCGTAGTGACGGGCTATAAGTAGACCTAGCGCAAATGGAAGTACAATGAGAAGAATTAATCCATTGATAAATGTTACAGCCCATGAAGCAGCAGACGCCTTGGATGACCGAGTGCCATGACCTGTACTTGTGGTACCTTGCTGTCTGCTCTCAAGATGAGATCTAGCGCCAAGTTTTGCGACCAAATGATTATACAATTGAACATCTTCTTCAATGTCGACTACATCCTCAAGGTCAACCCCCATGGAGTTAGCGGCCTGGAAGTCAGTAGTCTCAGATGCCAGCAAAGGCCGGTTGTCTCTGATCTTGGCTGCAATGCCACTGAGTTCCTCTTTTGACAACGAGGAGTTAGGTTTCGCTCGCGTGACATCTTGCGACTGATTGGAGGTGAGAGCATACGTTGCCTTACCCTTGGCCAAGGAATCGTACTCTGGCTCAGTATTGGTCATTAAAGGATCGCCAAGACTTCCATCCGCCTCAAGCACAGCCAGGCGAACATTGTCAACAGACATTTCCATGAGGTTAACGATAATCCGTGCTGGGGTCAGAAGTAAATTAACGAAGGGATGTCTGGTGGTCGTCAGTGCAGACCACAATTTGTCAAAGATCCATAGTCGCGGTAATTCGAGGTCGTCGAGCTCCGCAAACTCTTCGCCTCTAGCGCGGGTTTGATTGGTAGTCTTGGGTAAAGGCTCGGATGAAGATGACGAGGGAATAGCCACGGGGGCTCCAACTGACGCGCTGGGAAGCGCACCAAGCAGCTGTGCAGTATGGTTAACGGGGAGGATATCACCTACAGGATGTGCAGGCTTGATGACGCCGTCAGAAGAGTCCGACAACTCGCCTACTAGACGATGAACTGACGGTACACGGAGCAAATCGTGAGGCAGTAGAGCGTAACGCGAGGGTAGCGCTTGTGCGACGAGGTTAAGGAGCGGATACGGTGGTGGCACAAGATAAGGATAAATGGGCACAGCTGGATGCAGGTAAGGTAAGTGGGGTTGACGAGGGACGGGGAAATCTCCAAGTAGGTACTCTGCAACAGCGTCATGGTGACCGACCCTTTTTGTCAAGTATGGGAATAGGCTATACCTCTCGTTGCCAAAGAATGCATCCGCTACTCTCTTCGCAGGAAGTAGACGTGGCCACTCAGAAAAGTCCTGTCGTTGATACCAGATACGACTTACCGCCGAGTCAGAAGGGACCGAATTAGCGTCCTGAGATGGCAAGGTTTCCGCGTAGGTCCTTGAGCGACTGCTTACATAGGGCGGAAGCTCCTTCTCAACGATTTGTGCGACTTTCACAAAGGGGGCACGATCTCCAAAGGGCAAATCGTAGGCCGCAACCAGACCGTTCTTATAAACTACCACCAAGTAGGTGGATAAGGGAAGAAGTGGAGAGACCCTAGATTCAAAGGTAGGCTCCGAGCATGTGAACTTTGGCGATTTCGAATCCTCGCCTTCGATCTCAATAGATGACTGACTTCCTTCGATTTGAACACAGCGATACACACTCATCGTTCCGGGTAGAGCACTAGAATCCACGAGGCTGATCGATAGTACATCGAGACCAGCTAGGGCCGGCGGTGGTTCCAGCTCTCCTAGTGATTGCCAGCCGGAGGAACGGCTGGACCCCAGATCGAAGTCACGGGGCAGGCGCGTCTCGAGTAAGGCCTCTTGCAATAAGCCTGACCAAGGTCGCATGCGCACTTGGTCGGCTGTGGGCTTCGCAGACGTTAATCCCCAAAACCAGCTCCACTGTGGCCTCCTTGTGAATTCACGAAGCTTGTCAGTCCCATTAGTACCTCCTAGAGATCGCTCTTCCAGTAAAAGCAACTCATTCAGGATTCTGGTGTCGAAGGAATAAAGCTCTCGGAAGGGATTTGCAACGGGATCGCTCGCACGAGCCTGCCGAATCGCCTCGCTCGTCGCGGATGGCACAGAAAAGTGCTTTGATGTTTCGCGGAATTCGTCTTGGAGATCCAATGGGGTTGCATAGTGAGCTCTAAGTTGCTCCAATTGCCAGCGGGCATGTTGCATGTCTCTCCGATACTTCTCTACCGTGTGCATCTCAGATTTATACTCATCACTGCGATTGCCAAACTTGGTACGGAGCTGAGCAGCACGCAACTCCGCCTGATGTAGCTTATTGAATTGATCATTGATCTTCCTCAGGATTTTACGCACAGCCTCGAGACGAGCCCTTTGCCAATGGCTTCTGACCGGGCGAGCCATGGTACGGTCTTCAAAACGTGTAACAAAGCGGCGGCCCATAACCACAAACTTATTGTCTGATAACGTCAGAATAAGCAAATTACCACGTGCGTTTACCGCCATGGATTTGAACTCTAACTCCATCTCATCTGAAGAGAAGAAATTCTTCGAAATAATATCGGAAGGACCGTCAACAGCGTTGTGGTCAGTCTCATGACCACTAGAGTCAGGCTCACGGTGGCGAATCAATGTAATGATACCGTAGAATGCTCCAGCATCAATCGTGATCAGGGTTGGATTCTCTGCAATAATAGTTATTCTGCCATCTGGACTCGATGTGACTAAGGAGGGTCGACTCCTTCGTCTGTGACGAAGGTATGTCGTCAAGAGATGAGGGGAATTGTAGGCTGAATTCTTGAGTTGAATATCTCTCGATTGACTCAACTGCTCGTATGGCATCCAGGACCAATGTGATGCTGAGGTCTTGTTTGCCAACTCAACTGGTGGACGAGTACTCAAAGTGTGGAACACGGAGATTGTGACACCAAGTTGAGTGGTGTTCACACTTGAGTTGTGACCAGCGCTCTCAAGGATCAACGGCTTCAGAACCGTATGTCGTAGCAGCACATCCTCTCTTTTCGCGAACTCGGGATGGCTATACACAGTACGCAATGGGCGCAGGCGGCCTCCATCGGCCAGCACGACCCGTGGCTTTTCGAGGAACTGATCAGATTCGAGTGCTATGGAATTCGTTGAGCCACCATGCTGCAGTTGGAGAGCATAGGCTGCCACTCTCGATAGAAGCTTTGATTGGCGTTCAACCAGACTTGTTAGAGTCATGTTTACGCTCCTAACTTTAATGTCTTCAGCCGTTTGCTTGAGAAGCTGCCAAGTTGGATCGGATTCGAGGGAGAGTCCCTTTGCTCCTGCGAAACTCGGGGAGTCATCAATAACCACTTCGTCCTTTCGAAGCATCGATCCGTAATTGCGAAGTTTAGGAGGTATTGCTGGGGGAGCCACGCAGCCTCGGGAAAGATCACTTAATGTCCAGGTATCTAAGGTGTACGCAATTGTCGTATAAGCAGGGGTCGGTTCATGGTCTCCCGGTGCTGGATCCTCATGACCCGCATCATCTGCTTCCTCAATCTGTGGTCGTCTGCCTGGGGTAGTTTCGCCGCTGAAGAATTCCAGGACGTCGCGCAGCTCATCTAATGTGATTCCAAAGGTAAACGCTATACCATATTGAACGATGAATGGGATGCGCTCGAGTACATCAAAATGTTGTCGCTGTCCGGTCTGCACTTGCGATTGTGGTTTGGGCTTCGCCTGTGGAGGCGATGTTGTCGTATTTGGCAAGGTGATACCGATAGATAAGACAGCCAGCTTATCACTGCGCATGCCACCCAGCGTGGGAGATGCGACAAATGCTGCAGGGGAAACAGTTTGTAGTGAGAGCGGTGGCAGAGAATGAGACACATCTGAGCCAAGGAGCGTCCATTTGGATCGATTCGCAAACTGCGGTGAGTTGCCAAACGGAATGGCATAAGTATTGAGGTACACTGGCGGGGGGAGCATTGATGCTATTGGGATCGCAACGCGTGCTAGCTTCCTTGGAGATCGCTGTCGCTGTGGCTTTGGCAGGATTGGAACGGTTGAGGGTGGTCCGGAGCCCACCGTGTTGACGAATTTCGCAAAATCGGGTGTTCGCCTCTTAAGCTCATCTAGGGCTGTAAAAATGTGCGCACTGCTTGGAGATTTTGCTGAGAAGAGCGAGTCGAGCAGTGTGCGTTGGACTGTAGCACGTGCCGCAAGAGCTGTAGGGTCCACTGCAGGCTGAGAATTGTCCGAGGGTTTAGCAACCTCATGCGAGAAATGTGGCAGTGGGCGACGCTTTAGGGCGTGAACAAGATGATTATAGCCGCGAAGCCAAGTGGAGCTGTACCACAAGTATCTCGACCGCAGTTCTTTCAACTTTGCATTAGAGAGCTTCCCTTTGCCCATGAGGAGCTTTTCACGAATCGAACTGTAGAGACTATCTGCGTCCCGTCGCAGCTCCGTGGATAATGGATCTTCAATTCCAGTTTGAGGATCAAAGCCAGGGGGTAGGCGCACCTCAATCTGATAATCAACGTGGATGCCGTTCGAGTCAGGTTGAATTCCAGATGGAGCGGACACAGACAATCTGAAGGGGAGGAAAAATGGCGTAGATGGGGGATCACCTTCTTGAGGAATTTGCGCTCCGGGGAAAACCTCATTTGAGTCAGCTGTAGGATGGTCAGATGCTGACAGGATATCCGCCCTAGCACCGAGCATCATCACAACCTGATGGCTGTACAGTTCTTCGCAGGGATCTCGGGGGCCCGGATAGCATGTGGGTGTTGCCGCTATTGCTAATATGACAGGTGCAGCAGATGAATTATCGTGCTTTGGAAGGATATTGTCGAGTACAAGATCGAGAGACAGCGGACTTGCATACAATGGATGACCTTCAGGGAAGAGACGGATAATTCTCAGCATCATCCTACCCTGAGGTGCAGTATACACAGCTGCAAGCCACTCATCACCATCACCGGCACCCCCTGCGGAAGCACCTGTCGTATGCGTAATGGTCTCGAGGAGTACCTCGCCTGGAAACAGAATCTCTGTCGTTGACAGAGACCAGTCGTGTGGATCAACGCTTAATCTCGGAAGGCTTAGGCGTGAAGGAACTTTGCCATCTGGATCGAGTAAATATGCGGCCTCTTCTACATCTTGTGTTGCACTAGTTGCCTCTTCGACGAAGCGTGCCTTCATGCGATCGCGCGCTTCGTAAGCCTTGATGTGAGTTGAGTCACCGATATTATCACGCGACTGATCGGGTCGGCGGAGGCTCCTGATGAAGTCGTCGATGTCAAATCCAAGCCAACTAAAGGGAGCTAGAACCGTTCGAGCAACCAATAGTGGTGACGCATCTCGGCCAAACAAGGCTTGACAAACATTGGAGGTGAATGCACCCTGCTGCCAGATCTGGGAAACGAAACTGCTCCGGCCTGCACCCAGTGGGGAAGTGTCTGTAACGGATTCGGTCGGGCCTCGATGCATTTTGTGCTCAAATTCAATTGCCCTTATGGCTGTTGCAATGCCATGGAGACCAACAGGGATGAACGAGCCATCGTCGAAAGCGACCGTAGGATTCTCACCTGGCTTGTAGTCCGCAAGAGGGATTGCGAAGACATGAGGATCAACGACAGTCAAGTTCGAATGACCACGAAACATTGTTTCCGATGGACGTGCGATGATACGCAAGGCGGTGTGTGCAGGGACCGCACTTGGCTCAGGGGTTACCAATTGAAGTTCAAACTCGCTCAGTGACCCGGTCCCCTGAGGAGTGCGGCGGACCAGATCGAGATATGGGTAAGCATTCACCATTTGATCGCTATTTGCTCTCGCAAGAAGCCTCATCTCAACTCTGACACTCGATGCCTGAAGTGCTGCACGAGTCAACTGGTGTAGGGTAGCAGCCGATTCTTGGATCGCTCGCTGCGCATTTAGTTTCGTGATTCGTTGGTATGGGGAGATTGTCGAGGTGGTTTGATTATTGGCCGTAGTCAGGTGCTGCGAGGGATTCGAAAGCTGACCAAAGTAGTATAGTGGGTCACGGCAAAATGCAAGGACAAACTTGGCTAGGCGGAAGAGTGAAACCTCAATCGTCGTCATTATATCACTCATTGAGTTCATGAAGCGTGAGTAGGGTGCATGTTTCAGTATTGGTTGCGATTGTGCTCGAAGTGTGGTTGGCTTTGTTGGAACTATGTTTTCAGGGGTTACAGAGGTATGGGTTTCATTGGATAGCGGTAGCAATGCCAAAAGCTTGGCATCATATTGTTCGCGCTCCCAATGGGCTGCACATTTTGCGTACTGTCCGACCCACTCATCAGGGTTCGGCGATGGAATAACGCTTGTTCGAGGTCTAGTGCGCGCTAGAAGCTGTGGCAACGCTTGGCACAGAGCGCTACGACGCAGATTGTTGCCAACCAACTGGACTTGAGCTGTGTGACGGTTTTTCTTGTGCACAAGGAACGAGCCTTTTGACGGGCCAGACGCATCACGAAAGCGAGAGAAGTCGGCGCATGCTTTAATAAACAGGCGTCTCGTCTCGTAGCTCGCTCCGAAAGCGGCATTTGATAAGGGAATTGAAAATGGTGCAGCGTGTTGTGCAAGGGGTTCTCTCACGCCACGTTCAAGCTTAGTCTGGAAGCTAAGAGGCTTAGAGTCATCATTGGGCCACTTCCCGTTGGATTGTGGCCATTGGGGTAACTCGGCTGTCGTTCGAACACCACCGCTTAAGCGGGTGAAGTTAGCCTCAACGATCCACTCGGCCCATTCCGCCTCACCGCCATTAACTTCTTCTTGGAGGTGGTGTGTCGACTGGGTGCTGCGGACGCTGCTATCAGCGCTCTCAAAAACAACTTTATCCACAAAGTCAAGCCAATCAGCGTACACTGGGGAGAGAGGAACCAAAGCGGGGTGGCGAAGGGTCTGCAGCGAAGGTACAAAGAGTTCCGTGGATAAGAATCTGGGAGGGCTCGCAGCAATAGTGTCTGCGAACAGTTCTTGGCTAGTCTTGCGCCGTGACCGGGCCGAGCTCTGTGTTTGCGTTCGACCAGTAGTGTTCGTCGCAGCATGCCTTGACGCTGCATCACGCTGGCACCGCGCTTTATCTGTCAAGAACTCGTTACCAGGACGGGGGAAGGAGATAGGAAACAATTTGCTGCACGTCTCAGCAAATACATCGGTTTGGAATGTGGTTGTGTCAAGGCCAAGCTTCGCAACTGTTAGAGCAAAGGAAGTCCACGGTGTTGGCGACGTCACTGAACTAGAGGTATCGTTAGAATGCTGCTGAAGGTACTGACGCACAGATTGGGGATCCAGATGATCCCGAGCCGATGATGTCAGATACCATGTTCCGTGGCAGATTGATGGCTCATGATACGATGCCGTGGCTTGGTTTGGCTTGCCAAAGGCGAACTCAGGGAACTGCAATGACTTCAGTCGCATGTGTTCTAAACTTGACCGAACTTCGGTCGTAACCAGACTGCGAACGGTATTCATCATTCCGTCAAGGTCCCTGGTCGTGTTTAGGAAACCCCTCCAAATCGCGGAGAGATACACGGCGTTTGGATTCAAAGGCCACCAGCTGAAGTTGGATGTCTGCGATACAACTGCCTCCCGCAGACCAAGCGTTTCCGAAGTCAGTGGAACAGACCATGGCGAGGTAAAGTTCCGAACCTCATCGTCAGTTCGTAGGTAGGGTGATGGCAACGAATCTCGAAGCGGTACGTTTACGGAGGTGCTATTGTGGTACGCTTGTTCTGCTACAGTAAGAGACTCCAAACTGCCATACAGCTGGACTACAGGTCGAGGACCTTGGGAAAGTGTTGTTGTCTGTGAAGCGTCGACTTCGTCAGCCCACTCAACCGGATATAGGGGCACACGCGAAGGCGACCATATTGTGCCTGGAAAAATTGAATGTGTAATATCTACCTCAAACTCTGTAGAATCGAGCAGCAGATAAAAGATCACAGCGAAGAGCAATGCCAAAGGTGGCAAGAGTAATCGCCAGTACATCATTCACTGCACTGACAGGCGGGCAAAGGTCGAGCTGCCCCTGTGTCCCAGCAGACCAGCACGACGGTACTTCCAATCCTATGGCGCAAAATGCACCGCACTGGTCAATAGTCCGTTGTGTTCACTGTGAGGAGTCCGTTGCCGGTGTTCGCTGAAGCTTAGTTACTAGCCATTTTCTGGGAGAATACGTATCGACTCCGAAGCTTGTATAGTGCGTAGAGGTTGAAGTAGGCGATATTCGCCGCGCCTCGTACCTAGAATTAGAGTGTGAGGTTGGATCGTTCGAGTCAGCCCTGGGTGATGAATCGGGAACAGCAGCCACCAGATCAACGAGAATCTAGGTCTGATTTTGAGCCAGCCACACGCAGCAGTCAAAGGATCCCAGGGTGGATCCACCATTATGAGCATGCAAGACCTGAATAGCACGGTCAAGCCCTGCTCCCGCACACAGATCCCTGGATTTCCGGCCTTCCGCAAACAAGGGTGAGTCAACAATTGACCATATGTGTCAATACGGCTAACTGCACACGGACATCAGTGGGCAAAGTTCTCACCCGCGCTGGTACAAGCATTTTGAGCCATATGGCGCAGTCTGGCACCGCATCACATCTCTCATTGCCGAGATACGAGTGCGTGCCATTGCGGAATCGAGACTTGTTTCCACTTGGGCAGACTAGTTGAAAAGCTCGGGTGTGTGAGTCGAAGCAGAAGGATGGCGAGTGAGAACGACTTACGACCTGCCTCTGGTGTGGAATCACCTCCAGAACCCGGGCCTGGGAGACCCCTCGCGGAGATCATGCACGACTGCGAGACCAAAGGACCGTTCCCATTTTGCACCGTCTCGCACTACATGCGGCTCGCGCTGGAGATCGCTGAGGCCGGGCTCAGTGCTCGTGAGGTACGTAGCTGTCGTAAGACTGAACTGATGCCCATGCTTTGTTTGAGGTCTGAATGTCCCGTCCGCAATCTATCCGCGCGTTACTATCCATGTGATAAGATCGTCGCTTGGTAGGAACTCCTGTCTCTCGGCTGGCCTGACTGGTTCTTGATGCGCACCCGCACCTTGTGTAGGTACCTGTGGGATGTCTGATGGTCCATGCTCCGACAGGCATCATCTTGGCCGCGGACTACAACCACACAAACGAAACATCGAATGCCACGAGGCATTGCGAAGTTGAGTGCTTCGCTCAGATCGAGAGCCACATCCGGGGTTTAATATTGTCGTTGTATGATACGAATATGGCGCAGATAAGTAGTGACGGCAACGAGCAAGACCAGTTAGCGGAGGCTGCACAAGCCAGTGTCACCACTGCAGAGGGTCCTAGTCTTTGGGAACTCCTGTGCGGTTGTCGACTGAAACCTCGTGAGGAACAAGTGGAGGCGATCAACTACAAAGATCCAGACGTGAAGCTACCCGATGATTGGCACCCAGATCCGCAACAGATCCGCACGGTGCTTGAAACCTATGTATGTCGCTTACAACACAAACTTGTCGTCACTTCAATCGTCAAAAGCACGCGCGCGGAGCAAAGACGAATCTTGGATCTTGCCCTACCCAGTCTCGTTACACAACTGAGGGACCAAGTCATGAGAGATACCGCAGTCGTCGTGACAGTTGAACCGTGCGTTATGTGTGCCGCCGCGATTTCGCTCTGCAACGTTCCTTACGTGTACTCTGGCTGCCGCAATGACCGCTTCGGAGGGTGTGGCTCATGCGTTAGTCTCGATGTCGCACCCCATCTTGAGCCAACTGAGTCAATGAGGGGGAGCTTCGAGAGTTATGTGGATCGCGTCGTCTCGGCTGATGACTTGGATTTCTCAAGCAGCTCATTATCGCAAATGGCTCTGAAAAATATCAAAGCCACAATGTATGGTTTCGAGACGTTTACAAGCTCTAACCTTGCTCCAGACGTCGATTCAAAGGATGCACTCGCCTCAACCACAGTCCGGCAGCGATTCAATTTCATTTGGGGAATCGATGCAGAAGCCGCTGTTCAGAAGCTTCGTCGATTCTATCTGCGTGGTAATCCAAATGCACCCGAAAACAAGCGAGAGCGAGATCTTCTGCCGGGGCAACAACCACAGCAGGACTAGTCGGTCTGCAGCGCTCTAACATCCATATCACAATGTACATTAGCTCAGCCCCAAGCCATTGTAAATACACAAGATGCTATTGGCGAAATTGTATTTAATATAACAAGGAATGAGAGACGCTGGTGAACTCAATTAAACTTTAGACGGGCTTGTGGCGTATCGAATCACGAGGCTACAAACATCGCTATCTGAGCCACAGAAATAAGCTTTCCGCCCCCTCCCTTTCTTCTTCTACTTTAGCGTTGAAGAGGCGTCAACTCAAGTGCTCCATTGAAATCCCTACTCCACTACAAATGCGCATTAAAAATTTGGACCGCTTCGATACCGCAAACTTACTTGAGCAAATCCATGAGCAGGTCGTGTTGACGGCCCATCAAGTCGACGAGGTCCTTGACTTGCTGCTGGGATGGTGCCGGTGAAGCCTCAGCCTTGCTCTTTGCCTCATCCTTAAGTGCGCGCGCGACGGGTTCTCGGGTCTTGGTTGCAAGCTTAGCGAGAGGGTGTTCGAGAATATCCTTCTCGCGTTCAGTCTGCATCACACGGTGGACAAGCTCACCACGCTCCTGAGTGAGTGCTGCAACGGGGTATGTGACAGGATCGGGGACACGACCGAAGATGCGACCCTGGAGTCCGTGTTCAGGAGCATCGGACAAGATGTTGGGATCGACATCGGCCATGTGAAGTGGGAAGGCCTGGTCACGGTCGGAACGGAGGGAAGTAGCGGAGGAAGTAGTAACATAGGTAGTGTCGGCAGGAAGCAGCTCCATTACCTGAGTAGCGAGACGGTTAGCTTCGCTCTTCGTCTTACCATGCGCGGTAGCCGTCTGAACAAGGCGTGCGTGAAGAGTCTTGGAGACTGAGGCAAGAGCCTTGCTTCGAGCAGACTCGAACCAAGCATTGAAACCTGCGGTGTCAAAGACTTCCTTACCATCTGCGGACTTGGAGAAGAAAGACTTACCAGGGGGACTAATGAGCATGAGTGTGCGAATAGCGTGCAAGTTGCGACGAGTCTCTTCCTGCTTGGCCTCAGCAGCCCTAATCTCCTTGGGATCCTTGCCGAGGACAGTGGCATAGAAATTGAAAGCAACGTCGCCGAACTTGGCCTGCAATGCCTCCCATGCCATCTCCACAGTGACAGGGTTGTGGGGTGTTCGCATGAGAGTCGAGATTGCGGCAGGACCCTTGCTGTGGAGATCACGAAGCGAGTGTTGGATTGCGCTGCCAATAATTTCGTTGGGTGCGTGAGTTTGCACCTGTGCAAGATACTTCTCAAAGGCCTGATCAATGCTTAGCTTCTTGGAGACAATGTCCTTAATGAACTGTTGTGGATATGTGAGTCGGTAATTGAGACCGTCAAATGCACGCGCCTTCTTCATAATGAGATCGTAATCACCCTTGGGGAGAAGGGCACGAATCTTGGGATTATCATAGAGGAACTCCTCAATCGCGTCGTCGACAGCGTACTCGAGGTCATCTGCAAGCTTTGTCTGCTTCTGGTTGAGCTCGTATGCAACAGGACTTGCGAAGGCCAGCTCTTCTTGCTCTTTGGTCTGCTTGCCAATGAGTTTGCTGCGGACAATCTTTTCACGCTCATCAGCGGCCTCAGCGTAGTTCTCAGGAATCTTAGGGGTCTGGAGTGAGGCGGGCAGACGCATGCCCGTCTCAGGATCATAAACAACTTGTCCCTTAAGTTCCTCCTCCAGTGTGGGCTCAAAGAACTTCTTCAAAGTCTCAGCGTCGACAGGACCATCACCCGATGCCTCACGGAACGCTGTGGGTGCAGCCTCGCCAAGCACAGCCAGGACACCCTCGGGGTCTTCCTCCGAGATCCTCAACTCACCATAGATATTCGCGCGGAGATGGTTCACGTGGTCGAGAACCTTATCAATGGTCTCTACAGGCTCAGTGATTTCAACCTGGTACTGCGCAGAAAGCGCCTTCAAGAACTCTGGGGTGACGACCTTATTTTCTTTCTTGAGCGTAGTGAGATCCTTAGCGAACTGGTACAGCTCCTTTAGTCGGCCGATCGTGTCCTGAGCACTGTGAGTGGCAACATTGCGCTCGGTGTACGAGGCTGCAAGATCCTGGGCGAAGGCATCCTGAATACCCTTCATGCCCGTTGCTGCCGCCTCACGCTCCTCAAGCAGACGGAGAGACGGTGAAATCGCAGGTGTGTACGTGCCAAGAGCCTTGATCTCCTCGGGCGTGATCTTACCGGTCTCAAGCAATGTGCGGGCGATGTAGTAGTCGATGTTGGTCGTCCTTCGGAGCGCATCGTAGTGGGCCTCGCTCAGGGCAGGTGCGGTGTCGACGGCTAGCGGAGGGTGGCCCAGCACCTTGTTGATCGAGGACTTGGTCGCGAGGAAGCGGATGACGCCTTCATCCGTGTGGAGACGGTGCTGCACCTCACGCAAGGACTGCGGACTGGCGTGAATAACGAAGTTAAAGTAGCGTCCAATGTGGTGCTTATGGGCATGCGCTTTGATCGGGTAGGCCAGTGGGCGGTTACCGTAGTTCTCAATGCGTCGAATCACACCACCGCGACGGCTCAACGTCTGGTGCACCTTGCGAACCAGGTTGCACAGATGTTCCGTTGTAGCGCGCGCGGTTGCGATGCAGAGAATCTCGTAAGAGGGCATTTGCGAACGAGGTCAACGCCACTCTACAGTGCGGAGTGATTACGAGAGTGAGGACAATATGTTGAGCCGACTCCGCACTCACTGTAACACACAGAATATCCATATAAAAGCCGTTTCGGCGGAGAGACAATCATCAAGTTGGCTTTTTCGCCATGTTTTCGCAGGGTAATCGGGGGGCCACACACATCTCTCATGTTTCAAACAAGAGGGAGACACCATAGGAGCCATCATAATCCAGAATCAGGCCATATACACCCCACCTATACAGCGAATTTCACTCGCAAATTTGGTCTGTCAAACACCGACTCCGAGTATTCTGGCACCCCATCTCGCAGTTGGCAAGCCGTGGGCAGTCTACTCGCAACATGTTGCGAATGATCACATTTAGTCGAGCCTTGCTTGTATACTTCCTGCATTCGTGGTGCGTGAGCTCCACTAGTGCTGTGACCACAGGAATCTCTCTGAAACGGTGTGCACTTGCTGTGTATTTTGTGGTATTCGGGAGGCTGATTGACACGAGGAGGAGTGATAATCAACAATTTCGTAGAGATACAATACATGTATGATGATGGAGCATACCGAACACAAGCGCGCATCGTCCGCCTGTCGGCTATCGCTAAACTGAGCATGCTTGCGCCCAGCAGCTCGAAACTATGGAATTACAAATATGTACAAGGGAATCTTTAGATTTAGAAAACAGATGCGATGTGATCTCGAATTCGTTGGGTGTCAAAGCTGGCAGTCGCATCCAGAGAGTGAGATGCAATCATGAGCTCGGGCAAACAGCCACAAGTACGTGCAAGCGGGAGATCACACGCTGGCTAAGAGCAAAATACTCCAAAACGTCATTGTGGAGCGCTGCCGGCATCGCACTTCCGAAGTTAATGCACACCGTTGAAGAATTGTCGGATGGGAGTGGGCACGAAGTGATCCCAGAGGCGGTGGACAAACGACTTGTTCTCAGTCGCAGGTGGAGCAGCGGTATCCTTCGGCGCCTCAGCTGGGGCTGCCTCGGATCGCGCTTCAACCTTGCCATCTCCGGATGTGTTCACCTCAGCAAGATTCCTCGTAGGATTGATGGGCTCGACGGCGGGAGCGGGGGCGTTGGCCACTGACTCTGCCGCGGTCTGGGAAGTGGTTTGTTCGATGCCCTGTTGCGCGAGTTCTTGCTGGCGCGCCTCTTCAATCATCTCATTAAGAAGGTTTTCTGTCGCCTGATCGTCAGGAGTGAGAGGAACGGTGAAGGAATTCTGGACAGTGGGCTGACCATTCACGCGCTCCTCAAATTCGACGTGGACAACACCGGAAGCTGGGGTAGCGGCAGAGATATCGTTGTTCGTATTGTCATCGAATGCCTTTCCAAACACCGAGGCGAAGTGATTCTTGACGGACTCGAACAGCTTGGGAATAGCATTCTCAAACTGGTCTTCCATATCACGCTTGGCACGCTCCAACCAGCGGCGACGTCGCTCGAAGAAGCCACGGCGGTGGCGACGACCGTGTCGGCGGCCGTGACGACGACCGCGACGACGACCTCGACGCCCGCGACCACGACCACGACGACCACGGCCGCGACGACCATGCCAGCGGCGATGGCGATGATGATGCTCGTCAGAATCCGCTTCATCCTTGGCGTCGCCATCCAGACCTCGGAGCGCCTTCTCGTCACGTTCGTCGTCATGATGGTGACGGCGATGACGCCAGCGGCGAGGGTGATGGTGATGGTGATGGTGGTGATGCTGATCATGATCTTCTACGGCGTCTGAAGCATGCTCCTCCATAGCTCCCTCGTCCTGGAAGAACGAGAAAGGCGAATCTGCAAGGTGCCGCTTCATGCGTTCGTGGAAGCGTTCAAGTTCAGGCGGGATCGTAAAGAGCTCTGGCAGGCGGACGAAGGGTGAGGGTGGAAGAGGAACTGGAGGCATCAACGTGTCCATAGGACCTTCAGCAGGTGGGAAGGGACCGTGGCGTCGCACATGAATCACAACCATACCTGGCTTGTCACCATCGAGATTGATACCGCCTCCGGGGAAGGGGAAGGGGAAGGCTGGCAAGTCAGGGAGGATTGGAGTGGGTACACCGGGCAGGATGATCTCTGGGGTGGGGACGCCAGGCAGAATAGCTTCCTCAGCGGTACCAGAGCTGGCACTGTCGTTAGTGTTGCCTTCACCCGCAGGAGGAGGGGTTGCTCCTTCGTCGAAAATCGTCGGTGGGAGAGAACGGCAGAGCCTGACTACTGCATCAGGGGAGGACTTGGCGTCCTGAACGATGGGACCGTATACAAGGCAGAGCTATAGAGAGCAAAATGAGGGGGCAGAAGATCCACACAGTGAGTGTCATGTCCACGTTTCACACCGAATTTGCACATCTCACGCTGCTGACGCTGGGTCTGGAAGGCAGGATTTTCCACTTGAAAGGGGACGTACCTTGTACGCCTTCGGATCGTTGGTGTTCTTACTGCAGACGTCTTCAAGCTTGACGTCACGAGGCGCGACATCGAGCCACTTTGCCGTGCTCACGCACAGGTTTTGTTCGTAGGAGAGGCCGAGTTCTTGGCTGGCCAGGCCGGCGGCGACGATTGCCGCCAAAAAGAGGAGGATAAGTCGCGTCACCTAGAGATGAAAATACATGAACAGGTACTAAATCTGTGAGTCTATCAAATGAAATTAATTCGAGTCATCCGCAGCGTCGTCACCCCACGGTTTTAAGTGTTCAAAGGTGGTGCTATCCACTTGTGGTTTTGCTCTTTCCAACCGTCTTTCGGAGCCGTTCGACCGGAAGCGGGTGGATAATACTACCCCCTCCCTAGAGCATCTCGTATGTCACGTGCCGAGAGCCGGACCGCACTAGAAGTAAATTACCCCGGTACCACACAGTTGAATATGCGTAGTCCCGAGGCTTCGGGCGGACGGTAACTCTGTTGTGCATATCTCCCAGCTGAGGTATCTTGACTGGACTCCAGGGAAGTATATCCCGACGTGTCAGTGTAGGTAGTGCAAAGAGGCCAAATTCTAACTCTGCAGTAGCCCAGCGTAGTGTGGGCGCATGGTAGGGTCTATGCTCGGCGCTTATCTCGCGCGAAGCGGGGGCTCCCCGCGCGTGCGGGCGAACCCAAAAAAATCTCAACCCCCCCCCCCAACCGCCCACTCGACCCACATCAGGGGAGAGAGAGGGTAAGAATCGTGCGTGAGGGTGGAAATGTGATTGATTGTAGCGTGAGTGCGGTGGAGTGCTGTGGAGTGTTGATGTGTCTATTCAATGCTCCGAGTTGATATGAATCAGTATCATTTTATAAAACTCACATTTTATCTACTATAATTGATACACAAACTCAAATTACACCCGTTATCGACCCTATCGGGTTTCTTCTTATACCTCGCTACACTCACATATGCATCAACACACCCACCACACCCCAACAGACTATTCGCCGTATGGTCTCTCACAAACTTAGCGCGTGCCTGGCACTCGCCCTGTGCGTCCTGGCGTGCTCAGGCCTCGCACTCGCCAACCAGGCCAAGCCCGATCTTCCGTTCAACCAGACTGCCCTTAACGATATGCAGCGGTGGTTCTTCTCCAACATTGACTACCAAGGCACGGGTGCTATCATGGCGTCCCCCTCAACTGCTCATCCGAACTACTTCTACGACTGGGTCCGCGACGCCGGTATCACAATGTCCATCGCACCCAAGCTTCTGAACCAAGCCGACAAGGCCAAGTTGTACGATCACTACATGAAGTGGGTGCTCAACTGCCAGAAGCAGAACCCCGTCAACGGTATCGACATCCGCGGTGAGCCCAAGTTCTACATGGATGGCCGCCTCTTCGATGGGCCTTGGGGACGACCTCAAAACGACGGCCCCGCACTGCGTGCGATGTCACTGATGGACTATGCTGAGGAACTCATCAACGCTGGTAAGATTGACTACGTGATTCAGAACCTATGGAACCACCAGCCTGACCAGTGCTGCGGCATCAAGTACGACATTGAATACGTTGCTCACAACTGGCAGAATCCCAGCTTTGACGTTTGGGAAGAGGTTATGGGTAACCACTTCTTTACTATGATCATTCAGCGCAAGTCTTTGCTCCGCGCAGCCTCACTTTCCAAGATCGTTAACGACGCCGCAGCAGGTGACTTCTACTTGGAGCAAGCTAACAAAATCGGCGACTACCTCCAGAACTTCTGGGATTCCAAGATCAACAGCATCCGCGTCACTCTCAACCCTCAGGGTGGTGCCGACAAGCTGAATGGCCTCGACACCGCTACTCTTCTCGGCGTTTTGTACGGTGGCGTTGATGATGGCGTCTTCTACCACACCGACGACCGCGTGCTTGCTACCACCTACAACCTCATCAAATTCTTCAACACCTCCTCCTCGAGCGGCTTCGTCATTAATGACTACGACTCTCGCCAGCTCAACAGCGCAGCAGGCTCCACTCTCCTTGGTCGTTACCCATCCGATACCTACGACGGCTATGACACCAATGGACTTGGCAATCCCTGGTTCTTGACCACGAGCGGTACTGCCGAAATCTTCTTCCTGAACGCACTTGACTTCGCCAACTTGGCTTCGTCTCAGAGCTCTCGCACGATCACTCGCGTCGCTGCTGACTTCTTCGGTGCCGTTGCTGCCACCATGCAACCCACCACTCCGGCTGAACAGGACCTCGTTGCCCAGCTCATCAAGTTCGCTCAGTCATCCCGCCTCTTGACCCTGGCTGGTCTCAGCCGCGAGGTCTTTGACACTCGTGCTACTCGCAAGTTCGATGGCTTCACCGTCACTGCGGACACTATCGTCATCAGTGATCCTGCTCTCTTGAAGTTCGTCGGTCGCTCTCTCGTTACTGTTGGTGACGGTTTCTTCCGCCGAATCATTCGCCACATGGACACCAATCACCACATGTCAGAGCAGATCAACCGCAACAACGGTTATCAAGAGGGTGCTCGCGACCTAACCTGGAGCTACGGAGCAACTTTCAGCGCCATCCTCTCACGTAACGCTGCTGTTGATGCACTGTACCAGTAAGCAAGGTGCAGTCCTCGCCCCAAGTCACGCTGGAACTCCGTTTGCAGAAACCGAACCGACGCATATTTACATTTAGTCACAATCTATTTAGCAGTTCACCGCCAGCAGAACTAGTTGTCTTAATTTAGAGAGACAGGGCTCAGCGAAGCAAGTCTCCGAGAGGGTTCTCGAGGGATCTTGATCCTTGAAGCAGCCTATCCTTGAAGCAACGAGGAAGCTGCATCCAAGATAGCAGGTTCAGAACTAACCCACCCCTCCCTCAAGTCTCAATTCAATGTATTGTACACGCACCCAGCATCCAGCTCTATAGCAGGTACAGCTCATTTGTTCCTCATCGATCGAATGTTATGTAAGGCCAAACCCAACCAACATCACATTGTTCACAAACGCCCATCACTCCATTCCTCTCAAGTTGTCCTTCTCCTCTCCGTCGAAGGACGCTGTGCACCCCTCGAATAATCCCACAGCCCTTTGACTTTCTTTGAAGTTGCGCGTGGGCGCTGCGCTTTACAATTACTACTATGCCACACACCACATGGCTGGGTGGCAGTCTCTCCTGCTCCCATTGTGTCCTGAGCACTCGACCGATTTTAGCCCGATGCGGCTAAAATTTGCAATTGTTGCACAAATGTGACATGACTGAAAGGGTGCATTCCCTGTGGTTTCCGCCCTGCCTCCAAGTTTTTATCGATCTGCATTGTTGTACGGAATACACTTTCGTTGCCCTTACCCCCGGTGCTTCGTGCATGTTCCCGAAATTCAGTCTAGACATCAGTCAAGACTTGGTCACGGCCTCGACGTCACCTTTAGCCCTGGATTGACTTAGGCATTAGCTAATCATACGAGTCGACTCGTGGTAACGCGGCTACATAAGCTGTTATATTGAATTCAACGACTATTGTCACCGCTACGCTCTTTTTCCTCTGGATCCTGGCCTCCTGAGTCGGTGAATCTGTGCCATTTTGACGTTCCCACGAGAGTTGTGAGCGTTCTACGTCTCTTGACCAATATGCCATGTGGCGTCTCTTGACTTCTCGCACTGCCACACATTTTGCCCACCCGTATCTATTCTTCCGGAACGAACCTCCATGGAAGCCAAACTGGAAAAACTGCGATGGCACGAGGACCCATGACAGGTGCGCTGGTCCAGCTCCCGCGCTGGATGGACAAGCCAGGTGTAAGCCGGATTGGGTGTATGACGCGCACATTTTGGCCGCAACAGCGAATCCAGCTGCTGATGAGCAAAAAAGCTGGTCTCACTCTTCACAGGCGCGCGTATACATCAACCGATTCGTCGGTTACGTCTTCTCTGGCGAGAAACAGCTCGGTTATCTGCCACCCAGACAGACATGTGCTGCTTTCACCCATGGACAACGTTCACCGCAAGTCCCCCAACTGCGCCGCCTGATCACGACTCAAATGACCAGCTCCAATACTTCAGAACAAATTGCGCCCAGGCTCAATCCTGAACTCGATCTCCTGCAGAGCGCCTCGAGTCACGGCAGCAGGGTGTTGCTCCAGGAAGACAGTACATATAATTCCTTAGAAATCGGTGAGCTCGATCATACGGCACAGGCAAATTCGCTCGCGCTGCGCCAGCTCATCTTTGAGTATCGCAACCATGGTCATGTGTACGCAAAGACTGATCCACTCAATCTACGACAGGCCGAATCGTCCATTTCACCTTTGCTTAAAGCCTCGCTTGTCCTCGCTCAACACGTCTTAGGACCGAAGAATGGACCCTGGAGCAGGCCGTTGACAGAACCTGAGACAAGGAACCTTCGATCTGCTGGATTGTACGATCTACTTTCGAACCCCAACACCCTCGTATATTTGGGAAAGCAGTTTCTCCCTTGGACTGGAAAGAAAGTATGGACCTCGGGGGAGGTACTCGAGACACTTCGGCGCGCATATGCCTCTCGAGTTGGTGTTGAATGGATGCACATTACATGGAGAGCCCGACAGGCATGGATTCGCGACCACGTCGAGTCTGCTGCCTACCTCTCCCTAGACCCAAGAACATTCCCTTACATGTCTCCCAGCCCAGCATTGAAACCGCCTGAAACAGACGATGACTTCACGATTCAATCCCTCGAATCGCTCGAGCCTTTAGGCCCTGAGTTGGCCATGTCAGAACCAGTCTACTCCCCCACCTACTATACGTTCTCACCAAAGGAGCGACTCGCAGCGTTATACAGTGTGATAGAAGCCGAACAACTGGAACTGTTTATGTCACGCAATTATAGGTCCGCGAAGCGCTTCTCGCTGGAAGGCGCAGAAGCCCTCATCCCAGCCTTACGTACATTGCTCAGGGTAGCATGCACAATGGATGTGACCCATGTTGAACTCGGAATGGCTCACCGAGGTCGATTGAACGTGTTGGCGCATGTGCTCCAGAAAAAGAGTGAGCTGTTTGCCCATTTTGATGACCAGGGTATGGCTTTCAGTCTTGGTGATGTAAAGTATCACCTGGGTACTAGCGTCGAACTGAACCTCTTACCGCTTGAACCTATATCAAGAGCTGAGTTTGAAGCGACTCGGCAACGAATGCACATTGACACGACCCACGTAAGAAACAAGTCAGCTCAAGACATTCTTGCAAATGATCCCTACGAACTGATCGGCCATCCATTCCATCTGGACGAGTTCTCCGATGTCATTCACACCCAGCAGAGGAAGCGTCTTTCCCTCTCACTTTCGGCCAACCCATCCCATTTAGAATGGGTAGACCCTGTTGTTTTGGGCCGAAGTCGGTCATTGCAGGATGACCTTCGGGCTAGAATCGAAGCTGAACAAGAAGACACGAAACAAAAGAACGCAGGTGCCCACGATCAAGGGGTAGACGTAATGCAGTCCCAGCTGCTACAGCGGGCAGCTCACCAGCCTCGGCAAGAAGGTGATCGCGCTCCCAGTAATGAAGCCCTGCGAGCAGCTCAGCGAAGTATACTGCCAGTGCTTGTACATGGTGATGCTTCCTTCTGTGGCCAAGGTATTGTTGCAGAAACGCTAGAGTTGTCGGGTCTTACTGACTATAGCACCGGCGGAGCCATCCACATTGTGGTGAATAACCAAATCGGATTTACGACATCTCCGAGAAGAGCGCGCTCAGCACTGCAATGTACCGATGTCGCCAAAGCCGTAGGCGCGCCGATCTTCCATGTGAATGCAGACGATATTGATGCTGTTATGAGCGTAGTTGCGCTTGCGGTGCGGTATCGAATGCAATTTGCTTCCCCAGTGGTAGTAGATCTCGTTTGCTATCGACGTCGCGGCCACAATGAGCAGGATGATCCCAGTATCACGCAGCCTAGGATGTATAAAGCTATTGCGCAGCACCCGTCCGTCTCGAGTTTGTACGCCGCTCGTCTGTATCGCGAAGGCTTAATCCCGGCCGATGGACTCGAGATCATTACTAAAGCGGTGGATCAGGAGTTAACCGCCGCATTCGAAAAATCAAAGGGTTTGGTTACTGGTCCCAGGGCATGGCTCGCAAATAGCTGGCAAGCGACCGCACTTGAGCTTGCCAAAACCCGTGCGCAGTCCATCACACTCGCAGCTGTATATACCAAGCCATTCACAGGGATTGACCGTGGCCGACTTCGAATGCTTATGAAACACTTGTGTACACTACCAACGACTACGTTTGACATTCACCCCGCTGTTAGGGCCATGCTGGAGAAACGTTTATCTGCATTCGAAGAGAATGACGATATCAATTGGGCAACTGCTGAGGCCCTTGCCTTTGGATCCCTTCTGTTGGAGGGCCATAGTGTTCGGCTCTCTGGCCAGGACGTGCAAAGAGGAACATTCAATCAGAGGCATGCTGTAATCATTGACCAGACCACCGAGGAGCTTTGGGTTCCTCTTCGAGCACTTGGCCAAAGTAAGCTAATTGAAGGTGACCCGACTCGCGTGGGGAGATTCACAGCGTCGAACTCTTCGCTTTCAGAGGCTGCGGTATTGGGCTTCGAGTACGGATATTCCTTAGTCAAGAGCAGTTCAGGTAGCCTGACCATTTGGGAAGCCCAATTTGGCGACTTCCTGAACTGTGCGCAGCCGATCATCGACTGCTTTGTGGTCTCAGGTGAATCGAAATGGTTTGCTCCGTCGAACCTGGTCATTCTCCTGCCCCACGGTATGGAAGGACAGGGTCCTGACCATTCCTCAGCTCGGCTCGAACGCATTCTTCAAATGGTTGACGAGGATCAGGACCACTTGCCTGGCAGCGGTAGTCGTGTTGTAGACGAGGTTGCATTGGGATTCGATGTCTTGGATGAGGATGGAAAAGGATGGATTGAACGCGAAACCCTACGCAAGGCTCTTATCGAGCTACGCTTGAGATGCTCTGTACCGGCGTACTTTAGCACGATTAAGCAGGGTAGCCAAGCTCCAGATAGCTCTGCGCCATCACCCCAGCAATCTGAGCTGATGGAATTGGACGAGCAGACCAATGGTAATTCCTCGGTAGCTAACGTCCCAAAGCCATCCTCCTCGTCGAACCGAAGCGCCATCGACTTTGGAGACCCTAATGTGGCTGACATTATCACAGAAGAGGAAGTTGATGAAGTATTCCGAGAACTCGATCCAACGAACTCAGGCCGTGTTACAAAGGAGGCATGGATTGCTTACATGCGCCATCTGGCGTTCCACAATGCGTATCGCTCCATCAATATGATTGTTGTTCAGCCGACGACCCCGTCTAACTATTTTCATGCGTTGCGCCGTCAATCTCGCCAGTCGCTCAAGCCCCTGATCATCTTTACTCCCAAGAGTTTGCTTCACCATCAACCCTGCCAGTCCAAGGCTTCAGAATTTACAACGGGTACTAGATTCCAGCCTGTGATCACAGACGATGCGGGTTGCATCCGATACGAAACCGAACTCGAAACTCCGAAGCAGTCGCCCGATGGCCAAACATCCTATGGACCTAAAGAAGCCACTTCGCTCATTCACAGTGCCAAGGCGAATTTAACAAATAGTCTCCGCAGTCGTCGCTCAGACAGTCCCAATGGCGCTGATAATGAAGCGGTGGTCGACGAGAAACAATCTCAGGCAAGCTTTCCATTGCCTCCAGAATCGGTCCCGTATGGCTGGAGAGCAACCCCACCATCCCCTCCAGCTACCGGACCGGTTGCATCTGATCTAGCCGACGCCGAACCTCCAGACCTCGTTCAGGGTCCGCTCTTTGGAGACGCGAAGGAAGAAGACGCAAACCAGTCAGCGCAATCAAGTTCGCGGCCATCTGCATCCGAGGCAACACAAATCAAAAGGGCCAGCGATGACTTCTTATCAACATTATCTACAAAGGAACATAAGTCTCTCATCACACCATCACTTGCAAACGCTGCGCAGCCTGGTTGGGCAAGAGTTCGTCGCTTGGTCTTCTGCACAGGGAAGATTTACTATACCCTCCGCAAGAAGCGCAATGCTGACGAGAATCTCAAACAAAAAGTAGTCCTAGTTCGATTGGAACAGCTTGCACCATTCCCCTTCACTGAAGTCGCTGCGGTCATCAAGCGTTATCCTAATGCAGAATTGGTTTGGGCTCAAGATGAGCCTAAGAACATGGGTGCATGGGGGTATGTTCAGAGACGAATTCATGCGGCGATTAAAGCTGCGGACGCACTCTTGAGGTATGCTCAGCTTGGTCAATCAATCGTTAGTGGGAGCACTACAGCAAACAGTGCGACTTTGTCCTTGTTCCCAGTGTTTGTAGATCGAAGTCCTGGATGGTTGTCGCATCGATATCTTCGCTACATTGGACGCCCAACAAGTGCCGCGACTGCAACTGGATCGACCCACTGGCACCGCGTTGAAGAGTACCGCATCCTGTACGAAGTCTTTGATTTGTCAACTGATACGTATTCCGGAAAGTTACCTCCCTCCCCTCCGAGCTCGAGAAAATAAGAATGCCAAGAGCCTTCTTAAGCGTCGCGTAGTGATGCGCTTCCTGACTTGTATTATTATAACTCATGTCTTCAATTTTTAGATGAGGCCTTCTACCGGCCTGGACAGCGGAACCAGGCGAGGTCTCACTCTACCTTCCTTGGGACGATGCTCAATTACAGGCACGTCTGCCCCCAACAACTCGGTCTTCACCTCCTTGCCAATTTTTGTAGTGCATTCCTTGCTGCAGCAACCGTGATAAGCTTCATGACAGCGGTCGCACTGAATGAGAAGGATATCACATGCGTGGACACTGCAATTGCGCGTTACATCGCAGGGCGAACCACACTGATGGCATCTCGCCAACACATCGCTCGTGACCTTCATCCCACGTCGCTCATCAAACATCACATTGACGCCTCTGTACATGGAATGTGCATCACGCTCCTGAGGTTCGCTGTACTTCTGTTCAATATACTGTGCATATGCATTTACTCCACCCTCCAACACATTTACATCCTTGAAACCACGTGACACGAGATAAGCGCCCACCTTCATGCATCGAATTCCGCCCGTACAATAGAGTAGCATCTTACGGTCTTGAGATACGGGTTCGGCAGGAGTAGGAATCAAGCGCATGGCTTCTTCTAATGCGGGATTCTGGTTCGCAGCAAGATGCGAAGCGGAGGTGTGGCCACAGTTCCCAGAAACTTTGTGCGTGCATGTTTCTGCTGACGAAGCCCCCGCACTTGATTGCTCCTCATGTTGGGGGTTTGGCGTTTCGGTCGAGGTTGCCTGATCCGACTCCTGCAAGGGTGGAAGGCCTAGGATTCTATCCAGCTCCGCAAACGTGTGACGGAAGGCGTCAACGACGACCGGCACGGCGCCGCGGAAGCCACCCACTTCATACTCGTACAAGTTACGCACGTCCAGGATTATCGGGGGTGGTGGAGCATCGCCTTTCTTCCCACCGTTGGTTTTCCATTCCTCAATCGCGGCTACGGCCTTGCTCAGCTCCTCATGCCAACGATCCGGTGAAAGATGATTCATGACCTCCATATATTTGTCCAACCGGTCACTAAACGACTTATCCAAGCCCTCATTCAGTAGCGGTCGTATCCGGACCGAGAGCTCTGTAAACATTTCGTCTCCGACGCAGTCCACTGGGCTCATCGCGAAGAGTCGCAGGCCTTTGAATGCCCCACCACCAATGGTGTGCAGAGCATCCTGCACCTCCCTCAACAGGCCCGATGGCACCGAGAGCTGCACGTTCATTCCGTTTGAACTCATGTAAACTCGGCCTCCGATTCCAGTATAGGGTGCAAATCTGCTGAGCAGTTCGCGACGAACTGCGCTAGGATCGTCCACCTTGCAGTACACATACCCGCACACGTAGTGGATAGGGATTTTATCGAGTCCAGCCCGCTCGGCACCCACCTTCGTGACGTCATGAATGGCTTGTGCGTTGGAGGTGGTTAAAGTCCGAACGATTGTGGGTGTGTTATGGGATAGCGTAGATATGCTAGGAGACTGATGATGCAGGGAAAGTCTCGCCAGGCCCAGCACAGCTGAAATGAGACGTTTGCTGCGAGGTGCCACACGTGCCACAAGAGATCTCAGCATTGTGCAAAAGTGCCATGTGATTCGGTTTCCTGACATACCTCAGGGTTTGAGCGCTACGCTCATGACTCCTACATCCGATCTGATAGTGTAAATAAGCTCTCACTGGTAATACAAGCGCGGAGAGACTTGAATGCATGCAGAATGTTATGCGCCGCTATGCACACCTCCCTCAGCGACTTGGAACTCGACCCACAGGTCGATCTCCATGCAAACGCTTTGCGAGGCTCAGCAAAAACTAGATACGAAACCACAATTGCCGGGGCTCACCATACAAGCTCAGAGCCATGAGGGATATAGCCGCAATGCACCTTCGTTGACGAACTCTAAACTGAAAGCGTGTCCGACAAACCTTCACCAGAGCAGAAAGTATTCCGGAACTCAGCAGAGGATAGACGTATTGTCTTGGACCGGCGAAACATCGACGGCAGACACGCGCAAGGCTCCAGGAAGTTGCAATATTGCTGTAGCGTGCATATCAAACGGTGCTGACTCGTGGGGACTGAAACGGGTGGATGGAATCATTTGGCGAATTGCAATCTTCGTTGGTGCGATATCGAAATACCACTGTTTAGCACATTGCGTATGCATTTCAACTTTGTTTTCATGCGCTGTATGCACTAACATATTGTATCGTAGTGCGCTCCTTTGAGTGTAAAGCTCCAAACTCCCGAAATCGCACGTTTTCCACGCAGAGACTTCATTGGCTACACATTTCCTGCGACGACACCCCGTTTCACTCCCTAAGTGCAGTGCTAACGGCGCACAAGCGCGTGTTCTGGATAGTCTTCACCTTGGCTGCGCCAACACTACCCGCAAGTGGCAGTTCTGATGGGCGCCTCGTGTGCCAAGGCGCTCCAAAAGCAAAAGCATGAGCTCACACAGGATCGGTTACCTGACTTCCTGCACGAGCCCGATGACGAGGGTTCAATCCGACGCATTCTGCTCGTCGGTCCAAGTACGTAGTCTGTGTCTCCCGCAGTGGCAATGTCATATGTAGCGAGGCGCTTCGAGAATGAGCACTCTGCCCACTTCTAAGAACACTCATTGCCTCACCTGCCATTCAACCTATCGTCACCGCCACACTCTTTCTAGGCGGATCGGGCAAAACCACGCTCATGAAGCAGATGATTCAACTGTATGGACCTGGGTTCAGTGAAGAGGTGCGTCTTTCCTACGTACCGAAAATCATCTTCGCGGTTTGCTTGATTATCCACGAACTACTCGAGCAAGGGATCAGGCTAAGGCTTCAGTACCCCGACCGTGTGAAGCTTTCCGAAACATATCTCACAGATGCAGAGCTTCTGAGCACGCTGGATGGATCCATCTCATGTCTCACTCCCGAAGCAGTCATCGCAGGAACTAGATTATGGAATCATCCAGTGTCACAATATGTCCTTTCGTTCGAGCCTTCGACCTTCCAGGTACAAGCAAACGGATTCCTACCCAAGCTCGCAGATATCGCATCGGAATTATATATTCCAACGTTTCAGGATATTCTGATTCTCTACGAACCATCCCACGGGATCACTGCTACAGCCGCCCTTCTGGACGTCAGGCTTCCAGGTGAACAACCGATTGATCGTGCACCAAAGTTGACCCGCGCCTCACTGTCCAGCCGCAACCCACCCCCAAACACCCCAGGTTCGAGGGCCATTGGGTCTGTTTCGGCTTACCAAAACAGGGGAGATGCCTCAGCCGCTTCCGGACCTGCATCAAAAGATGGTTCCGAACGCCTCTTAACAAGTGCGAGTGCGTTTCATAGACGTGGCTCAGCATCAAGTGCAGCAACAAACGCAAGCGTGGCCGCAGCCCAGGCCGTTGCCCAGGCCGTTGCCCAGGCGTTTTTACCTGAAGGTGATAGCAGGCACACGACACTGCGAAGTGACGGACGCCAGGAGTCTAGTCGAGGATCAATGGGGGCGCGAGGCCTGCAGAGTCCCGATTCGGTGCTTACAACAGCATCACTTGATTCAGACACCTACGCGTCTCGAGGTACAGGCGAACGTCGCTCTCTCATCAGCAAAATGCCCGTTATGTTAATCGATGTGGGTGGTGCCCAATCAGAACGACACAAGTGGGTGCATGCATTCAAGAACGTGAGTGCGATCATATTCGTTGCTGCAAGTGATGACTATGATGAAGTGTGTCCAGAGGACCCTACGCTAACAAAGATGCAGGCTAGTATAGAGCTCTTCACTGAGGTCTTCCACTCAAACTGGACTGGAAATGTTCCAATACTGCTGTTCCTCTCCAAGATTGACTCGCTCCCGGAGAAACTCAAGCGTAACTCGCTCGCCGTGAGCTTTCCTGGATATATTCCTTACGCAGAAAAGCATCTAGAGAAGCTCGCACATAATGCGGAGATGATGAACCAAATTCGTGCACTTGTCAAAGATGTAGAGGTCGAGCAAAGGCGCAAGAAACCGGGTTCGACACAACATCAGGGCAAAGCAGTGACGACACGCGCTCTCTACGCTAGCGATACCAACAATCGCGGCGAACTTTCGCTCACAGAGCCAGTAAAGGCAACCCACGCAGACGCAATAGCAACTCGCTCTGCTCAGGACGACTCCTACTGTGCACTCCAGCGGCTCGAATCAGGAAAGCAGGCAACTGATTCGCATGGTCAAGCACACCACAGCTCAGGTGAGCGCTCTGCTTCCGAGTATGATAACTCTACGCACAGGGATCGATCACAATCGGGTTCCTCGAGGAGCCTCAACACCTGGGAGGCAAACGTGGAAGTTGATGCGGATTGGCCAGATCACAGAGGGCGCTCACATGTGGATGACCCCAGTAGTATGCCGCAGGACGCGGGTGACGATGCTGCCTCGGAGACCATGTCCGTTGCCTCGTCAGGAATGAGCGACTCCCGTGATGATGCGTCTTCTATCTACCAGCTCTTTACATCAGTCCAGGATGAAACTGCATCCGCGATCTCAGGACGCACATTCATTATTCGACCGCAGGTCTTTCAGAAGTTGTTAACGGATGAGAGCATTCCCGAGGAGCACAGACGATTACTTCAGCAACGATTTCAGCAGCAAGCTACAGGCCAAGGATCAGCGATCTTCGACTTGAAGCAAGCGAACGCTCGTAAGGTGGAGACGACGGAGCAAGATGACTCTTCCGAGGGCAACTTGAGCCCCGTGTATGAAGATGAAACTAAGGACACGCAGCATGACCATGCTACTACTTCCCCACTGGGTTCGAGCGCTGACGGCGGAACGGACAGTGGAGCGCGGACGAAATTGCCGCAGCCTGGTCAAGATGCGCTACAACCCTCAGGTGCATCGGTTTTTCGCGCCACTGATTCAACCAAGCCTCATGAACGACAACTCCCAGCATCCGGACCGTTTAATCTATTCGAATCAAGAGATGTTGATTTCCAACCCAACAGAACGAAAACCAGCGAGGCACAGGGATCCTCTGACCGCGCTCCTTCGCAAATCGGTGTTCTGCCAGAATCAATGACACTTAACTCCGATGCGCAGAATCTGTCAACAGAGTCGGCGCTAGATGTGAAAGCGCAGAAGAGACTGCTGGTGAAAGAGGTGTATGCTGCTCTGTCTTACATTCGAGAACGATTCTGGGGTAAAATCAAAGAAGAGTCGAGCGCATTGTCCTCTGCACGAAAGCAATCGTGCTGCGCATCGCTATTAGATACCGAGCAGGTAACCGTCGTCGCGACGTCACTAGAACGTTTGCTCTCAAATTAACTAGAGAAGTAAGGAATGGCGCATAGCCGCTGGCTGATGACGCCTCGCCTCTTCATGTTTGGCGCGAGGTGGAACCGCAAGGACAGGTCGAAGGTAGAACCGAGGATCATCGACATCGGAAACACTGTCTGTATCGTGCGCTGGGCTCGGAGTTCGGGAGCATGTGCACAAGTTGATGTCGGATGGCAGTGTTGTTTCTTCTCCTGTATCTGCCTTATAGGCCTTCTCCTCAACTTGGTGCAAGGTTTCATCGTCGACGTCCAGCGATGGGTCGTACCTCAGATGGTAGCAGGTACCAGTTGACCGGAGGAGTGTGTCGCAAATCGTACCAACCGGCTTGCTTCGGCTTCTTCTTTCGTACATTATCCAAGAAACGTCGACCGTATCCGGAGTAATGCAGCGGTGGGTGATCCGAGGGGGCAAGTCGAACTCGCCTCTGCTTCCATGGAGTCCTGCAAGTAGCACGGAGACTAGTTCCTCACGGAAGCGCTGTCGGTAACCGGACTGCAATACACACTCAATCTCGTCCTCAGCCTCAGGTGGTGTGGTGTCGTCCAGCCCCTTTGGCATGCTCTTTTGCAATCCATGTACACCACTCGCTTGTGACTGACGAATTCCAAAACCAAACGCAACCGAACCACTAAACGTGACCTGATTGCAAGGGGACTGCTCGACTCTCATCGAAGGTCTATGAGGGCGAGAGGAGGTAACATCACGTTGGGTCTCAAGTAACTGCAATGCTTCCGGAGTTGAAGCGGCCTCTTGTCCTGGGCGGAGGGGAGTTTCACACTCTGTGTCTGGCTCTGAACCGCAAGTAGGTATCGTTGCGGATTTAGCACACGTACCCCCAGTGGGAACTCCATACTCATCCACTTGGGGATGGCACTCACTCGGTGGAGCAAATGCATGACCTCGAATTATCGCGTAGAGCAACTGCTCAAGAATTTGATTGAGCATGGGATCTCCAATTACAACTGTTCCACTACTCTTTGTTGTGTTACCTAAGGTCAGAAGAAACTTGTACGCCGACGAAATTGAAGCAAGTGTACTCGGCGCGTGGATTCCCGTCCGTTCAGCACGCCTCAAGAGCTCGAAGATCCGAACCAAGTGAGGAAACTTGGATGGCGACGCAAGCCGCTGTTTTAGCAACAAATTGAATGCCTCCACTAGTGTTTGAGTGGATTCAGTGTGTTGCGGCTTCTTATCGGCCGGTAGACGAATTTGAAGTAGTCTCATTGCGTCGCGAACACACGATGGTCGCATCCACCGTGATCCGATACGGTGCCAAACTGAGCACGCGTAATCTTCCTGACAGCGTGGCAAACTTGTGGTAGATAAGGACTGCACTCCCCGCGAACCCGAGGTACGCTCGTGTGACTCGTGTCCGGAGTTCGCTACACGATTGGTCTCACTCTGAACAACCACGGCGCACGTTGGACACACGAGTCTCTGCGTTAAGGCATCCCCCGCGTTCTCTTTGGAATCGCTCAAATCCAAACCAGCAGCGAGATCATAAGGTGTCGGCAGTGGATTATAGTCAGCATCGTTGAATAGCCCGTAAGGGAACGTGCGTCCCTGAGAAGTAATCCAGGAATAGCGAATTGCTGCAATCATTGCGGCATCTAGAATGATGAATGAAATTTCTGAGTCGGCGAAGGCGCCCCCAAACCATGATAATTCTCCGCAATACTCGCCACCCGAAGGGCAAAGAAACCGGCCAGAAGTCATTGAGCAACTTTCAGTATCTACTGAATGAGGGGGTGGACATCGGTGGCAGTCTAGAAACTCCTTAACTCCCTGAAAGTCGAAGTTACCCTCACGAATCCATGAAGTGATGTCGGTAGGGCATAATTGGCGTGATTGTTTGTGGCAGCGTGACCTGGTGCACTCCTCAGGGGGGAGGGGCTCATTTGAAAGGAGTCTTGTGGCATGTACAGATGGAGGCATCCATCCCGGCGGAAGCGACACCGGCGGAGCCGTGTAATCGCAGTAGGTTCCATAGTCCACACCCTTCAAACTAGAAACTAGAAGCCTCTGAAATTCAGCAATCATATCTGGTAGGATGGACCAAGGTAAATCCGACGAGCCTACTGCCGTGGGTTCGCCTAGATGTTGCTCGTAAACTGACAAGGCAGAAACATGGCGAGGTCGCGTTTGAGCCTGAACTGATCCCGTAAGCGATACAGTATCTCGGGTATCCGGAGTGTTCGAGAACTGCAAATTCGAAGCTGAAGAAGAAGGTCGGCTAGGGCCCGAATCAACCTTGCTATAGGTAGACTCGTCACGTGGAACCAGTCGAATCCTTGTGGGAGACTTGCACACCCTTTCCGCGCCGTTCGTCTCAGAGGCGCTGAGATAGAACTCCGGTATAGCATCGCCGCCTCCATGTTCTACCGATTCAAGTGGTGCCGATTGGGCGCCTGGTTCGCATGCGAAGCGAGTGGTATCAGTCGTGCTCTGAGGTGGTCCAAGTGTGCTTGATTGCCCTGAGAGTTCGATGCCTTGCTTGGACTGCTGAGTGGCTTGACGATCAACGTGGGCGCCAGAGTGCGACTCACCAACTGCGACTGTAGGTTGTGCAATCGGCTCGCCTTCATAGGACCGAGACACACCAGACCCCGTTTGAAGAGCTTCTGGTCCTTCTATTCCCAAGGCAAAAAGCGGTTGTGGTTGAATTAGCGGCTTTTCCGGTGATTGCGTAGATTGCTTCTTCTGTGACTTTGGTTTTTCCTTATTTTTCTTGGGCATGGGCTGTACTCCAAATATCATTGCAACCTCAGCGTCGACGTCACCCTCCTCGTCCTCATCTTCATCTCCGTATTCATCCCCGTCTTCATCATTGTCTTCCTCCTCTTCTTCCTCTTCCTGTTCCGCGACCTTATCCTCACCCTCGATTTCGCCGCTGAAGATGAGACCGCGTGCGGATTTGGTTTTGTTGACTGCCTCCAACGGTGGTTGTGGAGTAAAAGGAGTCGGGGAACGAGCTGGGACCTTGTCAGTTTCGCTGTAGCTCGCAGCACTTTTGCCTAAGCTCGCTGTTATGGAATGATCTGATGGTGTTCTAGTGGAGGTTTCCCTCAACGGTCCAAGGCGTGAGAGAGGAGGTTCGACCGCGCCCATGTGCCTCTTTTCTTCCGCAGCATGCGGCCTTGTTGCAGTTTTTGCTCGTTCCTTCGGCTGGCCAGTTGTAGGATCGGCGTGGATTGGCTTCGCAACCTGTGCCAATCCCTCAGCAGGAGGGAAGGCTGCTCCCGGATGAATGATTAGCACTCCTTCACTCAACGAAACTGGCTTACCAAGTGGCTTAAGAGTATCGGCTCCATTCCCATCCATTCGGACCCCGTGTACAGTACCATTTCTTCCCGAAAGCGCTCCTGGCGCCGCTATGGGCTGCTGCTGCGGTCTAGGACGAGGTGCCGCCAGAGTGACAGATGAGGTGTCCACACCATTCGACGTGCATGTGATTGGTCCTTCATGGGGTGGCAGGCGACGACCGGAAACGCTGCCTGTTCGTCGTTTTAGCCATAGCTTCCGCTTACGATGCCTATCGTGGTGTTCGGAACGCCTGGAGGGCGGACGAGGGGCTAAAGCAGCGAGCCTATGGGCTTCTTTGATATGCGGTTGCATCCACTCTAGGAAATCCTTTGTAGCAGTACACCGCCAAAGCGCTTGAGCCTTTCGAAGAGCATCATCTGTCTTCGCGCTTGTCATCAACAGAGGACTGACGAAGGTGCTCAGTAGATGTGCAGCTCGGCTCGTTTTGGTCTGGGAAAAACAGGTAAACAATAACGACCGTGTGTCAATGCGTGCAACCAGATCTGCACGACCTGCGAGAGAAATATGTTGTACCCTGAGTAACGTTTCCTCGGGAGTTGGTCCAGCGAGCATAGTCAGCCATTTTGAGAGCCGAGTATCAAGCGTTGTTCTCTCCCTTGCAGTCAGTCCCGCGTAAGGTATGAGTCCGGATTCTCGTGCTGCTCGATAGGCCTCATCCTCAAGGCGCAGCCCACAGCACTTAGGGCAACACTCGTATCTGAACGTCGCTGAGGGATTCGTATCATCACTCGACACCACCGCACTCGATGTAGTCGGTGCAAGAGCTGTTGATACAAGCGGAGCCGGGCTCACCGCAGGTACAGCAGTGGCTCCCTCTACAGGAGCGCTGTGTTGCAACAGCAATTTCCGAATCGCAGTGACCCTCTCATGTGCGCGTATTGCCAATCTCGCAGAGGTTAGGCGTACGATTCGCATCAACGAGTTCTGAACAACCGCAGGGCGAGGATCAATGCTTAGCGTGGGAACGACATAAGCATAGCTACCGCATGGAATTACCCGAGCCCCAAGTGCAAGGCGTATGTGATGTAAGGGTGGAAGCAGGAGTAGTCGTGCTGTCTCATCCAAATCCGCTCGCTGCAGTGTGGTAAATGTGGAACTCCCCAGTCCGGTGTCATCAAGAGGTGCTCTTCTCTCACTAGCCTCCTGTCCGATTTCCTTCCTGGTATCAACACTCAAACTCTGGATTCCAATCTCTCCGCGAGCATGCACGGTCTCCAACTCAGCCGTGCCAAGGCTCGCAATGCCTGCAGATAATTTGAAGATACTATGATCCGTGCTTCTTGTGAGTGATACCACGGCATGCTCCTTTCCTAGCCCATGCTCCACTTCCGCACGCAAACGCAGCGTTGTTGGAGTTGGTATCAATAGTAGAAAGTTCGATAGCTGAGCCAAAAAGCGGGTTGTAAGGGGTCGTAACAGAATTTGTGCGGTAGACATTAACCCGTGGTCTGAGGCCCTTGGAGCAAGGGTAATCCTTGGGACGCCAAACAGCCGAATCAAGGCCGCGGCTGGAGCTAATACTGTCAGTGCATCCATCAACTTTAAGTCACTCCACAGCCTGTCTTCGTTGTCCAGTGCGGGAATAGACCCCCCGAGCGATCTGCTTTCACAGGTAAGATGTCTCCTTAACAACAGGAGACTCGCAAGAACTGCAGGAGCCATTGACAAGGACAAATCTGTTGCGGGAGAGGAGCATGACTGCGGATCTTGAACAAAACGATCAGGCACCCAAATATTCAAATCACCTATCGCAGGATGGTAGGCGTGGAGACTTGCCAATGGAGTATAGAGGATAGACGCCCAATGAGAACCGCGTGCTTCAAGAGCAGGGCGACGAGGTCTGTGCATTTGAGTATGTAAATCGTGGAGGTCTTTTGAGTGATCACTACCAGAACCGCCTCGGTCACGGTTACCATCGCTATCATCCCTGCCTCCTTCTCCGTCTCCGTTTCCGTCTCTGTCTCCGTCTCTGTCTCCGTCTCTGTCTCCGTCTCCGTCTCCGCCTTCGTCTCCGTCTCCGTCTCTACCTCCATCTGCCGCGTCACCACCGGGACCGCCATCGCCTGTGGGAATCCCACGAAGACCACATTCACGATCACGATCACGGTGATCATCCGAATCATCTTCCGCTTGGAGGGGCTGTTTCAGCTTATAGCTTTGCCCTGCCTCCTCTCTCCTCAGTTCAACTCCGTTCTCATGAAGAGCTTCGGTCTCGTTGTGGTCGTATGTCTCGTCCTCATCCTCTGCCAGTTCACCATCGTCTTCACGATCTGCCTCTTCTTCGTCCTCGTTTATATCAGCCGTTTGTTGCGACGGACGCTCATCTCGCTTCTGTCCTACCCTTCCGTCGGGGCCTTCCGTAGAGACGTTGGCCAATTCTTCGTTAGGGGTAATCCTTGTTTTTGAGGAGTCGTGAGCCTCTGGCTTCAAGATCTTTTTCTCCATGGCCCACAGGTTTCGTTGCCTACGAATCTGATCCGCAAGTATAACATTTAGCTTCTTGTTTCCCAAGCTCACTCCCATGTTCCTCCTAACTTGAGACAAGAAGCTATGCTCTGACCCTGGCTTCCGAGCTCGTTTGATGAGGTTAACGGAGTGATGATAAGCCTCTGTATCGTTCGGCGACAGACCGTCCTTGTTGTCTGCAGAAGACTCGTTTGCGTCCCCTGTGCTACCCTTCGCAGACGCTGCATATACCCCAGTCCTTGATCGTGCGTGGGCGGATGCATGCTTCGCATGATATGAGAGATGAAAAGGTGTGCAAAGTAGTTGCTGCATTCGTGAAGTTGACGTGGGTGCGCTTTTCAAAGCATCAACCAGTGCAGCGAGCTTAATGGCACCTGTGGAACGGATTGAATGCAGTGCCAGCGTTGATGCCTCACCACGGCCATCAACAAATGGATTCCACGTAATTGGCAACAGGTCTGGTGTTTGGGAGCGGTAGAGACGTAAGGTAGCACTTCCGTCGTTTGGTGACGTGCTTTCACTCACTACAACGGAACCCTTGATGTGATCTACTGTTGCCCGAGCCTTCTGTGGTGTAGTTTCAGGTGTCCCGTCATGAATCTCGGGTTCACGGACGGCCTCATCCCTTGCAGCGTTTGAATGTCCGTTGAAACCTTGAAACTCATTTCGAGCTGTCGCAGCGTTAGCTACCACTGAGTGGTCGCGTGCGTATGATAAGCTTTGATGGTTCTCCTGCAATGGGCGCTCATGCGTCGTATACGCCGCCTCGGCAGTGGTATCAACTGCGGCTGGGAACGTGGCCACCTTTAGTAGTCCTTCGTCCTCCCGCCTGCCAGACTCTGGAAGTGGAAACGTTGGTTCTGTGTGTCGAAGTTCTGAGGCTGGGGTTGATATTGGATAAGGCTGCATGAAGGGCTGTGCTGAGGTTGGAAGTTGGAAACCTGCTGCCCCAGCAAAACTCGATGCATCTCGATTAAATACTCCAGTTACTATACTTGGTTGTAGAGGTCCCGCCGTGTGGGTCTGCAAACTTGGAGACGGCATGGAAGTTGATTGTGCAGGGGTAGCTGCCGATGTCGCTGAAGTTGTAGGCGCTTGTGAAGGTAGACACACTCCGGATCCATGCGGAGGCGCCACTGGGCTTAGCTGCGGATTGGACGGAAAAAACACCCAGTTCCCTCCAAGTGCCTGGTCAGCAATCGCAAGAACCGGTGATAATGGCATCCGTTCGAATCTGCTTGAAGGACTCATCAACACGACAAAAGGTGAGGGAAGTAAATACTGTGCTCCGCCTGTCGTGACCTGCTGACCAGTCAGAATTGGAGGAAAGCTCACTGGCACGTGTTGCTGTAGTTGTGGCTGCGATGGTGGCTGCGATGATGGCTGCGATGATGGCTGCGATGATGGCTGTGATAATGGCTGCGAGTGAGGCGATTGGGTCACCTGCAATGTTTGTAGTGGTTGAACTTGCTGCGGCGGCTGCTGTGGTTGCTGGGGTGATTGTCGTTGCTGTAAGGGGAGCTGTGACTGCGGCAGCTGCTGTGACTGGAAGGATGTCGGTGCATGTACTGTTTGCGTGTACTGAGGTGGCGCAGCATTTCCTATAGGCATAGGTGCTAAGCAAGGGACAAGGGCCACACCCGAAGGACAAGCCGAAGACGGTGGGACTTGAACAAGCTGAAAGTACTGAGATCCACAAGTAATGACCGGCGATGGTAGGCATTGCGCAGGACCTCCCGGACCAACACCAAAACTAAATGCCTGTGCAAGCGCTGACGGCACAGCCGGTACTGAAGATATTGCCCCAGGAATGGAACCTGGAATAACGCTTGGCGGTGCTTTCATTGGTGGGACATGTCCATGTTGAGTCTGCGGCAGCATAGAGTGAGAGGCAAGTGAGGGCGGCACCGCCCGAGCGAAGGCTTCAGGTGCTCTACGCTTGCCTCCGTGTTTGTCATGATCCGGTGGAACCGACGAGACGCGCTGACGGACGAGCGTGAGTGGTACGACACCAGACTTGAGATTAGGTGTGGCCTCGGAAGAGGTATAGTTCTGGAATACCGGTACAGCCATTTGTTGAGAAGGATCCCAAGGATAAGGAGATGGCGTTCGCACTAGCATGTTGAACATTTGCTCGAGAGTTACCCCAGGAACAAGAGACGACGACTCGGCGCTTTGGCCAGGAGTAGGAGTTCCATAGAATTGGGGGTAGTGCTGCGCGTGAAATGTTCGACTTTGAGAAATAGCCTCGGCTCCTCCGGTTGTGCCAAGCATTGAAGACCCGTTCTTGGGGGGACTCTGATACTCGTCTGCTGGCGACGACCCTGAGAGAAGAGTCAAGCGTGAAGGAAAGGGAGCTATCGCATCGCTGAGTTGACTGCCCTGCGGCAAAATTGTGGGTGGTCCTAGCGCAGATTGTGAGCGTCCAGGATGTGGTAGCCGTGTACCAGGCACGATAGAACCAGACACTGTTGAGCCCTGAAGGGGCTCCTGGACAATACCTTCGATCACTACAAATGAGCCGAAGTCAGATTGTTGCTGTGGCTGCGATCCTTGCTGTGATACGTGCTGCACGGGCGAGTCCACGTGAGGATGCATGCCACAACCGTTGGATGTCGTTACAGCCCGCCTCAGGCTTTCATGTAGGCCACCAGCGTCACCTTCAGACCCCGATGTTTGTTCGGAAGCTCTCGTAATTTCGTTCTTGTCCTGAAGAGACCCAATGCGACTTGGCTCATCTGCATCGGAACGCAACGGTACAAAGCTACGCTCACCTTCAGGAGACTCCAGGTCTCCTCTGACCCATCTGCCTGTACCGAGTGGAGACACACTAAGGCCTTTAGATGTGCTCGTGGCACCACGGCCAGCAGCCGTGGGCATCATAGATGGTTCAGTTGAACCAGGAATGAGAGGCCTGTTCATGTGTCCGTAGCCTCTTTCTCCATACTCAGATACTGTGGATGTGGGGGAGCTTGCAGGACCCATAGTTCCCTGTTCTATTCCCTGGGTATCAGCTCGTGATCGTTGCATTGGAATTGGTGGCCGATCTCGCGAAGATTTCCTGTGTAACAAGACGGACTGGTTCTCCAGATCTTGTGCACGACTCAGACTCTGACTTCCGCTTGGAGCTGCCTGCGCCGTGGTTGACGTTTGCGTTTCCAAGTCGCCTTCCCTCCCAATTCTACGTGATCTTGTTCCAACATGCTTCGGAACGCGGTCGTCGTCAAAGTGGGTTTGCTCAAGTTGTCGATCGCCGTGCGGTTTTGCCTTTGCAGAGCTCCCTCGTGCCACACCGTCGCCGTGTCCACGACCCCTAAGAGGATGAGATCGTGCCTGGGATTCGGTCTCCGCGCGGTTCATATCTTTCCACGGGTTACTAGAACCTACCCCTGGAATTGTACAAATCGACGAAACAGCCAAAGAAGATGTCGCTCCAGATTCTGAGGGTGTTGTGCTCCTAGTAGTTGTTGATGAGCTTGATGACGCTGATAGCATGGACGGCGCGAGTAAGGACGGTCCTGCTGCAGATCCGCTGCGCTCAGACCGTACCGCTGTTGACGACTGTGTTCGATGAGGACTCAGAGGTGGGCGCAGTGGGTGAGTTGTACCAAGCTTTAGGGATCGTTCACTCTGTGCGATACGAGTGGCAGCTAAAGACGCGCTTGGTGAAAGTATCGGTTCTTCACTCGCACCGCAAATGTCGAGCCTGCGTCCTTGTCCATCTGGATGTCGATGTTGCTGCTCCAACGCAGCGATTTGGCCTTTCACACTCGCTGTAGCGATCGAGGCTAATACAGGTTTCGATGCCGTTGAAACCCCGAGTGAAATGGAACTAGGCTGGGAACCATGACTGATCTCGCGCTCTTGAGCTACATCAGAATCTGTCATTGTGGCAGATAGTTGATCCGGAGTACTTGTTCGAAGGGGATGAGAAGCCTGGTGTGAGGAGAAAAGCCCTACTGCATCTTGAGCTGGAATCACTCTTATAGCCGCCTCTCTGCCGCCTCTATCTGCGGTGCTGTCCGTTATCGTCGAGGAGTGCATGTCGACGGAGATTGTAGCAGCCCGTCCTCTCCTCTCTGAGACCTGCTCCGGATGGTAAAGCTGAAAACTCTGGGAATGTAGCACCGGTTCACCTTCGCCTAACGAGGCTGCCTCTGAAGAAATATGTCTCTGACCGTCATGCTCGGTCATTGCGTACAAGCTCGGTGTATCATGGGCGGGTTCATCACTGCTGCTGGCGTTCCGTTTTGACGCCGGGGGAACGGCCAGACGATCGAGACTCTTGGACGAGATACTTCTTCTCACGAGTTCCTGTTTTTCCTCGCGTGTGATATCCTCCTTCTTACTCATAAATCAGATTGTGTGAGACTATGTTCAACGTCGTATGGTGCGGTCCAACTTGAACGACAGCTTGCTCACTAGTCACACACGTGGATCGCATGCTCCTTGACAAGCTATGCCAGTGCTGGTTGGAGGGTTCGCCCAGGTTGGGAGAACACCTTAGATCAGGCAAAAGTCGACAGACTATGCGCCGATGCGACTAGTATAACCTGAATATTGTATCTATAGGCCGCACCGTCGCCGGGTTGGCCCCAGATCTCGTGGTCCTATACCAAGTGGGAGGTCAAAATCAGATCGTGGCCGAGATTATGGGTGAAAGACGGCGTTCTGAGGAATATATCAGGCTTGTACGAACACCTGGCCTGCGGTGATACATCTATCACGCCCTAGCACACTGATATCGCAGTCTCAGTGCCCTCTCTACCGCGATATGCCCTCCCAATATCGGCTCAAAACCCAGCACTCATGACATGAATTTCAACTCGGATTTCACTGAAATTTTGAATTTTGGTGAGACGAGTGACCGTGAGCACATCTGACAAGGGAACGCTGCGTGTGTGGTGGCTCAGAATTGAACGATCTTATGAGCGGAGATATGCTGTGTGGATGCACGAAGCGGCGGCAGAGCATATATATATACAAGTAAGTAAGGCGTGAACGATCGACTTTGGTTCATTTTTATTTTTGACTTATTGTGGACGCGTTGTTGGAATTTTTGCCAACAACGCAGGATGAGTGGTAGTACGCTGTTATGCAAGGTAACAGTAACAAGCATAAAGAGCAGGGGGGGGGGGGGGGGGAAAAAACGGTTTAAAAAAAACTACAAAAAAGGGGGGCTTTTTTTCCCCCTTGGGTTCCGGTGGGGGGTTTAAAACGATGG
>Ga0180217_1000282_pt1 | contig 92738 bp, 94 predicted proteins | sample eDN3rd37CBELigOP_FD_128521 | JGI IMG/M metagenome (GOLD analysis project Ga0180217, IMG submission 128521) | Enriched Organic Plus compost microbial communities from Emeryville, California, USA - eDNA 3rd pass 37_C BE-Lig OP (version 2) (version 2) ...
GGGTGGTCCCGCCTGCGCAGTCGGCCCGACCCGGGATTCGTCGACGTCGCCAAGGCGTTGCCCGTCTCGTACGCCGTCGGCGGCGTGCTGGTGGTGATGAGCGTGATCTTGCTGTACGTCGACATCGTGAACCCCGTGCGCATCTCCTGAGCGCCGGTCGAGGGTCCGCCACTGGCGTCGGTGCGTACCCTGGGTGTGTGAGCACTTCGGTTCCTCTCGGCATGCCCGAGGCGCCTGCGCCCGTGCTGGCGCCGCGCCGCCCGACCCGCAAGATCAAGGTCGGATCCGTCGAGGTCGGTGGCGACGCCCCGATCTCGGTGCAGTCGATGACCACGACGTTGACCGCCGACGTCAACTCGACGTTGCAGCAGATCGCCGAGCTGACGGCCGCCGGCTGCGACATCGTGCGCGTCGCGTGCCCCAGCCAGGACGACGCCGACGCGTTGCCCGACATCGCGCGCAAGTCGCAGATCCCGGTCATCGCCGACATCCACTTCCAGCCCAAGTACGTGTTCGCGGCGATCGACGCCGGGTGCGCAGCCGTTCGGGTCAACCCGGGCAACATTCGTAAGTTCGACGACCAGGTCGGGGCGATCGCCAAGGCGGCTCAGGACGCGGGCGTGTCGCTGCGCATCGGCGTCAACGCCGGATCGCTGGACAAGCGGCTGCTGGAGAAGTACGGCAAGGCCACGCCGGAGGCGCTCGTCGAGTCGGCCGTCTGGGAGGCGTCGCTGTTCGAGGAGCACGACTTCCACGACTTCAAGATCTCGGTCAAGCACAACGATCCGGTCGTGATGGCGCGCGCGTACGAGATGCTGGCCGAACGAGGTGATTGGCCTCTGCACCTGGGCGTCACCGAGGCCGGTCCGGCCTTCCAGGGCACGATCAAGAGCGCGACGGCGTTCGGATATCTGCTCGGGCAGGGGATCGGCGACACCATCCGGGTGTCGTTGTCGGCACCTCCGGTCGAGGAGGTCAAGGTCGGCATCCAGATCCTGCAGTCGTTGAACCTGCGTCCTCGCAAGCTCGAGATCGTGTCGTGCCCGTCGTGCGGTCGTGCCCAGGTCGACGTCTACACGCTCGCCGAGCGGGTCACCGCAGGGCTGGAGGGCATGGAAGTACCGCTGCGCGTCGCCGTGATGGGCTGCGTCGTCAACGGTCCGGGCGAGGCCCGCGAGGCCGACCTGGGTGTCGCATCGGGCAACGGCAAGGGTCAGATCTTCGTCAAGGGCGAGGTCATCAAGACCGTCCCGGAGTCCGAGATCGTCGAGACCTTGATCGAGGAGGCCCTGCGCATCGCCGAGGACATGGAGCCGGTCGACGGCGCCTCGGCGAGCGTCACGGTGGGCTGACCAACTAGGCTGCGCAGGTATGACATCAGCGAGGTCGACCGATCCGGCCGTCCTCGGCTTCAGCCGGAGCGACAAGATCACGATCGGCACCGTGTGTGCGGCGGTGGGGGTGGCAGTCGCTGGTGTCCTGCCGTGGTTGGCGCGCCTCCTGGCCGACGTGAGATGGGTTCCGTACGGCGGACCGATTCGTGCCTTCGGGAACTGGGACGACGAGTGGTCCACCGTGCTTCGGCTGGGCTGTGGGCTCTTGCTCGGGCTGGCGTTGGCCGCCTACATCGTCTTCGAGTCGCCGGTCGTCGCCGTCGGGACCGACAAGCTCACGATCCGACAGAAGGGCAGGACACGGTACATCGACCGGCCGGTCATCGCGAGGGTCTTCCAGGACCGACGTGACGTCGTGGTGGCGTCTGCCGAGGGCGTCGAGCTGTTCAGGGGCGACATCGAGGGCGGCGCGACCGTGGTGCGTGAGGCGTTCGAGTCCCGCGGCTACCCGTGGCAAGCGGACTGACGCCCACGCGTGTGCCCAGCCCGTGATGACCGGTCGCGCCCGCGACGCGGCATGATGGGGACAGCCGAGTCGAGTGGGAGGTAGCCGATGATCGGGACGCCGGCGCTGGTGCGCCCGCTGGTGGTCTCCGACCTGGAGGCGCTGCGCGACCTGACCGATCGTGACCCGCTGGTCAACCTGTTCGTCCGGTCGCGACTGGACAGTGCAGGACGCGACGCGCGTTGGCTGGCCGGGCAGATCCTGGGCTACTTCGAGGGCGACGTCCTGACCGCGGCGTGTCACGTCGGGGCGAATGTCGTGCCGGTCGAGGCCGGGCCGGAAGCGATCGCCGCATTCGCCGATCACCTGGCGGCGCAGCGTCGCCCCTGGTCGATCGTCGGCCAGCGCGAGCAGGTGCTGGGACTGTGGGAGCGGCTCGAACCCGTGTGGGGTCCGGCCCGGTCACCGCGGCTGAATCAGCCGTTCCTGGTGATCGACCACGACAGCGACGTGGCGCCTGACCCTCGGGTGCGCAGGTTCACGATCCACGAGATCGATGCGGTCCACCCCGCGTGCGTGGCGATGTTCACCGAGGAGGTGGGCGTCGATCCCGAGACCGGGGGATCGGGATATCGGGCGCGAGTTGCCCAGCTGCTGACACACGGCTGGTCGTTCGGGATCATCGAGGACGGTTCGGTCGTGTTCAAGGCCGAGATCGGTGCGTTGTCCCCGTACGGCTGCCAGGTCCAAGGGGTCTACGTGCGACCCGACCTTCGCGGCCGCGGGCTGGCTGCCCCTGCGATGGCGGCCCTCGTGAACACGATTCGGGCCGAGATCACCCCGGTGGTCTCCCTGTACGTCAACGACCACAACGTCGTCGCGCAGCGCACGTACGAACGTGTCGGATTCACCCACCTGACGACGTTCGCGTCGATCCTGTTCTGACCGCCGGGCGCACTGAGTCGTCCGGCCCTGAGTCGCACTGAGCCGTCCGGCTCTGAGTCGCACTGAGCCGTCCGGCTCTGAGTCGATAGGGTTTCAGGCATGCGAATGTCCCGGCTGTTCCTGCGCACGCTCCGCGACGATCCGGCGGACGCCGAGGTCCCCAGTCACAAGTTGTTGGTGCGCGCCGGTTACATCCGACGGGTCGCGCCGGGCATCTACTCGTGGCTGCCGCTGGGCCTGAAGGTGCTGGCCAAGGTCGAGGCCATCGTCCGTGAGGAGATGGACGCGATCGGCGCCCAGGAGGTGCGGTTCCCGGCGCTGCTGCCGCGTGAGCCGTACGAGGCGACGAACCGATGGGTCGAGTACGGCCCCAACTTGTTCCGCCTGCAGGACCGCAAGGGCACCGACATGCTGCTCGGGCCCACCCACGAGGAGATGTTCACGCTGCTGGTCAAGGACCTGTACTCCTCCTACAAGGACCTGCCGCTGAGCATCTACCAGATCCAGACCAAGTACCGCGACGAGGCGCGTCCGCGGGCCGGCATCCTGCGCGGGCGCGAGTTCATCATGAAGGACTCGTACTCCTTCGACGTCGACGACGCCGGCCTGGAGGCGTCCTACCAGGCCCATCGTGCGGCGTACATCCGGATCTTCGACCGACTGGGCTTCGAGTACGTCATCGTCAAGGCCGACTCAGGAGCGATGGGCGGCTCGGCGAGCGAGGAGTTCCTCGCAGTTTCCGAGACGGGCGAGGACACGTTCGTCCGGTCGGCCGGAGGTTACGCGGCCAACGTCGAGGCCGTGACGACGGTGGCGCCCGAGGCGATTCCGTACGACGACGCGCCGGCGGCACACGCCGAGCAGACTCCGGACACGCCCACGATCGAGACCCTGGTCGACCACCTGAACGCCAATTTCCCGCGCGATGATCGACCCTGGACCGCTGCCGACACGCTCAAGAACGTGCTCGTGATGATCCGTCAACCGGACGGTGAGCGGGTCCCGCTGGCGATCGGTGTCCCGGGGGATCGAGAAGTCGACCCCAAGCGGTTGGAGACCCAGGTGTCGCCGGGCGAGGTCGAGGCGTTCGACGAGAAGGACTTCGAGGCGTACCCGGCGCTGGTCAAGGGCTACATCGGCCCCCAGGTGCTCGGTGCGGACAGCGTGAGCGGCATCCGCTACGTGGTCGACCCCCGCGTGGTCGAGGGGACCCGATGGGTGACCGGGGCGAACGTCGGGGGTTCGCACGTGATCGACCTGGTGGCGGGGCGTGACTTCACCCCCGACGGCACGATCGAGGCCGCGGAGGTCCGTGCGGGCGATCCCGCGCCTGATGGCTCCGGTCCGCTGGAGCTGGCTCGGGGGATCGAGATGGGCCACATCTTCCAGCTCGGTCGCAAGTACGCCGAGGCGCTGGATCTGAAGGTCCTGGACGAGAACGGCAAGCTCGTCACGGTCACGATGGGTTCGTACGGCGTCGGTGTCTCGCGCGCCGTCGCTGCCGTGGCCGAGTACGCCCACGACGAGCTGGGACTGAAGTGGCCGGCCGAGGTGGCCCCCTACGACGTGCACCTGGTCGTCGCGGGCAAGGACCCCGAGCTGGTGGCAGCCGGTGACGACCTGTACGACGCCTTGCAGGCGGCCGGCCTCGACGTGCTGTACGACGACCGCGTCGGCAAGGTCTCACCCGGCGTCAAGTTCAAGGACGCCGAGCTCATCGGCGTCCCACTCATCGTCGTGATCGGCAAGAAGTACGCCGACGGCCTCATCGAGCTCCGCACCCGCGCCACCGGCACCACCGAGGACGTCCCCGCCGACCAGATCCTCACTCGCCTCACCTGACCACCACCCCCGAATTTTGCGGGATCTTGCACCGGTTCGACGGGGTGATTCGGTGCATCACCCCGCAAAATTCGGGGGTTAGTACCGGTGGTCAGGCGAGGCCGGGGAAGGCGGTGGGTGGGGCGCCCCAGGTGAGCTCGGCGAGGGCGGCGGTGCGGAGGCCGTGGAGCGGGAGAGCGCGTTGCGTGGGGTCGGCGGCTGCGACGGCGGCGGCGCACGCGGCCTGGATGCGCCGCTCGAGGCGCTGGGCGAACGTGCGGGCCGTGTCCGGATCGGTCAGGTCGGGGACCGCGTACGACGCGCGTGCGCGGGTCGTGTCGGTGGCGACCGCGGTGACCAGGCGGTCGCGGACCTCGCGGTGCGCATTCCACGACGTGCGGGCGGCGGCGGCCAGCTGCGGAGCGCGAGCCCCGATCAGCGGGTAGACCCACACGGCCTCGCGTTCGAGCTCCAGCCAGGCGAGCAGCGCCGAGTCGTCCCTCACGGCGACCCCGACAGGTGCGTGACCAGCTGATGAAGCCCCGCAGCCGAGGACGCCAGCACGACGGCCAGGTCGGTCGAGACCGCCGCCTCGCAGGCCTTCTCCCGCGCCACTGCAGCCGCCCGACACGCCTCGGACAACGACGACGCCGGCGGCGCGACGGTCCGGGTGGTCGCCGGCCAGCCTTTCGCCTGCCCTTCCAGGAGCGCGACCGTGACGTCATCGGCCCCTTGCCGTCGGGCCAGCGCGAGCAGTGCGTCGACATCGGCTCGCGCGGCCTCGGCCAACGCCACGTCCGGGCCCGTCGGCAGCGGCGTGGGGCGCACGCCGGCGGCCTGCAGAGCGTCGTCGACTCGACCCGTCGCGACGACGGCGCCGGCCGCGACCGCCACGGTCCCTGCGGCGCCGGCGAGCAGGACGCGACGGCTGAGCATGGAGTTCACCCTAGTCACTGTCATTCGCTAGGCTGATGGTCCTGGACCGGTCGTGGCGACCGGTCCGATTCAACACCTGACGGTGGACAACTCAAGACGGAGGTGCCCGATGGCCGACATCACGACCCAGTTGCGCCCCGTCGTGGAGACCTGCCTCGCATCACTGGGGCTCGACCTGGAAGAGCTCGACGTCCGCACCTCGGGCAGGAACCGCCTGGTTCGCGTCGCCGTCGACTGCGACGGCGGAGTCGGCATCGACGCCATCACCCAGGCCACCCGACAGTTGTCGGGGGCCCTCGACGACGACGGGTCGATGGGCGAGCTTCCGTACATGCTGGAGATCACCTCGCGCGGCACCGACAAGCCGCTGACGCTGCCTCGCCACTGGCGACGCAATCGTGACCGGCTCGTCCGCGTCGTGCTCGAGGACGGCGACGTCGTCGAAGGACGCATCGGGTCCAGCGACGAGACCGGCGCCGAGCTGATCACCAAGTCCCAGACGCGCCGCCTGGAGTACGCCGACATCGCGTCGGCGGTCGTCCAGGTCGAGCTGAACCGACGGAAGGACGCCTGAGATGGACATCGACGTCAAGGCACTGCGCCTGCTCGAGCAGGAGAAGGGCATCTCGCTCGACGTGGTGGTGGACGCGATCGAGACAGCCCTGTTGTCGGCCTACCACAAGACGCCGGGTGCGCGACCGCAAGCGCGCGTCGAGCTCGACAAGCGCACCGGCCACGTCGTGGTGTGGGCGCGTGAGCGGCTCGACGACCCCACCGAGACCGATGACGAGACGCCGGGAGAGGGCGAGACCGCCGAACGCCCCCGCCCCGAACCCCGGTGGTCCGAGGAGTTCGACGACACCCCCGACGACTTCGGCAGGTTCGCCGCCAGCGTCGCGCGCCAACTCATCATGCAGCGCATCCGTGACGCCGAGGACCAGACGACGTTCGGCGAGTTCTCCGGCAAGGTCGGTGACATCGTCTCCGGCGTCATCCAGCAGGGCAACCGCCCCGGCGACGTCATGCTCGACCTGGGCAAGCTCGAGGCGTTGATGCCGGCGACCGAACGGGTGCCCGAGGAGAAGTACGCCCACGGCGAACGGCTCAAGGCGTACGTGTACGAGGTCGAGATGGGCCCGCGAGGCCCGCGTGTGCGGGTGTCGCGCACCCATCCGAACCTGGTCAAGCTGTTGTTCGCGCTCGAGGCGCCCGAGATCGCCGACGGATCGGTCGAGATCGCCGCGATCGCGCGCGAGGCCGGTCATCGCACCAAGATCGCCGTCCGCGCCACCGTGCCGGGTGTCAACGCCAAGGGCGCCTGCATCGGGCCGATGGGCCAACGGGTCCGCAACGTGATGCACGAGCTGCACGGGGAGAAGATCGACATCGTCGACTTCAGCGAGGACCCGGCCGAGTTCATCGCGCACGCCCTGTCGCCGTCGCAGGTCAAGTCGGTCCGGATCGTCGATGCCGACGCACGGTCGGCCCAGGTCATCGTGCCCGACTTTCAGCTTTCGCTCGCGATCGGCAAGGAGGGTCAGAACGCGCGTCTGGCCGCCAAGCTGACCGGTTGGCGCATCGACATCCGCCCGGACACGCCCGTGGAGACGACCTGACCCGCCCGATGCCGAACAATTCGGGTTCGACAGGTACAGTGGCAACGGTCGTCCGCACGTGCATCGGTTGTCGTGAGCGCGCGGACAAGACGACTCTGGTGCGACTCGTCGCAGTGAGACAGGACTCGACTTCGGTCGTCGTCCCCGATCTGCGCGGATCGTTGCCGGGGAGAGGGGCGCACCTGCACCCCACGATCCGGTGTCTGGAGTTGGCCACGACCCGCAAGGCGTTCGGCCGGGCGCTCCGTCTCGACGGACCGTACGACCTCAGCGCAGTGCGGAGCCTGGTCGCAGCAGACCACGAGTAAGAACCCAGGATCGTGACCGTCACGATCCCCGACCCGAAAACGGAGCAACCGCTCATGGATCACCGATGAGTGTCAGCCGTCTGAGTGCTGGGCCATGCTGACCCAGCAGAACAACTAGGGTCCGATTCCTCCTTCGGGATCGGGTCCTCCCGAAGGAGAAAAGTGGCAATCCGAGTCCACGAGCTCGCCAAGGAGCTCGGAGTCGAGAGCAAGGTCGTCCTAAGCACCCTCAAGGACATGGGGGAGTACGTGAAGTCGGCCTCCTCCACCGTCGAGGCGCCGGTCATCCGTCGTCTCAAGGAGGAGCACGGCGAGGCGCTGGCAGCGCTCGCCGCCAAGAAGGGCGGGGCCAAGAAGGCCGCCGCCAAGTCCGCCGACGCTGCGCCCGAGAAGCAGGCGCCGGCCGCTGAGGCCCCGGCTCCGGCTGCGCCCAAGCCGGCTGCGCCCAAGCCCGGTCCGGCGGCCCCCAAGGTCGAGGCCCCTGCCGAGCCGGCCAAGCCCGACACGCCTGAGGCGCCCGCCGCAGAGGCGGCGCCCAAGCCGCCCACGCCGGGACCGCGGCCGACCCCAGGTCCCCGTCCGGGCGGTGCACGTCCCGGCAACAACCCGTTCTCGTCCACGCAGGGCATGCAGCAGCCGCGCGCCCCGCGACCGCCTGCGGCTCGTGACGCCGGCACGCCGGGACGCCCCGGCATGCCGCGTCCGAACCCGGCGATGATGCCCAAGACGTCCGGCCTGGCCGGCGCGGGCACGCGCGGACGTCCCGGCGCGCCCGGTCGTGGTGCGCCCGGTCGCGGCGGCCCCGGTGGCGGTGGCGGACGTCCTGGCGGCGGAGGCGGTTTCAACCGTCCCGGCGGCGGAGGTGCCGGCGGTGGTGGATTCAGCCGTCCCGGTGGCGGCGGACCCAACCGCAACCAGCGTGGTGGCACGCAGGGCGCGTTCGGTCGCGCCGGCGGTCCCGTGCGTCGTGGCCGCAAGTCCAAGCGCGCGAAGCGCCAGGAATTCGACCAGATGGAGGCGCCCACCATCGGTGGTGTGCGCGTCCGCAAGGGCAATGGCGAGACCGTGCGCCTAGCACGCGGTGCGTCGTTGTCCGACTTCGCCGAGAAGGTCGGCGTCGAGGCGGCCTCGCTGGTCCAGATGCTCTTCGCGCTGGGCGAGATGGTCACCGCCACGCAGTCGGTCAACGACGACACGTTGCAGCTGCTCGGTGAGGAGCTGAACTACGTCGTCCAGGTCGTCTCTCCCGAGGACGAGGACCGCGAGCTGCTCGAGTCGTTCGACCTGGAGTTCGGTGAGGACGAGGGCGACGAGGGCAACCTCGAGGCGCGCCCGCCGGTCGTCACGGTCATGGGCCACGTCGATCACGGCAAGACCAAGCTGCTCGACGCGCTGCGCAGCGCCAACGTCGGCGACAAGGAAGCCGGCGGCATCACGCAGTCGATCGGCGCCTACCAGGTGTCGACCGAGGTCGACGGCGATCAGCGCCGGATCACCTTGATCGACACCCCCGGTCACGAGGCGTTCACCGCCATGCGTGCTCGCGGTGCGCAGGCGACCGACATCGCGGTGCTGGTCGTGGCCGCCGACGACGGCGTCATGCCGCAGACGATCGAGGCGCTGAACCACGCCAAGGCGGCCGACGTGCCGATCGTGGTCGCGGTCAACAAGGTCGACAAGCCCGGCGCCGACCCGAGCAAGGTGCGCGGCCAGCTGGCCGAGTACGGCCTGGTGCCCGAGGAGTACGGCGGCGACACGATGTTCGTCGACGTCTCGGCCAAGGCCGAGACCGGACTCGACACGCTGCTGGAGTCCATCGTGCTGACCGCGGATGCGGCGCTGGACCTGCGGGCCAACCCCGATCAGAACGCCGAGGGCATCTCGATCGAGGCTCACCTGGACCGCGGTCGTGGCCCCGTCGCCACGGTCCTGGTCCAGCGCGGAACGCTGCGAGTCGGCGACACGATCGTGGCGGGCTCGGCCTTCGGCCGGGTGCGCGCGATGCTCGACGAGCACGGCGAGAACATCGAGGAAGCGCTGCCGTCGCGCCCGGCCCTGGTGCTGGGTCTGACGTCCGTGCCGGGCGCCGGCGACAACTTCATGGTCGTCGACGACGACCGTGTCGCTCGCCAGATCGCCGAGAAGCGTGAGGCCCGCGAGCGCAACGCTGCGCTGGCCAAGCGCAGTGGCCGCCGCACCCTCGAGGACTTCATGTCGTCGATGGAGAAGGGCGAGACCAACGAGCTGCTGCTGATCCTCAAGGGCGACGGTGCCGGTTCGGTCGAAGCTCTCGAGGACGCGCTCAGCCAGATCGAGGTCGACGACGAGGTCGCACTGCGCGTGATCGATCGTGGTGTCGGTGCCATCACCGAGACCAACGTCGACCTGGCCGCAGCGTCGAACGCCGTCATCATCGGCTTCAACGTCCGCCCGCAGGGCAAGGCGACCGAGCTCGCCGATCGCGAAGGTGTCGAGATCAAGTACTACTCGGTCATCTACCAGGCGATCGAGGAGATCGAGGCCGCGCTCAAGGGCATGCTCAAGCCGATCTACGAGGAGCAGACCTTGGGCCAGGCGGAGATCCGAGAGATCTTCCGCTCGTCCAAGATCGGCAACATCGCCGGCTGCATGGTCACCTCGGGCGTGCTGCGCCGCAACGCCAAGGCGCGTCTGCTGCGTGACGGCGCGGTCGTGGCCGACAACCTGGATCTGGCCAGTCTCCGGCGTGAGAAGGACGACGTGTCCGAGGTCCGTGAGGGCTTCGAGTGCGGTCTGGTGCTCAAGGGCTACGGTGACATCAAGACCGGCGACATCGTCGAGATGTTCGAGCTGGTCGAGAAGCCACGCGACTGATCGGCAGGGCACTCGATGGCAGGCACTCGCAACGCCAAGATCGCCGACCGCATCAAGGTGATCGTGGCGGAGATGCTCGAACGGCGTGTCAAGGACCCGCGGCTCGGCTTCGTCACCGTGACGGACGTCCGGCTGACCGGCGACGGTCAGCAGGCGTCGGTGTTCTACACCGTCATGGGTGACGAGGCCGCGCGGGCCGACACCGCGGCCGCGTTGCGCAGCGCCACGGGCCTGATCCGGTCCGAGGTGGGCAAGCAGCTGGGCACCCGGATCACCCCGTCGCTGGAGTTCTTCCTCGACGCCGTGCCGGAGGCGGCACGTGACTTCGAGGAGCTGTTGGCACGCACGAAGGCCGACGACGCCGCACGCGCGGCGGCCTCCGAAGGGGCGCAGTACGCCGGCGAGGCCGATCCGTACCGCAGGCGTGACGACGACGCGGATCAGGAGTGACCGACGTCGTCTCCGGGCTGGTCATCGTCGACAAGCCCGCCGGTTGGACGTCGCACGACGTCGTCGGGCGGGTGCGGCGCCTGGCGGGCACGCGCAAGGTGGGCCACAGCGGCACACTCGACCCGATGGCCACCGGCGTGCTCGTGCTGGGAGTCAATCGGGCGACCCGGCTGCTGGGCCATCTGACGTCTGCGGACAAGGAGTACCTAGCGACGATACGACTCGGCCAGGCGACCGTCACCGACGACGCCGAGGGTGAGGTCACCGCGTCGACTCCGGCAGCAGTGGAACGGTCGGACATCGAGGCGGCGGTCGTGCCGCTGACCGGAGACATCGAGCAGGTGCCGTCGGCCGTCTCGGCGATCAAGGTCGACGGGGTGCGCTCGTACGCCCGCGTGCGTTCAGGTGAGTCGGTGCGACTGAAGGCCCGGCCCGTGCGGGTGTCGACCTTCGAGGTCGGCGACGTCCGGACCCACGACGACGTCACCGACGTCGATGTGCGGGTGGTGTGCTCCAGTGGCACCTACGTCCGCGCACTGGCCCGAGATCTCGGCGACGCGTTGGGCGTCGGCGGCCATCTGACGATGCTGCGCCGGACACGAGTCGGTGGCTACGGGCTGGACCGCGCTCACACCCTGGAGTCGCTGGCCGAGCAGCTCGTCGTGCTCGACCTCGACACGGCGGCGCGAGACGGCTTTCCGTCCGTCGACCTGACCGCGGAGCAGGCGGCCGCTGTCCGCTACGGGCGGCCCTTGCCGGATCTGCGCGTGCCGAAGGGACACCCCACAGCGGTGTTCGATCCCGACGGCCACTTCCTGGCGCTCTACGAGCAGAAAGGCGCGTCGGCGCGTCCCGTGGCAGTGTTCGTCTGAGCGTCCGGTCGCCCGGATAGGGTGCCCGATATGGGTGTGCGTCGTGAAGTCGGTCGCTGGCTGGGCCGGGTGCTGGTGGGGTGGCTGGCCGCGATCGTGACCGCCGTCGCCTCGTTGATGGCCGCCGACAAGACCCGCCGCATCATCCGTGGCCAGAACGTCGTCCCGCTGCAGCGCAAGGACCACGAGCCGCTGACCGTCGGTGACGGTTCGACGATGACGCTGTACACCTCGGGCCAGGCGCTGTACGAGGACATGCTGACGGCCATCGCCGGAGCCGAACGTCGCATCCTGCTGGAGTCCTACATCATCAAGGCCGACGAGACGGGCCAGCGGTTCAAGACCGCGCTGGCCGACGCGAGCCGGCGTGGCGTCGACGTGTACGTGATCTACGACGGGCCGGCGAACTTGGTCGTGCGTCCCTCGTTCTTCCACTTCCCACGACCCATCCACGTGCTGCGCTACCCCCTGTGGGCCGGCGGTCCAGCGGTGCTCAACCCGCGCCGGTGGGGTCGGGACCATCGCAAGATCCTGGTCGTCGACGACCAGGTGGGCTTCGTGGGGGGCTACAACATCGGCTCCCTCTACGCCACCCAGTGGCGTGACACCCACCTGCGGATCGAGGGGCCGGCCGTGTGGGACCTGGACAACGCGTTCGTCGACTTCTGGAACATGCAGCGCACGCGTGATCTGCCCGAGCTCGAGCAATGGGGCGCTGCCAGCTGGAAACCGCACGTGCGGGCCCATCGCAACGTGCCCCGCCAGATGCTGTACCCGATCCGCGGGATGTACCTGGAGGCGATCGATCGGGCCGAGACCAGCATCGACATCACGGCGGCGTACTTCATCCCCGACCACGACATCCTCAACGCGCTGATCACCGCGAGCAAGCGCGGCGTCAGGGTGCGGATCCTGGTGCCGCGGGTCTCCAACCACGTCGTGACCGACTGGCTGTCGCGGGGTTTCTACGGACGCCTGCTGCATGCGGGTGTGGAGATCTATCGGTACACCGATCACATGGTGCACGCCAAGACCGCGGCGATCGACGGTCAGTGGGCGACGGTCGGTACGGCCAACATCGACCGCATCAGCTTGCTGGGCAACTACGAGATCAACCTGGAGCTGCTGGACCCGGGGTTCGCCTCGCTGATGAGGCAGGTCTTCGACGACGACCTGCTCAAGGCGCGTCAGCTGACGCTGGAGGAGTGGGACCGGCGACCGTGGGTCTCTCGGGCGTACGAGGCGATCCTGCGCCCGCTCGCGCCGCTGTTGTGACGTCGGCTCGCATGAGAGTTCTCTCACCGTCGGCTCATGGCGGTCTCACGCTGCTCGCCCAGGGTTGAGTCATCACAGTCCGACGAAGGAGAGATGACATGAAGACCTCAGCGCGTACCGGGATCGCTGCAGTCGCCGGCGCGGTTGCTCTGGGCACGGCCGGATTCGGGGTGGCCGCCCTGGCTGCGGCGGACGATCCGGTGGTCAAGCGTGACGGCACGTCGCAGGGGTGGGTGCAGTCGACCGACCTCGACGACGACCCCGATGACGACGGGACGCTGGACGACAGCCAGACGTTGACCCACAACACGGCGAACACGGCACCGACCGCCGACACGGTCGACACCGCACCCACGAAGAACACCGGACCGACCAAGAACACCGGACCCACCAAGAACACCGGACCCACCAAGAACACGGTCAACACCACGACGTCGGCGCCGACCAAGAACACGGCCAAGACGGTCAGCTCGACACCGACGAAGAACACCGCCGTGTCGGCGCCGTCGAAGCCCACCTCGAACACCTGAGGCGACTGATCGTGGCAGAACCGACGACGACCGGGGGCGGGGTCGAGCTCGCCCCCGGTCTGACCGGCATCAAGGAGCTCGGCGGCGGCGCGTCGTACGAGGCGTGGCTGGCCTTCGACGACCGCCTGCTGGCGCCCGTCGTGGTCAAGGTCGTGCGGGAGCACCTCGTCGAGGACGAGCCGACGATCGCGGCCTACCGGCGAGAGCTCGAGCTGTTGTCGTCACTGAGCCACCCGGGGATCGCGCGGTTGTTCGCCTACGACGACGAGGCCGAGCGCCCCTACCTGGTGATCGAGCACGTCGATGGCCCGACCTTGTCGGCGTTGATCTCGCGATTCGGCCACCTGCCCGAGCACCAGCTGCTCGCGGTCGCGGTCGACCTGTGCTCGGCGCTGCACTACGTGCACGGGCTCGGCCTGTGCCATCTGGACATCAAACCGAGCAACGTCGTGACCGGCGCGCCGGCGAAGCTGATCGACTTCAGCGTCGCGATGACGACCGACGAGGCTCGCGAGCTGACGTATCCGGTCGGCAGCGACGAGTACATGGCTCCCGAGCAGTGCGCACCGCACCAGCGCGGAGTCGTCGGAGCGGCCAGCGACGTGTGGGGTCTGGGTGCGACGCTGTTCCGGGCTGCCGCGGGATTCCGCGCGTTCGACCGCGAGCCGCGGTGGGCTCAGCTGTCGGAGCAGCCGCACGCGCTTCCCGACTTCGTGAACCCCGAGCTGGGCCGGATCATCACCGATTGCCTGTCGCCCGACCCGGTCGACCGCCCGACTGCTCGGCAGGTCAGCGACCGGCTGGATCCGCTGGTCGCCGGGCTGCCGAAGGCGCGACTGTCCGGTTTCTCGATTCGGCTGTAGACCTAGGCGTCGACCCGGTAGCCGAGCCCGCGGACCGTGGTGACCAGGTCGCTGCCGAGCTTCTTGCGCAGGTACCCGATGTAGACGTCCACGACGTTGGAGCCCGGATCGAAGTCGTAGCCCCACACCTGAGAGAGCAGCTGCTCGCGCGACATGATGAGCCCGGAGTTGCGCATCAACACCTCGGCGAGGGTCAGCTCACGGGCGGACAGCTCGACCTCGCGCCCGGCCTTGTAGGCCGTGCGGCGCCGCAGGTCCAGGCGGACGTCGCCGACGACCAGCTGGTCGGCGGGTGCCGCCTCGCCGACACCTCGCAACCTCAGCCTGACGCGTGCGACCAGCTCGGCGAACTTGAACGGCTTGGCCATGTAGTCGGCGGCACCGCCTTCCAGGGCCGTGACCGTGTCGGTCACCGAGTCTCGCGCCGTCAGCACGATGACGGGCAGCTCGGGTCGGTCGACCTTCAGTCGGTCGAGCACCGAGAACCCGTCCAGGCCCGGCAACCCGATGTCGAGGACGACCAGGTCGAACTCGCCCGTCACGGCGTGGTCCAGGCCCGTGACCCCGTCGGCGACGACCGTCGTCGTGAAGCCCTCGGCGGTCAGTCCCTTCGCCAGGAAGGACGCGATGCGCTCCTCGTCCTCGACGATCAGGATGCGGCTCATGGGCGACTCCGGGTAGGGATGCGGATACGGAACGTGGCGCCGGACCCAGCGCCGGCGGTGGCTGGGTCCAGCGTGACATCTCCGTCGTGGGCACGGCAGATCGCCCGCACGATCGACAGCCCGAGTCCGAATCCGGGACCTGCGGTGTCGGCATGGGTGAATCGTTCGAACACCTCGTCACGGATCGACGGATCGACCCCGGTTCCGGTGTCGCGCACCCAGAGCTCCACGGTGTCACCGTCGACACGCGAGCCGATCGCGATCTCGTCGCCGGACGCGGTGTGCTTCACGGCGTTGTCACACAGCTGCAGCAGCGCCTGTGTCAGCCGCTGGGCATCGAGCGACGCGTGGACCTGCGCCGAGTCCTCGAGGACCCAGGTCCGTTCGCCCAGACCTCTCGCTCGGTCGAGCGCGCCGCGCGTCAGCTGGTCGACATCGGTCGGCTCACGCATCACGAAGTCGGGGCGGCGGGCCTTGGCCAGCATCAGCAGGTCGTCGACCAGACGCGACATCCGGTCGATCTCGTCCAGCAGCAACGTGCGCGTCGCCTCGACGTCGCGTGGATCCGAGGCGACGAGCACCTCCAGATGGCCCTGCAGCACCGTCAGCGGAGTACGCAGCTCGTGACCGGCGTCGTCGAGCAGCTGGCGTTGGGCCGCGAACGCCGCCTCGATGCGGTCGAGCATGCTGTTGAAGGTGACCTGCAGCTCGCTGACGTCGTCGTGGCCCGTCACGGGGACACGAGTCGTCAGGTCGCCGCCGGAGATGGCATGCGCCGTGTGCTGCAAGGATCGCAGCGGCGCCAGCAGGCGGCCGACGACCCACGAGGCCAGGCCGGCGACGACGATGACGGCGAGGGCGGCCAACAGGGCGTAGGTGATCATCGACTCGCGCAGATCGGCGCCGGCGGCAGTGACGTCGTGCGTCACCACGAACGCCGAGTCCCCGGCGGCGTCGGTCAACGGCTGGACGACGATGCGGTACTCGTGGCCACCGGCATCGATCGTGCGGGTGCCACCTGTCCGCCTGAGGTCGTCGACCGCGGCTCGAAATGACGGCGAGGTCTGCAACCGTGCGTCGCCCTCGCCCTGGTACGACGGGCCTCCCGTGGGGCCGAACGCGAACAGCGACTCGTTCTCGTCGGGCAGGTTGCGCTGCAAGAACACCGTCATGACGCGGTCGGCCGAGGTGAACGGTCGGTTCGTTCGGGGGTCGACCTCGGCCTGCAGGGCGCGGAACTCGCCGATCTCCTGGGTCAGTCCCGCCTCGATCGCCCGGTCGATGCGTCGGGACTCCACGACGTACAGCGTCAGACCGACGACCGTCAACGACAAGGTGACGGCCGCCGCGACGGCGAACGTCAGGCGCTGCCGGACCGTCGTACGTGCCGTTCTCACCGCTCAGTCGTCATCGTCGTCGTCATCGTCGTGCTCGTCATCATCGTCGTCGGGACCGTCGTCGTCATCATCATCGCGGATCCTGGGCTCGACGGGGCCGGGATCGGCTGCCGATGGCGTGGGCCGGCCCGTCGTGGCCGGTCCGCTGGGTCCGGACCGGTCGAGTCCGGTCGGGGCGTCGATCGTGATGGGCGTGGTGTCGCGCTGGGTGGGGTCGTCATCGGCCGTCACTCGGCTTGCGACGACGAGCACGAGGAGCACCGCGGCCAGAGCTGCCACCAGAGTGGGCAGACGACGAACTTCCATGCGTTCAGCGTGCCGTATGGGTATCTGCGGGACGATGAGATGACGATGAGAGTCTTCTTAGGTTCGACTGCTCGTGGCGCGCCGATCGCGATGTGGCACGATTCCTCGCGTGATCTGGCGCGCGATCGACGGGGCGGCGACGGCTCCACGTGAGTCGGCGTCAGCCGTCACGATCGGAGCGTTCGACGGTGTCCACCGCGGGCATCAAGAGCTGGTGCGCCGCGCTGCAGCAACCGGACTGCCGGCCGTCGCCGTCACGTTCGACCCGCATCCGACGGCGGTGTTCGCGCCGGACCATGCGCCGCGCCGGTTGACCACCGTGGAGCGTCGTGTCGAGCTGCTGCGTGCGGCCGGCGCCGACGAGGTGCGGGTGCTGGCGTTCGATCGCGAGATGGCCGCGTGGTCGCCCAGGGAGTTCATCGACCGCGTGCTGTGCGCGCAGCTGTCGGCACGCGCCGTCGTGGTGGGAGCGAACTTCACGTTCGGCTCGAAGGCCGCCGGCACGTGCGACCTGCTGAGAGATGCCGGTCCCGACGCCGGGTTCACGGTCGACGAGGTCGCCTTGCTGGGAGGACCGATTCCGTGGTCGTCGACACGTGTGCGGGCGGCGATCGCCGACGGCGACATGCGCGCCGCCGCCGACATCCTGGGTCGGCCGCACGAGATCGAGGGCGTCGTCAGCCGCGGTGAGCAGCGCGGCCGCGAGCTGGGCTTTCCCACGGCCAACGTGCCGGTCGACGAACGGTTCGCCGTCCCACCCGACGGGGTCTACGCCGCCTGGTTCGTGCGCGCGTCGGGGGAGCGGTTGCCGGCTGCGACCTCGGTGGGCACCAACCCTACGTTCGGCGAGCACGAGCGACGGGTCGAGTCCTACGTCCTGGATCGCGACGACCTGGATCTGTACGGCGAGTCCGTTCGGGTCGAGTTCGTCGAACGACTGCGCGGCATGGACACGTTCGACGGCGTCGATGCGCTGCTGGCGCAGATGGCGCGCGACGTGGACGCCGCTCGCCTGGTGCTGGGCAGCTGACGGTCAGCGGGCCCAGCTGTGATGTCCAGGCCACCTGGCCGAGGACGCCTGGGCGTCACTTGGCCGCGGACGTCTCGGCGTCCAGCGCGTCGATGACGGCGTCGGCCGTTGCCTCCATGCCCGCGCGTCGCGGATGCAGCCAAGCGCCGTCGTCACGCGTCTCCGTGGTGCCGTTGGTCCACGGCTCGTCGCTGCACGGGTCGTGGCCGATCGACAGCTGCGTCATCGGGACGAGCCGCACGTCATGGGCCTGGGCGACCCCGGACATCACGTCGGCCAGACGTTGTTCGGCCTCATGCACCAGCTTCAAGGTGTCGGCCGGGACGTCGAGCACGTCGCACGGGGCTCCGGAGGCGAACGACAGGTACCCGACCAGGAGCACGGTCGCCTGGGGGGCGCGCTGCTGGACGGCGTCCAGGATCGCCCCCACCGAGACCTCGATGCGGTCCAGGAGCGGCTCCAGGTCCTCGTTCACGAACGGACCACACGTGCGTCCGGGGTTCTTGGCGAACACGCACTGGCTGAACAACCGCGTGCTGTAGCCGTCGTTGGCACCGATGCCGACCGTGACCAGGACCGTCGACTCTGTCAAGGCGTCGATCTGGACCGCCGGCGCACCTGCCTGGGGGGTGTCCAGGACGTTCGCGGTGGTGGCGCTGCCGCAGCTGACGTCGACCAGCTTGAGCCCGATTCGTTCGGCGACCAGCGACGGATAGTTGCGCTTCGAGCGCTGGCAGGGGCCCGAATCGGCGACCGCCGGAGCGATGCCGGGCCCCGAGGTGTACGAGTCGCCGATGGCGACGTAGGTGTCGGATCCGGTGACGTCGGGCTGGGTCTCGGTCGGCTGCTGACAAGCTGCGGTCGCGATCAAAACTGCGAGGCCGACGAGTACACGACGCATGGTGCTCCACCTTAACGTACCGAGCACGGCGGTCCGGCTCGCCGATCGTCCTCGCCCGATTCGCCCTGCGGCGACTCCCGCTGATATTCTGGGCGATGCCGTCAGAACGGCCACGGATCGAGAGAGCCCCGAGGGACATGCCCGGGAGCGCCGTGCAACGAGTACAACTCAGGAGCAACGTGTCGAAGAAGACCGCCGCGCCCACCGTGGCCGGCCAGGATCGCGCAGACATCATCAAGGCCTACCAGCTCAGCGACAACGACACGGGTTCCCCCGAGGTCCAGATCGCGCTGCTGACCCAGCGCATCGCGCACCTCACCGAGCACCTCAAGGAGCACAAGCACGACCACCACAGCCGTCGTGGTCTGCTGCTGCTCGTCGGCCAGCGCCGTCGACTGCTGAACTACCTGCAGAAGACGGACATCGAGCGCTACCGTTCGCTCATCGAGCGACTCGGTCTGCGTCGCTGAGACGTCGCGAGGCGGTCATCCCGTGCCGGGGTGGCCGCCCCGTTCATATCTGACCCACCATCACAACTGAACATTTTCCATCCCACGACGAGGGTCTTCAGAGCGGTCCTCGGTAGTGGTTCTCCATGCCACGGCGTGCAGCGGCGACGAGTTCGCACGTGCGGCGCCCGATCATGGAGCACCTCGATCGAAGACCGACCGCCCATTCGCGGACACTCACCCGGGCCCTCGTCCCCAACGCAGGTCATGCCTGCAGAAGGGGGACATCCATGTCCACCGACATCCATTCGGTCGAGACCGTCATCGACAACGGTTCCTACGGCCGGCGCAAGGTTCGCTTCGAGACGGGCCTGCTGGCTCGTCAGGCCGCAGGTTCGGTCGCGGCCTACCTCGACGACGACACGATGCTGTTGTCCGCCACCACGGCCGGCAAGAGCCCGCGCGACGGCTTCGACTTCTTCCCGCTGACGGTCGACGTCGAGGAGCGCATGTACGCCGCGGGCCGGATCCCCGGTTCGTTCTTCCGTCGTGAGGGCCGTCCGAGCGAGGACGCGATCTTGACCTGCCGGCTGATCGACCGCCCGTTGCGCCCGACGTTCAAGAAGGGCCTGCGCAACGAGGTCCAGGTCGTCATCACGGTGCTGGCGCTCAACCCCGACACCCCGTACGACGTGCTGGCGATCAACGCCGCGTCGGCGTCGACCCAGATCTCCGGACTGCCGTTCAGCGGCCCCGTCGGCGCCACCCGCGTCGCGTTGATCAACGGCCAGTGGGTCGCGTTCCCCACGCACAGCCAGCTCGAGGACGCCGTGTTCGACATGGTCGTCGCGGGTCGCGTCGCAGGCGACGACGTCGCGATCATGATGGTCGAGGCCGAGTCCACCGAGTCCACCTGGGACCTGGTGCGAGGCGGCGCCCAGGCGCCGACCGAGGAGGTCGTCGCCGGCGGCCTCGAGGCTGCCAAGTCCGTCATCAAGCAGCTGTGCGAGGCCCAGGCCGAGCTGGCCAGGACCGCTGCCAAGCCGGTCCAGGAGTTCCCGATCTTCCTCGACTACGAGGACGACGTGTACGAGGCCATCCAGTTCGCCAAGGACGACCTGGCGCAGGCCATGACGATCGTGAGCAAGGCCGACCGTGAGGACCGTGAGTCCGAGATCAAGGCCGACGTGCTCGACAAGATCGGCGAGCAGTTCGCCGGCCGCGAGAAGGAGATCGGCGCTGCCTTGCGGTCGCTGACCAAGACCCTCGTGCGTGAGCGCGTCCTGCGCGACAAGGTCCGCATCGACGGTCGCGGACTGGCCGACATCCGTGAGCTGTCGGCCGAGGTCGGCGTCATCCCGCGCGTGCACGGCTCGGCGCTGTTCCAGCGGGGCGAGACCCAGATCCTGGGCGTCACGACGCTGAACATGCTCGACCTGGAGCAGAAGCTCGACACGCTGTCGCCGGAGACCACGCGTCGCTACATGCACAACTACAACTTCCCGCCGTTCTCCACCGGTGAGACCGGTCGCGTGGGCTCGCCCAAGCGCCGCGAGATCGGTCACGGTGCGCTGGCCGGCCGGGCGCTGATGCCGGTGCTGCCCACTCGCGAGGAGTTCCCGTACGCGATCCGGCAGGTCTCCGAGGCCCTGGGATCGAACGGATCGACGTCGATGGGCTCGGTCTGCGCCTCGACGTTGGGCCTGCTGAACGCGGGCGTGCCGTTGCGCGCCCCGGTCGCCGGCATCGCGATGGGCCTGATCTCCGGTGAGGTCGACGGCCAGACGCAGTACGTGACCTTGACCGACATCCTGGGGGCCGAGGACGCTTTCGGTGACATGGACTTCAAGGTCGCCGGCACTCGCGAGTTCGTCACGGCGTTGCAGCTCGACACCAAGCTCGACGGCATTCCCGCCGACGTGCTGGCCGGTGCCCTGACGCAGGCTCGCGATGCTCGTTTCGCGATCCTGGACGTCATGGCCGAGGCCATCAGCGAGCCGGACGAGATGAACCCGCTGGCACCGCGGATCATCACGATCAAGATCCCGGTCGACAAGATCGGTGAGGTCATCGGCCCGAAGGGCAAGATGATCAACCAGATCCAGGACGACACCGGCGCGAAGATCTCGATCGACGACGACGGCACCGTCTACGTCGCCGGCGACGGCGGCGACTCGGCCGAGGCCGCGCGCGACGCCATCAACGCGATCGCCAACCCGACGATGCCCGAGGTCGGCGAGCGCTACCTCGGCACGGTCGTCAAGACGGTCGACTTCGGCGCGTTCATCTCGCTGACGCCCGGCAAGGACGGTCTGCTGCACATCAGCAAGCTGCGTGACCTCAACGGTGGCCAGCGCGTCAACAACGTCGAGGACGTCGTCTCGGTCGGTCAGAAGATCCAGGTCGAGATCGCCGAGCTCGGCGACCGCGGCAAGATCTCGCTGGTCCCGGTCGTGGAGAAGGCCGAGGGCGACGAGCCCTCCGCCGAGGCCGACGAGCCCGCCGACGACTGACCCGTCCGCACGACGCCCCCGCACCGACCCCGGTGCGGGGGCGTCGTCGTCCCTGGCCGTCTCCCGACTCGGTCGCCTCGACCGACAGCCACTAACCTGACCCCATGACGATCAAGGTCGCGGTGCTGGGCGCCAAGGGGCGCATGGGGTCGACGTCGGTGGCAGCGATCACCGCCGCCGACGGGCTCGACGTCGCCGCGCAGATCGACGTCGACGACTCGCTCGACGCCGTGGCGGCATCGGGCGCCCAGGTGGTCCTGGACTTCACGCAGCCCGATGTCGCGTTGGACAACGTGCGCTGGTGCATCGAGCACGGCATCGACGTCGTGGTCGGCACCAGCGGATTCGACGACACCAAGCTCGTCCGGGTGCGCGAGCTGTTGGGGGAGGACCCGCAGGTCGGCGTGCTGATCGTTCCCAACTTCTCCATCGGTGCCGTACTGATGATGAAGTTCGCCGCCGACGCCGCGCCGTGGTTCGAGTCGGTCGAAGTGATCGAGATGCACCATCCGGACAAGGTGGACGCGCCGTCCGGTACCGCGACCCGGACGGCCGAGATGATCGCCGAGGCGCGCGAGCGGGCCGGCTCAGCCGCGCTGCCCGACGCCACCACGACCGATCCCGAGGGCGCCCGAGGAGCGAAGGTCGCCGGTATCCCGGTGCATGCGTTGCGCGCTCGGGGGTTCGTGGCCAGCCAGGAGGTGGTGCTCGGTGGTGCGGGCGAGACGTTCTCGATCCGTCACGACTCGCACGACCGCGAGTCGTTCATGCCGGGCGTGCTCGCGGCGCTGCGGGCCGTGCAGGACCGACCCGGACTGACCGTCGGGTTGGACGCCGTTCTGGGGCTGTGATCCGCTAGCGGATCCAGGACCGGTACACGAGCGGGCTGGGGATCACGGGGCGGGGAACGGCTGCGGGGTCGCGGTCCGCGACCGGCTGGCTCGCGGGCCACAACAGGTCGCTGACGGCCGCACCGCAGATGTCGGCTGCGGCCTGCGGGACTCCGCGTTCGACCAGGCCGACGACGAGCCGAAGGCCGATCAGGCCGCACACCATACCTGCCGCCAGATCACTGACCCAGTGGTGACCCATGAGCCAGCTGACCACGACGGTGTTGACGATGATCAGGTGCCAGAACTGCGCCACGACCACGGTGCGTCGGTGGGTCCACTGGGGGCTGTAGAGCACGAACAGCAACAGGATCGTTCCCCACAGCAGCACTGCTTCGGTGGCGTGACCGCTGGGATAGGCCATCGAGTGCTTGCCTTGCGCGAGGATCCCGCCGTCCCACCAGTCGGGCTCACCCACCTTGGTGCTGCTCTTGGCCAGGAATATCTTCAAGATGCCGACGCCGGCGAACATCAGCTCGGCCAGACCGGCGATGATCAGTGGGGCGAAGGTGCGGCACCGAGCCGCGAACCACAGCGCGACGACCAGCATCAGGACGCCGACCACCCGCTGGCTCGACAATCGGTCGAGCACTTCTTGGAAGAGGGTGAACAACATCCCGTCGTCCTTGGTGACCACGCGAACGAAGAAGAACCGATCGACGTCACGGCCGACGGGGCTGATGGCCAGCGCGGTCCCTGCCACGAAGACGACCGTCAGGATCTCCAGGCTCGGCAGGGGCCAGAAGCGTAGCGGCGAGGCGTAGAAGCGAGCACGATCACGGAAGGTCGAGATCAGGGTACGGACAGAATCTGTCATCGTGACCTCGGCCTTCGGAACATTCGTGGGGGAATGGACAGTGACGGGGCCGCGGGGTCGGCCCAGTCAAGGCTAGTGCTCGCAGCCAAGAATTTGCTGAGGACGACGGTGTGACATTCATCGAGGTCGGCTGTGATCTGTCTCTCACGGTGATCGGTGGCGTCACGTCCACAGCCGCAACAGGGCAGCGGTGGCCGCCGCCGCGACGACCATCGGCAGGAACGGGACTCCGCGCCACAGCAGCACCGCGGCCACGGCGATCGCGGGAAGTCGCGCATCGAGCACGAGACGATCACCGTCGGCGAGCACCTGCACGGCGATCAGCGCCCCGAGCAGTCCGAGCGGAATCAGCTCCGACACCTGCACGGTCAGCCGGTGGGTCAGCAACCGTTCGGGAACCGACAGGCCCGCGATCTTGAGCCCGTAGCAGCCGACGACCGTCAGCGCGATGCCCACCCACACGGCGCTCACGCGTCGCCTCCTGGCGGCCGGCGGCCGAGCGCGAGTCCGAGCAGCACCGCGACGCCACCACCGAGGACGATCGGCAGGCCGGCGGAGGTGACGGGCACGAGTCCTGCCGCTGCCGCGGCACCCGCGAGTGCGACGGCGCGGGCCAACGCGCTCGTCAGGCGCGGCCACACCAGGCCCAGGAACGCTGCGCCGACCGCGGCGTCCAGACCGTAGGCGCGTGGGTCTCCCAGGGACTCGCCGGCGATGGCGCCCAGCAGCGTGAACAGGTTCCACAGCACGAAGACGCCGATGCCGGTCACGAAGAATCCGAGGCGAGCCTGTCGCGACGACGTGCGCGTGACGGCCATTGCCGTCGACTCGTCGATGACGACCTGCGCGGCGGCCCACCGACGCCAACCCGACAAGCGCAGCAGCGGAGCCAACGTGATGCCGTAGAACATGTTGCGGACACCCAGCAGTGTCGCCGTCACCGCGCCGGTCGCCGGGTTGCCGCCCGCCGCGACGACGCCGATGAACGCGAATTGTGAACCGCCGGTGAACACCAGCAGCGACAGCAGGCACGTCTGGAGCACGGTCAGGCCGGACGCCGTGGAGATGGCACCGAACGACACGCCGTAGGCGCCGACCGCTACCGCGACTCCGAGCGAGTCACTGACGACGGACCGATCCGAGGCGTCGAGCCGGCCCGTCCCCGGCCACCTCATGACCTCAGGCCGGTGTGCAGTCGCACTTGGGCCAGGCGGGCACCGGATGCGGCTTCCAGCTCGCGATGTGCACCGTCAGGACCCCACCCGGCACTCGTGGCGAAGGCGCGCCGGGCGTCGTCGCGGCCCTCGACCCACCACACGATCCGGTCGAAGCCGTCGGCACGCATGGTGTCGGCGATCGCCTGGAGCAGCCGCGACCCGTGCCCGGCGCGGCGATGGTCCGGGTCGATCGTCAGCTCGGCGATCTCGCCGTCGGCGCCCTGGTCACTGTCGGGGTCGTAGGACGGATGGATCAACGCATAACCGCGGACCGTGTTGCGCTCGAGGGCGACGAACACCCGCACGCGTGCCTCGGGTGGACGGCTGATCAGCGTGGCCCAGCGCTCGATCAGCGTGTCGGTCTCGACGTGGTCGGCGTCGCCGAGGTCGGCGAACTCCAGCGACCACGCCGTCTGCTGGATCCGGGCGATCGCTGCGGCGTCGTCGGGCCAGGCCAGTCGAGCGCTGACGTCGGGACCGGCGGTCGTCACCTCAGGAAGCTCTCGATCAGTCCGCTCTCGGCGCCCTTGGAGTCCAGCATCGTCTCGGTCAGCGACAGGTTCCGGGCGCTGGGCCAGATCTCGAAGGTCAGGACGAGCAGTCCGGGGACTCCGGCGATCAGGATGGGCCAGGCGGCGTTGTCGGTGACGAACGCGACAGCGACACCGAGCAGGATCGGCGCCTCGCAGATCGCCAGCCTGCGGACGGTCTGTCCGGCGTAGATCCCCAAGCCGGTCCTGGTCGCATCGGTCGAACCGGGATTCAGCGCGGGCGTGCCCAGCCAGACACGTTCGGCGAAGAACGTGGCGACGGCGACAGCGGCGAGCAGCAGGACCCACACCCAGACGGCGGGTCGGTCGGCGTCGACCCCATTGAACATCCACACCAGCAACAGCAGGAACAGCACCGTCAATCCCAGCTGGACCAACACGAAATTGCGGATCTCGCGGGGTTTGGCGTCGTACTCGGTCACCATGAGGCCACTCTTCCACACCGGACACGCCCCGTGCGTGGCGAGTCGCGCCAGGGTGTCACACGCCGTTGGTAGATTCGGCGGCATGCAGGTCTACCTCGAGCTCGTGCAGCGCATCCTCGACGACGGAGTCGAGAAGGGCGACCGAACGGGTACGGGAACCCGCAGCGTCTTCGGCCACCAGATGAGGTTCGACCTGTCGCAGGGCTTCCCGCTGGTCACGACCAAGAAGATCCACGTCAAGTCCGTCGTGGGTGAGCTGTTGTGGTTCATCTCCGGAGACACCAACGTGCGCTTCCTGCAGGAGAACGGCATCTCGATCTGGGACGAGTGGGCCGACGAGAACGGCGATCTGGGGCCGGTCTACGGACACCAGTGGCGCTCCTGGCCCACGCCCGACGGCACGACGATCGACCAGCTGGCCGGTGTCATCGACCAGCTGCAGCGCGATCCCGACTCACGCCGGCACATCGTCAGCGCGTGGAACGTGGCCGATCTCGATGCGATGGCGCTCGCGCCGTGCCACGCCTTCTTCCAGTTCTACGTGGCCCCACAGGCCGACGGTCCGGGCCGGCTGAGCTGCCAGCTGTACCAACGCTCGGCCGATGTGTTCCTCGGCGTGCCGTTCAACATCGCCTCGTATGCGCTGCTGACCCACATGGTGGCGCAGGTCGCGGGCCTGGAGGTCGGCGACTTCGTGCACACGCTCGGCGATGCGCACCTGTACTCGAACCACCTGGACCAGGCGCGCGAGCAGCTCACCCGTGAGCCGAAGGCCCTGCCGCAGCTGTGGCTCGACCCGACCGTGACGTCGATCGACGGCTTCACCCTCGACTCGGTCAAGATCACCGGGTACGACCCGCATCCGCTGATCAAGGCGCCGATCGCCGTATGAGGCGCCCGTGACGGTCACCTTGGTCGCCGCCGTCGGCGCCAACAACGTCATCGGCCGCGACGGCGACCTGCCGTGGCGCCTGCCCGAGGACCTGAAGCACTTCAAGACGTTGACGTCGGGTCATCCGATCGTGATGGGGCGCGCCACGTACGAGTCGATCGGTCGGCCCCTGCCGGGGCGCACGACGATCGTCGTGACGCGCAATCGAGACTGGTCGGCCGAAGGCGTGGAGACGGCACCGGACCTGACCACGGCCTTGTCTCGCGCCGGTGAGCTCGACGACGAGGTGTTCGTCGTCGGCGGAGGCCAGATCTACCTCGAGGCGTTGGAACGCGAGCTGGTCGACTTCATGGTCATCACGCGGGTGGCCCAGGCACCCGACGGCGACACCTACTTTCCCCGCATCGACTGGACCGACTGGCACGAAGTCGGCCGAGTTCCCCACGTCGGTTTCGACATCGTGACGTACCAACGCGCCTCGGGCTGACCCGCTTCGCCCCGTCGGTTGCCTCGTGCTCGGCGTGGACGGACACTGGCACTGACGGGCACCGGCACCGATGAGAGGGGTAGCCATGGCGCACGGAGACATCACGCACGTCGACATCCCGGTAGCGGACCCGAGTCGGGCCAAGGACTTCTACTCGACCCTGTTCGGCTGGCAGATCGTCGCCCCGCCGGGTTTCGAGGACTACCCGATGTGGCGGGCACCCAATCAGGTCAGCGGCGGCGGACTGGCGCCACGCAGTGACGGTTTCACCCAGCCGCGGTCCTACGTCGAGGTCGACTCGATCGACGACACCCTGGCGTTGGTCGCCGAGCACGGTGGGCGCATCGTGATGACCAAGTCACCGATCTCCGACACGAGCTGGTGGGCGGCGTTCGAGGACCCCGACGGCAACGTCGTCGGACTCTACGAGGGCGTCACCGACGTCGACGGGGCCTGACAGCCGCCGTCAGGCCAGGATCGCCAGCTGCCGGGACTGCGCCAGCAGATTTCCGTCGACATCCCACAGCTCGCCGTCCTCCTCGTGGAATCCGTTGACGACGTGATTCGTCCGCAGTCGCGTGGCGACCCACGCGCTGGTGGGCAAGCGGTGCAGGTGCACCGTCAGCTGCACGGTCAGTGACGCCGTCGCGACATCGGGACCGAGCTCGAAGACGGGCGGGATGAACGAGTCGCACAAGAACGCGAGTGTGGCGTAGTCCGCGGGTCGACCGTCGCTGCGACGCTGCCACAGCTCGTAGAGCGGTTCGCCGGTCGGTCGGCCGGTGGTGAAGCCCGGGGGAGCGGTCAGGCGGTAGTCGACGCGATCGAAGATGCCTCCTGACGGTGCGCCGAGGTCTCGCGGATCGGGCAGCGACTCGGGGTCGGGCAACTGGGGTGCCCGACCCAGCTCGACGCTCGGGCGGTCGTCGAACCGTGGCCCGAAGCTCGCGGTCATCTGGGCGATCAGGCGGTCGTCCTGGACCAGGACCGCGTCACCGGTCTGGATCGTGCGCCCGGACCGTATCGGTGTGCAGCGGATCTCGGCGGCCCCGTTCTGCGGTGGACCGTGGTAGGTGATCGCCGCCACGCGCGGTGCTTCGGTGTCCATCTCCGCGGCCAGGCCCGTCAGCATGGCGGCCAGGATGTACCCACCGTTGGGTCGACCGGCCGGAGTGTTCCAGCGGTCGGTCATCTCCAGGCTGCGCAGGCCGTTTCCCAGCGGCTCGGAGGTCAGGTCGGCCGTGTACACGTCTTCAGTCACCTGCTCATCCAACACCAGCGTCGGGACGTGGTCGCGATACCCTCGGTGCATGACGTCGCCCCTTGCTACCGAGGCCGCCCCGTTCGGTCGTGTGCTCACTGCGATGGTCACCCCGTTCACGGCAGACGGAGCCCTCGACCTCGACGCCGCGCAGCGCGTGGCCACGCATCTGGTCGACGGCGGCAACGACGGCCTCGTCGTCAGCGGGACCACGGGGGAGTCGCCGACCACGACGGTCGAGGAGGACGGACGTCTGCTGGCGGCGGTGGTCGAGGCCGTCGGCGATCGAGCCTCGGTCGTCGCGGGTTCGGGCACCAACGACACCCACCACTCGGTCGAACTGGCACAACAGGCGCGCAAGGCCGGTGCCGACGGGCTCCTCGTGGTGAACCCGTACTACTCCAAGCCGCCCCAGGCCGGCATCGTCGCGCACGTCGAGTCGATCGCCCAGGCCGGCGAGGACGTGCCGATCATGCTGTACGACCACCCCGGACGCACGGGCGTGCAGCTGGCGGAGGCGACGATCGCCAAGTTGCGTGAGAACCCACTGATCGTCGCGTTGAAGGACGCCGTGGGCGACTTCGAACGTGGCGCCTGGCTGATGCGCCAGACGGGTATCAAGATCTACTCCGGCGACGACGCGTTGAACCTGGGCTGGCTGGCCTACGGCGCCAGCGGCATCGTCAGCGTCGTGGCGCACGCAGGACCGCAGCCGTGGGCCGATCTGGTCGCCGCGGTCGACGCGGGGGACCTGGAACGGGCTCGCCGCATCAACGCCCGCCTGCTGCCGGTGGTGCGCGCGATGATGACCGTGACCCAGGGCGCCATCACGGCCAAGGCCGTCATGCAGATCCTCGGCGTCCTGGACAACCGCACGATGCGTCTGCCGCTTCCCCAGGCCACCGACGACGAGGTCGCGATGCTCCGCGACGCCCTCGCCTCCGCCAACCTCATCACCCCCTAACTCCCTAACTATCTTCTCCATTTCAGTTGTCGTTGAATCGAGGCCCCATGTCCCGAATTTTGCGGGCTCATGCACTCTTTGGGCACTGTGAACCGGTGCAACACCCCGCAAAATTCGGGGGTGGGTCCCGGTGAGTCACATGCACAGCGAGTTGAGCGAGCCGGGGCCGCTGGCCGCGGGGGCACTGCGGGTCACGCCGCTGGGCGGGTTGGGCGAGGTCGGGCGCAACATGACCGTGTTCGAGTTCGGCGGCAAGCTGCTGATCGTCGACTGCGGAGTGCTGTTCCCTGAGGAGCACCACCCGGGCGTCGACCTGATCCTGCCGGACTTCGGACCGATCCGCGATCGGCTCGACGACGTCGTGGGCATCGTGCTGACCCACGGCCACGAGGACCACATCGGCGGCGTGCCGTACCTGCTGCGCGAGCGCGGTGACATCCCGGTCATCGGGTCGCGTCTCACGCTGGCCCTGGTGGGACCGAAGCTCAAGGAGCACCGCCTCAAGGAGGTGCCCACGTACACCGTGGCCGAGGGCGACGTGCAGTCGTTCGGCCCGTTCGAGTGCGAGTTCGTCGCGGTCAACCACTCGATCCCCGACGCCCTGGCCGTCGCGATCAAGACCCCCGCGGGCGTCGCGCTGCACACCGGCGACTTCAAGATGGATCAGCTGCCGCTCGACGGCCGCATCACCGACCTGCGAGCGTTCGCGCGCCTCGGCGAGGCCGGCGTCGACCTGTTCCTGACCGACTCGACGAACGCCGACGTCCCCGGCTTCACGGTGTCCGAGCGCAAGATCACGCCCGCCATCGATGCCGTCTTCGCCAGCAGCCCCGGCAAGATCATCGTGGCGTCGTTCGCCTCGCACGTGCACCGCGTCCAGCAGGTGCTCGACGCCGCGGCCAAGCACGACCGCAAGGTCGCCTACATCGGCCGGTCCATGGTCCGCAACATGCAGATCGCCCGCGAGCTGGGGTACCTGAACGTGCCGGACGGCGTCGTGATCGACAAGATCGACGGCATACCGCCGCACAAGCTGGTCCTGATGTCGACCGGGTCGCAAGGCGAGCCGATGGCGGCGCTGTCCCGCATCGCCAACCGCAGCCACCAGCAGGTCGCGATCGAACCGGGCGACACGGTGCTGCTGGCCTCGTCACTGATCCCCGGCAACGAGAACGCCGTGTACCGGGTCATCGACGGCCTGACCAGGTTGGGCGCGCGCGTGGTCCACAAGGGCAATGCGCTCGTGCACGTCTCGGGACACGCATCGGCCGGCGAGCTGTTGTACTGCTACAACATCGTCAAGCCCAGCAACGTGATGCCCGTGCACGGCGAGATCCGACACCTGCACGCCAACGGCGAGCTGGCGACCCAGACCGGCGTGCCGAACGTGCTGCTGTGCGAGGACGGCTACGTGGTCGACCTGGTCGACGGACACGCGTCGATCGCGGGCGCCGTCGAGTGCGGCTACGTCTACGTCGACGGGTCGTCGGTCGGCGACGTCACCGACACGGACCTGAAGGACCGTCGCGTCCTGGGTGAGGAGGGATTCATCTCCGTCGTCACCGTCATCGACTCGACCAACGGCAAGATCCTCTCCGGCCCGGAGGTCCACGCCCGCGGCATCGCCGAGGACGACTCGGTGTTCGACGAGATCATCCCCAAGATCGTCCGTGCGCTGGAGGACGCCCTCGCCGAGGGCGGACACGACACCTACGCGTTGCAGCAGGTGGTGCGCCGCGCCCTCGGCTCGTTCGTGGGCCGCAAGCTGCGCCGTCGCCCGATGATCCTTCCGGTGGTCATCGAGGCCTGACCGGCTCAGCCGGCGACCTCACCGCTCGGCCGTCCTTGGACGACCACGTAACGTGACGGGCCAGGCCAGGAAACGGAACCGAAACAGCAGTCGATCACCGTGGGATCATGTCTGGTCCGGCGTTGGTCCTGGTGTCGTACGGAACGCGTTCTCGAACTGCGCGCGCATCGTACGCACGCTTCGTCAATGCGGTCCGGCACGCGTCGAACCTCGACGTGCACGTCGCTTGTCTCGACGGCGAAGAACCGTCGGCCACCGAGGTCGTCGCCGCGCTGCCCGGACCGTGCGTCGTGGTTCCGATGACGCTGTTCGCTGACGCGGCATCGACCGCCGTCCAGCGATTGCTCGCCCGACACCCGTCGGTGTCCGTCGCGCCGGGCATCGGTCCCGACTGGTCCGTCGCAGAGGTGCTCGCGAAGCGCCTGATCGAGATCGGGGCGCGACCCGACGACGCGGTCGTCCTCGCCGCTGGTCGAGTCGGCTCACGGACGGGCATCGCCGACCTGGGTCGTGCCGCCCGTCTGCTCAGCGGCATCTGGGGTGGCCGCGTCCATGTCGGCACGCTGGGCGGCCCGCACACCGACGTCGCCGACGCCGTCGACATCGCGCGGGCCCACGGCGGACGTGTCGTGATCGCGTCCTATGCGCTGACCGGGGGAGACGACCACGAGCGCTTCGAACGATCCGGCGCGGACCTCGTCACCGCACCACTGCTGGCGGACGGTCGTGCTCCGGATCCACGACTGGTCGACCTCACGGTGCGTGCCGGCGGCACGCTGGGAGCGGTGTGACCCGATTTACTGGTGTGCGGCGTGTGAAACCTGTGAAACGTGAGGTTCAGCGGTATCGTGCCCGACATGGCGACCCGTACGTCTTCCCCGCCGCGCAAGCGGTCGTCCGGAAGCCAGGCCCGTACCGCGGCAACGAAACGCAAGCCCGCGGCCCGTCGGCCTGCCCAGAAGAAACGTCCCGCCCGACGGCCCGCAGCCCGATCGGGCCCAGGACCGGTGGCTTCGCTGCTGGCCGGCATCGTGCGACTGCTGTCGACGATCTGGCTCGGCCTCGCCGGTCTGATCGGTGCCATCGCACGCAGCATCGGCTCCGGCGCCCGTGACCTGGAGCCGGAGCACCGCCGAGACGGCGTGGGCTTCGCGATCCTGGGCATCGGCCTCGTCGTGGCCGCGGCGGTGTGGTGGAACGTCTCGGGCAGGGTCGGTGACGTCATCCGCGACATCACGGCCGGCAGCGTCGGCGTCCTGGCCTGGGCCGTGCCGATCCTGCTGGTCGTCGTCGCCTGGCGGACGCTGCGGCACCCGGACACCAATGGTCCCGCAGGACGCCAGATCACCGGCTGGCTGATGATCACCGGCGGGATCTTGGGCATCGTCCACATCTCCCACGGCGTGCCGCGACCCAGCGACCAGGACCCGGACGCGATGCGCGAGGCCGGGGGAGCCGTGGGATACCTGTTTTCCGCGATCCTGATGGACCTGCTGACGTCGGCGTACGTCGTGGTGCCGCTGCTGTCGCTCGTGGCACTGTTCGGTCTGCTGATCGTGACGTCCACGCCGTTGTACGCCGTCCCCGTTCGATTGTCCGAGCTGCGCGACATGGCCCTGGGCCGCAAGCATCAGCCCGAGGCCTCCGCCGAACCGGCCAAGAAGCGCCATCCGCGCACCGACCGCAGCGTCGCGGCCGACGAGCCGTACGACAACCCGCTCGTCGACGGACCGGACGAGGACCGGCAGGTCTCGCTCAAGCGCCGCAAGGACGCCGAGCCCGACGACACCGAGGACACGGTCGACGTCGCGGTGCCTGCTCCGGTTGCCGCCGTGCCCGAAGGTGACGTACCCGACGAGCTGCCGCCGATGGAGCCGCTGCCGGCCAGGTCCGAGCAGCTGTCCCTCGGCGACGTGGTCTACACGCTGCCCGACAGCTCGACGCTGCGCGAGGGCACTCCGCCGAAGAAGCGCTCGGCGGCCTCCGACGAGGTCGTCGACAGGCTGACCGAGGTGCTGGAGCAGTTCCAGATCGACGCGACCGTGACGGGGTACACCCGCGGCCCGACGGTCACCCGGTACGAGGTCGAGCTCGGCCCCGCGGTCAAGGTCGAGAAGGTCACGGCGCTCAGCAAGAACATCGCGTACGCGGTGGCGTCCAACGAGGTGCGGATCCTCAGCCCGATCCCCGGCAAGTCCGCGATCGGCGTCGAGATCCCGAACGTCGACAAGGAGACCGTCAGCCTGGGCGACGTGCTGCGCTCGAACAAGGCACGCAGCGATCACCACCCGATGGTGATCGGCCTGGGCAAGGACGTCGAGGGCGGCTACGTCGTGGCCAACCTGGCCAAGATGCCGCACCTGCTGGTCGCCGGCGCGACCGGATCGGGCAAGAGCTCGTTCGTCAACTCGATGGTGGCGTCGCTGCTGATGCGCGCGACGCCCGAGGAAGTGCGCATGATCATGGTCGACCCCAAGCGGGTCGAGCTGACTGCGTACGAAGGTGTTCCGCACCTGATCACGCCCATCATCACCAACCCCAAGAAGGCCGCCGAGGCGCTGCAGTGGGTCGTGCGCGAGATGGACATGCGGTACGACGACCTGGCGAACTTCGGCTACCGGCACATCGACGACTTCAACAAGGCGGTGCGAGCCGGGAAGGTGACACCGCCTCCGGGCAGCGAGCGGGTGATCGCGCCGTACCCCTACCTGCTGGTCGTGGTCGACGAGCTCGCCGACCTGATGATGGTGGCGCCGCGCGACGTGGAGGACTCCATCGTCCGGATCACCCAGCTGGCGCGTGCTGCCGGCATCCACCTGGTGCTGGCGACCCAGCGGCCGTCCGTCGACGTCGTCACGGGGCTGATCAAGGCCAACGTCCCCAGCCGCTTGGCGTTCGCGACCTCGTCGCTGGCCGACAGCCGCGTCATCCTGGACCAGCCGGGTGCGGAGAAGCTGGTCGGTCAGGGCGACGGCCTGTTCCTGCCGATGGGCGCGAACAAGGCGATGCGCATGCAAGGCGCGTGGATCACCGAGTCGGAGATCGAGGCGATCGTCGCCCACTGCAAGCAACAGCTCAAGCCCGAGTACCGCGAGGACGTCACGGCGCCGCAGACCGCCAGGCGCGAGCTCGACGACGACATCGGCGACGACCTCGACCTGGTGCTGCAGGCTGTCGAGCTGGTCGTGACGACCCAGTTCGGCTCGACCTCGATGCTGCAGCGCAAGCTGCGTGTCGGGTTCGCCAAGGCGGGGCGGCTGATGGACATCATGGAGAGTCGCGGAGTCGTCGGTCCCAGCGAGGGTTCGAAGGCGCGCGACGTGCTGATCAAGCCCGACGACCTGGACGAGGTCCTGGCCTCGTTCCAGGCGTGAGCACCATGACGTCGACGGCGTTCGGCCCGTTGCCGCCCAGTGGCGCCGAGCCGCTGGAGTCCTTCGAGATCCACCGGCGCGGCTGGTTGTACGTGGCGGTCGTGATCGTGCCGCTGCTGCTCGCGGGCGGGTACGGCTGGGTGGCGTACGACCGCGGCGAGCTCCTCTGGGCAGGAGTCGCCGGCGTGCTGATGCTGGTGGGTCTGTCGTTCGTCCCGACACTGCGTGACCTGCGGGCTCCGCTGCTGGTCGCCGACGAGCACGGGGTCCGGCTGCAGGGCGACCAGGGGTGGATCGGCCTGCTGTGGAGCGAGATCGAGTCGATCTCGGTCCGGCCGAGTCGCGGACTGCGTGGCGCGCGTCTCGACCTGCTGGCCGACGGGTCGCCCGAACCGTACGGGGTGCCGTTGGGACTGGTCACCGACTGCCCCGCCGGCCAGGCCCAGGTCGAGCTGGCCCGACGCCGGGCCGTGAGCCGGGCCTGACCTGTGGTCCATACTTGAGGTCGGTCGACCGAGAGGGACGCATGGAGACGGCAGGCGTGCCGAGCAGACTCAACATCGCCAATGCACTGACGGTGCTGCGGATCGCCGGCGTCCCCGTCTTCGGGTGGCTGCTGCTGTCCGAGGACGGCCAGGACGTCTCGTGGCGCGTGTGGGCCTGGGTCGTCTTCACGGTGCTGATGCTGACCGACCGGGTCGACGGTGACCTGGCCCGGCGCAAGAACCTGGTGACCGACTTCGGCAAGCTCGCCGACCCCATCGCGGACAAGGCGCTCACGGGGATGGCCTTCATCGGCTTGGCGATCATCTTTCACGACCACGCCTACGGCTGGCTCTTCGTGACCGTCTCGGCGATCGTGCTGGCTCGCGAGTGGGGCATCACGATCATGCGATTCTTCATCAAGAAGTACGGCGTCATGCCCGCCAGCCAGGGCGGACGGATCAAGACGACCCTGCAGGCGTTCGCCCTGGCCGGTTACGTGTTGCCGTTCGAGCTGTGGGACACCGCCCTCACCGACGGGCTGCGGTGGGCGACCCACGTCCTGATGGCCGGCGCCGTGGCCGTCACGGTGGTCACCGGGGTGCAGTACGTCCGGGACGCGCGAGCCATCCGCCGAGAGGCACTGGCGGGTCGGGAGTGACGCCCACCGACGTGGTCGACACCCTGCGACGGGCAGGCGCGACCGTGGCCACGGCCGAATCGCTGACGGGCGGCCTCGTCGTGGCAGGTCTGGTCGATGTCCCGGGTGCCTCCGAGGTGGTGCGCGGCGGGCTCGTGGCGTACGCGCCGGACGTCAAGACCGGGGTGCTGGGTGTCCCGGCGGACATCGTCGCCGAGCACGGCACGGTCGCCGAGGCGACGGCGCGGTCGATGGCCGAGCGGGTCCGGGTGTTGTGCGAGGCGACGTACGGCGTCGCGACGACCGGCGTCGCGGGCCCGGAGCCGAGCGAGGGCAAGCCGGCAGGCACGGTGCACATCGCGGTCGCGGGTCCCACTGGAACGTCTCATCGCGAGTTGTCGCTGGTCGGTGACCGTCAACGGATCCGGACGGCGACCGTGGTCGAGGTGCTCGATCTGCTGGTCGCTAGGCTGAGGGAAGAATCGGACGTCGACCCGCGTTGACCCCGATGGACGATCCGGACGGAGGTGCGCCAACGATGACCACGGTGACGAGCACGATGCGGCAGCTCATCGGTGAGGTGCTGCGCGCACGCCGACTCGCCCAGGGGCTGACCCTGCGCGACGTCTCGGAGAAGGCGCGCGTCTCCCTCGGCTACATCTCCGAGGTCGAGCGGGGCCAGAAGGAGCCGAGCTCGGAGCTGCTGGCGGCGCTGGCCGCCGCGCTCGACGTGCCGTTGTCGAAGGTGCTGCTCGACGTCAGCGCGCTGCTGGCCATCGAGGAGGCCACCGATCTGGCCAGCATCTCCACGATCGCGCCCGCAGCCGGCGGCGTCGAGGCTTCTGCGGCGTGAACCGCCGCTGATGAAGCACTCGGAGTTCTGGGTGCGCATGGAGCACCACCTGGGGGTCGGGTACGCCCGGGTCTGGGCCGACACGCAGGTCATCGGCGATCTGGAGAACCGCACGCCGACCGAGGCGTTGGACGCGGGGGAGATGCCCAAGCGCGTGTGGCGTGCCGTGCACGCCTACCTCGGTCTGCCGCCCTCGGAACGCTGATCGACGCGGCCCGCAGTCGGTGCGAGTGCGACCCGACATCGTCGGCGTGTCGCACCCGGTGATCGAACATCTGTTCGGTAGGTTGTCCACATGGTCTGACGGGTGAAGGACATGTCCACAGGCGGGTCGAGGAGGCCCACGAATGTCTGAGGGTCCTTCTAACGTCGCAGATGACCGGCCACCCACGAAGAGAACGGATCACCCAGATGCCACCCACCGATTCCGCCGTCAGCCTGGCTGACAAGCAGAACGCCAAGGCCGAGGCCGAGAAGCTCAAGGCGCTCGACAACGCCATCGCCCAGATCGACCGCGCGCACGGCAAGGGTGCCGTGATGCGCCTGGGTGAACGCACCAAGACCGCCATCGAGGTCATTCCCACCGGTGCCATGTCGCTGGACATCGCATTGGGTATCGGCGGGCTGCCCCGTGGTCGTGTCGTGGAGATCTACGGCCCGGAGTCCTCGGGCAAGACCACGGTCGCGCTGCACGCGGTCGCCAACGCACAGAAGGCCGGCGGTGTCGCGGCGTTCATCGACGCCGAGCACGCACTCGACCCCGAGTACGCCCGCAAGCTGGGCGTCGACACCGACGCGCTGCTGATCTCGCAGCCCGACAGCGGCGAGCAGGCGCTGGAGATCGCCGACATGCTGATCCGTTCGGGAGCCCTCGACATCATCGTCATCGACTCCGTGGCCGCTCTGGTGCCGCGCGCGGAGATCGACGGCGAGATGGGCGACAGCCACGTGGGCCTGCAGGCCCGACTGATGAGCCAGGCGCTGCGCAAGATGACCGGTGCCATCAACGGCTCGGGCACCACGGCGATCTTCATCAACCAGCTGCGCGAGAAGATCGGCGTCATGTTCGGCTCGCCGGAGACCACCACGGGTGGCAAGGCGCTGAAGTTCTACGCCTCGGTCCGCCTCGACGTGCGGCGTATCGAGACGCTCAAGGACGGTACCGACATGGTCGGCAACCGCACCCGCGTCAAGGTCGTCAAGAACAAGCTCGCCCCGCCGTTCAAGCAGGCCGAGTTCGACATCATGTACGGCCAGGGCGTCAGTCGCGAGGGCAGCCTGATCGACGTGGGCGTGGACGCCGGGTTCGTGCGCAAGGCCGGTGCCTGGTACACCTACGAGGGCGATCAGCTCGGCCAGGGCAAGGAGAACGCACGTCAGTTCCTGCGCGACAACCCCGACCTGGCCGACGAGCTCGATGCGCGCATCAAGGCGCACCTGGGCATCGGCGTCGAGGCGGTCGAGCAGGCCGACGACGATCCGGCCATTGCGGTCGGTGAGACCGACATCGACTTCTGACGATGTCCGAACCGGTCGACGACGACCCGACGGCTGCGTATGCGGCCGCCAAGAAGCTCGTCTACGACCGACTGGCCGAGCGGCCGCGTAGCCGGTCCGATCTCGAGCAGGCACTGGCCAAGCGGCGAGTGCCTGCCGAGATCGCCGCGCAGGTGCTGGATCGGTTCGAGGCTGCCGGCCTGGTCGACGACGCAGCGTTCGCGCGGTCCTGGATCGAGGGACGCCGGCGCGGCAGGGGACTGGCGTCGCGTGCGTTGGCCATGGAGCTGAGGAACAAGGGGGTCGACGAGCAGATCGCGCGTGAGGCGCTCGCCGAGATCGATCCAGCCGATGAGCGGCAAGCCGCTCACCGACTGGTCCAGGCCAAGCTGCGGTCGACAGCCGGACTGGACGTGACGGTGCGGACCAGGCGCTTGGTCGCGATGTTGGCACGCAAGGGCTATGCGCCGAGCCTGGCCTACGACGTGGTGCGCACCGAGCTGGGCGGCGAGGCCGAGTCGTTGGAGTCGCCATAGGCCCTGGTCATGACGGTTACTTATGAGTAACATCAAGGTATGGCCTCGACCTACGACCTGTACAAGAAGATCACCGCGCTGCCGCAGGGCAAGCGGTTGTTCTCGATCGCCTACGGGCAGAAGGCGCCGTACTTCGCCTCGGCCCACATCGCCGTGCGCGACATGGCGCCGCATCGCGGCGAGGTCGTCGTGCCGCTGCGCAGGTCGACCAAGAACCACATCGGCACGGTGCACGCGATCGCGGCGTGCAATGGACTCGAAGCGGCGATGGGTCTGCTCGCCGAGGCGACCTGCCCCAGCGACATGCGGTGGCTGCCCAAGGGGATGGACGTGCAGTACCTGGCCAAGTCCGATTCGGACCTGACCTGCATCGCCGAGTCCAGCGCCGAGGCGTGGGCCGACGGCCCCGATGTACCGATCTCGGTCAAGGCGGTGACCCGGGACGGCACCGTGACGGTGCAAGGAACCATCCACTTGTGGGTCACGCCCAAGAAGCGCTGACCGCTGTCGCAAACTCGCCGTCGTTGCAGGCCGAGAGCGCCCTGACGGCGATGAGAACAGCGTGGTCCAGGTCACTACTTTTGGGCTACGACGCGATTTTTTCCACCAGTTCGGGCCGATTGTGGCGTATGTTCAAGCGTCATGACGGAACCAGTCGTTGTGATGAAGGACGTCAACAAGCACTTCGGTGGCCTGCACGTCCTCCAAGACATCAACCTCGAAGTGGGCCACGGCGAAGTGGTCATCCTCATCGGTCCGTCCGGGTCGGGCAAGTCGACTCTGTGTCGCACGATCAACCGGCTGGAGACGATCGATTCGGGATCGATCCTGATCGACGGGGTCCCGCTGCCCGAGGAAGGCAAGGCGTTGGCCCGGTTGCGCGCTGACGTCGGCATGGTGTTCCAGTCGTTCAACCTGTTCGCCCACAAGACGATCCTGGAGAACGTCACGCTGGGGCCCATCAAGGTGCGAGGGCTGAGCAAGTCGGCGGCCGAGACCGAGGCCATGAGCCTGCTCGAACGAGTCGGCGTGGCGCACCAGGCCGAGAAGCTGCCCGCGCAACTGTCCGGTGGCCAGCAGCAGCGTGTCGCCATTGCGCGCTCGCTCGCGATGCACCCCAAGGTGATGCTCTTCGACGAGCCGACGTCCGCACTCGACCCCGAGATGATCAACGAGGTCCTCGACGTCATGATCGAGCTCGCGCACGAGGGGATGACGATGGTCGTCGTCACCCACGAGATGGGGTTCGCCCGCAAGGTCGCCAACCGGGTCGTGTTCCTGTCCGACGGGCAGATCGTCGAACAGGCGACGCCGGAGGAGTTCTTCACCAACCCGCAGTCGGACAGGGCCAAGGACTTCCTCGGCAAGATCCTGTCCCACTGATCGGACCCACAGCCTGCCCAGATCGACATCGAGCAGTAGGAGGAAACCCATGAAGACACGACGCATTGCTGCCGCAGCCATCTCGGCTGCGGTGGTCCTCGGCCTCGCCGCGTGCGGCGGATCTGACGACGGAGACGGCGACGGCGGCGGTGACAGCGGAGGCGACTCGGTCAAGATCGGGATCAAGTTCGATCAACCCGGTCTCGGGCTGAAGGAAGGCAGCAGCTACTCCGGCTTCGACGTCGACGTGGCCACCTACGTGGCCGAGAAGCTCGGCTACGACGCCGACGACATCGAATGGATCCAGTCGCCCAGCGCCCAGCGCGAGACGATGATCGAGACCGGTCAGGTCGACTTCATCGTCGCCACGTACTCCATCACCGACACGCGCAAGGAGAAGGTCGACTTCGCCGGCCCGTACTTCATCGCCGGTCAGGACCTGCTGGTGCGTGCCGACGACTCCTCGATCTCCAGCGTCGACGACTTGAGCGGCAAGAAGCTGTGCTCGGTCACCGGTTCGACGTCGGCGCAGAACGTCAAGGACAAGGTCCCGGGCGTGAACCTGCAGGAGTTCAAGACCTACTCCGAGTGCTTGCCGGCACTGGTCGGCAAGGCGATCGACGCAGTCACCACCGACGACACGATCCTGGCCGGCTATGCCAGCCAGGCCGCGTACAAGGGCAAGCTGAAGGTCGTCGGCCAGCCGTTCTCGGTCGAGAACTACGGCATCGGCCTGAAGAAGGGCGACACCGAGCTGTGCACCAAGATCACCGATGCCATCACCTCGATGATCGAGGACGGTTCGTGGGACAAGTTCGTCGCAGCGAACTTCGGTGAGTCGGGCTTCCAGCCCGGTGAGGGCAACCCGCCCACGCCGGCCGCCTGCTCGTGACCTCGGTGTCGGGGGTGGCCGTCGAGTGACGGTCACCCCCGGCCCATCGCCCTCGACCGACAAGGAGCCGCCCAGTGGGGGACGTGTTCGAGAACTACGACATCATCGGGGCCTTCTGGGTCACGATCCAGCTGTCGGCACTGGGAGCGCTCGGCGCCCTGGTGATCGGCACGATCGTGGCCGTCATGCGCGTCTCGCCGGTGCAGGTGCTGCGGATCCTGGGCGCGGCCTACGTCAACATCTTCCGCAACACTCCGCTGACGCTGCTGATGTTCTTCAGCATCGCGGGGATGGCCTTCATCCTCGGCCTGATGCTCAGCGACGACCTGAGCACGAACGCCTACCGCTGGGCCGTGATCGCCTTGGCGGTCTACCACGCAGGCTTCGTCGCCGAGGCGCTGCGCTCGGGCGTCAACACGATCCCGGCCGGGCAGGCCGAGGCGGCGCGCGCGATCGGCTTGACGTTCGGCCAGTCGATGCGCGAGGTGCTGCTCCCGCAGGCGTTCCGTGGCGCCATCGCGCCGCTCGGATCGACACTGATCGCCCTGATCAAGAACACCACCGTCGCCGCGGTGATCCTGGGCACGAGCAATCCCGAGGCGGCTGGCATGCTGCAGGTCATCACCGAGAACGAGGGAGCGTCACTGCCGACCTTCGGCCTGTTCGCCATCGGGTTCGTGATCCTGACCCTTCCCCTCGGCGTGCTGTTCACCCGGTTGTCCCAGCAGCTGGCGGTGAAGCGATGAGCGCCCCCAGCCTGCTGTTCGACGCACCGGGCCCCAAGGCCCGCATGCGACACCGCATCCTGACGGTCCTGGGTCTGGGGCTCGCAGCGTTGATCGCCTGGCTCGTGATCGACAAGATGAACGACGCCGGTCAGCTCGAGGCCGACCTCTGGAAGCCATTCGTCACCGACGGCGAGCTGTGGAAGGAGTACCTGCTCCAAGGTCTGGTCAACACGCTGAAGGCCGCTGCGTTGTCGGTGGTGTTCGCGGGCATCTTCGGCATCGTCTTCGGCCTGGGTCGACTGTCGTCGAACCTGGTGGTCCGGTTCGTCGCGGGAACGATCGTGGAGTTCTTCCGCTCGGTCCCTGTGCTGCTGATGATGATCTTCTTGTTCTTCGGCTACTTCGGACCGCACGAGTTCCCGTCCTCGAGCACCTCGTCGCTGGCAGCGGTCGTGGTCGCGTTGACGCTGTACAACGGCTCGGTCATCGCGGAGCTGGTCCGCTCCGGCGTGTACTCGCTGCCGAAGGGCCAGGGTGAGGCCGGACTGTCGGTGGGGTTGACCGACGGCCAGACCCTGCGGTCGGTGCTGCTGCCGCAGGCGCTGACCGCGATGCTGCCGGCCCTGATCAGTCAGTTCGTGGTGATCTTGAAGGACACGGCGCTGGGTGTCCAGATCACCTACCCGGACCTGCTGAACACGGCTTCGCAGATCGGCTCGCGGTACTCCAACACGGTTCCGGCCTATGTCGTGATCGGTCTGGTGTTTGTGCTGCTCAACTACGTGTTGACCGTTGTCGCGTCGTGGGTGGAGCGCACGCTGAAGTCGAAGGGCAGGACGGCCGGTCCGATCCTGTCGACCGTGCCGAACATCGTCCAGGGTGATGCCAATCCCGGCGAACCGACGGTGCACGGTCTGGAGCGGGTCGGTGAGTCGTTCGACTCGTTCACCGAACGCGCCAGACGCGAACCGGACTGACGCACCGTCCGGAGACGGCCCTTGGTGCACCGATATCCTTGGTGGGTCATGACCAAGACCTACGAGGTGCGCACGTTCGGGTGCCAGATGAATGTCCACGACAGCGAGCGGCTGTCGGGGCTGCTGGAGACCGCCGGGTTCGAGCCGGCCGACGGGGACCTCCCGGACCTGGTCGTGTTCAACACGTGCGCCGTGCGTGAGAACGCCGACAACAAGCTGTACGGCAACCTCGGTCACATGGCCAAGCTCAAGGCCGAGAAGCCGGACCTGCAGATCGCCGTCGGCGGCTGCCTGGCCCAGAAGGATCGCGACAGTATCACGCAGCGGGCCCCGTGGGTCGACGTCGTGTTCGGCACGCACAACATCGGGTCGTTGCCGGTGTTGCTGGAGCGTGCCCGGATCGAGCAGGAGGCCCAGGTCGAGATCCTGGAGTCGCTCGAGGTCTTCCCGTCGACGCTGCCCACCAAGCGCGACTCGGTGTTCGCCGCCTGGGTCTCGATCAGCGTCGGGTGCAACAACACGTGCACCTTCTGCATCGTGCCGAGCCTGCGAGGCAAGGAGAAGGACCGTCGGCCCGGCGACATCCTGGCCGAGATCGAGGCGTTGGTCGCCGACGGCGTCGTCGAGGTGACCCTGCTGGGCCAGAACGTCAACTCCTACGGCGTGGAGTTCGGCGACCGTGAGGCATTCTCGAAGCTGCTGCGGGCCTGCGGCCGGATCGAGGGCCTGGAGCGGGTGCGGTTCACCAGCCCGCACCCCAAGGACTTCACCGACGACGTCATCGCGGCGATGGCCGAGACGGCGAACGTGATGCCGCAGCTGCACATGCCGTTGCAGTCGGGCTCCGATCGGGTGCTGAAGGCGATGCGCCGCTCGTACCGTCGCGACAAGTACCTGGGGATCCTGGAGCGGGTCCGCCAGGCGATGCCGGACGCCGCCATCACGACCGACATCATCGTGGGCTTCCCCGGCGAGACCGACGAGGACTTCGAGGAGACGATGGACGTGGTCCGGCAGGCCCGGTTCACCAGCGCGTTCACGTTCCAGTACTCGCGCCGCCCCGGCACTCCGGCCGCCGACCTGCCCGACCAGCTGCCGAAGGCCGTCGTGCAGGAGCGCTACGAACGACTCGCTGCGCTGCTCGACGACATCTCCTACGAGGAGAACCGCAAGCTGGAGGGCCAGGTCGTCGAGCTGTTGGTCGCCGACAGTGCGCATGCGGGAGGGCGCAAGGACGCCCAGACGCAGCGGATGACCGGTCGGGCCCGCGACAACCGGCTCGTGCACTTCGTGCCAGGGGACCACGACGTCCGTCCGGGCGATCTCGTCGAGGCGCGGATCACGCACGCGGCACCGCACCACCTGGTTAGTGACGACGCCCTGCTGTCGTTGCGCCGCACCGCCGCCGGTGACGCGTGGGAGCGGCGTCAGGGACGCACGCAGGTCAGCACTCCCGGGGTCGCGCTGGGCATGCCGTCCGTCGGCGTCCCGCCACCGCTTCCGGCCGCTCCGGCCTGCAGCCTCTGACGAGAAGCCCAGGGTCAGACGACCAGCGTCGGGTGGAGCCGATGGATGGTCACGGTCTGGCGACGGTAGACCGCGATCGACGTGATCGCCAACGCGGCGAGCGTGAAGACGGCGAGCACCGCGAAGTCGCCCGCCACGGGGCGCCCACCTCCCGCGATGGCGATGCGGAACAGGTCGACGACATAGGTCATCGGCATGATCGCGTGCAACGCGTTGAAGAAGCCCGGTGAGGTCTCGATCGGGTAGGTGGCGCCGGCGGACGTCAACTGCAGGCAGACGAACGCGATCGCCACGAAGCGACCGGCGACGCCGAAGACCGCCACGAACATCTGGTTCAGCGCGGTGAAGGCGACGGCAGCGGCCAGTGCGGTCGCGACGAGCAGCACGGGACGTCGGGCGTCGACCCCCAGGAGCTGGACGACGACACCGACGAGCAGGAACGCCTGGACGGCGGCCAGCGCCAGGCCCGGTGCCAGTCCGGCGAGCGCCGTGCGGATCGAGCCTGCCGTCGAGGCGACCGCGCGTGCCGACATCGGACGCAGCAACAGATAGATCGCCATCGCGCCGACCCACAGTGCCAGCGCCATGAAGTACGGCGCGAGCGCCGAGCCGTACCGGTCGACCTCGTTGAGGCGTTGTGCGGCCTCCTCGACCGGTGTCGCAGCGGTCTTGGCCAGCTGGGCGCGCTCGTCCTCGGTGTAGTCCGGGACCTGCCTGCTGCCGTCGACGAGACCGGACTGCAGCTGGAACGCTCCGTCGGCGAGCTTGTTCGCTCCGTCGGCCAGCGCACCGGTTCCGGCGGCCAGCTGGGCAGCACCGTCCGCGGCCTGACCGATCGCGCCGATCAGCACCGGCATGCCGGCGGCCAGGTCGGCATTGGCGTCGGCCACCTGACCGGCGCCGTCGGCCAGCTGCTGGGACTGTGAACGAACCTGGTCGATCTCGCCGCGGACGCCACCGACTGCCGTCTTCAGCTCGTCGGCCCGCCCGGCGACGTCGCGCAGCACGGCACAGTCGACGCCCGCAGGCGGGTCGGCGTCACAAGCGTCAGCCAGATCGGCGAGCTGAGCCGCCAACGCGTCGATGTCGTCGTTCGCGTTCGCGGTGGCATCGAGGATCGCCGTGGTGACTTGTCGGACGACCGCATTCAGCTGGCCGGTGCCGTCGGCGACCTGGCGGGCGCCGTCGGCGAGCTTGCGGGTGTCGGAGGGCAGCGACGACGTCTGCGACCTCAACGTCGACAGGCCACCTGACAGCTGGCTGGCTCCGTCGTCGAGCTGTCCGGCGCCGTCCGCCAGCCGGCCGGCCCCCTCGCCCAGCTGGCGGGCACCGTCGGCGGCCTCGTCGAGCGCGAGGCGGATGTCGGAGAAGGCCAGGTAGATGTTGTTCAGGTACGTCTCGGTGACCTGCGCGTTCAGCGCGTCCTTGGCGGCATCGAGGATCGTCTGCGCGATCGTGCCGTTGACGTAGTTGACGGCGTCGTTGGTGCGCAGGTCCAGCTTGCCCTGGACGGCGTCGGCAGGGTCGCCCGCGGTCGACGTGGCGGCCTTGGACAGATCCTTGGGGATGTGCAGCACCGCCTTGTAGCGGCCGTCCGCCAGTCCGCGGGCGGCGTCACGGGCGTCGGTCAGCCGCCAGTCGTAGTTGTCAGGTCCGTCGTCACCGATCAGGTTGCCCGCGAGGAGACGCCCGACCGCCACGGGTTCCTCGTTGCCCTCGTCGTCGGTGACGGTGATCAGCTCGTCCTCGTTGACGATCGCCGCCGAGACCCGGTCCAGGTGGTTGGTCGGGTCGAGGTTGGCCCAGATGTACAAGGCGCCGTACAGCAGCGGCACGATGGCGACCGCCACCAGTGCGACACGCGTCAGCCTGCTGCGCCGGAACCGCGCCAGCTCGTACCAGGGCAGGGAAGGTGAAGGGATCATCACAGCATCAGCTCGGTCAGGGTGCGAGAGGTGTCGAGCTCGAGCAGGTGGACGTGGTCGGACTCGGCGGGCGCCGACGACGCGGACCGGACGCTGGCGATCAGCGAGATGCCGGTCCCGTCGAGCAGGTGACGGAACGTCGCCCACAGCAGACGGGTGTTCTCGTGGGAGCGGACCGCGTCGACGTCGTCGACCACGATGATCGACGGGTCGTCCAGCAACGCCAGCGTCACGGCCAGCGCCGACCGCTGCACCGGCGTCAGCGAGTCGACCAGGGTGTTGCCGGGGATCGGTTCGTGTGTCATGCCCATGTCGGCCCGCGCGGCGGCCAGGGCGTCGTTCCAGCGGTCGCGGACGGGTGTCAGCTTGGAGCGGCGCACCCACAGGCCGAATCGGCGGATCGAGAAGCGTTCGGCGATGTGTTGATCGACCGTGAGGTTGTCCTCCAGGTCGTTGATCGACCGGAACTCACCGAGGGCCACCGCCTTGCGTGCCGCGCGCGCCTCCTGCGGCAACAGGTGCCCGGCGACGCGCAATCGGCCGGTGTCGAAGGCCATCCGGGCGGCGAAGGTCAGCAGGAGTGCGGTCTTGCCCGAGCCGCTCGGCCCATGGACGACCAGCCAGTCACCGGCTGGGACGGAGACGGAGACGTCGTTGAAGACCGGACCGTGCGTCGTGCTGGTCGTCAGGCCGGCAGCGGTGACGGCAGCGGTGGACCCGGGCTCGGGCCACGACTGCAGGTCGACGCGCTGGTGCAGGGCCTCGCCCTCGACGTCGAGGTGGGGGAGCAGCTTCTCCAGGCGCTTCGGCAGGGCCCACGACTGGGAGCCGAACAGCTCCAGGACGGCCGGTGCGAACAGCATGCGGATCAAGAAGGCGTCGACGAACACGCCGATGGCCAGTGCGAACGAGATCGACCGCACTGCGATGTCGCCTTCAGGCACGAACGCGGCGAACACCGCGAGCATGATCACGGCGGCGGCGGTCACGACGCGCGAGCTGCCGACGAAGCCGTCGATGATCGCTTGGCGGGGATTGCCGAACTGCGCGTACTCCTCCTTCATGCGCGACATCAGGAAGACCTCGTAGTCCATCGAGAGTCCGAACAAGATCGCGATGACCATGATGGGCAGGAAGCTCATCAGCGGCCCCGCCTGGTCCAGGTTGACCAGCTGTCGCAACCAGCCCCACTGGAACACCGCGACGACCGTCCCGATCGCCGTTCCGGTCGACAGGACGAAGCCGAGCGTGGCCTTCAACGGCACGACGATGGTGCGGAACACGATCATCAGCAGCAGGACCGACAAGCCGACGACCGCGATGCCGAACGGCAGCAGCGCCTGGGTGAGGCGGTCGGAGATGTCGATGCCGCCGGCGGTCAGGCCGGTGATCTTGACGTCGACGCCGTACTCCTCCTGCCACTGGGGCCCCATGCCCCGGATCGTGTCGACGAGGTCGTGGGTCCCCTTGTCGGACGGCGACGTCGTCGGGATGACTTGCCAGATGGCGGTGTCGGCGGTGTGATTGGGCGTCGCCAGACCGATCGCCGCGACACCGGGCAGGTCGCGGATGTCGTCGGAGACGCCCTCGACCAACCCGAGTGGGTCGGTCGAGGTGATGATGTCGGCGGTGACCAGCAGGGGACCGTTGTAGCCGGGCCCGAAGTGCTCGTCGATCAGGTCGAAGGCGACGCGCTGGGTGCTGCCCTCAGGTGCCGACCCGTTCGTCGGCAGGGCCAGGCGCAGATCCAGGCTCGGGATCGCGGTGATCGCGAGGCCGACGACGATGATCGCGATCGCGGTCTTGGGGAACCGGATGACCGCGGTGACCCACTTGCGTGAGAACGCGCCGGGCGGGTCGTCGCTGGTGGGCTTGAGGCGGGCGCCGCCGCGTCCGAGCAGGGCGGGCAGCAACGTCAGTGCGACCACGACCGCGATCACGACGGCGGTCGCCGCGCACAGCCCGATGATCGTCAGGAACGGGATGCGGGCGATCGCCAGGCCGCTCAGCGCGATGACGACGGTGATGCCGGCGAACACCACCGCCGAACCCGACGTCGCGACCGACCGCGCCGCCGCTTCCTCGGGTTCGACCCCGTCGAAGAGCTGCTCGCGCTGGCGCGACACGATGAACAGCGCGTAGTCGATGCCGACGGCCGAACCGACCATCAACGCCATCAGCGGTGCCGTGCTGTCGACGGCGAGGAATCCGGTCACGATCCAGATCAGCTCGACGCTGACCAGGACACCGGCCATCGCGGTGACGATCGGGATGAAGGCTGCGCGCAGCGACCGGAACATCAGGTACAGCACCGTGAAGGCCAGGATCAGGCCGAACAGCTCGATGATCGAGATCTGCATCCCCACGACCGTGAAGACGTCGCCACCCCACGCGGTGGTGTAACCGGCAGCAGCCAGGTCCTTCGACGCCGCACTCAGGTCGGCCTTGGCGTCGTCGTCGACCTCCTCCATCTGCCGGTCGTAGGAGACCAGCACCTGGGCGGCCCGGCCGTCGTCGGACAGGCCGATGTCGTTGCCCTCGGCGAAGGGGGAGATGACGTCGGAGACGCCGGGCAGCTGCTCGACCTCGGCGATCAGCTCGTCGACCAGGCGGCGGGTCCGCGGCGTGTCGACGGGCTGCCCGTCGGGTGCCACCACGACCAGGACCGCGCCGGCGCCACTGACCTCCGGAAACGTGCGAGCCAGGTGGTCGATCGCCTCTTGCGACTCGGTGCCGGGGATCGTGAAGTCGTTGCGCGGCCCCTCGCCGACCCCGACGGCGACGATGCCCAGCGCCACGATGGTGCCCAACCAGATGGCGAAGACCCGACGGTAGTGGCGGTAACACCAGCGGCCCAAGCCGTAGAGCATGGTTGACACATCGAGTACGATACGGTTCTGTATTGAGTGCGTCAATGTATCGAGCGATGTGTTCGCCGTCAGATGAGGAGGGGTTCGATGGTCTCCGGGGCAACCGGAACGCCACGGGCGACCCGCAGCCGCCAGGCGACCCGAGAACGCCTGCTGGACGCCGCCGCCGTGGTGCTGGCCCGCGAAGGCATCCAGGGCGCATCCGTCGAGCACATCTGCGATCAGGCCGGGTTCACGCGCGGAGCGTTCTACTCCAACTTCTCCAGCAAGGACGAGCTGGTCATGGCACTGTTCGAGCGCGAGCGCGACGCCATGCTCGCCCGGATGCGCGAGGCCGCCGATCCTACGGAGCTGCTCGGCCAGGAGCTGGCCGACGTCATCGGCATCATCATGGAGCGGTTCCTGGTGCTGCAGCCCGCCGACCGCGACTGGTACCTGGCGCACGCCGAGTTCGAGCTGCGTGGCGTGCGCGACGACGAGGTGGGTCGGGCGTTCAACGTCGCCTGGAAGTCGATCAAGGACCAGGTGGCCAGCCTGATCGAGGCGGTGCTGGCTCAGTTCGATCTGCGCCTGACCATCGACGTCCGGCACGCGGCGACGGTGCTGATGGGCACGTACGACCACGCCCTGCGCGAATCGCTGATCGAACGACGCGACATCGACCGTGACCTGCTGCGGACGACGCTGCCGTCGCTGTTGTTGGCGGTCGTGGCGCCGATAGACTGCGCCGAGTGAGCAGCGCCAGGCAGACAGAGTCGCTCGCAGCCGTGGCTGCCCGGATCGAGGAGGCGGCGGACCGACTCGCCGGGGTCGTGCGACGGACGCCGCTGGAGCACTGCGTTCGCGTGTCCGATCGAGCCGACGCCCAGGTGTGGCTCAAGCGGGAGGACCTGCAGGCCGTGCGCTCCTACAAGGTGCGCGGCGCCTACAACTTCATGTCGCAGCTCGACGACGAGCAGCGCGGTCGCGGTGTCGTCACGGCCTCGGCGGGAAATCACGCCCAGGGTGTGGCGTTCGCCTGTGCGCGTCTGGGCATCCGCGGTCGGATCCACCTTCCCAGCGTGACGCCCCGACAGAAACGGGAGCGGATCAGCGCGATCGGCGGCGACATGGTCCAGATCGTGATCGGCGCCGAGACGTACGACGAGGTGTCGCGGGTGGCGCAGGCCGAGTCCGCAGCCACAGGCGCCACGTTCGTCCCGGCCTTCGACCACCCAGCCGTCGTCGCAGGTCAGGGCACGGTGGTTCGCGAGATCGTCGAGCAGCTCGGTGAGGCACCCGACGTCGTCGTGGTGCCGGTGGGCGGCGGAGGACTGCTCGCCGGAACCGTCGCGTGGCTGCACGAGCACCACCCGCAGGTGCGGGTCGTGGGAGTGGAGCCGGCCGGTGCGCCGAACGTCGCCGCGGCCATCTCGGCCGGGGAGCCGATCGTCCTGGACGAGATCGACACCTTCATCGACGGCGCCGCCGTCATGCGTGCCGGCGACTACACGACGGCGCTGATCGCTCAGGCCGGCGTCGAGATGGTCGTCGAGCCCGAGGGTTCGGTCTGCAGTGAGATGCTCCAGCTGTACCAGGTGGACGGCATCATCGCCGAACCCGCAGGAGCGCTCGCCACGGCGGCGTTGACGAGTCGGACGGTGACCGTCGAACCGGGGCAGCGAGTCGTCTGCGTGATCTCCGGCGGCAACAACGACGTCAGCCGCTACGCCGAGATCGTCGAACGAGCGTTGGTGCACGAGGGCCGCAAGCACTACTTCCTGGTCGACTTCCCGCAGGAGCCGGGCGCCCTGCGGCACTTCCTCGACGAGGTACTCGGTCCCGACGACGACATCACGTTGTTCGAGTACGTCAAGCGCAACAACCGCGAGACCGGCCCGGCCCTGGTCGGCGTCGAGCTGGCGACCGCGGACGACCTGCCCGCGCTGCTGGAACGGATGGAGTCCGCGCCCCCACGCATCGAGAAGATCGACAGCGACAGTCCCTGGTTCCGCTTCCTGCTCTGAGCGCGGCCACTCCCACGGTCGAGTGGACGTCGACGCCGGTCAGCGCGACTCGGCGAACAGCTCGGTCAGGTCGTGTCGCTCGGTGATGCCGAGCTTGCGGTAGGTGTTCGACAAGTGGTACTCGACGGTTCGCGGCGAGACGAACAACCGGTTGGCGGCCTCGGCGTTCGTCGCTCCGGCCGCCACCTCACGCGCCACCTGGAACTCACGAGGAGTCAGGATCGACAGCGTCGTCGGTACGTCGGGTTCGTCGACCGTGCGCACGCCACACGCAGCCAGCTCGGCTCGCGTCCGCTCCACCCACGCGGTCGCTCGTAACGCCTCGAAGCGCGACAACGCGGACTCCAGCCGGATCCGCGCGTCCCCACGTCGTCGGGACCGGCGCAACATGCGACCCCAGGCCAGCTCGGTGCGCGCCCGCTCGTACGGGTTCGGCGAGGCGTCGTGGAGCGCGGCCGCGCGGGCGAACGCGGTGTCGAAGTCGTCGGCGACCAGCGCTTGGCAGCGTGCGGCTCGGGCAGCCATCGTCGGATGACTCGTGCGTGTGGCGAGCGCCGCCAGCTCGTCGATCTCGGCGTTGAGCTCGTGCGCCCGCCCCAGGTGCCAGCGCGCCTCGACCCAATCGGCGAACCACGACGTGTAACCGGACAGCGCGATGCCACCTGATTTCTCGACCGCACGGACCTGGGCGAAGATCTGGTCCGCTGTCTCGTACTCACCGCGTGACAGGCTCAGCAGACCCCGGACGTAGCCGTCCAGGTGCCGGTGGCTGAGGGTGTCGGCGGCCCGGACCTGGGTGCGCAGGCGCTCGCACTCGGCGACATCGCCACGAGCGGCAGGGATGACGGCGTGCCACAGCGCGAGCAGGTTGAGCGCACCGTAGTAGTCGGCGTCACCGGCGAGCGCTTCGGCCGAGGTGAACTCCAGCACCGCGCGGTCCCACTCGCCGGTCTCGGTGTACCGCAGCGCCTCGGTGACCGCGGCGGCGAACGCTGCCACCAGGGCCACGTCGCCGGACCGACCGGCGGTCCGCAGGTGGTTGACGACAGCACCAGCGGCCTTCACGTCCGCCAGCCAGACCAGCACGCTGCCGAAGTACCCGACGGGCACGGACGGGTCGTCCAGCTCCTCGGGGTGCAGATCCGACAGCCAGGATCCACGCAGGGCCGCCCCGGCACCGTCCGCGCCGACCATCACGTCGACGGCGTCACAGAGCAGTCGTTGCGGACCGGTCAGCTGCGCTGACGCCGGCGAGGACCGAATCAGCTCGACGATCCGTCGAGCCTCGCCGGCGCGACCGCTGGACAGCAGGCTGAACACCAGCGCGTGCAGCAGGTCCAGTCCGGCCGCGGCTTCCCGTTCGTCGCCGCGGAGCAGGGCGACGCCCTGGTCGATCAGGTGATCGACGTCGTCGGGCTGTCGTGCTTGGCTCCACAACAGCGCCGCAGTGCGCAGACCGTGCCATCGGGCCGCGTCGACCCGGTCGTCCGCGGTGTCGATCAGCCGTCCGACGACGCGCCGCAGGGCACGGACATCGCTGGTGCGAGCCAGGGCCTCGGCGGCTCTCGCCCAGTACTCCCGTCGGCGATCGGGGGTGCGACACACCTCGGCGGCCTCCTCCCAGCAACGTCCGGCTTCCAGTCGGCTGCCACGTCGATCGAGGTCTTCGGCCGCGGCGACCAGAGCGGCGAGCACCTCGACGTCGGCGGTGGAGCGGGCGCGTGTCAGATGGAAGGCCAGCCGGACCGGGTCGTGCCGGACCAGTCCTGCCACCTCGCGGTGCGCCGCGGCCAGCTCGGTCGACGACACGGCGGCCCGGACCGCTGAACGGACGGTCGGATGATCGAAGACGCAGGTCCCGTTCTCCAGGCGCACCAGACGGAGTCGTTCGGCCGTGGCCAGGTCGGCCAGGCTCAGGTCGTGCAGCTGCAGAACCGCTTCCAACGTGGTCGCCGAGTGATCGTCCAGGCTGGCCAGCAGCAGGGCCGAACGCTCGGCCGGCGACAACGACGCCAGCCGGTTGGCATAGAGCCGCTCGACGTTCGGCCCCAGCGGAAGCCGGTCGGGCAGCGCAGCCTCGCCGGAGCGCTGCGCGGCGGTCAGCTCGCGGGGGATCTCGACCAGCGCGAGCGGCAGACCACCGGCTTCGTGCGCGATCACCTCGACGACGCGAGAGCTCATCTCGGGATGGTTAGTCCGCAACAGCCGGGCCGATTGGGGCGCATCGAGGCCGTCGACGGACAGGATCGTGCCGAGACCCTCGATCAGCTCCTCCCCGGGGCGTGAGGCGAACACGAAGCAGACACCGTCCGCGTCGAGTCGCCGAGCGGCGAACACCAGTGCTTGGAGGCTCGACCTGTCCAGCCAGTGGACGTCGTCGACGAGCGCGACGACCGGTCCCGACGCCGCCACGCGTGCCAGCAGGAGCAGGACGGCTTGCCCGACCGCCAGTCGGGTGGGGGCCGGGCCATAGCCGAGGGACAAGGCGCGCATCAGGTCGCTGCGGTGCGGTTCGTCGAGCGAGTCGATCGTGTCGATCACGGGCCGCAACAGCTGGTGCAGACCGGCATGGCCGATGTCGGACTCGGCCTGATGTCCGGCGGCGACGAGCACCGTGACGTCGCCGGGCAGGTGATCACGCACGGCCGTGAGCACGGCGCTCTTGCCGTGTCCGGCCTCGCCCTCCAGCACCAGGACGTGTGAGCGTCCGTCGCGGGCCTGCTCCACGGCAGCGGTGATCTGGGCCATCAGATCGGTCCGGCCTGCTAGAACCATCGCGGTCACGCTAGCACCTCGACACCGGGCCGGCCGCTCGACAACGGTGGGACAATGGCCGCATGAGTCTGCAGATCGCCCAGGAACCGAACGCCGACGCCGTCCTCAACGAACACCCGTTCGCGCTGGTCGCGGGCATGATGCTCGACCAGCAGTTCCCCATGGAGCATGCGTTTCGTGGCCCGTGGAAGGTCTTGGAGCGGTTCGGCACGTTGGATCCCGAGGCGATCGCGACGGCCGATCCGGACGCCTTCGCCGAGCTGTGCGCAACCCCTCCGGCGATCCATCGCTACGGCCGGTCGATGGCCGGGCGCCTGCAGGAGCTGGCCCGCCACGTCGTCGAGGAGTACGACGGCGACGCGTCGCGCATCTGGTCCGAGGCCAGGACCGGCGATGCGCTGTTCGCTCGGGTCAAGGCCTTGCCGGGCTTCGGTGAGCAGAAGGCCAAGATCTTCGTCTCGCTGTTGGCCAAGCAGCTCGACGTCAAGCCCCGAGGCTGGACCACCGTCGTCGGCGACTACGGCAAGAAGGGCTTCCGCTCGGTCGCCGACGTCGTCGACGCCGAATCCCTGCAGAAGGTCCGCGACTTCAAGAAGGCCGCCAAGGCCGCGGCCAAGCAGTCCTGACCCCGCCCTGCAGAACACCATGAGGCCATGGTGTTCCCGCACTCCTCATGGCATGCAAGCCATGAGGAGTGCGTGATTCCCATGACCTCATGGTGTTCAAGGGACGAGCGCCGAGGCGTCGAGTACGGTCGAGGGGTGATCGTTGCCGCGGCCGTGTGTCCGCCCCCGCCTGCGCTGGTGCCGCGGGTCGGGGTGGGGTTGGCCGAGCTGGAGCCGGTCCGGGCTGCCGCGCACGCTGCGGTCGAGTCACTGCTGGGCCAGGACCCCGAACGTGTCGTCGTCATCGGGCCGGACCGCATCGCCGTCGACGCCGACGAGGGCGCGGGTGGCACGTTCGCGCGGTTCGGGGTCGATCTGACGGCCGGCGGTGGCAACCTGGTCCTGCCTGCCGCATACACGGTCGGCGCCTGGCTGCTCGACGCGGCGGGCTGGACCGGGCCGCGCCACTACACGTCCTCGCGACCCGAACCGGGGGACCGCGACGTGCTGCTGGTGATGGCGGATGCCGACACCTCTGCCGGCGTCTCGGCGCCGACCCACGGTGATCCGCGCGCTGCCGGACTGGCCGACATCGTGGCGAAAGCACTGGACACCGGCGATGCTGCAGCATTGGCCGGGCTCGACGTCGACCTCGCGCGCGAGTGGGAGGGCACCGGGGTCCCCGCGCTGCAGCTGCTCGGCGAGCTGATCGAGCGCGAGACGGCGAAAGGCGCCTCGATCACCGCGCATCTGCGCAGCGACGAGGCACCCTTCGGTGTTCGCTACTGGGTCGCCGACTGGCAGCTGACCGGCTAGCGGTTCAGCTTTCGTCTGCGCCGTCGGCGAGCTTGTCCAAGCCCTCCTTGGCCTTGTCGGCAGCAGCGTCGATCTTCTCGTCGTACTTGCCACCCGTGGCCTTGCTGGCCAGGTCGGCGGCCTTGTCGATGCCGGCATCGATCTTGTCGTTCTGTGATGCGGCGAGATCGGCGGCCTTGTCCTTCAGGTCACCGGACTGCTTCTTGAAACGGTCGAGGAATCCCATGATTCACTCCTCCATGTGGTGGTGAGGCGGTACAGCCCCCTGATGCGGCCGATGTTACCTGCGAGACTCGTGCCATGACCGCGCGTGACCGCATCGTGACCACGGGGCACGTCGTCGTGGTGGTCGGCCCGACAGCCTCAGGCAAGTCGGCACTCGGGGTCGACATCGCGCGCGGTCTGGGTGGCGAGGTGATCAACGGGGACGCCTACCAGCTCTACCGGGGGATGGACATCGGCACGGCGAAACCGACCGAGGCCGAGCGGCGCGGGGTTCGGCACCACCTGTTCGACACCCTCGACGTGACGGAACCGGCCAGCGTCGCTGTCTTCCAGGACCGGGCGCGTGCGGTGATCGCGGGCTGTCACGGACGCGGCGTCACCCCGGTGGTCGTCGGTGGCTCGTCGCTGTACGTGCGAGCCGTGCTCGATCCGCTGGACTTCCCGGGCACCGACCCGGCGGTCCGGCAGCGGTGGCAGGACGAGCTCGACCGTGTCGGGGCCGAGGCGCTGCACCGCGTCCTGGCCGAGCGTGACCCTGCGGCAGCCGGCGAGATCCTGCCGACCAACGGACGCCGGATCGTGCGGGCGCTTGAGGTCATCGATCTGACGGGGGAGCCCTTCGCCGCGACGATGCCGCCGCACGTCTCGATCTACCCGCACGTGACGATGATCGGTGTGGAGATCGCTCGGGACGCGCTCGACGTGCGGGTGGCCGAGCGGGTGGACCGGATGTGGGAGCTGGGCTTCGTCGATGAGGTGCGGCGACTGCGCGAGGTCGGTCTGGAGCAGGGCGACACCGCCAGTCGGGCGATCGGATACCAGCAGGTGCTGGCGTTCCTGCGAGGCGAGATCAGCGAGGAGCAGGCGCGCGCCGAGACGATCACGGCCACCCGCAAGTTCGCGCGCCGCCAGGATCGGCTGTTCCATCAGGACCCGCGCGTGCACTGGGTCGGTTCGTCACCGGCCGATCGACACGACGGCTCGGCCTGAGCTCCTCGTGCGGCCGCCACGTCACCTCGCGCCGTGGTGTCTCCCGCGTAGACTGGACGAATGACGTTCGAGTGGCTCAAGGGGCACGGTACGGAGAACGATTTCGTGCTGTTGCCCGACCACGACGGGTCGGTCCATGGCAGTGAGCTCGACCCGCGGTTCGTCGCGTCGGTGTGCGATCGGCGCCGCGGCATCGGCGCGGACGGCATCATCCGCGTGATCCGCTCGACCGCACTGGGCCGGCAGTCCGCGGGCGAGTGGTTCATGGACTACTACAACGCCGACGGCAGCCTCAGCGAGATGTGCGGCAACGGAGTGCGCGTCCTGGCCAGACACCTGCGCGATGCGGGGCTGGTGCCCGCGGACGAGCCGATCGTGATCGGCACGCGCGACGGCGACAAGACCGTCACGTGCGACGGCGACGACTTCGTCGTCGACATGGGAACCCCGACATTGGGCGAGACCAGCAAGGTCGCGGTCGACGGACGTGCCTGGGAGGCCCAGGACGTGCGGACGGGCAATCCGCACGCGGTCGCGTTCGTCGAGACGCTCGCCGACGCAGGCACGTTGCTCGACGAGCCGGAGTACGACCGTGTCGTCTACCCCGACGGGGTCAACATCGAGTTCGTCGTCCGCAAGGGGCCGCGGCACGTCGCCATGCGCGTGCACGAGCGCGGCTCGGGTGAGACGCGCTCGTGCGGCACGGGTGCGTGCGCGGTCGGGGTCGCCACGGCGCTGTCCGACGGTGCCGTCAAGCCCGTCACCTACCGCGTCGACGTGCCGGGCGGCACGGTGCACGTCACCTGGACCGCCGACGACCGCCTGCTGCTGGCCGGACCGGCCGAGATCGTCGCCCGCGGACAGATGGAGTGGCTCGCGTGACGCCCGATTCCAACACGACGGCGGGCGCGCTGGACGACCTGGAGCTGGAGGAGCGCAACTCGTTGCGCCGCGTCAGCGGCCTGCGCACCGAGCTCGAGGACGTCACCGAGGTCGAGTACCGCCAGCTGCGCCTCGAACGCGTGGTCCTCGTCGGCGTATGGACCGAGGGCACCGTCGAGGAGGCCGAGAACTCGTTGGCCGAGCTGAAGCTCCTGGCCGAGACGGCCGGGTCCGACGTGCTCGATGCGCTGATGCAGCGCCGTCAGAAGCCCGACCCCGCCACCTACATCGGCCGGGGCAAGGTCGACGACCTGCGCGCTGCGGTCCAGGCGACCGGCGCCGACACCATCATCTGCGACGGTGAGCTCGCCCCCAGCCAGCTGCGGAACCTGGAGGACCGCACCAAGGTCAAGGTCGTGGACCGGACGGCGCTGATCCTGGACATCTTCGCCCAGCACGCCAAGAGTCGCGAGGGCAAGGCGCAGGTCGAGCTGGCACAGCTGACCTACCAGACCCAGCGGCTGCGTGGCTGGGGCGGCAACCTGTCCCGCCAGGCCGGCGGTCGCGCCGCCGGTGGTGAGGGCATCGGTGGTCGTGGTCCCGGTGAGACCAAGCTCGAGACCGACCGCCGCCGCATCCAGGCCAAGATGGCCAAGCTGCGGCGTGAGCTGGCCGAGCTGGGGACGGCGCGCGAGACCAAGAAGAAGCAGCGCCAGTCGCGACGCGTGCCTGCCGTCTCGATCGCGGGTTACACGAACGCAGGCAAGTCGAGTCTGCTGAACCGTCTCACCGATGCGGGGGTGCTGGTCGAGGACGCACTGTTCGCAACACTCGACCCCACGATCCGCCGCACCCAGACCTCCGACGGACGCATCTACACGTTGTCCGACACCGTCGGGTTCGTCCGCCACCTGCCGCACCAGCTGGTCGAGGCCTTTCGCTCCACGCTGGAGGAGGTCGCCGAGTCCGACCTGATCCTGCACGTCGTCGACGGCTCGCATGCCGATCCGGCAGGCCAGCTGCGGGCGGTCCGGGAGGTGTTCGCTGAGATCGGGGCGCTCGACGTGCCCGAGATCGTCGTGGTCAACAAGGCCGATGCCGCCGACCCGTTGGTGCTCAAGGAGCTGTTGGCCAACGAACCGCACGCGGTGGTCGTCAGCGCCCGCACGGGCGAGGGCATCGACGAGCTGCTGCTGGCGATCGAGGCCGATCTGCCACGCCCGTCCGAGCGGGTCGAGGTCGTCGTGCCGTACTCCCGTGGTGATCTGGTCAATCGGGTGCACGAGTCCGGTGAGATCGAGTCGTTGAGCCACCACGCCGACGGCACCCACCTGACGGCATTGGTCGAGGCAGGACTCGCCCACGAGCTGGCGCCGTTCGCTGTGGACAACGCAGGTGCCGGTTCCTCGGTCCGTCAGTAGTCTCGCTGCATGGCCGAACCTGAGGTGACCGACGTCCTGCACGCAGCCGTCGAGGCGGTCGGCGGGCAGGACCGGCCCGGACAGATCCAGATGGCCGAGGCGGTGCGAGAGGCACTCGCCGACGGACGTCATCTGTTGGTCCAGGCCGGCACGGGTACCGGCAAGTCGCTGGGCTATCTGGTGCCCAGCCTGTTGCACGGCGACCGGGTGGTCATCGCCACCGCGACGCTGAACCTGCAGCACCAGCTGGTCGAGCGGGACATCCCGGCGTTGAAGGACGCCGCCCGCGCCACGTTGGACACGGTGCCGCACCACGCCGTGGTCAAGGGCCGTGGCAACTACGCGTGCCTGCACCGTGTGCGTGAAGGCGCGCCCGACGACCAGGGCACCTTGATCGAGGTTCCCACTGGTTCCCTGGGCGCCGAGGTGGTGATGTTGCGCGAGTGGGCCGAGGAACAGGCCGACGGCGGGCACAGCGGCGATCGTGACGCCGCGCCCGCCCATACCGAGCTGGCGTGGAAACAGGTCAGCGTCAATCACCGTGAGTGCCTGGGGGTCGCGCGCTGCGCGCACGCCGCGGAGTGCTTCGCCGAGCTGGCGCGCGAGGACGCCCAGCACGCCCAGCTGGTCGTGACCAACCACGCGATGCTGGCCATCGACGCCATCGACGGCGTGCCGATGCTGCCCGAGTACGACGCCGTCGTGGTCGACGAGGCACACGAGCTGGCCGCCCGTGTCACGCAGGCCGCGACGTCAGAGCTCAGCGGCGACATGGTCGCCCGAGCCGCCCGCCGAGCGCGCTCCCATGCCGACGGCATCGAGGTGGACGACCTGTCCGACGCCGGCGACGTCCTGACCAACGTGCTGGTCCGCATCGACGAGGGCCGCATCGACGTCGTCGAGGAGGCGTTGCAGGCGGCGCTCGAGGGCGTCCGCGACGCCGCCCGGTCCTGCATCACGGCGCTCAAGCCCCAGCCCGGCAGTGACGTCGATGCGGCTCGTCAGCAGGCCCAAGCGATGGTCGAGGACATTCGAGTCGTCGCCGAACGCATGGCAGCGCATGCGGAGACCGAGGTGTTGTGGCTCAGCGACTACAACGGCAACAAGCGCCTGCACATCGCGCCCATCGACGTCTCGTCGGCGCTGCGTGAGAAGTTGTTCGGGGAGAAGACCGTCGTGCTGACCAGCGCGACGCTGACGTTGGGCGGCGGCTTCGACCCCGTGGCCTCCACCCTCGGACTGCAGCCGGGATCGGACGAGTGGACCGGTCTCGACGTCGGCTCGCCGTTCGACTACGGCAAGCAAGGCATGCTCTACGTGGCCAAGCACCTGCCGCCACCGGGGCGCGACGGTCTGGGACCGGCTCAGCTGGACGAGATCACGGCCCTGGTCGAGGCCGCAGGCGGCCGCACGCTCGGGCTGTTCTCCTCGCGACGGGCGGCCGAGACGGCAGCCGAACACGTCCGCGAGAAGCTGCCCGATCTCGACATCTGGTGTCAGGGCGACGCGCAGCTGCCGGAGCTGGCGCGCCGGTTCGTCGAGCAGCCGTCGACGTGCCTGTTCGGCACCTTGAGCCTGTGGCAGGGCGTGGACGTGCCAGGGGAGACCTGCCAGCTGGTGATCATCGACCGCGTCCCCTTCCCGCGCCCCGACGACCCGTTGATGAGCGCGCGCCAACGTCTGGTGGACAAGCGTGGTGGCAACGGGTTCATGACGGTCGCGGCTTCGCACGCTGCGCTGCTGCTCGCGCAGGGTGCGGGCCGGTTGATCCGCCGCTCCAGCGACCGGGGTGTGGTGGCGATCCTCGATCCGCGCCTGGTGACGGCCCGCTACGGCTCGTTCCTCGCCTCGTCCTTGCCGCCGATGTGGCGGACCACGGACCACGACGCGGTCATCGGCGCGCTGCGCCGACTCGACGCCGCGGCCGGCTGACCGGACCGGCGTCCCTCGAGTCGGTCGCGACGCTCAGCGGGCGTCCCAGGCGCTGCGGACCATGTCCTGCAGCGAGTGACGCATCGTCCACTCCAGGTCGCGGGCGGCCAGCTCGCCGGTGGCCACGATCCGGGCCGGATCACCGGCACGACGCGGTGCGACCTCAGGTGCGAAGTCGATGCCGGTCACCTCGGCGACGGCGTCCATGATCTGTCGCACGGACACCCCCTCGCCGCTGCCCAGGTTGTAGACCGGCTCCAGCGTGTCGCCGGCCAGCAGCTTGCGGGTGGCGACGACGTGGGCGTCGGCCAGGTCGGCGACGTGGATGTAGTCGCGCACGCAGGTGCCGTCGGGCGTGGGGTAGTCGTCGCCGAAGATCTTCGGGGTGCGCTGTTCCACCAGCGCCTGGATGACGAGCGGGAACAGGTTGTGCGGACTGGAGTCGTACAGCTCGGGCACGGCCGATCCGACCACGTTGAAGTACCGCAGCGACGTGTGGCGCAGCTCGCGCGCCCGAGCCGCGCTGCGGATCAGCCACTCGCCGATCAGCTTGGTCTCGCCGTACGGCGACTCCGGTGCGGTCGGCGTCCGTTCGGTGACCAGATCGACGTCGGGAGTGCCGAACACCGCAGCCGAGGACGAGAACACGATGGTCTCGACCCCGGCGTTCTCCATGGCCTCGAGCAGCCGCACGGTGCCGGTGACGTTCTGCTCGTACGTGTGCAGCGGCCGTTCGACGGACACTCCGGCGTACTTGAACCCGGCGAGGTGCACGACGGCGTCGACCCCGTGGTCGACCATCGTCTGGACCAGCACGTCGCGGTCCAGGATCGACGCCTCGACGAAGGGGACGTCGGCGGGCACGAATCCGCGGTGCCCCGACGACAGGTCGTCGACGACGACGCAGTCCAGCCCGGCCAGCGCGAACGAGCGCACGACGTGCGATCCGATGTAGCCGGCTCCGCCGGTGACCAGGATGCTCACCCGGTCAGTGTTCCAGAACCGGACCGAGGCGTCAGACGCGACGCAGGACGGCCGTCACCTTGCCCAGGATCGTCGCGTGCGTGCCGTCGATGGGGGAGTAGTCGGGGTTGTGCGGCAGCAGCCACACCTGCCCGTCCTTGCGCTGGAAGGTCTTGACGGTGGCCTCGCCGTCGAGGAGCGCAGCGACGATCTCACCGTTCTCGGCCACGTTCTGCTGGCGCACCACGACGTAGTCGCCGCTGCAGATGGCCGCGTCGATCATCGAGTCACCACTGACCTCGAGCAGGAACAGCGTGCCGTCGCCGACCAGACTCTTGGGCAGCGGGAAGACGTCCTCGACACGTTCTTCGGCCAGGATCGGGCCACCGGCCGCGATACGCCCGACGACCGGCACGTTGACGGCGGTGGGCACCAGGTCACCGATGCCGGTCTCGTCGTAGGCGGTCTCGGCGGCGCCGCCCATGGCGCGGCGCGCGGCCAGCACGTCGGGCAGGAAGATCTCCAGCGCGCGCGGACGGTGCGGATCGCGCTTGACGTAACCCAGCCCTTCCAACGTCCGCAGCTGGTGGGCGACCGACGACACCGACGACAGACCGACGGCGTCGCCGATCTCGCGCATGCTCGGCGGATAGCCGCGGCGCTCGATCTCATCGCGCAAGAACTCCAGCACCAGCCGCTGACGGTTGGTCAGACCCGTCGCGGCATCGCGCGGGCCGTCGGGCATCTCGACGACCGTGGCCTCGCTCGTCGCGCCGTCGTCGGGGGTCTGCGTCTGATCGCTCATGTATTCGACTCTAAGCGCTGGCGGCGTCCTATTCAAACATGTGTTCGATGGCGTGTCGGTGTCATGGTTCCCTAGCGTGTGGCTGTGAGCTATCTGGTCGTGGGCCGTCGTGACGGCGAGCAGTGGGCCGTCGACGTCCAAGGTGTGGGTCGGACGTCGGCCGATGACCTGACCGGGATCGAGGCTGCGGCCAGGCAGCTGCTGGCCGAGAACGGACGCGACGACGCGGCCGATGCGGATCTGCAGCTGCTGCTGCCGGACTTCGAGGTCGACCTGGACTCGCACGGCATCCCGGGCAGTCGTCGCCCCACGTGGGCGCTGGTCAGCGGGTTGATCCTGCTACTGGTCGTCGTCGGTGCGGCCGCGTTCGTCGTCGGTCGACTGCTCTGAGCCGAGCACGGTCTCGACACTGGCGCCCAGCAGCAACGCGAAAAGGCCGACCCACAGCCACAGCATCAGCACGACGACGCCGGCGAGTGCGCCGTACGTCTTGCCGTAGCTGCCGAAGTTGTCGACGTAGACGCTGAACCCCACCGAAGCGGCGATCCACAGACCGACCGCCACACCCACGCCGAGGCGAGAACGGCGTCGAGTGCCGTTCGTGGCGACACCGAACACGACGGCGACGCCGACGGTCAGTGCTGCGGCAGCCAGCACCCAGCGCCCCACGTCGACCACGGCGCGCACGCCCGACGGCACGTCGAGGGCGTCCAGCACGGCGGGCGCGGCCGCGACCAGGGCGATCAGCACCAGCACGAGCACGACGCCCGCCACGGTCAGGACGAGCGCCTCGGCCTTGGCCCTGACGAATCCGGGTTGATCGGCGTGCACGAACATCAGTCGCAGCGCCTTCAGCAGGTTCGCAACCCCGCCGGAGGCGCTGTACAGGGCGAGGGCGATCGCGAAGAATAGACCGACGCCCAGCGAGGACCCGCCCGTCGAGGTCAGCGCGGTCAACTGCCCCGTGATGACGGAGGCGGCGTCAGCGGGCAGCGCCTCGGCGAGCTGATCGGCCTGTCGTTGCACCGTGCGGGGCGAGGCGAACAGCCCGTAGCCCAGCACGCCGGCGATCAGGGCGGGGAACAGCGACAAGAACGCGTAGAACGCGACGCCGGCCGCCAACAGCGTGGCTTTGCGTTCGGAGGCGTGTCGCCAGGCGGCGCGGACCGTGCGGATCGCTTCCATACCCGGACGGTACCCAGTGCCGGTGACGACCAGTGCCGTGATGCCGACCCGTTTTGTCGGACCCGGACGGCAAGGTGTGTTTCGAAGAGACGTTCGACACGCTGTTCGAAGAAGTGTTCGACAAATGTCCGAGGTCTCGTCTACAGTCGTAAACGTGTTCGATCGAACGTCTGTTCGCAACGCTTGATCGGATGACACCTCGGGCAGCGGCCCCGGCGTCGATCGAACGCACCAAGTCCAGATCACATCCTCACCTTCCCCGGAGGACACCATGAGCACCATCACCTTCACCGCCCCGCAGCTCGCCCGGCCCGTGCGCCGGCCCACCGCCGTTCGGCTCACGCGCCGCGGCAAGATCGTCGTGCTGGCCGTCGCGTTCATCGTGATCGCGCTGTTGACTCTCGTGCTCGGCCCCTCGGTCGTCGCCACCGATGAGGCCGGCGTCTCCCAGCAGGTGCGCACGGTCAAGGTGATGGCCGGCGAGACACTGTGGCAGATCGCCGCCGACGCCAACCCGGACGGCGACATCCGCGACACCGTCGACACCATCGTGCGGCTCAACTCCCTGCCCAACGCCTCGGCCGTGCAGGCCGGCGCAGTGATCGCGGTGCCGGTGTACTGAACCGATCGCGGGCCTCGATGCAGCGCCGGGGTCAGCGTCCGTGGGGAACGGGCGCCGACCCCGGTGTCGTGTCCGGCCGATCCTGTTGGTCGGCGACGTTACGACCTCGGTCAGCTGGAGGTCAGCTCACCGCTGCTGTTCTCCAGGTGGGCTCGCACGAACCACTGGAACAGCTCCATCTGCTTGATCTGTCCGATCAGCATGTCCTCGGTGACCGGGTCCAGCTCGGCCGCTGCCTCCTGCGCCTTGCGGTGGTCGGCCAGGACCGCGGTGTAGACGCGGTCGACCTCGCTGAGGTGCTCGATCGTGGTGGCGCGGCCCAACGGGTAGTCCTCCCACGAGCGCGCCGCCACGATGGCGCCGGGATTGCCGTTCGGCGAGCCGCCGAGGGTGGCGATGCGCTCCGCGGTCTCGTCGACCATCGCGCGTACCTGTTCAACCTGCGGGTCGATCATCTCGTGGACGGCGATGAAGTCGCGGCCGACGACGTTCCAGTGCACGTGCTTGAGTGTCAGGGCCAGCTCGTTCAGGACGTGCAGGCGCTCCTGCAGCATCGTGGCGACCTTCTCGCCGGTGGCCTCGTTCAGTCCGGGCACGGTGTAGCTCGATGGGGTGCTCATGACACGGCTGTACCCGGCTCGACCCCGGCCGAAACCGGGGATGCAGGACACGCGACACGCGGGACGGATGTGACGTGTGTGACGACGCCACTGGCCCTGACCTGCAATGACGGCAGGTGTGCAAGAAAGTGTCCGATGTGTCGTCCAGACTTGTTGCACAGGCCACGACAGCGGCGTACAGTGGCACAAGATGTAGTAGTTACAGCGGTGTAGTTTTCCACATCTTGTTACACAGCATGACGGCGGTTACCCACCGATTTTCGCTCTGATCCACATCGAATCCACAGATTCATCCCCAGGGCGAGCAACCACTGCACCGCCACAGCGACCACCTCGCACCAGCTCGATCACCAGCCACGACCAGAAGGGAGAGCGACATGCATTGTCCGTTCTGCAAGAACGCCGACACCAAGGTCCTGGACAGCCGTGTCGCCGACGACGGCGGAGCGATCCGACGCCGTCGCTCCTGCCCGTCGTGCGAGAAGCGGTTCACCACGATCGAGCAGATGCAGCTGATGGTGCTCAAGCGCAGCGGGACCACCGAGCCGTTCAACCGCGACAAGGCGGTGGCCGGCGTCCGCAAGGCCTGCAAGGGACGGCCGGTCTCAGACGACGACCTGGCGCGCCTCGGCCAGCAGGTCGAGGACGCGTTGCGCGAGGCCGGCGCGGCCGAGATCCCGGCCCATGACGTGGGCCTGGCCATCCTGGAGCCACTGAAGTGCCTCGACGAAGTCGCCTACCTGCGGTTCGCCAGCGTCTACAAGAGCTTTGAGTCCGTCGACGACTTCGCCGCCGAGGTGGCCGCCCTGATGGCAGCGAGCGCCGACGGCGAGTTGGCCGAACAGTCCGTCAGCAAGAACACCACCCCATGAACGCCTTCGGGCCCGCCCCGAACCCCCTGGAACCAACCACCCACCACGATGCACAGGAGCAGCACATGACGGAGATTGTCAGCGGTCCCAACGGGGCCTCCGACGACGCCCAGCGGGCGCAGGTCGACCAACCGGCGCAGCAGAAGACGGGTTTGACGCTCGAGCGCGTCTACACCACCGAGGGTGTCCATCCGTATGACCAGGTGACGTGGGAGCGTCGCGACGTCGTGCAGACGAACTGGAAGACCGGCGAGAACGTCTTCGAGCAGCGCGGCGTGGAGTTCCCCGACTTCTGGAGCGTCAACGCCTCCACGATCGTGACCACGAAGTACTTCCGTGGGGCCGTCGGCTCACCGGACCGTGAGCAGAGCCTGCGACAGCTGCTCGACCGGGTCGTGCTGACCTACACCAAGGCCGGCAAGGAGCACGGCTACTTCGCCACCGACGCCGACGCCGAGATCTTCGAGCACGAGCTCACCTACATGCTCCTGCACCAGATCTTCAGCTTCAACAGCCCGGTGTGGTTCAACGTCGGCACCTCGAGCCCGCAGCAGGTCAGCGCGTGCTTCATCCTGGCCGTCGACGACTCGATGGACTCGATCTTGAACTGGTACCGGGAGGAGGGCCTGATCTTCAAGGGTGGTTCCGGTGCAGGCCTGAACCTGAGCCGCATCCGTTCCAGCAAGGAGCTGCTCCGCTCCTCGGGTGGAACCGCCTCGGGCCCGGTCTCGTTCATGCGCGGCGCCGACGCCTCGGCTGGCACCATCAAGTCCGGCGGAGCGACCCGTCGCGCGGCCAAGATGGTGGTGCTCGACGTCGATCACCCCGACATCGAGGAGTTCGTGCAGACCAAGGCGCGTGAGGAGGACAAGATCCGCGTCCTGCGCGACGCCGGCTTCGACATGGACCTCGGTGGCCACGACATCACCTCGGTGCAGTACCAGAACGCCAACAACTCGGTGCGCGTCAGCGACGAGTTCATGCGCGCGGTCGAGGACGGCACCGAGTTCGGTCTGCGCGCCCGCACCACCGGCGAGGTCATCGAGACCATCGACGCTCGCCGCCTGTGGGCCGACATCGCCCAGGCCGCGTGGGAGTGCGCCGACCCCGGCGTGCAGTACGACGGCACGATCAACGACTGGCACACCTCGCCGGAGACGGGCCGCATCACGGCCTCGAACCCGTGCTCGGAGTACATGCACCTGGACAACTCCTCGTGCAACCTGGCCAGTTTGAACCTGTTGAAGTTCCTCAAGGACGACGGCTCGTTCGACACCGAGAAGTTCACCAAGGCCGTCGAGTTCATCATCACGGCGATGGACATCAGCATCTGCTTCGCCGACTTCCCGACCGAAGCCATCGGCGCCACCACGCGGGCGTTCCGCCAACTCGGCATCGGCTACGCCAACCTCGGCGCCCTGCTGATGGCCTCGGGTCTGGCCTACGACTCCGACGGTGGCCGCGCGCTGGCCGGTTCCATCACCTCACTGATGACCGGTGCGTCGTACCGCCGCTCGGCCGAGCTGGCCGGCGTCGTCGGCCCGTACGACGGCTTCGCCCAGAACGCGGCGGCGCACGAGCGCGTCATGCGCAAGCACCAGGCCGCCAACGACGAGCTGCGCGGTCTGCACGCGATGGACATCGCGGTGCAGCGGGCGGCGGCCAAGGAGTGGGCCGACAACCTGCGTATTGGCCAGATCAACGGCTGGCGCAACGCGCAGGCCTCGGTGCTGGCACCCACCGGCACCATCGGCTTCATGATGGACTGCGACACCACCGGCATCGAGCCGGACTTCTCGCTGGTCAAGTTCAAGAAGCTGGTCGGCGGCGGCTCGATGCAGATCGTCAACCAGACCATCCCGTCGGCGCTGAAGAAGCTCGGCTACGCCGAGGAGACCATCGAGGCGATCGTCGAGTACATCGCCGACAAGGGTCACGTCGTCGATGCGCCCGGTCTGAAGACCGAGCACTACGAGGTCTTCGACACCGCGATGGGTGAGCGTTCCATCAAGCCGATGGGTCACGTGCGGATGATGGCGGCCTGCCAGCCGTTCTTGTCCGGTGCGATCTCCAAGACGGTCAACCTGCCCGAGTCGGCCACGGTCGAGGAGATCCAGGACGTCTACTTCCAGGGCTGGAAGCTGGGCCTGAAGGCGCTCGCGGTCTACCGCGACAACTGCAAGGTCGGCCAGCCGCTGAGCGATGCGAAGGCGGCCAAGAGCACCAAGGCCGACGAGAAGGCCGAGCCCCAGGTCAAGACGGTCGTCGTCGAGAAGCCGATCCGGCGTCGCCTGCCGAAGTCGCGCACCTCGATCACCACGTCGTTCAGCGTCGGTGGCGCCGAGGGCTACATGACCTCGGGTGCGCACGAGGACGGCTCGCTGGGCGAGATCTTCCTCAAGCTCGGCAAGCAGGGCTCGACGCTTGCGGGCATGATGGACGCCTTCAGTATCGCGATCTCGATCTCGCTGCAGTACGGCGTGCCGTTGGAGACGTTCGTCAGCAAGTTCACGAACATGAAGTTCGAGCCCGCCGGTCTGACCGACGACCCGGACGTCCGCATGAGCCAGTCGATCATGGACTACACGTTCCGTCGCCTGGCCCTGGACTACCTGGACTTCGAGACTCGTTCGGCGATGGGCATCTTCTCGGCCGAGGAGCGCCAGCGCTACCTCGACACGGGCTCCTACGAGCCTCTCGAGGCCGGCGGCACCACAGCGGCCGAGCTGATCGAGGCCCCGGCCGAAGATCCCGTCCGCCAGTCGGGGGAGGGTGAGGCTGCTCGCCAGCCCGAGGCACGAGGGCGAGAAAGCGCCCAGCCGCCGACCGCTGCCGACTACGCCGCCGATGCCGGTGACCAGGGCGCCGAACGAGCCCGGGAAGGCGCTGGTGACACCAGCAACGCCCACACCTCGGCGGAGCTGCTCGAGGTGATCACGGGCGCCGCCGTCGACAGTCCGCTGTGCATGACCTGCGGCACCAAGATGCGCCCCGCCGGCTCCTGCCACGTCTGCGAAGGCTGCGGCAGCACCAGCGGCTGCAGCTGATCGTCGTGAGCAAGCCCCCAGACCCGCGAAGGTCTGGGGGCTTGTCCACAGACACGAGCAGCATTCACCGTCCCTGTCCGACCGCGAACCTAGGATATCGAACATGAGCTCGAACGAAGACGCAGCCTTCACGTTCATCGACTTGTTCGCAGGGATCGGGGGTTTCCACGCGGCGCTGTCGTCGCTCGGTGGCCGATGCGTGTACGCATCGGAGATCGACGACGCTGCGGCCAAGATCTACCAGCACAACTGGGACATGGAGGTCGCGGGCGACATTATTCCCGAGACCGATCCGGTCGTGAAGGTGCCGCATCACGACGTCCTGGCCGCGGGTTTCCCGTGCCAGCCGTTCAGCAAGTCGGGCAAGCAGCGCGGGATGGACGAGGCGCGCGGCACGCTGTTCTGGAACATCTGCCGGGTCCTGGAAGAGCATCGGCCGTCGTTGGTCATCCTCGAGAACGTGCGAAACATCGCCGGTCCTCGACACAAGCACGAGTGGGACGTCATCATTCGCTCACTGCGTGAGCTGGGCTACCAGGTGTCCTCTACTCCGGCTGTGTTCTCGCCTCACCTCCTTCCGCCGTGGATGGGTGGAGCGCCTCAAGTGCGCGAGCGCGTGTTCATCGTCGGGACGTACGTCGGTGACGAGACTGCGTGGGACGAGGTCGACCCGGTCGTCACCAACAAGCCCGTCGCTTCGTGGAATCCTCAGGACTGGCGGCTGTCGGAGATCCTTCAGACCGAGGACGAGATCGCGGACCGTGCGAACTACGACCTCACACCTGCAGAGCAGACCTGGGTTGCGGCATGGGCCGACTTCGTCCGCCGCTTCCGCGAGCTGGGTGTCCCCAAGCTGCCGGGCTTCCCGATCTGGGTCGATGCGTTCGTCCACGAGGACGACCTGTTCATCCCTGAGCACACCCCGCGGTGGAAGGCAGGCTTCCTGCGCAAGAACGCCGAGTTCTACACGCAGTACAGGACCGTCATCGACGAGTGGCTTGCCGCTCACGACCACCTCGAGAGCTTCCCGCCTTCTCGCCGCAAGTTCGAGTGGCAGGCCCAGGACGCGGCAAGCCTGGCGGAGTGCATCATGCACTTTCGCCCGTCGGGAATCCGTGCCAAGAAGCCGACATACGTCCCGGCACTCGTCGCGATCACGCAGACGACGATCCTGGGCACCCCCCTCCGTCGCATCACGCCACGCGAGGCCGCCCGTCTCCAGGGGCTGCCGGACACGTTTGAGTTCCCTGGACAGCCGGACTCCGCCACCTACAAGCAGCTCGGCAACGGCGTGAACGCTGGCGTCGTGAAGTACGTCGCGCGAGCCCAGATGGCTCGAAGTGGCAGCCGGTGGTCGGCGATCGCGGCTAACGCCCCCGCCGACTCCTGACGACCGTTGCCACCCGCTCTGCGGCCAGTCGTGGATCCTCGTGCTCCCAGATGCGGATGACGGTCCAACCTTGCTTGATCAGCACGGTGTTGGTGTCGCGGTCGCGCGAGACGTTCTTGGCGATCTTCCAGTCCCACCACTCCCGATTGGTATTCGGACGTGTGCCATGCTCCGAACAACCGTGCCAGTAGCACCCGTCGACGAACACAGCCACTCGTTCACGGGTGAAGGCGATGTCAATTCGACGCCCGTTGTTGCCCGGTACCCGGACCTGGAGGCGGTAGCGAAGACCCAGGGCATGCATGGCGCGGCGGAGCCGGAGCTCGGGAGCCGTGTCCTGGCGTGCGAGCGTCGACATCTTCCGCGACAGAGCACCACCAGGAGACGTGCGCGCGGGCTCGTCGCCGATGGGGGAGCTCATGGCCGGGGAACAGGTGCCTCAGCCGTGTAGATCAGGAAGTTCTCGAGGTCCTTCTTCTTGATCTTGACCTTCATGGCGCGCGGGGCGCCTCCCGGCTGCCGGCCTTGAGCGAAGTCGCCCAGGACGACGTGGAAGTTCGCGGCATTCACCTCGAGCACGACCATTCGGACGAACTTCACCGACGCCTTGAAACGCGATGCGTACGACAGCGGGTTGAACGGCAGGACTGCCTTACCCTGCTCGAGCTTCCATCTGTTCCACTCGATGGTCGCCCTGTCGTCCTGGTCCTTCGCGTGCTCGGTCTCGTGCTCGTAGATCACGTACCAGAAGCGCCCGAACTCCTTGACACACCGGGCGAGATCGCCCGCGTCGTTGCCGGGCGTCTCGGAGTAGGCCACGCTCGATGCCTTCAGGTCACCGTAGAACTCCAACCCGCCCCGGCCAAGGATGCCGAGGTCGAAGTCGTACGCACCCTTCTGCTTGACCTTGCGGTACTCGACCAGCGCTGGCGTGCCTTCAGCGCGCAAGGACTCGTTGAGCTTGAACTCGACGTAGAAGCCCGGCCACTCGGCCTGGAACGTGTCTGGCCAGCGGGCCGCGTGCATCTCCCTGATGGCGTCGAGAGCCTCGATCGGCCTGCCGTCGAGAAAGGTGCGGTTGAACCTCTCGAAGGCGGCGAGCTGGGGCTGCATCGAGGTGAAGCCATCTCGCAGGTAGGAGGCGAAGTGGTCTGCCCGGACGCTCGTCAGACGGTTGCCGTTGCGGTCGATGCGTGCGAACTGTCCAAGGGTCTGTGCCTGGAAGAGGTCGTTCGTCGCGACGTGGGCAGCCGAGTTGTTCGCCTTGCGCCGCAGGTACGTCGTCGGGTCGAAGTCAACGAAGATGGTGACGTCCTCGCGGTGGTAGATCCCCACGAAACGCACACGGAGACCGTCATTCATCGCTTCCTGCGCTGCAGCCACCCAAGTGTTTGGGATCTGGATCCTCTTCTTGTAGGCCGGCCACGGCTTGCCGAGGTGCGTGACTTGTGCCTTGAAGATCACCTGATCTTCGAAGCGAACGGCTCGCAGCCGATTCCAGGTCGTGGTCTTGGCCCCGGGGAGGGCTGCGAGCAGAAGTGCGTTCTTGGCGCTCTCGGAGAGCCGACGATCAACGTCCGGAACGACGTCGCCGTTCGCGCTGATCTGATCGACTATCGAGGACACAACACTCTTTCTATCAAGTTCAGATTGTTGATGAGACGAGAATGACACTCGTGGAAGTGGCCCAATGTGGCCATTTTGAGACAAGTATTGGCGTTCGTCCTTCTGGGGCGCCCCCGATGGACTAGCGTCCAAGGTCTCGGGAGGAGACCTGTGTCACACGCCAAGTACCTAGAACTCAACGATCGTCTGGCTGAAGTGATGTTCAGCTTCGAGCGTGCGGGCCGACCTGTCTACGTCGGTGCCGAGGAGTCGGGTCTGCTGCACGACGAATGGGACTCAGCCGACCGCCGCTACTTCAGCGAAGCCTCCATGAAACTCCTGACCGCCGACCCCGAGGAGGTGACCATCGCCGCGATCGACGCGGCATAGACTCACCACCACTGACCCGCACGGTGTCGAGAAACTCCACCACACAGCGGGACGTCACCTGCAGCAGACCCTGCAGGACACGCGGCCGGAGAGTTACAGGCTGGGTGGTCGGTTCGCGCAGCCACCTGTCGGGAGAACTCCGCGCACGCAACGTGTGTGCAGCGCGTCAGCCAGCCGATCTTCGGCCGACGAGTTGTTCCAACAGCCAGTCGCGCAGGCCGAGCGTGGACAGGCAGTCGTCGCGGTTGTAGGCGATGAGGGCTTCCTTGTGAGCATCAGCGGCTGTGGTGTCGCCACTGTCCCGCAGCTTCAAGTAGTCGCCGAACCCGACCATCGAGCTCCGTGCGTTCTGGACATCGGCTGTCCGCGGAGGCGAGTAGAGCGGCTCGAGGTACTTCAAGCCGTACTTTGGCTGAGAGATCCGGATTGACTTCGTCACGACAGGTTGCAGGTTCACGAACACACCGCTGTCGGCCCACTGCTCGACTTGCTGCTGGCGGACGCCGTGTCGTCGAGCGAGTCGCTTGAGTGTTGTGACCTCATAGCTGCCGTAGTGATACACGTGCAGCCCCGGATGGGCAGCGAGCCGAGACGCGAGTCGGTCGCAGAACTCCTCGAGTGCCTTGCGCTCCTGGACATGATTCTCGGCCCACAAGTGGTGGTAGGTGCCGCGCCGGGAGTCGCCCTCGTAGAGGCCCCACAAGTACTCGATGCCCCGTTCTCCGGACTCGTCGGTGAACAGGGTGTCGCCCTCGAAGTCGAAGAAGATGTCGGCCGGTGATGCATCTGGGAGGTTCGCGATCGGCGACGAGTCGAAGACCTCGTAGGCGACATCCACGCTCCCGTCGGCGCGGACCACGTGCTGGGCCTGCAACTTGGCCTGAGCGCGCAGCGTGTCGAGCCGTCCCGGCGTGATGCCGTCGATGGGACCCGCGGATTCAGCCAGCTGCCGGACCGTCCGGATGCCGGCGGTCCGGAGCTTGGTGCGGACACTGCGGTCCAGGCGATGGACGAGCAGCACGTCCTGGTGGAGCTCGATGGCGGACGCACAGTCGTCGCATGTTCCGCAGATCGAGATGTCGTCGTTCCACGGCGCCTGACTGGTGGTCTGCTGGTGGCCGGCGAACAGCCGGCGCGCGCGGCCGATCAGCCGATGGACGTCGTCGGTCAGCTCGTCGAGGTCTGCGGTGTCGCGAGATCCGTTGCCGAGGAACACCCCGGCTGTTGCGCTGCGGGGGATGTTCAGCGCGTCCAGGACGTAGGCGGCCACCGCCAACTGGAGCGCGGCCTCGTGCTTGATCGAGTGCGCCAACTTGGCGTCCCACACCTCGTAGCGGCCGTCAGGCTGCCTGATCAGATAGTCGGGACACACCAGGACGTCATGACAGAACAGCGGCGCTTGGCTGATGACGTTGTACCCGGCCTCGATCAGTGCGCGAGTGCGCTCCGTGGCTGCTGTGAGCGAGGCTCGCGTGAGCGGATGGTCCAGGTGCGGAGCGACGATAAACTGGTCGTGCTCCGTGGCGAGCCGTCGGTCGGTGTCCGACTCGTGTTCACGCCCCTGCTCGGCCAGCTGTTCCTTGAACGGATCATCCACCCGTTCGCGGACCGCACGGCCGAGCACGACATCGGCGCGACGCAGGAACCCGTACTCGCAGGTGTGAACCAGGACGATGTCGGAGGCACTCAGCAGCACGGTGCTGTCGTCGGTGAGGATCATCGGATCACCATCGTCCCATTGTCCGCTCGAGGGATCCGGCACTTGGTGCCGGCGGTGTTGCGCGGAAAGTCAAGCCGACACGCGTGTGGTGGATGAGAATTCTGAGATCGATGTGGCGCTTGTGACGGGATGCAACTAGATTTCCTCTCATGTCCTCTCGCGTGTCGCTGCGTGCTGCCCTGGTAGCAGCCGTGATATCGCTCATGGCGAGCGCACTGACGATGAGCTCGGCCATGGCCGAGAAGGCGACGGCAGCTGAGCTCGAGGCCAAGATCGTCCAGACGCGTCAGCAGATCAACGCGCTGTACATGCAGGCCGCGGCCGCGAACGAACGAGTCAACGGCGCCAACATCGAGCTGGCGGAAGCCGAGTCCGCGCTCGCGAAGCACCAGGCGGTGCTCAAGTCGGCCGATGCCGAGTTCTCCGCGCAGCGTGACGTCGTCGAGAAGATGACGGTGCAGCAACAGCTCTACGGCTCGACGAACCAGGCCATGATGTCGCTGTTGACCGGTGGGGATGCCGATCAGATCCTCGAGGAAGCCACCGGTCTGAAGGCGATCGACGAGGCCATGACCGCCGAGCTCGACCGACTCGACGCCGGCCGGACGGTGCTCGATGCGGCCTCGGCCGCGGTCGAGAAGGTGGTCGAGCAACGCGCGAGTGCAGTTGCCAGGCGCACCGCGGCGCGGGACCAGATCTCGGCGGCGATCCGTCGCGCCGAGGCGCTCGAAGCGTCGATGGCTGCCGAGCGGGACGACATCATCAGGCAGCTGGCGGCCGCTCAGGGCAAGTCGGTCGAGCAGGTCGAGCAGGAAGTTGCCGACTTGGAGGAGCAGGTGGACCGCGGCGAGCTGCCGGCCCTGGCGGATCCTGCCCCGACTCCGGCTCCTACGACGCCGAAGCCGGCCCCGACCACCGCAGCTCCCACCACGCCCGCGCCCACCACTCCGGCCCCCACGCCGACCAAGACCCCGGATCCCGAACCCGAGCCCGTCCCGGATCCGCCGGCGTCGTCGAACGCCGTCGTCGAGAAGGCGATCGCGTACGCCCAGGCCCAGCTCGGTGAACCGTATGCGTGGGGTGGTGCAGGCCCGTCGAAGTGGGATTGTTCCGGACTGGTGATGAGGGCCTTCGGCTCGGCCGGAATCTCGCTGGCCCACTACGCCCCCAGTCAGTACAAGGCCGGGACCCGGGTCAGCGTCAGCAAGATCCAGCGCGGTGACCTGCTGTTCTGGAGCGACGGCAGCGTGTCGTCGATCTATCACGTGGCGATCTATCTGGGTAACGGCAAGATGATCCACGCGCCCCGACCGGGCCGCGGCGTCGAGATCGTCTCGATCTCGTACTGGATCAAGCCGGACATGGCGGCCCGGCTGGGCTGACCGCCCAGAAGGTGGCCTTCAGGGAGCCTGTTGTCTCGCCGGCGCCTTCCCGCCGCTCGTTCCTCGCGGCTGGCGACCGGGTGGGGTGACTCGCGTCGTGCGGCTGGCAACCGGGTGGGGGTGGGTTCGATGCTTGCGGTTGGCGACCGGGGTGGTCAGAGGGAGTTGAGGGCTGCGGTGAGGATGGTGGTCATCTGGACGACTTCGGGGGAGTCCTCGGTGAGCTCGGCTGCTGCCAGCAAGCGGGTCCGAGCCGGCAGGTACCGGTCGAGCAGCATTGTGCGGGCACGCTGCTCGTCGACCTCGATCAGCTGGTGGAGGGCCGGCGGCGATCACGCTTGCGCATCGCCAGTGACGTCTGGGCATAGCCGTGCTTGCTCATGGCCGAGGCGTTGCCGGCGGCGTCGCGTTCCAACAGCTCGAGGGCGCGGACCACCTGGTCGACGAGGGACTCGAACTCCGGGCGACGTTCCAGCGGGATCTGCGACCAGCCGGCCCGCAGCTCGCTCAGGATCCGGCGGTAGATGCTTACGGCCCGATCGATCGCGCCGCGATACAGGGCCTCGGCCGCGGCCGCGTGGTGGCCCTGGATCTGCTGGAACAGCACCTCCGAGGTGACCTGACGATCGATGCGTCCGGGCTTGTCGTCCGGTGCGGCGATCCGGGCCCACACGGTCTGCGACGTCGAGCCGTCACTGAGGTCGTCGGCCAGGGTGTAGGACAGGCGCAGGGTGCCGACCTTGCGGCGCCCCGGCTTGATCGCCTGCTTCGGATCGAACAGCAGCACGAGGCTGCGCGAGCGGTCCGACCCCAGATTCCCCAGCTCGATCACCAGGTCGCCGATCGGGGTGGTGCGGTGAGGCAGGTCGTTGAGCAACGTCACGGCTCCGACGCCGTTGCCGGGGCTGATCGTCAGGCGGCACTGCAGGAATCGGTGTCCCAGCAGCTCGCCGCACTCCTGGGCGATCGCCCCGACAGCGGTGTCAGCCTCGGCGGCGAAGTACATGTCGCCGGTGCCCTCCTTCGCGATCACGTCGAGCAAAGTCTCGTCGTACCCGAGACCGACGCCGAGACTTGAGGTCGTGATGCGGGAGTCGACGAGCTCGGCCACCTTGGGGCCGATGATCGCCGGGTCGGTGACGCCACGGTTGGCGTGGCCGTCGCTGATCAACAGGACGCGGACGCCGGCCTCGGTCTCGAGGCGGCGTGCCTCCTTGAAGCCGCGCAGCAGGCCCGCGGCCAGGTCGGTGCTGCCGCGCGGACGCAGCGAGCAGATGGCTCGCTTGATGCCTTCGGGCTCGGTGACGGGACCGGCGGGAACGATCACGTCCACGGTGTCGTCGAACGCGACGAGCCCGAAGAGGTCGGTGGGGCCGAGCCGGTCGACGACGTCGCACAGCGCTCGCTGCGCGTGCTCGAGGCGGTCTCCGCCCATCGAGCCACTGCGGTCCAGGACGACGACCAGGGATGCCGGGGTGGTGCGCTCGGAGGCGGGAAGGGCAGGGGTGGTGACCTCCACCAGCAACGCGGCGGGTTGGACTTTCTCGACGGCGGGACCCAGCCAGTGGTAGCGGGTCCGGTCGAGGCGCGTGGTGAGTTCCATGTCGCGCTCCTCTTGGATAGACTGTGCAAGCAGCATAATGCTGGGCGCAGACATTTTATGCAGGGAGCATCATGACGGAGTCGGCATCGCCCTTCGGTCGTACGGTCAAGCAGTGGCGTGAACGCCAGGCGATGTCCCGCTCCGACCTGGCCCAACGTGCGGGCCTGTCCTATCCGTACGTGTCCCAGCTCGAGACGGGACTGCGCAAGCCGTCGCGCGAGGCAGCGCGCAAGATCGCCGCCGCCCTGGACATCTCGGTCGAGGACCTCGAACGCACGATTCCCAGCGATCCGCACGACCGGGACGAGCTGCTGGCCGCCGAGGCGACCTCGGCACTGATCCTCAGCGGCAAGGCCGGGAGCTTCCGCTCGGCCGACCCGCTGGTGACGCGGGCAGCGCGCACGTCCGACGTCGGCGATCGCGACGACCTGATCGGCGACATCATCGACTTGCTCGAGGAGTTCCCCGCCGAGGAGCGCCTCGACGTCCTGGCGCAGGTGCAGAAGCGCGCCATGAAGCGCATGCTGGACCAGACCAGGCTCTCCGCCGACTGACCTCACCATCGACGACTCACTGGGGCGCGTCCTGGCGATGAGCCAAATCGCCTGTCGAAAGCGCCGATCGCTGACAGGATGACTGCATGAGTTCACCGCTCCTGTGGCCCAGCAAGCCGAAGTTCGCCAGCGGGGCCGAGCAACGCGTGTGGACCTTGTTGGCCGATCAACTGGGTCCCCAGGACCTGCTCATCGCGAACCAACGATTCACCGACCGCGAACGCGACTACGAGCTCGACGTCGCCATCGTCTTCGAGGGGCACGGCGTCGTCGTGCTGGAGATCAAGGGCGGCCAGGTGTGGGTCGAGGACGGCCGGTGGTGGCAGGAGCTGCCCGACGGCGTCAAGCAGCGCGACCCGGTCCAACAGGCGATGACGGTCAAGCACGTGCTGAAGAAGTGGGTCGAGAACTCGATGGCCTGGGGGAGTCGTCGACCGATCCGCTGGGCGCACGGCATCGTGCTACCCCACATGCGGGTCGACCCGCAGTTCGAGATGCCGGACTGCCCACGCTGGATGGTCGTCGATCGCCAGGACTTGACCGACATCGTCAGCCACGCCCGCAAGATGCTCGACCTGCAGGACAACGATCGACCCGGCCCGGACGCCGGCGGTGTCGTGGCGATCTACGAGGCCCTCGAAGGTCGATTCCTGCCGCAACGCACGACGGCGGTGTCCCCGGAGGACGCGGTCGAGGACCGCGTGGCCGCTCACGACGACGTCATCGAACGCCTCAGCCTCGAGCAGTCGCGCATCCTGGACTTCATCGAACGCGTCGACCAGGTCGAGATCCGAGGCGGCGCCGGTAGCGGCAAGACGTGGTTGGCCGTGGAGCAGGCACGTCGACTCGCCAAGCGTGGCGACCGCGTTGCGCTGATCTGCTACTCACGGGGCCTGGCGTCGTGGATGCAACGGCGGCTGTCGACGTTCGCCGCGGACGAGCAACCCGCCTACGTGGGCACGTTCCACGGCCTGGGCAACGACTGGGGGGCGCCCGACGGCGACGACAACGACTCGGACTTCTGGGAGAACCGGTTGCCGCGGATCATGCTCGATCTGGTGCGGGAGCAGGAGTTCAGCGCGCTCTACGACGCGATCGTCATCGACGAGGCACAAGACTTCGCCGACTCGTGGTGGCCCGTGGTGCTCGAGGCACTCAAGTACGAGGACAGCGGGTTGTACGTGTTCACCGACGAAGGCCAGCGCATCTTCCAGCGATTCGGTGACTCACCGGCCGGACTGGTGCCGCTGATCCTCGACCGCAACCTGCGCAACACCCGGCAGATCTCGCGCACGTTCAGCCCGATGGCACCCAACGGGTTGCGGGTCAGCGAGCACGACGGCGAGGACGTTCGCTTCGTCGCGTGTGCGCACACCGAGGCGCTGGACCGTGCCGACGACATGGTCGACGAGCTGATCGAACAGGGGTGGCAGCCCTCCGACATCGCGGTGCTGGCGACCGGCCACCGGCATCCGGAGCAGAAGGCGCGCCAGGAACGCGGGTGGCAGGCGTACTGGGACTCGTTCTGGGACGACGACCAGGTGTTCTACGGGCACGTGTCGGGCTTCAAGGGACTGGAACGGCCTGCCGTGATCCTGGCGGTCAACGAGGTCCCCGGCCGCGATCGTGCCACCGAGCGGCTCTACGTCGGCCTGTCCCGCGCCCGTGACCTGCTGGTTGTCTGCGGCGACCCCGACCACATCGAGACCGCCGGCGGTCCCGAGGTGCTCGCGCGCTTGAGCGGCAGCTGACGTCAGTCGTCCAGGCCGCGGGCGGCGCGATACAGGTCGCGGACGGCGAACGTCGCCTCGTCGTACTTGTCCATCGGGAGCTCGAGGTCTCGTCGGACGCGGTATCGGCCGTTGATGCAGCCGATCGGCAACTGTCCGATGTCGTCGGGATCGATGTCACGCAACGGGATGGTGAACCACCGGTGGGCGTCCTTCAGCCGGTCGGCCTCCTCCAACGCTTCACCGATCCATTCGCAGTCGTGGTCGCTGAGCTCACCGTCGCGAGAGGCCTGCAGAAGTACCGGCAGATGAGTATCGATCCGGTCATGCTCGCCCGACTCGACATCGATGTCGAGCAGACCGATCCGCGGATCGATGATCGTCCGCCCGCCGTCGGACAGTGCGTTGCGGTAGGCCTCACGCGCCTCGTCCCAGCGACCCTGGAAGCCGAGGAACTCCGCCAGACTGCACAAGAACATCGCTCGGCCCGTCTCGCCGACGGCGAGTGCATCGATTTCTCTGCGGAGTGCCGCGAGTCGCCGATCTCCCGTCATCGAGAACTCGATCTCCTCGGCACGATCACAGGCTTCCTCGAAGTCCATGCGAGGAGTCTTGCACGCCGAGGTTGTCCACAGAGTGCGTGCGTGCCGAGGTTGTCCACACCGGGCAAGGACGTGGTCGTGACGGTCGGACGCGGCTCGTAACGTCGACCGGAGCCGCGCCACCGATCAAAGGACCTGCCCATGACCATCGTCCCGTTCGATTCGTTGCCCGATCATCCCGTCGACCCGATGTATCGGTTCTTGGATCAGGAGTGTCGAGGCAAGTCAGTCGCGACCGTCCGTCGTTATCACCAGGTCGTTGCCGCCCTCGTCGAGTTCCTCGAGGGCGTCGACGTGACGGCTGTGTACGGCGAGCGGATCCAAGCGCATCTGCACAGCTGTCGGCAGCGTCTCGGGCGCGATGCGTTCATCGAGGCACTCGGGTACCCAGGTGTCGTGCGCGTGCTGCCGATGTTCCTCGAAGCTCCGTGGCTACCGCCTCCCGGCCAACAACGTCGGACGCATCGCAGTCTGGTCGAACGGCTGATCACGTACCTGCGGCGGCAAGGGCTGATCGACTCGGCCGTCCTGAGAACGGACCTGAAGGTGGCGCGGAAGGCGGTCCAGGGTGCACGTTCGCTCGATTACGGGATCTGGCCGCGGCCGGAGCGAGACGAGGCCGGTGTCACGACCGTGACGGTGGACCTGGAGCTGTCCAACAACGTGCTCGACGACCTGCTGGACGACGCCGAGGAGGGCGACGTCTCGCTCAGTGAGCTCATCACGCGGCGACTCGACCCACCCGACGATCCGTACGCGCGCTGGTACTGAATGGAACATGCGAAATGCATGCTACGGTCGACGTCGTGGTCAACGTCCAGGTGAAACGGGTGCCCGAAGCGTGGCATGACACGCTCAAACGGCGCGCTGCTGAGCGAGCGATCTCGCTGAACGACCTGCTGCTGGAGATTCTCGAACGCGAGGTCTCGATGCCGACGCTGCAGGAGTGGAACCGCGAAGCCAAACGCCTGGCCGACCGCATCGACGCCTCCGACGACCTCAAAGAGCTGGTTCGATCGCAAGAGTTTTGGGACGAGGTGAGGGGTCGATGGAACGAGCCGCCGTACGCGACGCGAGTGTCGTCGTCGACCACCTGATCAGCGGGAAGGCGATCGAAGGGTCACTGATCGGCCCGGGGCTGCTGATCGCTGAAGTGTCGTCGGCGGTGGCCAGGCTCCGGCGCCACGGGCGGCTCCATCCCGACGCAGCTGATCACGCGATCCGCACGCTCCTGCAGCTACCGGTCCGATCGATCCCCGATGCGGTGTTGCTGCCGCTGGCTTGGCGCCTGAACCAGGTGGTGTCGATGGCCGACGCGTTCTACGTCGCCTGCGCGATGTTGTTCGACGCTCCGCTGCACACCAACGACCGCCGACTCGCACGAGCGGTTGCCGGTCTGGGTGTGCGAGTGGTCTCCTAGGCGGGCGGCACCGAACCGATATCGTGTGGGCCGGACCGCGCGGTCCGAGATGCCACAGAGAGGTGCCGCCATGGCCGACTTCACCGCAGAGTTCGACACGGACAAGGACACGACGAAAGAGACGTTGACTAAGCTGATCAGCAAGATCGGCGTCCTGTCCTGGGACGGCGACGAGGGCTCGTTCAAGGGTGAGGGGCGCGCCGGCGGGGTCAAGGGCAACGTGGCCGTGAGTGAACGCGACGGGGTCACCCGGGTGCAGTTCGGCTACTCGCTGCCGTTCAAGCTCAAGATGTTCGGCGGCGTGATCGACGAGCAGATCCGTTCCGGCCTGGAGAAGGGCGGCGGACGAGTCATCAGCTGACCTCGCCCACCGCCCTGCGGGCCGTCAGAACGTGTCGTTGATCGTGATGCGGTCGTAGGAGTCCGGCATCTCGTCGGCGCTGAAGCAGTCGAGCGTCGTGGTCTCGCCGACGTTGATCTGCTCGGTGCTGCAGTCGACCACCGCCAGCACCTCCGATCCCTGCATGAACTTGATCTCGACGATCGCTCCGTCCTTCTCGTCACGGTTGTTCGTGACCTTCAAGCCGGTGATCTCGGGGCTGCCCAGGGCGTCCTCGGAGACCGACCAGCCCGCGCCGTAGTCGAAGCCGAGCACCGAGAACTCCTCACCGGGCTCGATCGTCAACGGGTTGTCGGGCCCGCCGGGCTGGCTGTCCTTGGCCTGCTCGGCCTCGACCGACTTCTCGATCTCGTTGGCGGCGCCGCCCAGCAGCGCCAGGCAACCGCCGACGAGCAGCACGAACGCAGCGATGATGCCGAGCATCACGTTGCGGAACGTGTGTGACTTCTTCGCCGGCGCCGCCGGAGCGGGCGCCTGGGTGTGCGCGGTCCAGCGAGTGCCGTCCCAGAAGCGCATCTGCCCCTGAGCGTCGGGGTAGAAGCCGGCGGGTGTCGACGGGTCGGGAGTCGACTCCCCGGGAGCGTGTTGATCGGACATCGGTGTTCCCCTCGGTGCGGGCGGGCCGCCCGATGCGGTCCGCACGCAGATCACACTGGGGCGCAGCGGCAGGCTGCGGTGTCCGAACGGTCCGTGCCTGTCCAGTCGAGCCAGTCAGATGGCCCGATCGAGCCAGCGACCTCAGGACAGCTGCAGAGCAGCGCCGACGAGCGCGGTGCTGACGCCAACCATCACGGCCAGCACCAACAGGCTGCTCAGAATCCACCTCCGCCGCGACTGGGTGGCAGCGGACAACAGCTCGATGCGGGTGTCGTTCATGTCTCCCTCTCATGGTCCTCCCTCAAGGACCATTACCCCGATACCAGCGATGTTACCGTGCGGACGGGCTAACGTCGCGTTCCCGCTGAGAATTCAGCGCCGGAACGCCACCAGCTTGGCCAGCTCGGTGTCGCTGAGCTCGGTGAGTGCGGCTTCGCCACTGTTGACGATCGCATCGGCCAGCGTCCGCTTGGCAGCGATCAGCTCCGCGATCGACTCCTCGATCGTGCCTTCGCTGACCAGACGGTGGACCTGCACCGACTGGGTTTGTCCGATGCGGTGGGCGCGGTCGGTGGCCTGGTCCTCGACGGCCGGATTCCACCACCGATCGAAGTGGATCACGTGGTCGGCGCGCGTGAGGTTCAAGCCGGTGCCGGCGGCCTTCAGCGACAGCACGAACACAGGGACCTCGCCGTCTTGGAAGGCGCGCACCATCTCCTCGCGCGTGGGCACGCTGGTGCCGCCGTGCAGGAACTGCGACGCCACCTTCTTCTCCCGCAGATGGCGCGACAACAGGCGCCCCATCGTCGCGTACTGGGTGAACACCAGCGCGGCGCCCTCCTCGGCCACGATCTCCTCGATCAGCTCGTCGAAGACCGCGAGCTTGCCCGAGCGCCCGCCGAGGTGCCCGTCCGGCTGGCGCAGGAAGTGAGCGGGGTGGTTGCAGATCTGCTTGAGCTGCGTCAGCATCTTGACGACCAGTCCACGGCGCTGGATGCCGTCGGCCTGCTCGATCTGCGTCATCGACTGACGAACCACCGCTTCGTAGAGCCCGACCTGTTCACGCGTCAGGTGGGTGACGTGGTCGGTCTCGATCTTGGGTGGCAGCTCGGGGGCGATGCCGGGGTCGCTCTTGCGCCGACGCAGCACGAAGGGTCGGATCAGTGCGGCCAGACCGGTGGTGGCCTCCTCGTCGCGCACCGACTCGATGCGACGGGACCATTCCTCGCGGAACTGCTCGTGCGGCCCGAGCAGACCCGGGGTGGTCCAGTCGAGGATCGCCCACAGCTCCGACAGATTGTTCTCTACCGGTGTTCCGGTCATCGCGATGCGGTGATCCGTCGGGATCTCGCGCAGCGCTTGTGACGCCTTGGCCCGCGGGTTCTTGATGTTCTGCGCCTCGTCGGCCACCACCAACCCCCAGCCGGGCTCGTGCTTGGCCAGCAGGTCGGCGTCGGCGCGCATCGTGGCGAACGTCGTGACGACGAACCCGCGATCGGCCCCGTCCAGCGACCGACCAGGACCGTGATAGCGGCGGACCGGGACGCCGGGAGCGAACCGGATGATCTCGCGTTCCCAGTTGCCGATCACGGACGCGGGGCACACCACGAGGGTGGGTGCGTCGTCGTCGCGGGCCAGGTGCAGGGCGATCAGCATGACGGTCTTGCCCAGCCCCATGTCGTCGGCCAGGATGCCGCCGAGACCCAGATCGGTCAGCTGGTGCATCCACCGCAGCCCCTGCAGCTGGTAGTCGCGCAAGGTGCCGGCCAGGCCCGGGGGCTGCTCGGCGGGTCGCAGCTCGGTCTCGGCCAACCGGCGGCGCACGTCGTCGAGCCACCCGACGGTGTCGACGCGGGTCCGCACGCCGTCGACCTCCATCTCGCCCGACACGGCCGCCCGTAGCGCCTCGATGGCGGTCATCGTGCCGGAGGTCTTGGTCAGCACCCGGTCGATGCGGCGCTTGTCGACGAACACCCAGGTGTCACGCACGCGGAGGAGGCCGTGATGCGACGCGGCGAGCTGTTCGACCTCGGCGGCGGTGAGCGGCTCGTCGCCGACCGCGATCTGCCAGTCGAACCGGAACAGCTGGGCGTGCGTGAACGAGGACTGCCGATCCGAGCGCAGCCGGTCCTCGCGCTGGACCACCAGTGACGTGCTGACGTCGCGGACCAGCTCGTTCGGCCAGGACACCTCGACCCGGTTGGCCAGCAGCGGCGGGATCATCCGGGCATCGCCGAGGGCGGCCAGCTCGTCGGTGCTGACGGTCGTGGCGCCGCGGGCGTGGGGGTTCATCAGCCGCTCGGCCGGCGCCCAGCGCTCGCCGAGTCGTTCCAGCATCGCCAGCAGCGGCTCGCGGGCCGAGGTCTTCGGGTGGTGGTCGTTGACCAGCAGGTCGGCGGCCTCGAACGCCGCGCCACGGTCCGGGCGTAGGCGAACCCGCACGACGCCGGACTCCTGTGCGGTGGGCTCGGCGAGGAAGGTCACGACCAGCGTGAACGAATAGCGTTCGGGCGGGGGAGTGACCGTGACGCGATCGGCGGCCGCGCGGTCGGCCGAGGCCGACGTCTCCGCCGACGATCGTTGAGGGGTCGATGCCGCCGCTGGCGCGTCGACCGCCAGTGAGTCCAGAAACGCCTGGACCTGGCCCAGCCCGCTGACGCCGTCGTGGGTCGCGATCGACTGGGCGGCGGTCTGCAGCTGGCTGCGTTCGTTGCCGTTGGGGTTGCCGAGGGCACCGCGGGCCATGATCCGCAGGGCCAGGATCGCCGGGGTCGCCCAGGCGCGCGACGACTTGTCGGCGTCCATGACGCGGATGGCCTGGCTCAGGGCACCGAGGGCCTCGTTGGCCGTGGCGTGGAGGTCACCGGTGGGCGTTCGGAAGACGAAGCGTGATGCGGCCGGGTCGTCGGCCACCTCGAACACGACCGGGTGCCGCAGCAGGGCCCGAAGATCGCGAGGTGAGGTGGACATCGTTCCATTCTCTCACTCCGATCCAGGAGCGAGCCGTCGAGTCCGATCGTGTCCTGCTACTTGCGCAGGTCGGTGACGATACCGCCGCTCGCGGACACCAGGTCCTGCGGAGACAGCGCGAACACGTCGTGCCACGTGCCGGCGGCAGCCCACACCTCGTCGTACTCCAGCAGGGCGGGGTCGACGAAGACGTCGAGGTGGGTGGCGTGCCCGAACGGCGGCACCCCGCCGATCGGGAAACCGGTGGCCGCGCGCACGACGTCGGCGTCTACGCGGTGGCAGCGCTCGCCACCTGCTGCGGCGGCGAGCTTGCCCTCGTCGAGCTGGTTGGCGCCGCTGACGTAGGCGAGCACCACCCGGTCGTCCACGCCGAAGATCAGGCTCTTGACGATCTGGCCGACGTCGCAGCCGATCGCCGCGGCGGCATCGGCTGCGGTCTTGGTGCCCTCGGGGAACGTGCGCGGCTCGATCTCCAGGCCCTTGGCGCGGGCGGCTTCGATCACACGGGTGACGTTCGGATGGACCTTCTCACTCACGGACCCGACTCTAGAGTGCTGCCAGAAGTGTCATGCTCGTGGTCATGAGGAAGGTCGCGGCGTGGGCGTCGGTGGTGCTGGTGGCGGCCGGCTGCGGTTCGGCCGACACGGCGACCGAAACCGCGCCTGCACCCATGGAGACCGCACAGCTGGAAGCGATCGACGCGCCGCTTCTGGTGTTTCCCGGAGCGGAGTGGGACGCCGAGCCGGTCGGCGACTGGACAGCGCTGGACGCCACGTTGCAGCGTGATGCCTCGACCTGTGTGGCCGTCGTCAAGGACGGGAAGCTGGTTCACGAGGCGTACTTCAACGGTGGTGGAGCTGACCGGCCCGAACGTGTGTACTCGATCACCAAGTCCCTCACCGCGCTGCTCGTCGGGATCCGCGTCGACGCCGGTGACGTGGCGTTGTCCGACCACGTGGCGCGGTGGGTGCCGCAATGGCAGGGCACCCGGGCAGCGGATGTGACGGTTCACCACCTTCTGTCGATGACCTCGGGTCGGCGCTGGAGCGAGCAGACCGACGACACGCTGATCAACCGGTCGCCGGACCAGACGGCGTTCGCCATCGGCCTCGACCAGGTCGCCGATCCGGGGCAGCGATGGGTCTATGACAACGCGGCGCCGCAAGTGCTGGAGCGGGTCCTGGGAGACGACGTGGTGGGGCTGGCCCGGACGCGGTTGTTCGCGCCGTTGCAGATGACGAACACCACGTGGCCGACCGATCGGGCGGGGAACGCGACGACGTATTCCGGGGTGCGATCGACGTGTCGCGACCTGGCCCGCATCGGCTGGCTGGTCCTGAACGGCGGTCGCTGGGATTCCGAGCAGATCGTCTCGGCTGACTTCGTGCGCCAGATGACGTCGGGGTCGAGCGCGCTCAACGCGGCCTACGGGCTGCTGTGGTGGACCAACGACGAGGGCCGCGTCGTCCAGGTGCTGCGCCTGGCCGGTTTCCCCGCGGACATCCCGCCGTACCGCGGACGCCTGGCTCCCAACGTGCCGGGCGATGCCTCCTGGGCGTTCGGCTACGGCAACCAGTACGTCGCCGTCGTGCCGAGCGAAGGAGTCGTCGCGGTGCGTCTGGGCCGGCGGCCGGCCACGGCCGAGCGTGTCACCTTCGACACCTTCACCGCTGGTGTGCTCGACGCGCTGGAATAAAGTTGAACACTAAACTAGTATGAGGGGCATGAGCCGCTACACGATCGAAGAGCTGGACCGCCGACTGACGCCCAGCCCGCTGATGCCCGTGCTGTTCGTCGGCCACGGCAACCCGATGAACGCGATCAGCGACAACGAGTACACCCGCACCTGGGCGCGCATGAGCACAGAGCTACCCGAGGCGCAGGCCATCGTCGTCATCAGCGCCCACTGGTTGACGCCGGGGGCGACGCACATCACCGATGCACCCCGCAACCGCGTCATCTACGACTTCGGCGGTTTCCCCGACGAGCTGTTCCGGGTCCAGTACCCGACCGAGGGCGACCCGCACGTCGCGGCGATCCTGGCGCAGAAGCTCCAGGAGTACGAGGCCCAGCTCGACGCCCAGTGGGGGCTCGATCACGGCACGTGGAGCGTGCTGAAGCATCTCGCGCCGGCGCCCGAGGTGCCGGTCCTGCAGATCAGCATCGACTACTCGATGCCGCTGCCCCAGCTGTACGACCTGTACTCGCGGCTGCGTACGCTGCGCCGCCGTGGCGTGCTGTTCATCGGCAGCGGCAACATCGTGCACTCGTTGCGCGCGGCGCGGTGGGAGGCCAACGCACAAGCGTGGGACTGGGCGGCCCAGTTCGACCACGACACCGCCGAGGCCATCGCCGAGCGCGACGTCGAACGCCTGACCAATCCGTTCACCACCTGGTCCGAGGCGCGCCTCGCGGTGCCCACGGACGACCACTACAGGCCGATGATCGCCGCGCTGAGCCTGCTCGAGCCCGACGAGGAGCTGAGCTTCTTCAACGAGGGCATCGACATGGGGGCGATCGGGATGCGATCGTTCATCACCGTCTGACGTCCCCGTGACACACCACAGCCGGCCGATCGGCATGATCGGCCGGCTGTGTCGTGCGTGCTTCGGTGTCGTGCTTGCTGCGGTGATGCGGTTACTGCTGCTGCGCCTGCTGCTCGGCGACCTTGGCCCGGACCTCGTCCATGTCCAGGTCGCGGACGGCCTGGATGACCTGCTCGAGCGCCGGTGCCGGAAGCGCACCCGCCTGCTGGTAGACCAAGATGCCGTCGCGGAAGGCCATGACGGTCGGGATCGAGGAGATGCCGACCGCAGCCGACAGCTGCTGCTGGTCCTCCGTGTCGATCTTGCCGAACGTGATGTCGGGGTGCTTCTGGCTGGCCTCCTCGTAGACCGGAGCGAACTGACGGCACGGACCGCACCAGCCGGCCCACCAGTCGATGAGGGTGATGCCCCCGGCGTCGAGGGTCGATTCGAAGTTCTCGGACGTGATCGTCTGCGTGCTCATGCAGATATCAACGCACGCGTCGCGGCAGACATTCCATCCCGACATGAACGTTGGCGACGGTTGACGCGCCTGGCACGATCGAGTCCATGGATCGCCGAACCTTGCTGTCGTCGGTGGCCGCGCTGAGTGTCGCGGCGCTCGCCGGGTGCTCGGGTGAGGACCGCACGCCCAAGACATCGCCGTCGACGAGCCCCGCACCCACCCCTGATCCCGACCCGGACGAGTCGTGGTCCGACCTCGAGGTCGTCGACACGGTGGCCACCGGACTCAACGTGCCGTGGGGGATCGCGTTCCTGGCCGACGGCAGCGCCTTGGTGTCGCAGCGAGACGCCGCCTCGATCGTCCGGATCTCGACGTCGGGCGACGTCGACGAGCTGGGGCGCGTTCGCGGGCTGACCACGGGTGTCGAGGCCGGGTTGATGGGGATCGCCGTCGACCCCGACGACGAGGGCGTGCTCTACGCCTTCGTCACGACCGACCGGGACAACCGCGTCGTCCGGATGAGCCTCGACGGTGGAACTCTGGGGCGACCGGAGCCGATCCTGACCGGTATCGCCGTGGGCGGACGCCACCACGGCGGCCGACTGCTGTTCGCCCCGGACGGGCACCTGTTCGTCGCGACCGGTGATGCCGGCAACGGCGCGCTCGCGCAGGACCGGTCGTCGCTCAACGGCAAGATCCTCAGGATCACCCGCGACGGCGGCGCGGCGGACGGCAATCCGTTCGACAATCGGGTCTGGTCGTACGGGCACCGCAACGTCGAGGGTCTCGCCCTCGACGCCGACGGTCGGCTGTGGGCCTCGGAGTTCGGTGAGAAGCGCGCCGACGAGCTGAACCTGATCGAGGCCGGCGGCAACTACGGGTGGCCGCAGGTCGAGGGCACCGGCGGGGGAGAAGGCCATATCGACCCGCAGGCCACGTGGCCGACGTCGGAGGCCTCGCCGGCGGGACTGGGCATCACGCGCTCGACCGCATTCCTGGGCGCGCTGCAGGGCCAGTGCGTGTGGGCGGTGCCACTGGACGGCGAGCGCGCCGGGGAGCCTCGACGTTTCGTGGAGGGTCACGGCCGCATCCGCAACGCCGTTCCCGCGCCGGACGGCTCGCTGTGGGTCACCACGAGCAACACCGACGGGCGTCGCACGCCGAAGCGCGGCGACGACCGCATCCTGCGTGTCACGTTCAGCTGATTTCGAGGCTCGCTCCGCTCGCGCCTCAATCAGCCTCCGTGGGGATCGAGGTGTGAGGCCGTTCGCGGCCGAGCCTCGAGATCGCTGGCTGCGGATGGCTGGTTTCGAGGCTCGTCCGCTCGCGCCTCAATCAGCCTCCGGCGGGAAGACTACCGACGCGTAGGGGTGGAACGGCCGAAAACATGAGGATATCCTCATGTCATGGACGAGACGGGCTTTGAGATCAACCGTGCCGATCTGTCCGAGGCGTCGCGACGCTTCCCGGCACACCGGTTGCCGCGGGCAGTCGGTCGTCCCACCGCCGACGTGACGTACCTGGCCGTCCCGGGCGCCGAGTTCGCCCGCCACGCATGGGACGAGGGCGGCCACAGCTGACGCTGCGACCGCCCTCGCGGCGTGAGGCTCAGGCCTCACTGATGTTTCAGAGCGGACGGATGTTCGCCGCCTGCAGGCCCTTCTGGCCCTGCTCGACGTCGAACTCGACCTTCTGGTTCTCGTTCAGCGACTTGTAGCCGCTGCTCTGGATGGCCGAGTAGTGCGCGAACACGTCCTCGCCGCCGTCGTCGGGGGCGATGAAGCCAAAGCCCTTGTCGGCGTTGAACCACTTGACGGTTCCGGTTGCCATATTTCTGTTCTCCTCTGAGCGATTCGCCGGGATCGACTTTCGATACCGGCTGTCGCGACGTACATCCAACCTTGAGAAGAGCTACGGTCCAAAGGTTCGCAAGTCATTCGTTCGGCCCAACGTCGTGCAACGCCCCCCACCCTAGGGCACGGCCCAACGTGTGGGAACCCCGGCGCGCCGACAGGTGAAATCGACGAGGGTCTAGTCAGAAAGGACTAGATCAGACATAGTCAGAACGAACCACAAGTCAGACTGCGTCGAACGTCAGTCGACCAGCTCCTCACCAGGAGCTGGTTCCGCGTCGGGGGGCGCTGTCGGAAACGAAGATTCCGGAGGAAGCAGTGAAGCGTGTGACCACAGGCCTGTTGGGCCTCGGGCTGGTCGCGTCGCTCGGGGTGGCAACAGCCGCGCCGAGCGTTGCGGATCAGGCCGCACCACCGAGCAACACCGTCAACCGCTCGAACGCCGAGCACGAATTCGCCAACCCGCTGGAGGACAAGCGGCGCGCGCTGCGCGAGGAGGCCATCACCGCGGTGCTCAACGGTGAGGCCGAACCGGTGACCAGGAACGGCAGTACGGTCGTCAAGGTCGGCCAGGGCAGCAGCCCGGCCGACGCGGCGGCCCAGTTCAACGACGACGCCCGCAAGCGTGGTGCCGCCGAGCACCGGCGGAAGAAGGGCAAGCCACAAGATCAGTACGTCGAGCTCGAGCAGGAGCGTGACGACAAGATCTTCGTGATCCTCGCCGAGTTCGGCAACGAGCGGCATCCGGACTTCCCCGACGTCGACACCGACCCCGACACCGAGGGTCCGCTCACGTTCGACGGCCCCCTGCACAACCAGATCCCCGAGCCCGACCGGTCGGTGGACAACACCACCAACTGGCAGGCCGACTACAACCGCGAGCACTACGAGCAGCTGTACTTCGGCGAGGGCCCGAAGACCGAGTCAGTCAAGACGTACTACGAGGCCCAGTCCTCTGGTCGTTACACGGTCGACGGCTACGTCTCGGACTGGGTCAAGGTCAAGTACAACGAGGCCCGCTACGGCCGCGAGGACGCCACGACCTGGAACCTGATCGAGGACGCCGTCACCCAGTGGGTGGCCGATCAGCGAGCGGCCGGGCGCACCGACGCCGAGATCGCTGCGACCATCGCCGAGTACGACCGCTACGACCGGTACGACTTCGACGGCGACGGTGACTTCAACGAGCCCGACGGCTACATCGATCACTTCCAGATCGTGCACGCCGGCGGCGACGAGGCCGACGGTGATCCGCAGCAGGGCGAGGACGCCATCTGGTCGCACCGCTGGTACGCCTTCGTCACCGACGTCGGCCTGACCGGACCGGAGCAGAACCCGCTGGGCGGCACGCCGGTCGGTGACACCGGCATCTGGATCGGCGACTACACGATCCAGCCCGAGAACGGCGGCCTGTCGGTGTTCGTCCACGAGTACGGTCACGACCTCGGTCTGCCCGACGCCTACGACACCTCCGGTGGCGGTGACAACTCCAACGAGTACTGGACGTTGATGGCGCAGAGCCGCCTCAACGGCAAGAACGAGCCGCTCGGCACGCGCCCCGGCGACCTGGGTGCGTGGGAGAAGCTCCAGCTGGGCTGGCTGGACTACGAAGCGGTTGCGACGCACCAGAAGAAGACGATCAACCTGGGCCCGCAGGAGTACAACACCCGCAAGGCCCAAGGCGCGGTCGTCGTGCTGCCGAAGAAGGAAGTGACGACCGAGCTGGGCGCGCCGGCGTCCGGCGACCAGCAGTACTGGTCCGGTGCCGGCGACGACCTGTCGAACACGTTGACCGCCGACGTCGACCTGACCGGCACGTCCGGTGCACAGCTGACGGCCAAGGTTCGCTACTCGATCGAGGAGGGCTACGACTACGCGTACGTCCAGGCCTCCACCGACGGTGGCGCCACCTGGACCGCGCTCGACGGGACGATCGGCGGCGAGCCGATCGGCGATGACACGTCGGGCCGTCCGGGCATCGACGGCGAGCAGGAGTCGTGGGCCGACCTGGTGGTTCCGCTGGACGCGTACGACGCCCAGCACATCCAGGTGCGGTTCTGGTACAAGACTGACGGCGGACTGACGATGCCGGGGCTGTTCGCTGACGACATCGTGATCGCGGCCGGTGACCAGGTGCTGCTCGAAGACGGCGCCGAGGGTGAACCGTTGGTCGACCTCGACGGCTTCACGGCGGTCGGCGCGACCAAGTCCGAGCTGTACGACAACTACTACGTCATGGGACACCGTTCGTACGTCGGGTACGACACGTACCTGCAGACCGGTCCGTACAACTTCGGTTGGGCCAACACCAAGCCCGACTGGGTCGAGCACTACCGGTACGGCCAAGGTCTGCTGATCTCGTACTGGGACACCTCGGTGGCCGACAACAACACGTCGCAGCACCCGGGTGAGGGGCGGAACCTGCCGATCGACGCGCACCCCGAGCCGATCATCAACATCGCCACCGGGGCGCCGTGGCGGGCCCGCATCCAGGTCTACGACGCACCGTTCGGCCTGAAGAAGGCCGATTCGATGACGTTGCACACCAACGGCAAGCCCAGCTACATCCGGGCGCAGAAGGCCCAGCCGCTGTTCGACGACACCGAGCAGTACTGGTTCGCCGAGCTGCCGAACCACGGCGTGAAGCTTCCTGCTGCAGGCGTCAAGGTACGTGTCCTGCAGCAGAAGGGGACGTCGATGAAGGTCCGTTTCAACTGACCCCGAACGGGCCGGGGCGCGCATCCGAGGGGTGCGCGCCCCTTCCCGTGCAAGGGGTCGGTGCGTGGGAGTCGGTGGCGTGAGTCGGTCAGCGCGGGTGGTGTTGCAGGGCCTCGTCGACGGCTCCGGGCGCGCCACCCAGCTCGTCGGCGATCTCGCCGCTCGGGTCGTCGGACCCGCTGCGGTGACCGTCCTCGTCCAGGCCGGCATCGGCGTTCGCCAGGCCTACGTGGTACGTCGCGAGCACGGCGACCGCGAGCAGGGCTGCTGCGGCCGCGATGGCGAACGGGACGTGCAGGTTGGTGTGCTCGACCAGCTTGCCGGCGGCGAACGGGGCCAGGCCGCCGCCGATGAATCGGACGAATCCGTAGGCGGCGGACGCGACGGGCCGCTCGACCGGCGCCACGATCATGACGGCCTGGGTGGTCAAGGTGTTGTTGATGCCGATGAAGATGCCCGAGACGACGACGCACACGACC